>JACCDT010026043.1_pt1 | contig 112403 bp, 92 predicted proteins | sample 7446291 | NCBI WGS metagenome assembly JACCDT01 (sample SAMN15323446, study PRJNA562643) | freshwater metagenome | isolation source: river surface water | place: USA:Blue River Watershed | collected 2017-08-17 | reverse complement strand
TTTATAAAAGACAATCAGAGCAAGTTGGCATTGATCAAGATGGATGGTGGAATTGAAACGGCACTCATGCAATCCTTACATGTAGAGGCCCTGCCTACTTTTATTCTTTACAAGGATGGTAAAGAGATCAAAAGAAAGCAAGGCCTCGTAAGTCGTGATGAATTCAACGACTGGTTGAAATAATTTATTTTTTTGCCCTTTGCATGGCATTTTGTGATGGTCCGGTTCTTGGAGCTCCAGGTCCGCTCAACGTTGCGCCAGCTTTGAACAATTGGAATTTACTCGGCATTTCTTTTACCGGCCACTTTCCGTTTGCTTCATCAATATCAGCGGTTTCCTTCATGGGATCCAACTGTATCGATTTCACTTCTTTGTTCTTTACAAATACCTTTGAAACCTTGTTTTCGTTCAAACGCCAGATGGTAACAGGAATGCGGTCAACCTCTTTGCTGCCATCCACAAAAGTCCACTCCACAATGATGGGCATCAACATACCGCCCTTGTTGCTGAATGTAAGTTCATAAAGATTCTTATCCGCCCATTTGGCATAGTTTTCTTTGTCCTTGTTGCCTTCGATACGCTGTTGTGCCATCTCCTGGAACATCCTTGCATCTGCGTTGCGGTTGTAATAATAGAAATCTCTTAAAGTAGTATCACGATCTGTATAGAAGCTGATTTTTTTCTCCTCACGATTTCTGATTTTACTGATGCTTTCAAAATCGGGTGTTTTCAAACTTGCCGTATTTTTTTCTGCATCAAGCTTGAACCACTTCACACTGTCCAATGAAATATCAACCGGATCGGTTCCATAATACCAACCTCTCCAAAACCAATCCAGATCAACCGCACTGGCATCTTCCATGGTTCTGAACAAATCATTGGGTGTTGGATGTTTAAATGCCCAACGCTTTGCATATTCTTTGAATGCATAATCAAACAACTCCCTTCCCATGATGGTTTCACGCAAAATATTTAATCCGGTTGCGGCTTTTGCGTATGCGTTGGATCCCACATTGGCAACATTGTCACCCTTCGTCATGATAGGTTCCAACAAATCCTTTGGAAGACGCATGTAATCAGTGATCAGGTGCGCGGGACCTCTTCTGGAGGGATAATTGTTGTCAAATTCCTGTTCAGTCAGAAATTGAACAAACGTATTGAGGCCTTCATCCATCCACCAGTATTGGCGCTCATCAGAGTTGATGATCATCGGGAAGAAGTTATGTCCCACTTCATGGATGATGACACCTATTGCACCATATTTGGTTGCTTCGCTATAGGATCCGTCTTTTTCTGCTCTTCCAAAATTCATGGCAAGCATGGGGTATTCCATTCCAATGGCTGCTTCAACAGAAATGGCAACAGGATATGGATATGGAATGGTGAAGTTGGAATAAGTTTTGATGGTATGGTAGACCGCCTTCGTGGAATATTTTCGATAGATGGGATATGCCTCTTTTCCATAATAACTCATGCACATCACTTTCTTTCCCTCAACATCTGCACTCATCGCATCCCAAACCAAACGACGTGATGTATTGAAAGCAAAATCACGTACGTTGATGGCTTCGTACACCCATGTCTTTTTCTTTGTTGATTTGTCTTTTGCGTTTTCAAGTGCTTCTTCAAGGGTTACAATCTCCACAGGATCCGGAGCTGACTGGGCTTTTTGCCAACGACCCAACTGTGTTGGTGTCAGCACCGCACTGTAATTTTTGCACTCACCTGTGGCCGCAACAATATGATCTTCCGGTACGGTGATGTTGACTTTGTAGTTTCCGAAGGTCAGTGCAAATTCAGCACCACCCGTGAATTGAAGGTGTTGCCAGCCCTGGAAATCACTGTAAACAGCCATCCTGGGGTACCACTGTGTAATGGAATACAGGTTGTTATCATCATCTGCAAAGTGCTCATAACCACCTCTTCCGTATCTGGTCAGCTTGTCATTGATCTTGTAATTCCAACTTACTTTGAAAATAAATTTTTGTCCGGATCTCAACGGAACCGGCAACTCAATCCTCATCATGGTTTGGTTGACAGTGTACTTCAATGCATTGCCTGCCGCATCGGTCAGTGAAGTAATATTGACCCCATAACCTTTCATGTATTCTGCAGGGTCCATCTGACGAAGTTGCAAATCTGTCATGCCATCCCTCATCGTGGAGGGCTTGTCATAATTATTGTTGCTGTTGGGATGGTGGAAATTTTCATCCACCTGTAACCACAGATAGGTAAGCACATCAGGAGAATTGTTGAAGTAGGTGACAGTCTCTGCGCCTGTCAACATATTTTCTGCCTCATTGATATCCACATTGATATCATAGTCAGCACGCTGTTGCCAGTATTTCGGACCGGGAGCTCCGCTGGCAGTGCGGTACTCATTGGGATCTTGCAAAAGATAATCGAGTTGCTCAAAACGATTACCGTGATTGGAGCCTGCATTCCTCAAAGGCTGCGCCGATGCAAAAGAGATGCCCAATACAGAAGCCAACAGGAAGAACTGAAATTTTCTCATGATGGGAGATTTAAATATTAAAACGGAAATCTTTCTATTGAAAGTTTAAGTGCCAATCCAAGTACCAGTGATGAAAAAACCAAGACCCATTCCCGTGGAGTGAAAAGCTTTGTCGTTCCTACCAATACACTTGCAATCAACACCAACAATACTACGAAAATTTGCCCGATTTCCAATCCCATATTGAACCCCAACAGACTCCAAACCAGGTCCTGATCTTTGGAAATCATGAACCGGATGGTATTGGCATATCCCAGTCCATGAACCAGTCCAAAGAAAAGTGCCATGGCATATTGAAGTTTATCTGTTTGATGCATGGATCCCGTTTTACGGAAATTCATGATACTGGAAAAAACAATGGTACAGGGAATGGCGAACTCTACCCAACTGTTGTCCAAACGAACAAGATCCATTCCACTTAAAAACAATGTAATCGCGTGGCCAATGGTAAAAGCGGTGATCAGCACCAGGACTTGCTTCCAATGCCTGAATTGATAAACAATGGAGAGCACTGCAATAAAATACAGATGATCCAGTGCATCCATGCTGATGATATGATTCCAACCAAGGAGGAAATAATATTTAAAATCTGTTGGCTGCATAATTCTAAAATAAAGCTGACTTTTGTAAGATATGAAATACCTGAAAATCTTGCTCGCTCCTCTACTCCTTCTTGTTCTTTCATTCAAGCATCCTTTTTATGTGTCCGTAACGGAAGTTGAATACAGCAGCAAAACAAAAGAGGTAGGTATTTCAGTAAAGGTCTTTCCTGATGATCTCGAAGAATCCCTGAGAAAATTCAACGGCAACAAATACGATGTGGTTCAGGGTGATAAAAAAATAATTGGCCCTGTTTTAGATAAATATATCAAACAACACATGCGCATCCTGCTCAACGGAACTGCAAAATCTTATCAATGGATGGGCTATGAAATTGACAAAGAATCCGTTTGGATGTATTTCTCCATCACCAATCAGCCTGGTGTTCGATCCATACAAGTTCAGTCTGACCTGATGTATACATACAAGCAAGAACAGACCAATATCATTCACATCAAACTGGATGATAAGCGGGAGAGCTTTCGACTGATGGCACCTGAAATGAGTGCCATCTTGAGGAAATAATTATTTAGCTGCATTGGCAACTGCAATGGCACGTATGGTTTCATCTGCAAATGACGCAAACGCTTCAGATGTGATGCCATTGTCGCCAATGATCGCTGGAAGTCCCTTGTCGCCCCCCTCTCTGATGCTTTGCACCAAAGGGATTTGTCCCAGGAAATTCAAATCCAACTGATCTGCCAAATTTTTCCCACCGTCTTTTCCGAAAATGTAATATTTGTTGTCGGGCAATTCCTCCGGCGTAAACCATGCCATGTTTTCAACCAATCCGATGATAGGCACTTTCATTTGAGTTTGATTGAACATCGCGATGGCTTTCTTGGCATCTGCCAAAGCAACTTCTTGTGGGGTGGTTACCACCACCACACCCGTGACAGGAATGGTCTGAACCAACGTGAGGTGTATGTCACCGGTTCCAGGAGGCATGTCGATCACCAAATAATCAAGTTCTCCCCAATGCACATCTGTCACAAACTGTTTGATGGCACTGCTGGCCATGGGTCCGCGCCATACCACTGCACTTTTCTCATCCACCAACAATCCAATGCTGATCAGTTTGATCCCGTGTTGCTCCAGTGGCAGAATTTTATCTTTCCCATCGATGTGTTCCATCAATGGGCGCTTCCCTCTCACACCAAACATGATGGGAACACTTGGTCCATATATATCTGCATCCATCAATCCAACTTTGGCACCTTGCTTGGACAATGCAAGGGCGAGGTTGGCAGAGACAGTTGACTTACCCACTCCACCTTTTCCACTCACAACAGCGATGATGTTTTTTACGCCAGGCAAAACAGCAGTGAGATCAACCCTCAATGAGCTGGTATTCGAGGTAAAATGGACGATTACTTCCAGGCTGTCATTCACGTGTTCATGGATGGCTTTTTCACAATTTCTGCGGATGACTTCTTTCAGGGGACAAGCAGGTGTGGTGAGTACGATGGTGAATTCAACAGATGAATCATTTAACTTAATATCTTTCACCATTTGCAGGGTAACCAGGTCCTTTTTCAAGTCAGGCTCCTCTACGGTTGACAATGCCTTCAAAATCGCTTCTGTTCCCATACAAGTAAAATGTTAAAATGAAAAGAATTGCAAAAATAACCAATCGCCGGCTACTTTTTTTATGAAAAAGAAACAGTTAATTTGCACAGAATGTTGTCGATGAGAAAGCTTTTTTTTCTGCTGTGCTTGTTTCTTGGATTGCTCCCCTCTATTGCAAGGGCACAGTTTGAGACATTCAGAGATTCAGTGGTTCAATTGTATGGTGTGGTGATGACCGCAGATAGCCTGAGAGGACTCCCAGCCGTCAGCATCGTTGTAAAAGGTACTGGAAGAGGAACCCTCACCAATACACAGGGCGTTTTTTCGATTGTAGCCCTGAAAGGAGATGAAATCGAATTCAGCTGTATTGGATTTAAAAACAAGATCACCAAAATTCCAATGGAATTGGTAGGCAATCAATTCAGCATCATTCAGCTGATGGTCAATGATACAGCATTCCTTCCTGCAGCAATCATCAAACCTCGTCCCACAAGAGAACAGTTTGAAAGGGATTTTATATCAACCGATGTGCCGGACGACAATATTGAAATTGCGAGAAAAAATACAGACATCACCACCAGAAGAATTTTGATGAGAACGCTACCCAGCGACGGAAAAGAAGCCATCAACATGAACCTGGCCAGGGGAGCACAGAAATATTATTACTCAGGACAAGCACCACCCGTTAACATCTTCAACCCTTTTGCATGGGGTGAGTTCATCCGCAGTTGGAAGCGTGGCGATTACAAGAAAAAATAAATTTCAACATTGACCAATAGAAGTGTTACAGTTTTTTGCGGCTCAAAAAGCGGAAACAATTCCATCTTTGAAAAAGAGGCTGCGTTGCTTGGTGCTGCCCTCGCAGAGAAGAAAATTGATCTGATTTACGGCGGTGGCGCAAAAGGCATCATGGGCGCGCTCGCCAACAGCGCTTTGGCAGCAGGTGCAAATGTGACTGGCATCATTCCACAAGTACTGATTGATTGGGAAAGACAACATACCTCCCTTACTGAGGTGATCATTACCCGTGATATGCATGAGAGAAAAAAATTATTGTACGAGAAAGGCATGGCAGGCATTGTACTGCCGGGTGGATTTGGAACGCTGGATGAAATGTTTGAGATGTTGACATGGAACCAGCTGAGCATCCACAACAAAAAAATATATATCCTGAATACAGCAGGATTTTATGATCATTTGATCAAGCACCTGGAATGTCTCATTGAAAAAGACTTTCTGTACGAACCACTGTGGGAGCGCATCCACTCATTCAGTGATGCTGCAAGTTTGGCAAATACACTCGATAAAAATCTCGGCCAGCATTAATCGAAAATTTTTCCTGCATTCAAAATATTGTTGGGATCAAATGCTTTTTTGATTTCCTTCATGAGCCTGAAATGCACTGGCTCAAACATCACGTCCATATAGCCTTTCTGAATGAGTCCTACGCCATGCTCTCCACTGATGGTTCCACCTAATTTTTTTACTGCCACAAACAATTCCCTCAATATGGCATGCATCTCCTGGTTGCCGAAACTATTGGGGATGCCGGGTTTATTTAAACGGATATGCAAATTTCCATCACCCGCATGTCCGTAACAAACCGCTGTGAATCCATATCGTTTTCCAAGCTCTTTTACATCTTTGATCAGTTCAGGAAGCAGGGCCCTTGGCACGACGGTATCTTCTTCAATCGTATACCCTTTTGTTTTTACGACTTCTGCCACCCTTCTGCGCAACTTCCACAACTCATTCTTTTGCTGATGGTCTTCTGCAAAATAGATTTCTCCGCATTCATACTGCAGGAGCAGTTCACTGATCGATTCCATCTCGCTCATCAGGGTGTCCAAGTGATTGCCATCCACTTCAATGATCAAATGCGCAGCCGTATCTGGCGTTACTGGGACTGAGGAAGATCCTACTTCTTCACTTACAATCATCAATGCATCGATCTCCATCAATTCAAGTGCAGAAGGAGTAAACCCCGCTCTGAAAATGGCACTAACTGCTTCGCTTGCCTTCTCCAATGATGCAAAAGGAACCAACATCAATAGATCATGCTTTGGAAGTGGTATGAGCTTCAATACAATTTTCGTTACGATGGCCAGTGTTCCCTCACTGCCTACAATCAATTGCGTTAGATTATATCCCGTCGAGTTTTTCAATACATTCGATCCTGTCCAGATGATTTCACCCGTGGGCAATACCACTTCAAGATTCAACACATAATCGCGCACGACACCGTACTTTACTGCTTTAGGACCACCACTGTTTTCAGCAATATTGCCTCCGATAAAACAGGAACCTTTGCTGGAAGGATCCGGCGGATAAAACAAACCTTTCTCCTTGACAGCATTTTGCAGCACTTCTGTGATCACACCGGGCTCTGTGGTGATTTGTAAATTTCTTTCATCGATTTCCAGTATTTTATTCAAACGATCAGTTGCAATCAATACACCACCCAAATGAGGAAGCGCCCCTCCGCTGAGTCCAGTTCCAGCTCCACGGGGTGTGACAGGAATGGAATGCTCATTGCATATTTTCATGATCGCACTGATCTCATCAGCAGATCCTGGCCTGAGAGCAACCTGCGGCAAATAATGCAATTCCTCAGTCTCATCATGTCCGTATGGCTGCAAATATTCTTGATCTATGATTACATATGCCGCTCCAACAATGGCCCTAAACTGTTCGATGATATCAGAAGAGATCACAATCTGCATGTCATTTCGATTTGACACGAATGTCGGAAATAGGTCCGAGAATGGAAAGGGAATTAATTTTTAAATACCGGACAAAAGCTCTGCCGATCTGCATACATCAGGGTATACATGCCATTGTACTGCATGTACAATTCATTAGCCCCCATGCCATTGTTGAAATTTTTCAGAGATGAAGTTGTTACATCATACGTAAAACTGAAACGGAAATTTTTCCATTGGTAGCCCAACATGGGGATGACTGCATCACCGGGACGCAAATAGGCTCCCAAGATCAGTTGTTGCTGACCATTTCCGCTTACATTGTAATTGAGGTGCAAACCACCAACAAATTCAGATGCTTTTGACTGATGAGTGTAATAAATGCCTGGTGAAATAATTACTTGCTCATTGGCCTTGATAACAGCATCAGCGAAGTATATGAAACGGGGTTGAACGATATTGTCGTTTGTTGTGGAGGTTGAAAAAAAGGACTCTTTCGGTTTGTTGAGATGCTGCGCGCTCACACCCAAATGCACGTATACATTCTCTGAAGGAAATAATGCATAATTGAGTCCCGCTTGCAAATCCAGGTACCCAACGGAACTGTTCACGAGAATCTCACTGGTAGGACCATTGAAAAACTTTCCGTCCCACATATCACCAAATCGGAGGTTGCTTGTATTGACCCTTTTGCCAACAAATCCAATATTGAATCCACCAGACAAAAGGCTCGCATTTCCCAACATTTGATGATATGCAACAGATGCATAAGATTTGGTTGATCTCAAGGTGCCAGATCCTGCCATATCCTGAAAGATCAATCCGCCAACACCAAACCAACCGGTTGAAATGAGGTTTCTCAAAACCTGAAAATCGCCATATACACTCATGGTTGTGTAAGGAACTGGAATGGAAGCCCATTGCTCCCTGTAGTGCGCACCCAAACGATAATCAGAATAAGGAAGGAATCCGGTATTCGCTGGATTGGTTGACAAGGGACTGTTGAAAAACTGAGAGAAACGAAGATCTTGTCCCCATGCATTGCAAAGAGCTAAATTGATTAATATGATCGTATAGAGCAATCTCTTTTTCAAATGATCATCGTATAAGTGTTACACTTCCTTTTCGGGATTCGGTTCTGCCATCCGCAAACTTAACAATCAAAGTATACGCATAGACATCAATCGGCTGCGGTGCACCTTGAAATTTTCCATCCCAACCAAAACTGGGATTGTATGATTCAAATACAAGTTGACCGAAACGATTGTAAATTTTCAAATTCATATCATCTATTCCAAAAATCTTGGGAAGAAAAACATCATTCTTACCATCATCATTGGGTGTAAACGCATTGGGTATTTCAAGCAATTCCGTTACAATTGGACTCACTGGAAGGGTATAAACTGCCGAACACCCGAAACTATTGTATGCAGTAAGCAAAACATCAAATGTGAATGATTTTGAATATTGGTGGATGGGTTGCGTTAAAGTTGAAGTAACTCCATCTCCAAAATTCCATGAATAACGGGAAGCTCCTGTTGATTGATTGATAAATGAAAAAGGAGTATTCTCGATGGATGGCTTTGGTGAGAAATCAAACCTTGCATCAGGCGCTGAGAGAACAACGAGTGTCTTTGTGAAATTGTCTGAAATATTACAACCAGGACTGTTTTCACTTACAACCAACTTAATGGTCTTAACACCAGCAGTTGAATAAGTTTGATCAATTGGGCTGTATACATTGGAGGTTTGCCCATTGTTAAAATCCCACGAAAAATTGGTTCCACCAACACTGTTATTGGTAATACTGATTTTTTCTCCAACGCATATGGTGTCTTTGCTCAATTTAAATGCAGCTTTGATCGTTGAAAATACGTAGATATCCAAGGGAATAGAATCATATTGATTGCAAAAACCAACATCAATCAACTTTAGCCAAACCCTGTGCAATCCTGGTGTAAACGTATGGTTTACTGATTGCAAATTGGTCGTGTCAGGTTTCGTTTTGTCGTCATAAATCCAAACAAATGACTTTGCAGCAAAAGGCTTTCCTTGTTTGGAAACAGAAAGATTTTGCAACGTAAATGTTCCGCTTGTACAATCTCCTACCCTTACTGCAGCGGCATTCATCTGCACCTCATTGATACCCACCTTGATTTGCATGAAAGAACTGTCACGTGTGATACACCTGTTTTCATCAATGGATATCAACTTTACCCTGAAAGAAGTGTCTCTTAAAACATTGTAGCTATGGCTTATCTCCGGAACAGCGGTTGTATCAACTTTTGATCCATCACCAAAATCCCATATATATGTCTTCGCCATTGCAATGGTATCATAAAAATTGACCGTCAATGGTGAGCATCCACTTGTATCAAACACTCCATTGATAGCCGATTTGATGCCATTGTCAACTCCGTCAAACGAAAAATTGATTTTAACTGCTGCAAGATTGCACCCACTTGGTAAAGCAGCATTGGAAGATGCCACTGCACCAGGTGTGATGATCATATTTTTAGTGATGGGATCACCTGGATTGCTTCCATTGCGTGGACAAGCGTTGTTTCCAAAACAATTCGCACAAATAGACATATAAATGGCACCCCTGGAATCAAATCGGGAAGTTCCTCCATCTACATGATCCACCTCACCTCCACTTTGTCCCCAAAATGAACCGTATAAAAGTTTATTGGCATTTTTTTCAATCACAATAAAATAGAAATCTTTGTTGTCAGTGTATTTCTGTATTGCGTCTGGGGTGATATCCATACCCAAAGGACCAACTGTTTGCGCATCATATGGACCCGGATCACAAAGATTCATTTTGCCTCCCCATCCTGAAACGTATATATTTTCACACCTGTCAACAAGAAATGCTACAGGAGAAATATTGGGTTTGGCTGAAGATGTACCAAAAGCAGTAGTGTATAAAAACCTGGTCAGACCTGGATCCATTTTGGCAATAAATTGCTTTGCATTTTCATTGCCATAGGTTGCGTTGAATTTTTGCCATCGACCCAAAGTAATCCCCATGGTATAAGGATTTCCAGATTTATCAAACTGAATACCATAAATAAAATCTGTTGAGGGTGTTCCTTGGAAAGTTGTTTTCTTCAAAACACCTGTAGGACCGATGATAGAAATAAAACCATCCACTGCTCCCAAAAAATTAGGTGACTCCACACCGGTTTTGTCACCTGGAAAATCAGCACTCACAGTTGGTCCTGCAACATAAATATCGTCTGTAACAGGATTGATGGACAACACGAAAGCTGCATCATCCTTGCTTCCACCAAGATATCTGCTGAAAATCACATTTGATAAATTGGCTGTAAGCTTGATGACGACTCCATCTTGAACACCCCCAAACCTGCTGGATCCCACTGGAAAAACCGGAAAATCATCTGATTGTGTTGAAGTGGCAATAAGAATGTTATCGTTCTTATCCAGAATCACCTCACTTCTTGAATGATCCCCATAATTGTAAACAAGCGTAGAGGGTGAAACAGAAATTTGTGCATTTGTATTGGCCCCATCCATTTCAGTTCCGCCTATCAGCACACTTCCAATTACTGTTTTACCATCTGCTGAAATTTTGATGACATATATATCGGAAGCACCTCCCAATGGTCCAAATTTTAGCGTGCCTGATGCGCCGATAGGAAAAGGGAAATCACGATCCTTGCTGGTGGTTCTCCCTTGAATCACTGCATTGCCTGAACCATCCACAATGATGCTGTGAGGATACTCGTCACCATTTCCACCAATATAGGTTGAAAAAATTCTTTGCTTTCCATCACTGCTGAATCTTGTCAAACCAATATCGACACCTCCTATTGAACTGTTGGGACCAAAAGTTTGTCCAGTACCACCTCTGAAGGTAGTCTGCAATGCCCCCAAAGAAAGTGGATACTCTGATCCAAATACAATACCTCCGGCATAGAGGCTGCCATCTGGACCAGGAGCTGCCGAGAATCCCCAATTGTTGCTTTTGCTTCCCGTGTAAGTAGAAAACTCCAGCGTTGGATCAATGATCAATTGATAATTGCTGTTGTAGGCACCCAGTTTATAACCAACAATATTTTTTGAAAGGGTATAATTGCATTTTACTTCAATACGCTTTCCGTCAATGATCTGATAAGCATAGGGCTCCAATTCTTTTACTTCACCCACCGATGTTGAAATAACCAACGCTCCAGATTTGATTTTCAAATTATCGACACCTTCATACTTCAATTGGATGATGGAGGGATCTGTTTGAGGAGAAAGCATCAAATCATACTTCATACCTCCATTGGATGAAGCATAAAATCTCATGTCTACTCCATCATAGATGGACTCCCGGGTAATATCATAAAAACTGCGAACGCCTGTTTTCCATTTGCTCGGGTCGCCGCCTAAAAAATAATTGGAAACATCAGGACTTGCCTTTCCCAAATGATAACGGGTTTCTTGAGATCCGCCAACGAATGATACCTGATAACTGTGCGACTTGATGGTAGATGTATACACCTCTTGCATTGCACGCTTACCAGCAACCTCAATTGTATCTGCTTTGGTGAGTTTGGAGAAAATAGAAACATTGTTGTGCATCAAGTTTCGATGCGCTTCTTCCTCTAACTTATGAACGACGTATCCCTCTTTATTGAAAAAAACAGTACTCGAGCCTTGTATCGCCTTGAATTCAAAATCACCCTTCCACTGACCCTTGTTTTCAATGAAATCAATCGAATAAAAAGTTTGTGCCGAGGCGACTGGGCTGAATGCAATTAAAAAAAACCAACATAATATCGTTGAATGCTTGAACACCCGGATTTGACTTGCTCTAAAATTAATGGTTTAAAGCCTTAGAACTTGTTAATAATCAGGATATTTTACCCCAGACGGTACCAGAATTTTCTGATTGCAGGTGATGCTTCAATGAAGCATGTGCAGGATGATTTAAATCAGGGTCACCTGTCAACAATTGATCTGCTATTTTTTTTGCCTTTTCCAATATTTCCCGATCCTGTGCTATGTCAGCCAACCTGAAATTCAGCGCACCGCTTTGACGGGTTCCCTGTATATCACCCGGACCCCTCAACTCAAGATCTTTTTCAGCAATTTTGAATCCATCGGTTGATTTGCACATGATCGAAATGCGTTCCTTTGCATCTTTCCCGATGTTGTTGGCAGTCAGCAAAATGCAATAGCTCTTTTCACTTCCCCTGCCAACCCTTCCCCGCAGTTGATGCAACTGACTCAATCCAAATTTTTCTGAACTCTCAATGATCATTACAGTTGCATTGGGAACATTGACGCCTACTTCAATCACAGTTGTGCTCACCATGATTTGCGTTTCACCTTTCACAAAACGCTGCATATTGATTTCCTTTTGATCTGCAGGCATTCTTCCATGCACCATGCTGATCCAATAGGCAGGCTCGGGAAACCACGCTTTTACATTTTCATATCCCCGCATCAAATCTTCGTATTGCAATTTTTCACTCTCTTCGATCAATGGAAAAATAAAATAAACCTGTCGCCCTTTCGCAATTTCAGATTTGACAAAGTCCATCACCTGTGGCCTGGCATCATCCAACCGATGAACGGTTTGTACAGGAGTTCTACCCGGCGGCAATTCATCGATCACACTGTAATCTAAATCACCATAAGCGGTCATGGCCAGTGTACGCGGAATAGGTGTGGCTGTCATCACCAGCATATGCGGTGGTACAACATTCTTCTTCCACAACTTTGCCCTTTGGGCAACGCCAAATTTGTGTTGCTCGTCCACTACTGCAAGTCCCAAACTTTTAAACTGTACAGCATCTTCAATCAAAGCATGGGTACCCACCACAATCTTGATTTCACCCTCCTGAATTTTTTTGAGCATGCTCTTGCGCTCTGCTGTTTTTGTTGAGCCGGTCAACAATGCAACCTCAATATTCAATTCAGCAAGCAAACGGGAAAATTGATCGAAATGCTGATTGGCAAGAATCTCTGTGGGCGCCATGATGCAGGATTGATAACCATTGTCAATGGCAATCAGCATGGTCATGAGTGCGACAATCGTTTTTCCGCTGCCAACATCCCCTTGCAACAAGCGATTCATCTGTGTACCACTTCCCATGTCGAGCCTGATTTCTTTCAAGACCCTTTTTTGCGCATTGGTCAGGGGAAATGGAAGATGCTGATGAAAAAAATTATTGAAAGTTGAGCCGACCTTAGAAAACAATATACCCTTTGAAAAACGATGTCTCGCTGCACGCATCATACCCCAGCGCAATTGAGATACAAGCAACTCCTCAAACTTCAGTCGATGTATGGCCGAAGCATATTGATCATGGTTTTGCGGAAAATGAATTTGTTGCAGTGCCTTCCATCTTGAAATCAACTTCTCCTTCTGAAGGACATCAGCAGGAAGGTTTTCAGGAATTTCCTTTTCCTCTAAAACCAAAAACAACTGATACAATAATTTTCCAATTGCTTTTCCATTCAGTCCCCTTGCTTTCAATTTTTCCGTGACAGAATACATGGGCTCCAGAAAACGCTTACCCGATTCGTTGCTTTCCTTAAGCGTCTCGATTTCGGGATGCGACAATTGAGGTTTACCAAGAAAAAAGCTGATCCTTCCAAATGCAACATAATCATTGCCCACATAAAGCATTTTTTGCACCCAATTGATTCCCTGAAACCAGGTAAGCTCGATGATGCCGGACCCATCACGCAAATGTGCCACCAGCCTGCGAGAACGTTTTTCACCAACTACCTCCATGGAAACCAACCGGCCACTTACCTGTACAAAATCCATAGAGGGGGTAATGGAGGCTATTTGAAATATTTTCGTTTTGTCGATGTGTTTGAATGGAAAATAAAAGAGCAGATCCTCAAATGTAAAAATCTGCAATTCCTTCTTCAGCATATCGGCTCGCAGGGGACCAACACCTTTCAGGTATTCAATGGGATTGGATAATATGGATGATTTCGAGGCTATTTTTTTATTTTCAAAATTAAACCAATATCCCTTTGAATCGTTTGAAATAAATTTGCAGCATGAACAATATTATCTGGACCCTGAAAGCATTTGCAGAGTTGAACCCATTCGAGTTGTATCAGATATTGAGGCTGAGAAGTGAAGTGTTTGTGGTTGAGCAAAATTGTGTATTCCTGGACATGGATGACCTGGATGCCAAATCACTCCACTTGCAAGGAAGATCAGACGGTGAACTCATTGCATATGTCAGGATCCTTCCACCCGGACTCTCCTATTCAGAGCCCTCCATCGGTCGGGTTGTAACATCACCTAGATCAAGACGCACCGGAGCAGGAAAAGCGTTGATGAAAAAAGCAATTGAAGAAACGACTGCCATGTACCCCAGTAAATCCATCAAAATTGGCGCCCAATTGTATCTGAAGAGATTCTATGAAGGATTTGGATTTGAACAATGCAGTGAAGTTTATCTGGAGGATGGTATAGAGCACATCAAGATGCTCAGAAAATAACCCTATTTCAAAAATATATCTGCAGCTTCTTTCCAATGATGGATGCGTTCATAACCGTCCACTTCTCGGTTGTGAAATGCAGCATACAAGTATTTTTTACCCGGAAAATGAACCAGGTTTCGCACATGGTCATCGATCATGTAATCACCATGGATCATGCGTTTGTCACCACACAAAACCAGCTGTCTCCAAGTAAAAAAAGGAAAGTGCTCCAAGAGCCAATCGTGCTTATCCTTCAATGAGTTGGGGAACTCGACTGCAGCTGAAACGATGAATATTTCATAGCGTTTGTTCATCTCCTTTAAGACATCTTGGGCATCATCCATCACAGGAAGATTGCGAAAAAAACCTTCGCTGTACAAACGTTCCAATACCAGTTTTCTGTGTTGCTCCGGAAATCCTCTTACCCATGAACCTTCTTTCATTTGATCATAATCTACTTTCAAACCATGGGTTTTTTCGTACCATGCCACCATATCCCCCATTGGATCTGCAATGACTTCGTCCATGTCGATGATGATTCTTTCCATTCAGGATAATTCAGGCTTTAAATATAAAGAAGTATAGCTGGACTTCACTTTCAGCAATCCCTCTGGATTTCCCTGATAGAGCAAAGAACCGCCTCCCTGTCCACCTTCCGGACCCAAATCGATGATATAATCTGCCATTTTGATTACATCCAGGTTGTGTTCAATCACCAAAACTGTATTTCCGCGATTCACCAATTTATTCAATACGTTCAACAACAAATAAATATCCTGGAAATGGAGTCCCGTGGTGGGTTCATCGAGAATATAAAATGTTTTCCCGGTATCTTTCTTTGCCAACTCAGTAGCCAATTTTACACGCTGTGCTTCTCCACCACTGAGGGTAACAGCAGATTGCCCGAGCGTGATGTATCCCAGTCCAACTTCCTGCAAAACTTTTATTTTTCTGAACAAATAAGGGATGTGCTGAAAAAATTCTACTGCTTCGTCAACAGTCATGTCCAATACATCGCTGATGGATTTTCCTTTGTACCTGATTTCAAGTGTTTCACGGTTGTATCTCTTTCCATTGCATTTTTCACAATGCACATAAACATCTGGCAGAAAATTCATTTCAATGACCCTCAGCCCTCCGCCTTCACAAACATCACATCTTCCAGCTTTCACATTGAAGGAGAACCTGCCTGCATTGTACCCTCTGATTTTCGCCTCAGGTACTGCAGCATACAATTGTCTGATATCTGTAAAGAAATTACAATAGGTAGCAGGATTGCTGCGGGGAGTCCTGCCAATGGGCGATTGATCAATTTCAATTACTTTATCAATATGTTCGAGTCCCGTGACTTTTTTATAAGCCATCGGTTCCAAGTTGCTGTCATAACAATGTTTACTCAAGATTGGATACAATGTCTCATTGATCAACGTTGATTTTCCACTTCCACTTACCCCCGTTACCAATACAAATGTTCCCAAAGGTATATTGATGTCGATGCCTTTCAGGTTGTTTCCCGAGGCCCCTTTCAGTTGCAGCGTGTTTCCGTTTCCAGTGCGACGCTCAGATGGCACTTCTATCCGTTTTTTATTATTGAGATAGAGCGCGGTTTCGGAGGCTGACTTACAAACCTGGGCAGGTGTTCCTGCAGCAACAATCCTTCCACCGTGGATGCCGGCTTTGGGACCGACATCTATAAGATGATCAGCGGCGAGCATGATGTCTTTATCGTGCTCAACAACCAACACACTGTTTCCAATATCCCTCAAATGCTGCAGTGCCTGAATCAACTGCTGATTGTCGCGCTGATGCAAACCAATAGAAGGTTCATCTAGAATATATGTGATGCCTTGCAGTTGTGAACCAATCTGGGTTGCCAATCGGATGCGCTGAGACTCTCCTCCACTCAATGTTCGAGTGGGTCGATCCATGGAGAGATAACCCAAACCAACGTTCAGCAAAAATCCAAGACGGTCTCTTATCTCTTTTAAAATATCTTTTGCGATCAACTGTTGCTTATCAGAAAGTCTTTTTTCGATATGTTCAAACCAATCAAACAATGAGCTTAGATTGAGAGCTGACAGTTCAGCAATGTTTTTACCATCCACCTTGAAAAACAGACTCTCCTTTTTCAGCCGGGCTCCATTGCATGCTGAACATGATTTCAGCGTCATAAATTTTTCAGCCCATTCGCGTATGCCTTCGCTGGAACTCTCAGTGAACCATCTCAAAATCATAGAGGCTACCCCTTCAAAAGATGCCTCATTTTCATTCTCTGACAAAGCAGTTTCAATTCCTTCCTCATTACCGAATAAAATAAGATTCAAAACAGGCTTGGGAAGTTTTTCAATGGGAGTCTTGAGGCTGAATTTGTGTTTTTTTGCCAGCTGTTCAATCAGTTTATAGAAGTACGCATCTCTCGCCTCTCCAAGAGGAACTATTCCTCCCTCCGCAATAGAAATTGTTGCATCTGGTATGACGGCTTCAAGATTGATGGCATGCTGCTGACCAAGACCCTTGCATCCGGGACAAGCACCATAGGGCGAGTTGAAAGAAAATGTATTGGGTGATGGCTCCTCGTATGAAATTCCTGTATCTGCACACATCAGCTTCTTGCTGTATTGAATCAATTTATCGGGTTCATGAACGAGCGCAAATACGAGCCCCTTGCCAATCTGCAGCGATTGCTGAATGCTTTGCAGCATGCGCAGTCTCATTTCGCTGTTTACCACCAGGCGATCGACTACAATTTCAATATCATGTATTTTATAACGGTCAACCTGTAATTTAGGCACCAGGTCTTTTATTTCTCCATCGATCCGCACTTTTACAAAACCCTTCTTCCGTGTCTCTTCAAACAATTCCCTGTAATGCCCTTTTCTTCCTCTTACAATAGGGGCAAGGATTGTTATTTTTTTGTTTGGATATTTTTTATAAATATCTGCAAGGATCTCCTCGTCGGTAAACTTCACCATTTTCTTTCCAGTCTCGTATGAATATGCATCACTTGCTCTGGCAAAAAGCAATCGCATGAAATCATATACTTCGGTGACAGTTCCGACGGTAGACCTTGGATTTCTATTGGTCGTTTTTTGCTCAATGGAAATAACCGGTGAGAGTCCACTTATTTTATCTACATCCGGCCTCTCCATTTCGCCCATGAATTGACGGGCGTATGTTCCGAACGTCTCCATGTATCTTCGATGTCCCTCTGCATAGATGGTATCGAATGCCAGTGAAGATTTTCCGCTTCCACTAATGCCTGTAATCACCACCAATTTATTTTTGGGAATGGAAATGTCAATATTCTTCAGGTTGTGTGCCTTGGCGCCAATTACTTCTATGTGATCGAGTTCTGACATGGAATCGATTGATTACTTTGATTCAACAGACAAATGTGGTGAATGTTTGAGGATTTTTAAAAATTATATCTAAGGCTCTGTCAAACCGTTAAAAGCAACGGTTTGAGAAATCAGAGAAAAAGCGTACATTTGCACCAGTTCTTTTATTTTCTTATCCAGAAAGGCAGAGGGAATGGCCCGATGAAGCCTTGACAACCTGTTACCCGCGTAATAAGGTGTCAAATCCAACTCCGTACGCGGAGGCAGATAAGTCAGATTTTTCTCTAGACAAGATCTCATCCATCATAGTGAAAACCCATCTGACTTCAGATGGGTTTTTTTATTGCCCCTGGTGGAAGAAGATCGAAAACATGGAAAAACAAACAAAGACATATCGTTACGAGGGAACCCTGGAGTTGGAATCGGGAAATAAGATCCGTGATTTTGACTTGACCTATACTGTGTGGGGTAAACTTTCAGAGAAAAAAGACAATGCTGTGTGGATTTTTCATGGCATGACTGCCAACAGCGATCCATCTGAATGGTGGCCCGGAATGGTAGGGAATGGAAAGTTTTTTGACCCGGCAAGATGCTACATCATTTGTGTCAATATGCCCGGCAGTTGCTATGGAAGTGTCGGTCCGCTTTCCACCAATCCGGAAACAGGTAAGCCCTATCTTCATGCGTTTCCATTTTTCAGCTCACTCGATACTGCCCGTGCATTTGATGCGCTGAGAAAAGAACTCCAAATAGAAAAAATTTTCATGGGCATTGGTGCTTCCATGGGGGGACAGCAATTGTTGTCTTGGGCAACCGAATATCCGGATTTGTTTGAACACATGGTACCCATTTCAACCAACGCATTCCATTCTCCCTGGGGCAAGGCATTCAATGCATCGCAGCGCATGAGCATTGAAAACGATGCAAGTTGGAAAACTGATACAGCAGCGGCTGGTATGGAGGGCATGAAAGTAGCACGCTCTATTGCTTTGCTCAGTTACAGGCATTACGAAGCATATGATACTACCCAACAGGATGCAGATGCAGCGATTGAACATACCCGGAGCGAATCATACCAGCGTTACCAGGGAGAAAAACTTGCAAAGAGGTTCAATGCCATCAGCTATTATGCTTTGACCAAGAGCATGGACAGTCACCATTTGGGGCGCGGTACAATCAAGGCTGAAAATAAATTGGCAACCATCCGATCCAAGACCTTGATCATTGGCATATCGAGTGACTTGCTGTTTCCTATCATTGAACAGCAGTGGCTGGCTGCACATATTCCCCATGCAGATTTGGCCATCATTGACTCGATTTATGGACACGATGGATTTTTACTTGAAAACGATAAAATCACAGCATTGTTAAACAAATTAATATCAAAATAAGATGGGATCAGAAAAAACACTTGTAATTGGCATGTTTGGATTTGGTGTTGTTGGCGAAGGATTGTATAAAATCCTCAAACAAACTCCCTCCCTCAAAGCAAGCATCAAAAAAGTTTGTATCAAGAATACACATAAAAAAAGAAATGCTCCTGCCACTCTATTTACTTCAGAAAAAAATGATTTGCTGGCTGATCCTGAAATCAATGTCATTGTAGAAGTAATCAATGACAGTGTAGCTGGATATGAGATTGTAACCACCGCATTGAAAAATGGAAAAGACGTGGTGAGTGCAAGCAAAAAAATGCTCTCAGAGCATTTGGAAGAATTGATAACACTTCAGCAAACTACAGGAAAATCACTTTTATACGAGGCATCTGCCTGCGCTTCCATACCAGTTATCAGAAATTTGGAAGAATATTATGACAACGACCTGCTGCATTCCATAAAGGCAATCGTCAACGGTTCCACCAATTTTATCCTCACAAAAATGTTTGAAGAGCACCTCAACTTCAAAGAGGCGCTGCTCCTTGCCCAACAATTGGGATTTGCAGAATCTGATCCGACATTGGATATCGAGGGATTTGATGCTGCCAACAAATGGGTACTCCTGCTGGCACACAGCTATGGCATCAATACCAACATACAGGAAATGCTTTTCAATGGCATCACCCAAATCAATGACACAGATGCAAAAGTTGCTCAATCCAAAAATCAATCCATCAAACTGGTTGCACAGGCACAAAAATTGAACAATGGAAAAGTAGCAAGCTTTTTACTGCCCCAATTCATAGATGCAAACGAGCATTTGTTTTTCGTGAAAAACGAATACAATGGAGTGGTTATTGAAAGTGGATTTGCTGACAAACAATTTTTTTATGGAAAAGGTGCAGGAAGTTTTCCAACCGGATCAGCTGTACTGAGCGATATCGCCGCGCTGAGATATGGATACAAATACGAATACAAGAAATTGAACCAACCCATCAAAGCTACTTTGAGCAATGACTTTCATTTACGTGTGTATGTGAGCTTTGAAAATATTGAAAGTATCCCAAAAGAGGAGTTCATTCAAATTGAAGAGTGGCATGCCGGCAATGAGAGAAGCTATCTCATCGGAACCATTCCCTTTGATGCGCTTTTGCACAAAAATTGGTGGAAATCCAACAACACTTCCTTGATACTCATGCCTCAATGCATTGTTGAAAATGCCGAGGTCAATGACCTGAAAAAAATGAGCCTTTCACTGGCTGGACTGGAATCTTAACGTTCGCCTTGGAAAAGATAAGTCCCTGACCCAAGTTCAAAAACAGTATATCCTGCCTCTGAACGCTGGCGCATGGATCCTGTCTCTTGGAATGCTTTCTTTCCATTGAGTACCACATTTTTGTCGGAGGGAAAATAAACAATCGCTGTCGTATTGGGCGGTATGGTCGTTTCCATCTGAATGCCTTTTGCATCGGTCTTCCAGCTATTGCTGATTCGCCCATAATAAGTATCCAAATATGCTCCTGCATTTTTCAAACTGTCAACCACATATGGTTTGATGCGAACTTTTTTATATCCAACACTTCCATCTTCATTGTCGATGCCCACAACACTTCTGTACATCCAGTCACCAATGGCTCCATAGGCATAGTGATTGAAGGAATTCATACTCGCCGGTTCAAATGTACTGTCAGGATGCATTCCACCCCATCTCTCCCAAATAGTGGTGGCTCCCATTTTTACGGGATACAACCAAGATGGAAAAGTTTTCTGCATGAGCAATTGATATGCGATGTCTGACCTGCCGTTTTTGGTCAACACCTCACACAGGTATGGAGTTCCAAGAAATCCAGTTGACAAATGTGTGTTGTAGGATTGTATGTTGTCAACCAATTTTTCAACAGCTGATTTCCTTAGCGGATCAGGCAGCATATCAAACTGCAGGGCTAACACATAGGCCGTTTGCGTACCCGAAACCAAACGACCGGATGAGGTCATGTATTCCTTAACAAATGCCTCCTTCACTTTTTTCAATCTTTCCCCATAAAAAGCAACATCATCTTTTTTGTCCAACACGTTGGCTGCTTTGATGAGCAAATCTATTGAGTGTGCATAAAAGCACTGAGCAATCATGTATTTATCTGTTACTGCAGCGCGTCCGTCATTGTCATCGAAGGGTCGATAGAACAACCAATCGCCAAAATGAAACCCCTTGTTCCATAAATCGTTGTTTGCATTTTTTTCCATGTACCCCACCCATGCTTTCATGGAATTGTATTGCGTTTCAAGAACTTTCTTGTCTCCATATACCAGATACATGTTCCACGGAATGATGGTTGCAACATCTGCCCATCCTGTAGAGCCAGCTGCACCTGCGCCCAAAACGTTGGGTATCACAAAAGGTACGCTTCCATTGTCTAGTTGATCAGAAGCAACATCTTTCAACCACTTGTTGAAAAAATTGTGCACATTGAAATTGAAGGCAGCTGTTCTGGAAAACACTTGTGCATCTCCTGTCCACCCCAGCCGCTCGTCGCGCTGCGGACAATCTGTTGGTACATCAAGGAAATTCCCTTTCTGTCCCCATTGAATATTTTTTTGCAGTTGGTTGACCAGCGGATCTGAACTTGTAAAATCGCCGGAAGGTTTCATGTCTGAATGAAGCACCATGGCAGTGAAATGCTCCGGTTTCAACTCGCCGTTGTATCCTTCAACTTTTATATACCTGAATCCAAAAAAAGTAAAATGAGGTTCAAATATTTCTTCACCGGTGCCCGCCAATGTATACTTGGCCGTTGTTCTGGCCGACCGCATATTATCGATATAGAAGTTTCCAAATTTGTCTAATACTTCTGCATGTTTGATGAGGATAGAATCACCTGGTTTGCCATTCACTTTTACCCTGACCCAGCCCACCAGGTTCTGTCCAAAGTCCAACACTTTCTCTCCCTTTGGCGTGGTTATTATTTTTACGGGCTGAATGGTTTCGTGCAATGTGATGGGTTCATTTTCGGTGGGGATTAGGTGTTTGTATCCGGTCTGAAGCAATTTAACCTTCTCCCATTTTGAATCGTCATATCCGGCAAGATTCCATCCATGCTGTTTTTTGCGGGCATCCATTTCTTCTCCATGGTAAATTTCGTTGGACAAAATTTCTCCGTAGGAGGATTTCCAGTTTTCATCTGTAATAAAACAATCCTTGGATCCATCCTTGTAAACAACATTGATTTGCATTAAGAGTCCAAGCTCCTTGCCATATATATCCACATTGTTCGTCCACCCCAAGGTACCCCTGAACCAACCATTGCCCAATATGGCTGCAAGAGCATTTGTTCCCTTTTTCAACATGGAGCCAACGTCATATACCTGATACTGCAGTCTTTTCCTGTAGCTGGTCCAACCCGGAGTCAAATAAGCATTTCCAATTTTTTTTCCGTTGATGGATGCGTCATACATGCCTTGAGAAGTGATATAGGCAGTTGCCTGAGCGATTTCTTTGCTAATGATGATGTCATGTCTAAAATATTGAGCGGGACGATGCTGCTTGTCCTCCTCAAACCCAATGCCAATCCACTTGGCTTTCCAGGAGCTGGAATCAAAAAAAGCAGTATGAAAAGTTGAGACATCCGACCATGAAGAAACATTTCCATGGTTGTCCCATACCCGAACCTGCCATTGGTATTTTGTATCAGGCTCCAATGTCTGTCCAGCGTATGATACATATACAGATTGATCAGAAACAACTTTTCCCGTGCTCCATACTTTTCTATTCGCTTTGCTTACCACAAGCTCGTAAGCAGTTTGCATGGTTGCATTTTGCATGGATGAAAGTTTCCACGTAAACCGCGGAGGTGTTGATGAAAGACCAACCGGATTGTGCATGTTTTCACAAAGCATGTCGGCCACAGAAACTTGCGCATGAACGTATACATGAGCAAGCATCAGCAATAAGCAAGCAACTATTTTTTTCATAAACAAGCATTTATCATGAGCAATTATCTGGGCAAGATGACATTGGTAACTCCTTTTTCACGACACATTTGATTGAATGCTGCCACATCATTGGCCAACAGTTCTTTCATTTGTTTTTCGTAGATCAACCACTCTGCATGCAAATCAGCATAGCGTTTTTCCTGTCCAGCTGTTACGTAAGGAATCGTAGCACTCAATTCACCATGTACAAAAATAATATTGGCGCTGAGTTTATTGACAAAATTGATGATGTCGTCGTATGACTGTGCCTTGGGCTGTATCAATTTTTCTTCCCACTGCTTTATTTTTTCAATGACCGTCTTGCCTTTGTCGACCAACTCTTTTTTGGTTTCATCATGCTGAATCAATCTATTGAGCGATTCAATCTGCTTGGAAAGTGCATTCATCTGATTGACAGCAACGTGAATATCCACCATGTCCTTTTCGAGTTTTTTCAGCAACTCATCTTGTGCTGTATAATCAGCTTTGGAAAATTGAAGCCTGGGATCCTGACTCAATTGTAAAGCTGTTGTTTGTTCTACATCATCTGCCTTTAATGTAACAGTATATGTTCCAGGGATGATTTTACCACCACTGTAATTGCCCTCAATGTATACATTGTCGATCGTAGGCATGTTAGGGCGGCGCAAATTCCATACAAATCTGTTCAGTCCTTTTTTTGCGGTCAAAGCAGGCTCTTCTTTCAAGCTGTTGTTGGTGGTAGGAACATCAACCGGTTTGTTGCTGAATGAGCGGACGATTTGGCCTTGCGCATCTTTGATTTGAATGGTGATGTGTTTGATACTATCACTGGGAAGATGGTAGTAAATCACAGCGCCTGTGGCAGGATTGGCGGCAGTGGTATTGGGAAACCTGGTTGTATCATCATCATTGGTATCAAAAATACTGTAGCCGGAAATTCTATATGTCTCTTGTAAAGGCATCAATTTGACATTGCCCTGATTGTCGTATCCTCTCACTGGCTGCAGTTCATCCAAGATCCAAAATGCTCTTCCCTGGGTGGAAGCAATCAAATTGTTCTGATGTACTTTCAAATCAGTGATGGGTGTAATAGGAAGATTTCTTTGAAATGGATTCCACGTTGTTCCTCCATCGTATGAAATAAATAATCCAATTTCAGTTCCGGCAAACAAAAGATTCTTTCTTACATTGTCTTCCCTTACAACTCTAACACAAGCCCCGTAAGGAAGTCCCTTGACGATTTTTGTCCAGGTCTTACCATAGTCGGATGACTTGTAAGCAAACGGTGTAAAATCATTCAACTTGTATTTGGTTGCTGCAATGTAAACTGTTGCGGGATCGTGTGGAGAAACTTCAATGGCATTGATCAACGCTTCACCCAAATCTGAAGGGGTAATATTGATCCAGTTTTTACCATCGTCTTTTGTAACGTATACCAATCCATCATCACTGCCTGTATACATCACGCCTTTTTCTTTATCTGATTCCATGAAATAAGCAATCGTACAATAATTTTCTCCGCCCGCACCTTCATTGGTATAGGGATATCCGCTGATACCCATTTTAGTTGTATCGTGTGTAGTCAGATCAGGAGAAATGGCCTCCCATGATTTTCCCATGTCTCTTGTCCTGAAGAGCCGGTTGCCGGCATGATAGTAAACATTTTTTTCATGTTTTGAATAGGCAATCGGTGCGTTCCAGTTGAAACGATAGGTCATGTCCTTGGGCTGCATGGCTTGGTATTGCATGGGGTATACCATCACACCAACGCCCTCACCCGTTTGTGTATCCAGCAGCTCAATGGTGCCTTGATAGCTGCCGCCCATGACATAACGTGGATTGTTTGGATCGAATCCAAGAAAAGCTGATTCACCACCGGCAGAATAAGTCCACTGTCTTTCACCAATAGATCCACCTTGCGTATTTCTGCTTGCAATTTTCACAGAAGTATTGTCCTGCTGACCTGCATAGATATTATAAGGAAATAAATTGTCGACATTGATGCGGTAGAACTGTGCAGTTGGCTGGTTGTTCTGAGAGGTCCAAACATTGCCGCCATTGAATGTAACAGCTGCGCCTCCATCATTGGAAATGATCATGTTCTGATTGTTCTTTGGATTGATCCACAATTGATGATAATCTCCATGTGTTCCTCTGATATTGGTCCAGGTCTGACCACCATCGGTGGATTTGAGTCCGGCTGCTCCAAGCACATAGACCGTTTGCTCCTGTTGAGGATCTGCAAATACTTCGATATAATACCAGGCACGTGAAACCAGTCGGTGGTCTTTGCTGACTCTTCTCCAACTCATCCCTGCATCATTGGAAACAAACAATCCACCTTGTTCTTTTTCTGTATCGCTTTCAATCAAAGCATATACTTTGTTTGAATTTGCCTGAGAAACGGAAATGGCCATTTTACCCAACTCCTTTGGCAAGCCGTTTTGAATTTTTGTCCAGGTCTCCCCGCCATCTGTACTCTTGTACAACCCGCTTCCCTTGCCACCGCTTTGAATTGCCCAAGGCAATCTTCTGTGGTCCCACATCGCAGCATAGAGTATGCGCGGATTGTTCATGTCCATGCTCAAATCAACACATCCAGAATTTTCATCCACATATAAAACATTCTTCCATGTTTTTCCTCCATCTTCGGATTTGTATATGCCTCTTTCTTTGGAAGGACCGTGCAATGCCCCCTGCGCTCCAACATATACAATATCGGGATTGCTTGGATGAATCCGAATGTTGGAAATATGACGCGTCAACTCCAATCCAAGATGCTTCCAAGTTTTTCCCGCATCGGTTGATTTATAAACACCATCACCATATGAAGTCATAACACCTCTTGGTGCATGTTCACCCATTCCAACAAACACCACATTGGGATCTGCATCTGCAACGGCAACTGCGCCAACTGAACCTGTTTTGAAAAATCCGTCCGAAATATTTTTCCATGTTTGTCCTGCATCTTCACTCTTCCAAACGCCCCCGCCTGTAGTACCCATATAATATGTCAATGGATCTCCCTTCACACCTGTAGAAGTGACAGAGCGGCCTCCGCGCGTGGGACCAATATTTCTCCAATACACTGGCTTAAAATATTCTTCAATATTCACAGCGGGAAATTCTGACACAGGAGTTTTCACTGCAGATTTTTTCTGACCAAAAACAGTCAAACTAAAAAAAGCAGAAATAAAGAGGCATCCGAAGACGCGGGCGATGATTTGTTGCATGTTTACAAATTTTGGATATCTAAGATAAGTATTTGAAATATCGAACGCTGAATTTAATAGCGGAAAAAGGGATTCATATAAAATCTTGTTCCATCATGAACAACCAACTCAACCCTCATATACGTGTCGCTGGGTGTGAACTGATAGTTTAGGGTGTCTTTCATAAGGTCGACCCTTAGGTGTTTTCCATGTTGACCAATCATTTTGATCGTATCAACGGCTTTTGAAAATTTGATGCGCACTGACCCATTTGATACCTCAACAGATTGAAGGAGTTTTTTAGCTGATTGGATCTTTGTTTTTTTTGCCATCAGATCGTCTGCATCAACTTTTGGCGCCCAAACTGAGATACTGGATCCCAACTTCAACGCTTGGTATACTCCCTGTGTCTGGGCATTTGATCCATAAACAAGATTGTAAAACCTACTGATCAAACTATTTTTAAAAACATTATGTACATCATCATCTGCCAAACCGAAAACTGCACGTCCACTTGACAACGCCGCATCCCAATGGTCAAGTGATTGAGCTTGAGGATTCAGTATTTCAATCAGGTCATAATTGTAAATCTTTTTCATGTCATCCACAGTGTACCCATTTAACATTTTAGGATGATTCAATACAATCAATGCATAAGGATCCTCTGCAATTTTATTGATGATGTGTTGCTTATTATGAATTGTCTGAGGGAAAACATAATCCTTCCAAACCACTGAGGATGCCCCTATTACAAGCTGATGCGTTTTCTTAATATTTACTCCATGTTCATAAACCGACACATAATTAAAAGCTGATTGTCCAAAAGTGTCGATATTAAAGTACTGCGATACCCCATGAATTGCATAACCCATGCTGTCGTACCTTCTCCATATGTCCTGCGCACTGCCTTTCCCATTGGTCAATCCACCCCATGCCTTGGAGTGGGCATGAAAATTCGCTGCCACAACATCTGAGGTATCCAAATTGGAATATGGATTGTAAATATTATTTCCAGAAAAAGTTGCGGCGGGGGGAAAAGTTAGTTTTGGACAGAAAACATATTGATCCAACACCAACCACAGTATCAATAGCAAAGGAATAAAAAACAATATCCTGTATCGTCTTCTCATGAATGTTAAAATGTGATTCTACTTTCAATCATCATCACCCTCTTCTTCGTTCAATTTGAGAAATGCGGCACGTTTGGGGCCCGGAAAGGGAATGTTGCCTTTGATGCCATGCCAAAGCACTTTGTTGAATTCGATATCATTGTTGGCATCTTCTTTCGCAAAATTGAATTTCTCAGATTTTTTCTGCCACTCGTTGACAGCGGTATTTCGCTGATTCATGTCAATATCGGGAACTATGGCTTTGAAATCAAATGGTCTTGCCACTTTGTCAAAACATCTCCACATGGGTGTTGCTGCTGCGTCGTATTGTGTCATGGGACCCATACCCAAAATCAATTCCATTGTACGCAACATGGAAGAGGTTGTATAAGGTGTATGATCCACAAATCCACGCTTCACAAATCCACCTGCCACATAAGCCGTACTTCTGTGTGCATCCACATGATCAGCTCCATTCTGTGCATCATCCTCTAAAATAAATACTGCAGTTTCATTCCAGATTGGACTCTTTGACAGCGCTTCGATAAACATACCAACTGCAAGATCATTGTCGGCTACATGTGCAAAAGGAGTGGGTCTTCCCAATCTAACACCTTCTGTATGGTCGTTGCCAAATCTAACGGTATTGAATTGCGGTACTTTACCCATTGCTAAAAGTGAATCAAAATCTTTTTTCCAAATCCTGAATCGTGTCGTATCTGCGATGTTCAAATTGTATTCGGGATAACCCGGACAAAAATGATTGTTTAAAACCGATATTGTTGGCTTGTTGCCTGACATAAACTCTCCGTATGTTCTGAAGCTGACGCCATATCGATTGCAATTGTTCCAGATAAATCCAGCCTTGTTGTTGGCAATTTCCCTCTCACCCTCTCCGCCATAGGTGCCACCTCTCCCGCCATAACTGGTAGGCCAAGTTTTCTCCAGATAATCATTGGCAAGAGCACCCATGCTCCAATTGTGTCCGTCTGCACTCACTTCTGCATCCACAAAAAAATTGTCCAACAATACAAACTGATCAACCAGCGCATGCTGATTGGGGGTGTATTTTCTTCCAAACAACACGAGGGATGTATCACCATTCCCTTTTTCCACATCACCCAAAACCTGGTCATAGGTTCTGTTCTCTTTGATCACATAAAAAACATATTTGATGGGTGACTTTTCACCAAGCTTCATGGGAATCGGATTGCCCTCATCGGCCATACCTGCATTGGCTGTCTTTTGAGGAGAGTACGGAGCATTTTCATACACACGGCGCGTGTATTGATCCAATGTAACCTGGCTGGGTACATCTATGATACTCATGCTACCCTTGAAAAGTCCGCCGATGTATTCAACCTGCGATCCATCCTTCACTTCAAAACCATGGTGAATGACGTCTTCTTTTTTTCTCAATGGTGATGGTCCGAATGGATTGGCCTTGGATGTCATCCCTTTGCCATTGGCTACCCATATTTTACCATTGATGAAACGCACAGAGCTGGGATACCAGCCTACAGGTATGAAACCCTTTGGCTTGCTGCTTCCCGGAACGGAGACGTCGAAAGTTGCAATACAATTGTTATCGGCATTGGCAATGTACAAACGCTTGCCTGTGTGATCCAGGGCTATGCTATTGGTAGTGGAACCACTGGGTGACTGGGGATACAATGCAGCATCCAATGTTTCAATCACTGTCTTTTTGGAAAGATCAATAATGGATACTGAATTATCATTGGCGTTGCATACATAAAGATATTTTGCATCATTTGTCAGCAACATTTCATTTGGATTGTCACCAACACCGATGGGTTGTTTCCATTGCTTTGCCTTTGTATCAAATATCAGGACCTTGTCACAACCCCAACATGTGATATACAATTCATTTGTCTTGGATGAATATTTACAATCATATGATTCTGCATCTAGACCGTATTTATTGACAACCTTCTTTGTTTTCAAATCTACCGCATACAACATTTTATCTTCTCTGGTTACCACATACATGATACCATTCGATTCATCAAGTGCTATACCTGCAGGTCCAACGCGCGTAGGCCATGGACGATCCAATGAAATACTGTCCATCCTCTTCAATTGCTGGTTGCTGATCTCGTATTTCAGAATTCTATTGTCATGACCTCCAGATACATAAAGAAATCTTTCATCTGCAGTAAAACATATGCCGTACCATGACTTTTCAATTTCAACCTGATCAATTACTTTTTCAGATGCAACATCAATCAATTGAATGGTTTGAATGCTTTGTCCGTTGTTGGTAACTGCTGCATATTTACCGGATTTGCTCACTGCAATGTTCAAAGGCAGATCTCCAAGATCAAATGATTTTCCAACCGGACTGATTTTCCATCCATTGGGCAGTTGGATCTGTTGCGGAAGCTGCTGAGCTTGCAAGTATCCGAATGACAAAAACAAAAAGAGGTAAACTGCTTTTTTCATGTTGACTTATTTTTTTTCTACTTTTTTTACAAAACCAATCAATCCATTGAAATAATTTTCCTGGTCATCGTACATGGCCATGTGGCCACCATTGGGACAATAAGCATAGGTACCGTTTTGAACCTGTGTCGACATCCACTTCATGTGGTTGGGATCCATCGTATCATGCTCTGCGCCTATAACAAGTGTCGGGACTTCAATTTTAGGCAACTCCTTGCTTACATCCCAATTGGTCAATCGTCCGGAAATTCCAAATTCACTCGGACCCTGCATGGTTACATAGAGGGACTGATTCAAGCCCGCAAATGCACGTTGCACCAATGCAGGCCATTCCGCATATGGTTTGCGCAGCATATGTTTTTCATAAAAATGAGGGACCAGCAATCCCATGTATTGAGGATTTGAAAAATCATTTCTTGCTTCCATTGCACGAATCGAATCAAGCACGATCGGGTCCATCTGCTTTGCCAACACTTCATCAGCATACTTATCATAGTCAGGACAGCTTGACATCATATTGGATATAATCAGCCCCTTGAGATGTTGCTGATATTTCAAAGAATATTGCATGGCCAAAATACCACCCCATGAATGCCCCAATAAATAAAAATTGTCCTTGTTGAGTCCGAGTGCAACCCTCACCTGTTCAACCTCTTCAACGAAACGATCCAAGTCCCAATAAGCAGTATCATTGGGATTGTCTGAATACCCGCAACCCAGTTGATCGTAATAAATAAACTCGATGCCTTCTTGAGGAAGAAAATTTTCAAAACATTGGAAATAGGCATGTGTTCCGCCCGGACCTCCATTCAAAAGAAGGATTTTCGTCTTTGGATTGTTGCCAAAGCGTTTTGTCCAGATATTGAATTTCTTACCGAGACTCTCAATTTGAACAATCTTCTCATTACCGGTTTGCATACCGCTATCCTGTCTTGCAAAATAGTCAGACAAGCTCAATTGAGCTGACTGCTTGCAACCACAGAGGATGGCAGCAACTCCGAATAGGATGAATAATTTTTTCATATGCATTATTTTTTTCTTGGAATTTTTTGATCGCGTTGAGCTGCATGATAAGCGAAAGAACAAACAACAGCAGCGATCTGCTTCAGATCATTTTCAATAAGATGGTCATATACATCCATATTGCTATGGTGGGTTCTGGTATCATATTCAATCTCGTCTTGTATGAATTGGAATCCAGGCAAGCCAACACCATCGAAAGATTGGTGATCTGTTCCACCTGTATTGTTGATGGTAACTGTTGTTGCGCCGAGGTCCTTGAAAGGTTCCAACCAGGCAGCAAAAATTTCTTTGCATGCCTCATTGCCCTGTAAATAAATTCCGCGGACCTTGCCTGTACCATTGTCGATGTTGAAGTAAGAGGAAAACTTATCATGTGCAGCGGTTTTTGGATTGGTTGCATTGCCACCAAACGTTTTTGCTACATAAGCTCTTGATCCCAGGAGTCCCTGTTCCTCTGCACTCCACAATGCAATGCGTATGGTCCGACGCGGTTGTACCTGAAGTGATTTCAGAATGCGCATGACTTCCAACATGACAGAAGATCCGGATGCATTGTCCGTGGCTCCTGTTCCGGTTTGCCAGGAATCCAGGTGCGCACCAATCATCACCACTTCATCCTTCAACAATGGATCTGTACCCGGAATTTCAGCAATTACATTGTATCCGTTGAGGTCGTCTTTGTAAAACTTTGTTTTTACATCTGCATCCACTTTTACATCCATGCCATTTTTTGAAATCCTGAGCAGGGTATTATAGTCTTCAACACCCATTACCAGGTCAAGAAAGTTATCAGGATCAGTTGCTTTGTAAGATCCTCCGCCCTGAGCAAAAATGGTTCCGTCGTGGTTGCGGAGGGATGAGCTCAATATTGCAATCGCACCCTCCTCCCTGGCCATGTTTTTAAGGATGGTCAGCATGCGCTGTGGGGCCATGGCACGTTGCATTTGCTCCCGCATCCTTCTCATTTGTGCAGTATCTCTCTGCTGACGAGCCGGTGCCGCATCTGCCATCTTTTTAAGATCATCATCGGTATATCTTTCCGCATCAACCTTGAAGCTGTGCAGGTAATTATAGCTGATATCTGGCAGTAAAATTTTTCCTTTTAATTTTCCTTTATAGTTCAACAATCCAACAGAATCCTTCATTTCGATCACAAGCACGTCTGCAGATTTGAGTCCCTTGGTACCCACAGTCCACGTCTTTGGATAAGCCAATATGGGTTTGTAATAAGGTGCTGTCATGGCGAAATATGCTTTTTCCATTTCCCATCCTTTTCCAAATTCTCCCCATGCTTCCTGGTGGGCATTGTCAATGCCGATGGACTTTAAAAAATCAACTGCATAGCCAGCGGCTTTTTTGTAGCCGGGTGAGTTGGCCAATCGGTTTCCATTCAAATCTGTCAGGTGCAAGGCGATGTCCATCACTTTTGACTTGTTCAACGCTTCTTCCCTGATTTTACTGATCATGCTTTGATCAACTTTTTCCTGCGCCCATGAAAGGGTTGTGCACAACAAAGTGGATATGAGAAACAGCAATCTCCTGGTCATAGATAATTTTTTTTCAATGTAAGTATAAACTTTGAAAGACTGAATTGGAAGAGGATGAAATAACATTTGCTTCATCCAACAGAAATAAAACAAAGCGACTCGCTTTATGCTTCAGGTATTATGAATCAATTGATTTTCATGCATGCATAAAATCAATAAAATAAAAAGAGCCGGCACATGGTGCCAGCTCTTTGTTTCGTCGGGGCGGCAAGATTCGAACTTGCGACCTCCTGGTCCCAAACCAGGCGCGATAACCGGGCTACGCTACGCCCCGAGACTTTTAAACTGCGGTGGGGGCGGGATTCGAACCCGCGGTACAGAGTTACCCGTACGGCAGTTTAGCAAACTACTGATTTCAGCCACTCATCCACCCCACCGTCTGAAACCTGGTGTTTCAGGGAGGGCAAAATTACTAAAGACTATGCAATCCGCAAAAGATAAAAGGCATTTACATGGCAGCGAGCTGAACCTTTTGCTGCAATTCCATCACGCTCTCACGGAACATATTGTCTGTATCCATGAGGTCTTTAACCGTTTGGCATGAATGAATGACGGTAGTATGGTCTCTTCCACCAAAGTGCTCTCCAATTGTTTTCAGAGAATTTTTGGTGAAAATCTTGGCTAAATACATGGTGATTTGACGGGCCTGAACAATCTCTCTTTTTCTGGTCTTTTGCAAGAGACGATCGTATGGCAGATCGAAGAATTCACATACCATTTTCTGGATGGTATCGATGGTGATTTCTTTGGAAGATGTTTTGATGAAATTGCGCAATACCTTTTTGGCAAGGTCGAGATCAATTTCTCTTTTGTTGAGAGAAGATTGTGCGAGCAACGAAATCAACGCACCTTCAAGTTCCCTGACATTGTTTTGGATATTATAAGCGATGTATTTCACAACATCTTTGGGAAGATCCAATCCGTTGTTCTTCATTTTTTTCTCCAGGATTTCGATTCTTGTTTCATAATCAGGAACCTGAAGATCTGCACTCAATCCCCATCTGAAACGGCTCAACAATCTTTCCTGCATGCCTTCCAAATCCTTCGGAGGTTTGTCTGAGCTCAGGATCAGTTGTTTACCGGATTGATGCAAATGGTTGAATATGGCGAAAAATGCATCCTGTGTTTTTTCAGCTCTGTTGAAAAACTGCACATCGTCGATGATCAGGACATCTATCAGCTGGTAAAAATGAATAAAATCATTGATGGCATTGTTCCTGCTGTGGTCTTGGAACTGGTTGATGAATTTTTCTGAGCTCACATACAATACCACTTTGTTCGGATGCAAACGTTTCACTTCATTTCCAATGGATTGCACCAGGTGGGTTTTACCCAATCCAACTCCCCCGTAAACAACCAATGGATTGAAAGAGGTAGCACCTGGCTTCTCAGCGACGGTTTTACCTGCACGTCTGGCAACCCTGTTGCAATCTCCCTCTACAAATGCCTCAAAAGTATACGTTGGATTCAATTGAGAGTCAATCTGCATTTTTTTGAGTCCGGGTATCACAAATGGATTTCTGACATGGTTGTTGACCACCAGCGGAAAGTCCATCTCATTGTTGGAAAAACTCTTGAAATTTTGACCGGGAACATCCATGGTCAGTGGCTTTGCATTTCCGTTGCCGCTGTCCACCATGATTCTGTATTCCAATTGAGCTTCTTTGCCAAGTTCTCTTTTGAGCGTTTTGGCCAAGAGGTTGATATAATGCTCTTCGATGTATTCGTAAAAAAACTGGCTGGGAACCTGAATGGTTAAAACGTTGCCTTTTAATGCAACCGGTTTGATGGGCTCAAACCATGTTTTGAAATGTTGCCACTCTACAATATCCTTGATGATCGCCAAACAATTGCTCCAAACTTTTTCAAAAGGTTTTTCCATTAGTCCTAACGAGGTTTAGATTTTTATGGGTTATCAATGGGACCTCTGAAACATCAATGCACAGGACTAATGACAGTGACAAGTGTTACTGCAATCATTCTCACGTATTCAACCAGCACGTATGTTGTTGATTATTTCGGGTCAGGGTCATGAACCAATTTTATCTTTTCAACGCATGTTCAATTTCACAACTGATAAAATCGAGTCAGATGGCGAATATATATTCAGTTTTGAGAAAAAAAAATTTTTTATTCCACAATATTTTTCTCTACCAAAATCGATTGATTTTTTTCTAATTTTTTTGTCTCTCCACGGGAAAATTCGTAATCCAATCTGCCCAATCGGAGTCCGCCCCAACCGACCTGGTTGACAATTGTTTTTTTACCTGATTTATTGGTATATTCCCTTGGTTGGTCAAAGAAACGATGTGTATGTCCGCCGATGATCAGGTCTATGTTTTCGGACTCTTTTGCCAATATTTCATCGCTCACTTTGTTGTCCATGTAACGGTCACCCAGATGTGAAATGCAAATGATCAAATCACAACCTTTCTTTTTTAAGTCATAGGCAGCGAGGTTTGCCGCAATGATTGGGTCACGATAAATGGTGTTCCCATAAAGAGAGGATGGCACCAGTCCCTGTAACTCAATGCCTACTCCTGTTACACCAATTTTCAATTTCCCTCTGTTGAAGATTTTATATGGAACATACATGTTTTCCATGGGAGTGCCTTCGAAGCCATAGTTGGACATGATGATGGGGAATTTCCCATGTGTTGAAAGTTGATGAACAAAATTTTCCATCCCGGCATCAAAATCATGGTTGCCCATGATACCTGCATCGTATCCCATCATCTGCATGGCCTTCATTTCAGGCTCACCTTTAAAAATGTTGAAGTAGGGAGTTCCCTGAAAAATATCACCTGCATCCAAAAGCAAGACATGTTCAACTTCTGACCTGATTTTCTGAATCAACCTGGCCCTGGCAGCAACACCCCCTCTGCCTGCATTTTGGGAACCATCCAGGGGAAAAGCATCCAATCTGCTGTGCACATCATTGGTATGCAAAATGGTCAGTCTTGTTGTTTGCTCAAAAGCATATCCCTCTGTATGCAACAAGGATGCTCCTGCAGCGAGAGAGCTGCTAAAAATGAAGGCTCTTCTATTCATTTTACAATTCGTTTTTGCGTTGCCTGATTGATTTTTTTACCCTCCATTTTCAGCCACTTGCAATAGTCAATGATGGCATCCCTTTGCAGATAGGCCGATCTGTTCTGTTTCAGGTTTTTGAATGCATTGAATCCGCCTCCACCATCCAGCTGATAATCTGAATTCACCATATAATAAGTGCGGTTCATGTCAAGTGGTGCCCCATTGATCAAAATATCAGTTGCCTGATTGTTTTCCAGTCGCATGGTTACACCTGATTGTCCACCACCTCCCCCTTCCTGTGCAATTCTGTTTAAGTAATTTTTCAAAATATTGCCCTTTACTTCTACAATACAAATCAGGTTGTCGAAAGGCATCACTTCATATATAGTACCCCGGTTGACCGGTCCCTTGGCGATTCTAAAGATCCTCACACCTCCGTGGTTCATGAAAGCGATTTCAGCCCTTGGGTCAATTTTTGATTTTGCTGCCCATAAATAGGCATCTGCCAGAAAATTACCCAGCGGACTATCCGGTGTTTCTTTCAGCAAATCTGCCTCATTTTCAACCAAATATTCTCCCATGGTCTTGTTCACACTGTCGGCATAAAAGGAAAGCATTTTAACATAGTTGGAATCCACCTGCTGATTGCGGCCCACTGCATACCCTGCATACTTGATCTTGCGAACCTCTTGGCTGGGAACGCAACCAATGAAAAAGAACAAAAAAGCAATAAAAAAGGATGGAAGACGCATCATTTCAAATATGTTCTCGCAAAGCTAATCAGTTTTGAGCTAGGACTGTTTCCAACTCCGTAGATAATATGATAACTTCGCAAAAATTAATTCAGTTATATGGGATTCGATCTATCAGGAAAAATCGTAAGCATTGGTGAAACAGTTCAAAGAAGTGCAACTTTCAAAACCAGAGAATTTGTTGTTGAAACAAACGAAGATATCAACGGAAGAACCATTACGAACTTTGTCAAGTTCCAAACCGTGCAAGACAGAACCACTATCTTGGATCGTTATAAAATCGGAGATGGTGTAAAAGTCATGTTCAACATCAAGGGATCCAAATGGGAAAAAAACGGCCAGACCAATTATATTACCAATCTGGATGCATGGAGAATCGAACAGATGAGCATGGGAAGTTCAAGCGGACCCGTAGATGCACCTCCAGCATTTTCTCCCGATCCTGAAAGCCAACAGGGTATTGCCGACGATTTACCGTTCTAATCTTTCAGTGGACCATGCAGCAGGAAATTCAATTGCAACTTTCTCCGAAAGATGCAGCCGATGCTGCAACCATACAAACTGAACTGGCCAGGCATCTTGCTGTTCAACCAAAAAAAATCACTGGATTTCAGATTCTGAAAAAATCCATTGATGCAAGAAAGCAGGATGTAAAAATCAATCTGAAGCTCAAAGCCTTTCTGGATGAGCCTTTTCATGAAATACATCCACCTGTTTTCCATTTTCCGGATGTCCATCAATCTGCTCATCGCACGATCATCATCGGGGCGGGTCCGGCAGGCCTCTTCGCAGCACTTGAACTGATTCTGCATGGAATCAAACCAATTATTCTGGAGAGAGGAAAGAATGTTCGTGAAAGAAGAAGAGACCTCGCTGTACTGAACCGTGAAGGAATTTTAAACGAAGAGAGCAATTATTGTTTTGGTGAAGGTGGTGCTGGCACTTACAGCGATGGAAAACTATACACCCGCAGCAACAAAAGAGGGAATGTCGATAAAATTCTGCAGCTGTTGGTGCAATTCGGCGCCGATCCATCCATCCTTTACACTGCACATCCGCACATAGGAACCAATAAGCTTCCTGGCATCATTGCTTCCATGAGAGAACAAATCATTGGATCCGGTGGAGAAGTGCATTTCAATCAAAAGCTGATTGATTTTCATATTGAAAACAATTCGATAAAAAAGGTAAAGACGGCATCAGGCGATTCCTTCGAGGCGAATCAGGTCATTTTGGCAACCGGACATTCTGCAAAAGATGTCTTCTGCTTGCTGGATGAAAAAAATATACGCATCGAACCAAAACCATTCGCATTAGGTGTCAGAATTGAACACCCGCAAACATTGATCGATTCCATCCAATACCATTGTCCAGCTTGGAGGGGAAGAGACGTGGATCTCCCCCCTGCATCCTATCAGCTCGTTGACCAGGTTAACAACAGAGGTGTATTTTCATTTTGCATGTGTCCGGGCGGAATCATTGCCACCGCATCCACCTCACAGGACTTACTGGTTGTGAACGGATGGAGTCCATCGAAAAGAAACAACCCATTTGCCAATTCAGGAATGGTGGTGCAAGTGGAGTTGGAGGATGTAATGAAAGGGATGAGGGACAAGGTCGAAGATCCGGACCTTAGTGTCCGGAGACGAGGAACAAGTGAGCGGTTGGTTTTACATGATTTTCAGGAAATGGTGGAAAGAAAAGCGTATGCTGCAGGAGGTGGCTCATTTGTTGCTCCTGCTCAAAGAATGACAGATTTCATCAGTGGAAAAATATCCAATAGCTTACCTCAAACTTCTTATGTGAGAGGTGTTCATTCGGTAGATATCAATGAATTGTTGCCGGAATTCATTGCAAAAACCTTGAGGGAGGGCTTCAAATCATTCGGAAAAAAAATGAGAGGTTATCTCACAGAGGAGGCCATCATTGTTGCGCCGGAGAGCAGGACTTCCTCACCGGTCAGAATTCCAAGGGATCAGGAACAACTTCACCATCCGGACATCACCAATCTTTATCCCTGTGGAGAAGGTGCAGGTTATGCCGGAGGCATTGTAAGTGCTGCCATGGATGGCATCAAGGTGGCCAACGCAATTCATGCCGCTCATCAATAAAAGGCGGAATGCATGCCATACTCCCGTAATTTTATACAATGAACACTGCTCTTGAAATTCAACACCTGAGAAAATATTTTTCAGGACAAAAAGCTGTCGATGATATCAGCTTTACCATCAACAAAGGATCCATATTCGGACTCCTAGGGCCAAACGGCGCGGGAAAAACAACCCTGCTCAGAATGATCACAGGTATTTTTTATCCCGATGAAGGTAATATCCTGCTGAACAATCAGCCGTTCAATCCACTTACCGATGTTGCCAACATAGGCTACATGCCTGAAGAAAGAGGTCTCTATAAAAAAATGAAAATCGGAGAGCAGGTACTTTACCTCGCACAGCTGAAAGGATTGGACAAGAAAGAAGCGAAAGAGCGAACCAAAGAATGGTTTGTAAAATTCAACATGGAATCATGGTGGAACAAAAAAGTAGAGGACCTCAGCAAGGGAATGAGTCAGAAGCTTCAGTTTGTTACAACTGTATTGCACCAGCCTGATTTGATCATATTGGATGAGCCTTTCAGCGGATTGGATCCTGTGAACGCCAACCTGATCAAAGACGAAATTTTTAATTTGGCACAACAAGGCGCTACGATCATATTTAGCACACACAGGATGGAACAGGTAGAGGAGATCTGCGATCATATTGTGCTGGTGAACAAAGGAAATAAAATTTTGGACGGTGGCGTAGGGGCCATCAAACAGCAATTCAAGAAAAATATTTTTGAAATCGAATTCGAACAATCCCTGTTGGCAGAACATACCGCTACCCATCTCTTCCATGTTGAATCCCTCAACGGAAAAAAGTTGAAAATCAGGATCAACAATGAACACAGCAATAACGAGATCCTTTCCTACTTCATCAATAAAAATGCCAACATCACTTCATTCAATGAGATACTTCCCTCATTGAACGATATATTCATTGAATTGGTGCAGGGAACACCTGAAACCAGACAATTTCAATCAGCTTAATACATTGCAGCATGAACAAAGTATCACTCATCATACAAAGAGAATACATCACCAGGGTCAGCAACAAAAGATTTTTACTGATGACCATTTTAATGCCCTTGGTTTTCATCATTTTTATTTTTGGATCGGCCTATTTTGCCGCCACCATCAAAGAAGAGACCAATATTGCTGTTGCTAACGACCCGGGATTTTTAAAGGGGAACCTGGTATCTGAAAAAGGCGACCTGAAATTTGAATTCACCCAAGAGGTGGATTCCAATAATTATGCAGAAAAAGGATTCGACGGGGTTTTGTATACATTTATAGAGAATGATAAACTGATTGGCAACATCCACTCCAAAAAACAATTGGGACTGGAAAAGTCCAACTACATCGATCGGCAACTGAACAAGGCAGTGGAAAACAATCTATTGCTTGAAAGAGGTATCCAAAAAACAACACTGGATTCCATCAAAAATGCATCCAAAGAAAATGTTTCGCTCAAGAACCTGGTGGAGGATGAAAAAGGAAAAAACAAAGAATCGAACGCGGGACTCGCATATGGTATTGGATTTGGAAGCGGTATTTTAATTTACATGACCATGTTCATCTTTGGATCAATGGTCATGCGTGGTGTAGCTGAAGAAAAAACCAATCGCATCGCAGAAGTAATTGTTTCTTCCTGCAAACCATTTGAACTGATGCTGGGCAAGATCATCGGTATTGCCGGCGTTGGACTCACACAGCTGTTATTATGGATTGCACTGATTGTCGCGCTCTCCACCTCCCTCACCATGTTTCTTCCCACCGAGACGATTCAACAGGCACAGCAAATGCAGCAATCACAGGTTCCTGGTGCTGCAATGGAAAATGCAGATATGGCATCCAAAATCATGGAAGCAAAAGAAACCCTCACTGAAGGGGTCAATTGGTTCCTGATCATCGGATGCTTCCTGTTCTATTTTCTGGGCGGTTACCTCTTCTATGCATCACTGTTTGCAGCTGTTGGAAGTGTCATCAATGAGGACCCGCAAGAAGCACAACAGTTGATGCTTCCCATCACCATGCCCATCATATTCTCATTTGTTGTATTGAATGGAGTGCTCGCCAATCCCAGCAGCAGCATGGCTGTATGGATGAGCATCATTCCTTTTACATCTCCCATCATCATGATGGGAAGAATTCCTTTTGGAGTCCCCAATACTGTACCATACTGGCAAATGGCAGCATCCATGTTGAGCCTGGTGGGTGGATTTATTTTCACTACCTGGTTTGCGGGAAAAATTTACAGAACAGGCATCCTGCTGTATGGGAAAAAAGTTACCTGGAAGGAAATGATCAAATGGACATTCAGAAAAAGCTAGGTTTCAACGTTTAAACATCGTTGCTTGAAATTGGCGTAGTTTTGCAGCATGAAATTACTGGCAACCTACCTCAAACCATACAAATGGCTGATTGCACTTACCCTGTTGTTGGCCACCATCAACACAGTATTCTCCTTGATTGACCCGATTATTTTCGGAAGAATCATCAAACTTTCCCAAGAAATCAATACCCGTCAGGAAGATGGAAATTCCATGACATGGGACCTGTTTTTTTCAACCACGCTCACGCTCCTGCTGATGTCCATGGGGACTGCCATGGTGAGCAGAATTGCTAAAAATTTTCAGGACTATTTTGCCAATGTTGTCATTCAAAAATTTGGTGCAAGGATTTTTACAGATGGACTCCAACATGCGATGAAACTTCCTTACCAGGAATTTGAAGACCAGCGCAGTGGAGAAACACTGAGCGTGCTGACCAAAGTAAGAACAGACACAGAAAAATTCATCAACTATTTTCTGAATGCGATGTTTGCCATTTTGGTTGGCATCACATTCGTATTTGTATATGCATCCATCTACATTCATTGGTCGGTACCGATTGCATACATTGCGGGGATCACACTTTTGAGTATAGGAACCAATTTGCTGAGCAAAAAAGTAAAGCAAATCCAAAAAAATATTGTCAGCAGCACCACTTCTCTTGCCGGAACAACAACCGAAAGTTTGAGAAATATTGAGCTGGTCAAAAGTCTCGGACTCACACAGCAGGAGGTCAAGCGCTTGAATGCAGATACGTATAAAATCCTTGGACTTGAACTGACAAAAGTCAAACGCATCAGAAGCATCAGTTTCCTGCAGGGAACTCTGGTAAATACACTCAGACAGGTTATTCTTTTTTTATTGATGTACCTCATTTTCAAAGATTCCATGCAGCCACATGAAATGGTTACGATGCAATTTTTTTCTTTCTTCATTTTTGGCCCGCTGCAGGAAATTGGAAACATTATTTTGTCTTACAGAGAAGCAGAAGCATCCATCGGCAATTACCATAAATTGATGGAAAAAGAACCGGAGAAAGTCCCGGAAGTCCCTATCCAACTGGGCGATATTGAATCACTTCAATTCAAGCAGGTAGGTTTTCAGCACATCACTGCCAAACAAAAAGCCATCGATTATATTTCATTCAGTGTCCATAGAGGTGAAACTGTTGCTTTTGTGGGTCCGTCTGGTTCTGGAAAAACAACATTGATGAAATTACTCGTAGGACTCTACCGTCCTCAAGAGGGAAAAATTTTATACAATGGGTTGGATGAAAATGAGATCAATTTTGATGACCTCAGAAAACAAATAGGATTTGTCACACAGGATACGCAGTTGTTTTCAGGCACCATCAAAGAAAACCTGCTTTTCGTAAACCCGTCCGCCACAGAGGAGGAACTTCAACAGGCATTGGACAAAGCATCCTGTCACTCCCTCTTGAAAAGAGCAGACAATGGCATCAACAGTGTCATTGGTGAGGGAGGATTAAAATTATCAGGTGGTGAAAAACAAAGAATTTCGATAGCCAGGGCTTTGCTCAGAAATCCCCGCCTCCTGCTATTTGATGAAGCAACATCAGCGTTGGATTCCATCACAGAGGAAGAGATCACTGAAACCATCCGTTCAATATCTGCAAGAAAAGAACAGATCACATTGTTGATTGCACACCGTCTTTCAACGATCATGCATGCTGACAGGATCTACGTATTGGAAAAAGGTGAAATCGTTGAAACAGGATCCCACGATGAACTGATAGCGCTCAAGGGACTCTATTTCGCCATGTGGAGACAGCAGATCGGAGAAAGAAAGCGAATCTGATCAATCTTTTGATTCTTCCTTGCGGTGCAACATTTTGTCAAGCAGCGATGGATCCGTGAGTCCCTCCACTTCACTCAGTAAAAGTTCCAAGGCTGAAGTACTTTGAAGAATTTCGACCAATGAAAAGATCAGGGATATCATCAATGAAATCAAACTGATCGCAAAGGTTGCCTTTGCCATCGATGGCCACACATTGTAGACAAAATACATGGAACTCACGCACAGCAGAAAACTAAATACGCCAAACCCCTGCATGTAACGAATATAATTCAGGCGATTTCTCAAACTCTTGATTTGAGCAGCAAGATTTTGCTTGTCGCTCACTTTGTTGTATTCATCAAATAATTTGCGAACCAAATTGGCAATCGCCAAAAATCGGTTGGTATATGCCAACAGCAATAAACTGATGGCAGGAAACAGCAATGCAGGGGTATTGATAGATAATTCCATGTATCAAAGTTACCGGCTCTGTATCAAAGAACCTTGACTTTGAAATCCAATGAAATATCGGTCTCGCCAACACTCACATTGTCATTGGCAGTCTTTGCACCTGGCTTGTGTTTCAAAGTGATGTTCAGCGTACCTGTTCCAGTATTGGACGATGCTGTCCAAATGGAGGAAGTCCCCAAAGGAAAACCTTTTCCATCCGCATTGAAATTGCTGAAAGCAACCAATCCATTGGTGGCAGAGAAGTAGAATTGATGGTCATTTGCTTCCTCAATAATTTCAGCAGTGATATTGTCTGCGGGACTCACACTCTCATTCAATACTTCCAGCACACAGTCATAGATCTTCCCTTTTTGCAGTGTAATCTCATCAAACTTGGAAGGTGCGGCTCCGCCCTCTCCATCCAGGTCTTTGAATTCAAAAACCGTCAAGGCACCTGTACCTCCAAGTACTTTCTCAGTTAATTTCACTCTTACAGTTGTGATCAATTCGCCTTCATTGGGATCAACCTTTTCTTTTTTACAACTTGTCAATCCGACGATAGCTGCCAGTAAAAAAGCATACAACATTTTAGTTTTCATGTGATTTGATGTTGGTTTTATAAAGAATATTTTAGTTTGATTGAAATGTTTCTGCCACGGTCTAAACTGAAATACCTGAAGGCATTCATGTAATCTCGATAGGCGACATTGAAGGTGTTGTATACATTGAACACCAAATCAAGTTTATGCGATTTGATATCAAGTCCGGTTCCTGCTTCCATATTCACCAAGCTGTAAGCGGCAGGCGGATCAATATAGTCAGACTTCATGGAAACGTTACCCCTTGCATCTTTGACCTCAATGTTTCCTGTTGGGGGAACACGTTGTTGTCTTGTTACATGCTGAAAAATTATTTTGATAAAAGGCTGCCTGGTTTTTTTGCCATCAGCAAACATATATTCCAGATCAGATTCATAGCGATCTGCAGGCATCTGAATCAACCATGTTTTAGCTTGCAGATCAAAGGCCCTGAGCAAGGAGGCTTTTGCTCCTGCAGTCAAGTGATTGTTGATTTTGTAAAACAAATTCAAATCTGATCCTGACAGGTTTGCATTGGTCTGTGTATAATCAAAAACAGGAAAAGCACCTCGAATGGTCAGCAGAGGTGGAAATCCCGGTTTGAGATAAATGAAGTCATTGATCCACTTGTTGTAAACGCCCCAATCAATTTCCCATTTTTCTTTTTTCACGATCAATGAACCCATCGCACTGTACGCTCTCTCGGCTTTGAGTCCCATGAAACCCTTTTCAATTCTGGCAGCACCATGATGCAACCCATTGCTGAAGAGTTCATTGATCTGCGGAGCTCTCCAGGCAGTTGAAAGGGTAAAGGAGAGCCTGACTGCATCATCTATTTTGTATGCCACCAATCCTGTGCCTGAAATTCCCTGAAACATTGTTGTTCCATATGGAGCACCTGGCAACAAAGCATTACCGGTAAGGGTATTAAATGGTTCCCTGTCATTGTCGGATATGTCAAATCGATTCCTGAAATCATAGCGAAGTCCCGCTTCAAGCTGCCATTTGTTTTTCTGGTATTTCTCAGCTGCCCAGACACCGATGTCAAATGACTGATAATTGGGCACAAAATACCGGTAGTTGATTGAATTCAATTGATGCATGATATTTACACCCATTGAACCTTTCACGAGAGGATGCTTAAAATGTTCCCAAACAATGTCTGCCATATTGGTAAGCAAACTCAATTCCAACTGTGGCAAAATTGATTCAGAGCGTATATTGTCAAATTCTCTTCGCTGGTTGTATTGCGATGAGATGACGAGATTGATTCGATGAGCATCTTTGTACTCTTTGTATGCTTTGATTTTCAACAATTGGTGCTGAACAGATTGATAGGGACGATCGATGACATAAGAGAAATCTGCGTTCTTGATATATGCAGGAGGCTCCTGCAATGCAATCACGTTTTGCAGATCGGTCAGATTCCCGATATGTGATCCACTGAAAATACCGATGCGGGTGTTGAATAAGCTGTAGAATGCTTCCAGTCCCTTGCTTTTGTCTCTCCACCCAAATGCGGCTGACATGTTTGCTTCTTCCAATCCAGCATTTTTCAACCAGTAGTCTGGCGTTCTTGCATTTCCACCACGTTTGAACGTGCCTTGCAAACGCCAGGATGTTTTTTCTTTTTTATCGAATGAACTTTCCAGCATTGTGCTGATCACACCTTGTCTGTTGTTGGAGAAAGCAGCAAGATTGATCTCGCCACTCAACTCCCTTTTGAATTGCAACAATCTGGGCTCAACCAATACCACACCCCCGATTGCATCACCTCCATAGCGGACAGATGCAGCACCTTTGATAACAGTCAATCGATTGGCCACATATGGATCAATCTCAGGTGCATGCTCACTCCCCCACTGTTGTCCCTCTTGTCTGATGCCATTGTTCAAGATCAAGACCCTGCTGCTGTGCAATCCCTGTATGACAGGTTTGTATATATTATTACCTGTTTGGAGAACGGTTACACCGGCAATTCTTTGGAGCGATTCTCCCAAACTTGAACCTCTGGTAGCAAGCAATTGTCTTCCTTTCAATTCTCCTGTCATTCCTTCTGGACGAACGACGGAAGTCCCAACCACCACTACTTCCTTCAAAAGATTTTCTGTATGTGATAGCACAAAATCTTGTTGCAAATCATCTTTCAAATGAATGTGCATCTCTATGGTCTGGCAATCTGCATGGGTTATCTTAATGGTATAATCACCCTGACAAAGTCCATTGAACTGGTACCTGCCTGAAGCACTGGTCATGACCGATTTATTCAATTCAACAATGCTCACTGTTGCTTTTTCAAGCAGTATTTGCTGATCTTCATCCCTGATAATCCCACTGATGGAGTAGGTGCATTGAGCATGTGCATGCCATTGATGTAAAAGAACAATCAAAAAGATGAACGTAACTCTCATTGCTCCAGGTGAGGAACAAAGCTAAGGAAGAAAAATCAAAATTTGCAACAGTATTGCAAAAATTAAAGGCGCTCAAATATACCCGCTATGCCTTGTCCGCCTCCGACACATGCTGAAACCATGCCGTATTTTTTGTTGGTCCTTTTCAGGTCATCCAACAATTGAACGGTCAGTTTTGCTCCTGTGCAACCCAGTGGATGTCCCAATGCGATGGCGCCACCATTGATGTTGACCTTGGACGAATCCAATCCCAACGATTTGATCACTGCAAGCGATTGTGAAGCAAACGCTTCATTCAATTCAATCAGATCAATTTGCCCGATTGACATGTTAGCTCTTTTCAATGCTTTTGGAATGGCTTCAATGGGTCCGACCCCCATGATCCGTGGATGAATGCCGGCTACATCACAATGAACCAAGCGACCAATGGGCTTCAGATCAAATTGTTTGAGTATTTTTTCACTGACCACCAAGACAAAAGCAGCCCCATCACTTGTTTGAGAGGCATTGCCAGCTGTTACAGTTCCGTTTACTGCAAATGCAGGTTTGAGTTTGGCGAGTCCATCCAAACTGGTATCTGCACGTACTCCCTCATCGGTATCCACCACAAAACTTCTTTGTTGTTTTTTTCCTTTTTCATCCAGATACACCTCTTGCACTTGAATGGGAAGAATGCCTGTTTTGAAATAACCCTGCTGAATCGCCTGCAATGCTTTTTGATGAGAAGAAAGCGCAAATGCATCTTGCTCATCTCTTGAAACATTGTATTCCTTTGCAACAGCTTCTGCTGTCAATCCCATGTTCAAGTAAAAATCAGGTTCATCTGAAACGATGTCGTAAGATGGAACAGTTTTCCATCCGGATGCCGGTACAAAACTCATGCTCTCCACGCCCCCTGCAATGATGCAATCTGCCATACCTGATCTTATTTTGGCAGTTGCCATGGCAATGCTCTCCAATCCTGATGCACAATATCGGTTGATGGTGATACCCGGCGCATGATGTCCGAGTGCTCTTGCAGCAATGATTCTTCCAACCTGCAAACCTTGCTCGGCTTCGGGCACAGCATTTCCAACAATCACATCATCAATCAATGATGTTTCCACTTGTGGCACTGACTGCATGAGTCCCTTGATGACCTCAATGGCGAGATCATCCGGACGCATAAATCTGAATCCACCTCTCTTTGATTTTGTTACAGCGGTACGAAATCCGGCAACGATGTATGCTTCTTGCATGTTGGTTGATTTTGGGATTATCCCGAATTTACGAAATACAAAGATTAAATTTGCCAACATGTATCAGGTGATCAGAAATCTGCTTTTCTTACTCGATGCGGAAAGAGCACATTACTTTTCCATGAACCTGTTGAAGACCTGCTGTCAACTTCCCTTTTTGAGAAATGTATTGCGCAAGTGGTTCAGTCCGGCAGGTGAAAATGTATCAATAAAGCTGTTCGGACTTCATTTTAGAAACAGCGTGGGACTCGGAGCGGGATTTGATAAAAACGCTGCATACCTCAATGAATTGGAAGCACTGGGATTCGGTTTTGTTGAAATCGGAACCGTCACGCCAAAACCCCAGGCAGGAAATGAAAAACCCAGGCTGTTCAGACTGCCGCATGACAAAGCTCTGATCAACCGGATGGGGTTCAACAATGATGGTGTTGAGATAATTAAAGAGAGGCTGAGACAGTATATAGAGAGACGAGGGATAAGGGACAAGGTCGAAGATCCGGACCGAAGTGTCCGGAAACAAGGGAGAATGATCATAGGAGGAAATATTGGTAAAAACAAATCAACCCCCAACGAAGAGGCATGGAAAGATTATTTGATCTGCTTCGATGAACTCTTTGATGTGGTTGATTATTTTGTTGTGAATGTGAGTTCACCCAATACACCCGGACTTCGTGCATTGCAGGAAAAAGATGCTTTGATGGAAATTTTGCAAAAATTGCAGGACAACAATCAGGCAAGGAAAAATCCGAAACCCTTATTACTTAAGATTGCACCGGATCTAACGAGAGAACAATTGAAAGACATTGCTGATATCTGCCGGGAAGTAAAACTCGATGGACTGGTTTCCAGCAATACCACCATTGACAGAGCAACACTGAGTGATCGAAGCAAGCAGCAATCGAATTTGATAGGAGCAGGCGGACTCAGCGGAGCTCCTTTGAAAAAAAGATCAGATGAGGTGTTGAAAGAATTGATCCATCTTACCGCAGGGGAAGTCCCCGTCATTGCAAGCGGAGGCGTTTTTTCAAAACAGGATTACCATGACAAGATGCATGCCGGTGCATCGCTGGTTCAGGTATGGACTGGATTCATCTATGAGGGTCCGGGAATTGTAAAAAAATTATTAGCCCCTTAACAGTACAACACCTGCAATGGCAGCAGTTTCTGTGCGCAGCCGGGTTTCACCAAGACCTACAGTTTTGCAATTGTTTGACATGGCAAGCTGCAATTCACCCGCAGTAAAATCACCTTCTGGTCCAATTAAAATAACCGTATGGTGATGAATCCTTGATACAGGAGATTTTTCCTGTTCATAACAATGTGCAATCAAACGTTGTTCAGGCAAATCATCACGATCAAACAATTGCTGCAATGTTAGAGGGTCATGCAATACCGGAAATATAAACTGCTCAGACTGTAAACAAGCACTTCGAATGATTTGCTCAAATCTTTCTTTTCGGAAATGTTGACGTTCGGTTCGATCCAATAAAAGCGGAAATATTTCAAAAACGCCCAACTCGGTTACCTTTTCGAGCATCCATTCAAATCGTGTATTATTCTTCAAAAGTGAAATACCCAATGAAATGGATGTTTCTTTTCGTGTATGCTCCTGGAATCTGTCTACTGCTACATGAACTTGTTTTTTATCCATGCGCTGAATGGTTGCATGTGCAGAGAGGGCTTTCCCATTGGTCAGCATCATCACATCTCCCTCCTTCATCCTCAAAACTGTCACGACATGTTTTCGGGTGTCCTCCTCCAGAGAAAGGATTGAAAGATCTGTGGAGAGGTTGGACTGATAAAAAAGTGGATACTCAATTTTCATGCAATCAAATCGGTCAATTAGAAAGGCGTATCCATCGGATCTGCATCAGCATCCCCATTCATTCTGCTGCCTTTTTGAATAAAGAGTTTTGCTCCTTCGTCATCCGATACAGGACGCCAGCTGCCTCCTTGCGGAAATCCTTTTCCAAAGGGTTCTATGCTTTCCTGCTCTTCAAATTTTTGGATATAGAGTTTTGCTTTGAGTTTGATTGTTTCAAGCGAGCCGTTTCGGTGCTTAGCAATTTTTACATAAACATCTCCTTTGGTATCTTCTCCCATGTCGTTGGTGGTGATGTCGTAATAATCCGGACGATACAGGAACATAACCATGTCGGCATCTTGTTCAATCGCACCCGATTCACGCAAATCAGAAAGCTGTGGAATTTTATTGTTTTCTTTTCTTTTCTCTACTTCCCTGCTCAACTGACTCAGAGCAATGATAGGCACTTGCAATTCCTTTGCCAATTGTTTCAGATTTCTGGAAATGGTACTGATTTCCTGTTCTCTGTTGGAGTTTCTGTTCTCACTGGAACCGCTCATCAGCTGCAGATAGTCGATGATGATCAAGCCAACATCATGCAGACTTTTCAATCTGCGGCATTTTGCACGCAGTTCAAAAATGTTCAACGCAGCAGAATCATCGATGAAAATTTTTGAATTGGTCAGCGGCTCAATCCCTTTTTTATACAGCTGTTGCATCTCATGGTCTTCCATTCTTCCCCGAGATATTTTCTCCAGCCAAATTTCACTTTCTGCAGAAAGGATTCTTTGCACCAGCTGACTGGTACTCATCTCCAAGCTGAAGACGGCAACAGGCGTGGGTTTGGTGGGGTGCATGGCAGCATTGCGTGCAAGATTCAATGCGAAGGCAGTTTTACCAACCGATGGCCTTGCTGCAAGAATGATCAAGTCAGATTTCTGCCAGCCGTACGTTGTTTTATCGAGTGTCGGGAATCCGGATGGAACCCCAGTGATATCCTCATTTCTTGCGCGCATTTCATCAATGCGGTTCAATGTATCCATTACGCTGCGCCCCAGCGTATCAAATTCTTTTTTCAACTGATCATTTGCAATTTCAAAAAGTTTTTGCTCAGCACTGTCCAACAAATCAAATACATCCGTTGAATCATCGTATGCATCGGTGATGATTTCGCTGCTGATTCTGATCAGTTCACGTTGAATAAATTTTTCCTGAACAATTCTTGCGTGTGCTTCAATGTTGGCAGCAGACACCACCGCATTGGTAAGTTTTGAAATGTAATAGGGTCCGCCGACCTGCTCCAACGACTCCATGGCTTTCAACTCCTCAACGACTGTGAGCAAATCAATGGGCTTGTTGTCTCCGTTCAATCGAACAATGGCCCTGAAGATGGTTTGATGTGCTTCCACATAAAAACATTCAGGTTTGAGAATGTTGATGACAATATCAAATGCCGCCCTTTCAAGCATGATGGCTCCCAAAACTGCTTCTTCCAACTCTCTGGATTGTGGGGGCACTTTACCGTATGCCAATCCGTTGAAATCACCTGTGGTTTTCCTTCTGTTCCTTCTGTCCCTGTTCAAATTAGTAGAATCCATGTTCGCTGCTTCTCGGTTTTAAAAATTCACCCAATGGCGAATATAAGACGCAGGGGTTAAAGGGACTGAATTTTAAAAAAACATACTTGGTAACAGGGAATGCACATTCATTTTCACAGAAACCAAGGGGTTATTGACACAAAACATGCAGCTATTAACAATTCAGGCCTTGTCTTATCTTTGTTGAATGACAATTTCTTACAAATGGTTGATGGATTATTTTGATCAACCGATTCCACATGAAAAGTTGAATCTGATCCTGAATTCCATCGGACTGGAAGTGGAGGGCTATGAAACATACCAGGAGATCAGAGGAAACCTGGCAGGACTGATTACCGGAGAGGTGTTGACCGTGGGAAAGCATCCCAATGCAGACAGATTATCCGTTACAACAGTCAATATTGGCAACAGCGAGCCACTTCAAATTGTTTGTGGCGCACCCAATGTGGCAGCCGGACAAAAAGTGATCGTTGCCCCTGTTGGCGTTACCATTTATCCTACTGCAGGAGAACCGATCACCATGAAGGCAGCAAAAATCAGAGGTGTTGAAAGTGCAGGAATGATTTGTGCTGAAGATGAAATTGGATTGGGTACAGATCACAATGGAATTAAAATATTGCCTGCTGAAACTTCGGTAGGTATTGAGGTGTCTTCCTTGTTCAATACCTATGAAGACCATGTAATTTCCATCGGTCTCACGCCCAACAGAAGCGATGCGATGAGTCATTATGGTGTTGCGAGAGATATTTGTGCATGGCTGAATCATCATGAAGGAAGCAGTATAAAACCTCTTGTGTCGCTGAAATCAGCCACAGCAGAGGAAAACAATGCTTGTCCCATCAACGTCACCATCGAAAACACCGATGACTGCAGAAGATATGCAGGTGCATATATTTCAGGAGTCAACATTTCTTCCTCCCCTGTCTGGATGCAGCAGCGATTGAAGGCCATCGGTCAGAGATCGATCAATGCAATTGTTGACATCACCAATTATATTTTACATGATACCGGTCAGCCGCTGCATGCATTTGATGCGGATAAAATAAAAGGCCAGGAGATACGTATAAAAAATCTCCCTGCAGGCACCCTTTTTAAAAGCCTGGATGAGAAGGAGAGAAAATTACACGAAACAGACCTGATGATTTGTGATGGAAACAACCATCCACTTTGCATGGGTGGTGTATTTGGAGGGATTGACTCTGGTGTTGCTGCCACCACCAAAAATATCTTCCTGGAAAGTGCCTGGTTCCATCCGGTGAGTATTCGCAAAACATCATTCGGACATCAACTCAGAACAGATGCAGCCATGCATTTTGAAAAAAGTGTTGACATCGGTCAGACGCTGGAAGTATTGAAAAAAGCCACAGCACTGATAAATGAAATTGCAGGAGGAAAAATCATTGGCGCATTCATAGACAAATATCCCGTACCGCTTAATCAACCTGTTATCAAACTGAACCATGCCTATGTAAAAAAATTAAGTGGTAAATCATACGCACCGGCTACTGTCGAGCGGATTTTGGTGGACATGGGATTTGAATGCATCGAGGCATCAGCAGAGGCAATTACAGTTAAAGTTCCTTCGCACAAAACCGATGTGCATATACCAGCCGACTTGGTGGAGGAAATCATGAGGATAGATGGTTTCGATAATATTGAAATTCCCTCCAGCATCTCCATCACACCCGCAACATCCAATCCAAACAGTGATATTGCCTTGCGCGAAAAAATATCTTCATTGTTGAACGGCATGGGATTCAATGAGATGTTAAACAATTCAATCACCAACAGCAAATATTACGGCGAGCATGAATCATCCATGGCTGTGAAGATGTTGAACAACTTGAGTTCAGAACTTGACATGTTGCGTTTGACCATGTTGGAAACAGGCTTGGAAACGGTTTCCAAAAACCTCAACCACAGAAATGAGCACCTGAAATTATTTGAATTCGGCAAGACCTATTCTTGTTTGAATCAATCATATGTCGAAGAAGATCACCTGGCACTCTTCAGCACAGGTGTTGTTCAGCCAACATCCTGGAACAACAAAGAAGTGGAAGCTGATTTGTATTTTCTGAAAGGAGTTTTACATGCACTGCAACAGCAATCTGGAATAAAGGATTTGCAATATCAACTGAGCAAACACGAAAAATTTGATGTTGTACTGGAAGGAAAATCCGGTGATCACGTTGTTGTTTTTGTGGGTAAACCTACTGACCAAATCTTGCGGAAGTTTGATATAAAAGTCCCGGTTTGGTACGCCGACATCCATTGGAACAGTTGGGTTGAATTGTCCAAAAAGCAATTGCTCAGGTACAAAGAAATTTCAAAATTCCCTGCAGTACAGCGCGATTTGTCTTTCCTAGCGAATACTGCACTCTCATATGGTGCAATAGAAAATGCATTATCTTCATTATCCATCCATCAGTTGAAGGGATTCAGGTTGTTTGACATATTTAAAAGCGAGAAGCTCGGAAAAGACAAACAATCGATGGCGATGAATTTCACATTCATGGATGAAACAAAAACGATGAAGGACGAGGAAATTGAAAAGATGATGAAAAAAATCACCGGTCAACTGGAAAAAGAGTTTCAGATAGAGATCAGAAAATAATGGCGACTGCCCAGGAACATATCAACAACATTCAACAAAAACTTTCATCGCTGATCGAGAGATACAACGCGTTGATGAAAGAAAATGAGCGACTGAAAAAAAGCCTGCATGCGTCAAACGGAGAATTGGATGCAGTTAAAGAAACGAACGATCAGTTAACGCTTCAATTGAATATGCTGAAAGCAGGAGAGTCTGAAGCATCTAAGGAATCCAGAAATGCGTTGGAGAAAAAAATCAACGAATACGTCAAAGAGATAGACAAGTGCATTGCCCAACTGGGGGATCAGCATTAAATTCGCTTCACTGCTTTGCATTCCACGATTTCATCACCCTGTATGCATTGCAATGTATACACACCATAAGGAAGTTCACTGAGTCCCTCTATGCAAAACGAGCTGCTTGCTGTGGAAATTATCTTTTGCTCTTTACAACAGATTTTACCATCTTCACTCAGCAACACCACATGCAACGGTGAAGGAACAATATCGTCTACTTCAACGGTGAGGTTGTCGATAAAAGTGGGCGTCTTGGTTTTGGCAAACATGTAACAAACAATCGTTTGGTTATAAAATGGCCGGCTTTGGAAGGATAGTGAATAAATTGTGTATAAACCTAAGCAAATATTGATAAAATGCAAAATTTGATCCCCATAAATATTGTCATAGGCGACCGGACCTACCGCATTAAAATCGAAGCTGCCGAGGAGGAAACCGTGCGCAGGATGGCCAAAAAATTGAACGATCAGATAGCAGATTACAAATCGCAATATGCAGGAAAAGACATGCAGGACTATCTGGCGATGGTCCTGCTCTCATTTGTTTCAGAGCAGCACCAAAACAGACCTTCACCCCAAGGCGAATCCGTAAATATTGATTTTCAATCACTTGAGCAGCTGCTTGACAAAGCCCTCCAGCTCAAATAGGGCCATTTTAACGCGGATTTTAGGGCTTTTTTCGCTAACTTCGTAGCTATTGCCCATATGAAATATTTTTCGAAGGGATTGATTATGAAACAGCAAAAAACAATTATTCATGGAATCGCAACTCATTATACCCATCATCACGGGAATCGTGTCCATTATTGCAGGACTCCTTTTGGGTAGAATTTTTGGTAAAAATTCAAAAGCAAAGATCGAAGAGGCAGAGGTTAAAGCGGCGCAGATACTGGAAGACGCCAACCTGAAATCAGAAAATTTAAAGAAGGAAAGATTACTGGAGGCCAAGGAAAAATTTGTTCAGCTCAAAGCGGAGCATGACAAAGAAATTTTAGAGAAAAACCGCAAAATCAATGATGCGGAAAACAGGGCCAAGCAAAAGGAGCAATCCATCAATCAGAAGACTGAACAACTTGACAAGCAGATCAAGGAAAACGAATCCATCAAAGATCATTTGAACCGTCAGATTGAGGTGATCAACCAAAAAAGGACCGAACTGGAAAAGCACCAGGAGGAGCATATCCGCAAACTGGAAAAAATTGCAGGCTTGAGTGCAGAGGATGCCAAAGCACAATTGATTGAAAGCCTCAAACAGGAGGCGCAAACACGTGCCCTCTCCCTGCAGCAGGAGATCATTGAAGACGCCCGTCAAAAAGCCAACAAGGAAGCAAGAAAAATTGTGATTCAGAGTATTCAGAGAACTGCTGCTGAACAAACAATTGAAAATACCGTCACCGTATTCCAATTGGAAAGCGATGAGATCAAGGGACAAATCATTGGAAGAGAAGGCAGAAACATTCGTGCCATTGAAGCTGCTACAGGCGTGGATTTGGTCGTTGACGATACTCCGGAAGCCATCATCTTATCCTCTTTCGATCCGCTCAGAAGAGAGATCGCTCGACTCTCGTTGCAGCGATTGGTGAGTGACGGAAGAATACATCCTGCCCGGATTGAAGAGGTGGTAGAAAAAACCAGGAAGCAGCTGGAAGAGCAGGTAGTGGAAATTGGAGAAAGAACAATCATTGAGTTGGGTATACATGGCCTTCACAAAGAACTCGTTCGCATTGTTGGAAAAATGAGATTCAGATCATCCTACGGACAGAACCTGCTCATGCACAGCCGTGAGGTAGCCAATCTCTGTGGAATCATGGCAGCTGAATTGGGCATGAATCCGAAACTTGCCAAAAGAGCCGGACTCCTGCATGATATTGGTAAAGTGCCTGACGAAGAAACCGAACTCAGCCATGCTTTGCTGGGAGGAAAACTGGCAGAAAAATATGGAGAGAACCCTGCTGTTGTGAATGCCATCGCAGCACACCACGATGAGACTGAAATGCAATATGTCATTTCACCCATCATCCAGGCCTGTGACGCCATCAGCGGTGCCCGTCCAGGTGCCCGCCGCGAGATCATGCAGCAGTACATCCAGCGCATCAAGGACCTGGAGAACCTGGCCATGACCTACAATGGCGTGGAGAAAGCCTATGCCATCCAAGCGGGAAGGGAGTTGCGTGTGATCGTGGAGGCAGACAAGGTAACGGATGGAGAAAGCGAAAAACTCAGCTTCGAAATGGCTCAAAAGATACAGACAGAAATGACGTATCCGGGACAGATCAGGGTAACGGTGATCCGCGAGAAAAGAGCGGTCAACGTAGCCAGATAATCTGATTTTGCCATAAAACCCTATTTCCTTAACTTTGCCGTCCAAAATTTTTGGTTATGAATCAAGCTATCGCGTTTGTACATGAGCAGTTGACACCCAAAGCAAACCATCCTTCCTTCAAGGCAGGTGACAATATCACTGTTAACTACAAGATCATTGAGGGTAATAAAGAAAGGATCCAGAGCTTTAAGGGCGATGTAATCAAACGCCAGGGCCAAGGAAGTACTGCCACCTTTACCGTAAGAAAGATCTCTGACGGTGTGGGTGTTGAAAGAACTTTTCCAGTATCATCCCCCAACATTGAATCCATCGTTCTGAACAAAACCGGTAAGGTTCGCAGAGCGAAGTTGTACTTCCTGAGAAGCAGAAGCGGAAAGAGTGCAAGGATCAAGGAAAAAAGAGTCAAATAAGATACCCCAAAATATTCTGTTAATCCCGCCAATCGGCGGGATTTTTTATGCCCTTACCACAAGCGATTAGCATAAAAAAACATTACATTTGTTATTGATCAAAAACACAAGATTATGATGTTCCATAGCGATTTTTTGCTCGCAATGCCCGGAGGTTCTGAATGGATTTTTATCATATTGGCAGTACTGATCCTATTCGGTGGCCGTAAAATACCAGAATTCATGCGCGGACTTGGAAAAGGTATCAGAGAGTTCAACGATGCCAAATCAAACGTGAAGAAGGAAATCGAAGAAGGCATGAAAGAAAAGGAAAACCAGCAAGCGAATTAATATTTCCTGCAACAAGTTTGTACACGCACATATCTATATCGGATCTCCGAAACAAATTGTCGTGCGGTGACCTCAATTGCACCGACATTGTATCTTCCTATCTAAAAGAAATTGAATCCAGGAAACATCTCAATGCCTTCATTGAGGTGTATGCCGATGAAGCCCTGGAAAGAGCAAAAGCACTTGACAAAAAATCAAGCAAGCCGGAGACTTGGGGAAAATTGTATGGCGTAGTCATCGGCATCAAAGATGTATTGTGCTACAAGGATCACCATGTAGGTGCTGCTTCCAAAATACTTGAACACTACACTGCTATATACAATGCCACTGCCGTTCAACGACTATTGGAAGAAGATGCAATCATCATCGGTAATTTGAATTGTGACGAGTTTGCAATGGGCTCCTCCAATGAACACTCTTCACATGGAAGGGTAATGAACGCCATAGATGAATCCCGTGTACCCGGTGGTTCATCGGGAGGCTCTGCAGTAGCAGTACAGGCCAATATGTGCATGGTGAGTCTTGGTTCCGATACTGGCGGATCTGTCAGGCAACCGGCTGACTTTTGTGGTATTGTGGGACTCAAACCCAGCTACGGAAGAATTTCCCGTTATGGTCTCTTGGCATATGCTTCCTCATTCGACCAGATCGGCATTTTTGCACAAAATATTGAAGACGCAGCAGCTGTGTTGGAAACCATTGCAGGTCCGGATGATTACGACAGCACATGCAGCACATCTCCAGTACCGAATTATTTTTCATTGCTGAAAGAAAAGAGGACTTTCAAGATTGCCTATTTTCCAGCTTGCTTGGAGCATCCATCTCTTGACAAGGAAATCAAATCAAACATCGAGCAATGCATGGAGGCACTCCGCAAGCAAGGACATACTGTGGAGCCAGTTCGTTTCGATTACCTGGATGTAATCGTACCGGCCTACTATGTCCTGACCACTGCAGAAGCTTCTTCCAATTTATCCCGCTATGATGGAGTGAAATTCGGTTACCGAACCGATGCCAAGGTCAACAACCTTCATGATCTGTATAAAAAAACAAGGTCCACCGCCTTTGGGAAAGAAGTCAAAAGACGCATCATGCTCGGCACCTTTGTTTTGAGCACCGGCTACTATGATGCATATTTTGCAAAAGCCCAACAAGTCAGAAAATTGATCTCTGATCAAACAAAAGAAATATTCAATACGTATGATTTGCTGCTCATGCCTACCACTCCCTCCACTGCATTTAAATTCGGAGAGAAAAGCAATGATGCGGTAGAAATGTTTCTGGGTGATCTTTATACGGTATATGCAAATTTAGCAGGCATTGCTGCCATCAGCTTGCCTTTGTTCAAACATTCCAATGGCATGCCATTCGGCGTACAGGTGCTTTCAGATAAGATGCAGGAATCCACCCTGCTGCAATTCTCCCAACAGACCATGAATGCATCACAACATGTTTGATAAAAAAATCTATATCATCATCATGATGCTATGTCTGCAGTCCAGCTCCTTTGCAGCAGTATACATCCATGCAGATACCATCATCAAAAAAGAAATAGCCTGGGATGAATTGAATCCAAGAGCAATTGGGTTTGTAAAAGATTATCTGGCCATTCACCAAGAGCGACTGACCAAAATGAAAACATGGGGTGCGCCTTATTTTGTATCTATTGAAAACATCCTGAAACGTTATCACCTTCCTCCCTCGCTTAAATACTTGGCTGTCATTGAATCTGACCTGAAAACAACCGCCCTCTCCTCTGCAGGAGCAGTCGGACCCTGGCAGCTGATGCCCGGAACGGCAAGAGATTTGGGATTGACTGTAACCAAAAACAGGGATGACAGGACCGACCTGAGCAAAAGCACACATGCAGCTGCAAGGTTTTTATCCATTCTCTATGAACAATTGGGAGATTGGCTGTTGGTGGTTGCCGCATACAACGGAGGACCCTCAAGATTGGACAATATCATCAAACGAAATGACAACAAGAATTTCTGGGATATTCAACAGGACCTGCCTGCCGAGTCAAGGAACCATGTAAAAAAGTTTATTGCCACCCATTATATTTTTGAGGGAAAAGGAAGTGAAACAACTGGCAAACAGTCCAATGAAACAGCTGCAGTTATTTCAAAAGAAGAACTCAATGGTCTTGATAGTTTGACTATCCATGGAAGATATATCGGAGAAGTAGTTGCGGCACAACTTGAAATCGAATGGAAGCAATTTGAAAAATGGAATCCACTTTTCAACGAGAAAGTTTCAGTTGAACCCTATATACTCAAACTTCCAAAAGAGAAAAAAATGGCATTTGAGATCAACCATGATGCCATTTTGAAGAAATCAGTTCAATACCAATTGGAAGAAGGAACTAAAGCATTGAGCGGATTCCCTTTACCAACAGCATCTCCAAGGGCGGAGTCGTCTCCAAAAACAGAAAAGAAAAAGAAAGCAAAGAGGTGATTAGAAATCATCATCCTCATCAAAACCGCCTCCGCTTCCACTGAAATCATCGAATCCCAAATCTTTGAACTCATCGTCTATTCCCAGATCATCGTCGTCGGCCGACTTTTTACCACCCGATTTTTTGGTTTTTGATTTTGGAATATCAAATTCATCAAAATCAGGATCCCAATTTTCATCCTCGTCCACTTGTTCCCAATTATCATCCACATCCTCTGCATCATCTTCATCATCGTCGCGCGATCTTGCAGATTTTTTCAAAGGCTGTTCATCCTCCTCATCAAAATCATCATCGTCTTCTTGCTTTTTTGATTTTGCTGCAGGCTTCGCAGCTTTTGAAGAAGAAGTTTCAGCAGTGGATTTTTTGCTAACTTTTTTTTCTTTTTCGGACTTTGCCATAATCAACAGGAAATTTCAGTGTAAAATTTCTGAGACTTTTTTATATCACCAAATATTTTAAAAATATTTTTCCCAAAAATTACCAATGATTAAACAGTGATCAATTGGTCTCTTTCCGGACCATTTGATATATGCGATACAGGCACACCCAGGTATTGATTGATAAATGCAATGTAGGTTTTCATGGCCTCTGGCAAGTCAGCATATTTCTTCAATTTTGAAATATCTGTGATCCAACCGTTGAATTTCTTGTATACTGGGTCGATATGAACCTTGCTCAGTTGATAAGGGACTGCTTTTTCCTCTTTTCCGTCGATTCCATAACTGGTACAAACAGACAATTCCTCAAAAGCATCCAGCACATCCGATTTGGTCATCACAATTTTTGTTACACCGTTCACCATGCAGGCAAAATTCAATGCAACCAAATCAATCCATCCACATCTGCGCGGCCTGCCTGTGGTTGCTCCAAACTCATTTCCGATTTTCCGTAAACGCTCACCGGTTTCATCATGCAACTCTGTTGGGAAGGGTCCGCTTCCAACCCTTGTACAATAAGCTTTTGATACCCCAATCACATCTTTGATTTTTTGAGGTGCAACACCCAAACCTGTACAGACCCCAGCTGAAATGGTGTTGGAGGAAGTTACAAAGGGGAACGTTCCAAAATCAACATCAAGCATGCTTCCCTGTGCACCTTCAGCGAGTACTTTTTTCCCGGATGCGATTTTTTCGTTGATGAAATATTCTCCGTTCACAATTTTCAATGTGCGCATGAATTCAATGGCTTCAAAAAATTCCTCTTCCCATGCACTGATGTCTTCATTGAATCCAAAAGAATCCAACAATCGCTGGTGTTTGAGACGCAGCTTGATGTATTGTGTGGTAAAATTTTTATCGAGCAAATCCCCCACCCTCAATCCGTTTCTACCTGTTTTGTCCATGTAAGCCGGACCGATGCCTTTCAGGGTTGAACCAATTTTTTCATTTCCTTTTGACAACTCTGATGCTTTGTCCAATGCCCTGTGCGTGGGCAAAATCAAATGGGTTCTTTCTGAAACGAATAAATTCTTTCTTCCATCTACTCCGAATGCAGCAACCTTGTCGTATTCCTTTTTCAGGGTAACGGCATCCAGCACCACGCCATTGCCGATCAAGTTGATGGTATTGTCATGAAATATTCCGGATGGAATCTGATGCAGTACTATTTTTTCTCCGTTCACATACAATGTATGTCCAGCGTTGGGTCCGCCCTGAAACCTGGCGATGATATCATATTGAGGAGCAAAAAAATCAACGATCTTCCCTTTTCCTTCATCACCCCATTGGAGTCCGAGCAGTACATCTACCATAACAAAACTTGAATTGAATGTTAAGTCGCGAATTTATGTCAATGGATTGTAAGGCAGAAATATAAATATCCTCATCAGGATTCCAGATCATACCTCCTCACATCCTGGATACCAGGGAGGAGTTTCAGTTCTGCAATCAGCTCATCCAATTCCTCTTTGTCATGTACGTAGAGTCGGATGTTCCCTTCAAAAATTCCCTCTTTGGCTTCTACCGTGATGGCACTGATGTTGATCTTTAACTCACCTGAAATCAGGTTGGTGATTTTATGGATGACCCCTACATCATCCAATCCGATGATGTTGAGCCCTGTCAGGAATGAAATTTCCTTGTTCTTTGCCCACTTGGTTTTTACCACGCGATGTCCATAACTGGAAAGCAATTGTGTGGCATTGGGACAATTGGTTCGGTGAATGATCAATCCCTTTCCGCTTGAAACAAATCCAAACACGTCATCACCGGGTATGGGCTTGCAACAGTTGGCCAATGTGTATGCAATCCGGTCGCTGCGTTCACCAAAAATAACCAGCTCAGTATCCTTTTTGACATCCTGCTTGACCACCATCTCTTCGACCAAATCTTCCTTCTTGGTTTTCCGCAATTCCAGTTTATCCCCTTTTACATCAAACTCCTTCAATTCCTTCAGATCGATTTGTTTGATGGCGATGCGATAAAACAAATCCAATGGCGATTGTACTTTATAGAAATCCACCAAAAGATCAATGTTGTAGGAGGAGGATTTTGCACCCATGTTCTGCAGTTTTTTTTCTGCTGCATACTTGCCGTCCTCTGCAATTTTTCTTTTCTCATCTCTCAACACATCTTTGATGGCATTTCTGGCTTTGGCTGTAACGACAAAACCAAGCCAATCCTCATTTGGTTTTTGTTTGTTGGATGTGATGATTTCTATTTGGTCTCCGCTTCTGAGTTTATGACTCAGCGGAACGAGCTTGTGGTTTACTTTAGCACCGATGCATTTTGATCCTATCGCACTGTGGATGGTAAATGCAAAATCCAGTGCACTTGAATTGACGGGCAACATTTTCACATCACCTTTGGGGGTGTACACATAGATTTCTTCTGCCAGGAAAGACGTTTTAAAATCCTGCAAGAAATCTATGGAACTGATATCATCTCCGCCCAGTGCCTCTCTGATCTGTGAAAACCATTTATCGAATCGATCCTCTGCGTCTCCACCCTCTTTGTATTTCCAATGTGCGGCCAATCCTTTTTCTGCGATCTCGTTCATGCGCTTGGAGCGGATTTGGACTTCCACCCATTTTCCCTGCGGACCCATAACGGTTGTATGCAAAGCCTCGTATCCGTTTGATTTGGGATTGCTCAGCCAGTCCCTCAACCGCTCCGGAGATGGATTGTACATGTCGGTGATAATGGAATATACCTTCCAACAACTCTCTTTTTCTCTTTCCTGTGCTGAATCGATGATGATCCTGATGGCGAACAAATCGTATACTTCTTCGAAAGCCACATTTTTCTTTTTCATCTTGTTCCAAATCGAGTGGATGGATTTGGGTCTGCCGTATATTTCATACACAAATCCGATGCCGTCAAGTTTCTCTCTTACGGGCTTGATGAATTCATTGATATAACGCGATCTTTCTCTTTTGGTCTCTGCTAATTTTTGGGCAACTTCCCTGTAATGATCCGGCTCCATGTACTTCATGGCCAGATCCTCCATTTCTGTTTTGATATTGTAGAGTCCCATGCGATGCGCCAACGGTGCATAGACGTAAACAGTTTCAGAAGAAACCTTCAACTGTTTCTCCCTTTTCATGCTTTCGAGCGTTCGCATGTTGTGCAAACGATCTGCCAACTTGATAAGGATCACCCTTGGGTCGTCTGTGAGGGTGAGCAAGATTTTTTTGAAATTTTCCGCCTGTTGGGAAGTATTGTTGTCAACCACCGTGGCGATCTTGGTGAGTCCATCGATGATCTTTGCCATTTCAGACCCAAATTCCCGCTGAATATCATCCAGGCTTATATCGGTGTCTTCCACCGTGTCATGCAACAAGGCGCAGATGGTGGACCTCACACCCAATCCAATTTCATCCACACAAATCATCGCAACAGCAAGGGGGTGGAAAATATAAGGCTCCCCGCTTTTTCTGCGCATGGTTTTATGGGCCTCCACTGCCATTTCAAAGGCCGTTCTTACCAGTGTTTTATCACCCGTTTTCAATTTGGGTTTGAGGGCCCGAAGCAAAGCCCTGTAACGGCGTACAATTTCCTTTTTCTCGTCCTCTTCGCTCAGCGCGTAGGGAGCAACAACCATATCTTGTTCGACCAAATTCATGCCATTCAAATTTACTGAAAAAGGCTGTGAATGCCTTTTAATTCCCTCAAAAAGGGTTACCTTTGCACCCCAGTTGAAAAGAGCAGCTGCAAGCTTAACAATTTGCGGGTGTGGTGAAATTGGTAGACACGCCAGACTTAGGATCTGGTGCCGCGAGGCTTGGGGGTTCGAGTCCCTCCACCCGCACTCTTTTCTCAAATTAAATTGAACATGGCAACTATCAGCAGAGAGCAAATTGCTCCACTTCACGAAAGAATCAAGGTAACCGTATCTCCGGCAGATTACAACCCAGCATACGAGGCAGCTCTCAAGAAATACGCAAAAAATGCGAACATCCCTGGATTCAGAAAGGGCATGGTACCGACAGGCGTTGTAAAAAAAATGTACGGTGCAGCCGTATTCACGGAAGAAGTATTGCGCAACATTGAAAACGAATTGATGCAGTATCTGCAAACGGAAAATATTGCCTATCTGGGACAGCCACTTCCGGAAGACAACAACGATCCTGCACAAATCAACCACGCAGAACCGAAAGATTATACATTCTCGTTTGAACTGGGGTTGAAGCCGAATTTTACCATTCCGGATTTGGCCAAAGCCAAAACCACTTTGAGTCTGGTTGAAACGACCGAAGAAATGGTGAATGAAGAGGTTGAAAGACTTCGCCAGCGCCTGGGAAAAATGACTGAACCCGAAGCAGTTTCAAATGAAGAAGATATCCTCAATGTTGCATTTCAAAAGTCAGATGCCAAGGGTGTAGTTGAAGAAGGGACTGAAAAGAAGGAAAATTCATTGCTGTTGAAATACTTTTCTGCCGCCACCCAAAAAGAACTGATGGGCAAGAAAAAAGATGAACAAATCATCTTGCAGGTGGGTAAGGCATTTGAGGACAAAGAAAGAGATTGGCTTGCAAAGGACCTCGGACTGGACAAGGACAACAAAGATGATCTGAAGCAACATTTTGTAATGCAGATTACCAAAATTGGATTTGTTGAAAAAAGAGCATTGGATGAAGCTTTCTTCAAAGAAGCAATACCTGCCAAAGAAATCAAAACGGAAGAGGATTTCAGATCTGAAATCAAATCACAAATAGAAGGCTATTGGAAACACCAGGCGCAACATATGTTGGAACATGAAATCTTCCACCTCCTTTCAGAGGAAACCAAGATGGACTTTCCGGAAGATTTTCTGAAAAAATGGTTGCTGAAAAGCGGCGAAAAAGAACAGACACCTGAAGCGATTGAAAAAGACTTCCCCAATTTCTTAAACCAACTGCGCTGGACACTGGTAAGCAATGAAATTGGCACGCAACAGTCATTGCAAGTCAGCAGAGAGGAAATCATGGACAGTCTCCGTCAGCAACTCATGGGGTATTTTGGATCGATGAATCTTGGTGGAAACCTGGACTGGCTGGACAGTTATGTTGAGCGAATGATGGGTGACAAACAACAGGTTGAGAGCGCCTACCAAAGAGTATTCAGCTCCAAGGTCCTTGCCTGGGCTGCATCTCAAGCCAAGCCCACAGAGAAAAAACTTACTGCGGAAGAATTCCAAAAGCTTTCAGAAAAACACCAACATTGATTCACTGATCTCAGCGAACACTGTTAGGGGTTTACTAAAAAACAAGAAATAAGCTGGACAAATTGTCCGCTTTGAATCCAGGCATGCTATTTGGACTGTAATTGTATTAATTTGCCCATCATAAATCCCGTAAATCATGAATCTCGGAAAAGAATTTGAAAAGTTTGCCATCAAGGAGAGGGGAATTTCCAGTAATACACTGCATGGATATACCAACCACATGGTTACCAACCTTACTCCAAACATCATTGAGGAGAGACCCATGAACATTGCAGTAATGGATGTATACAGCAGGCTGATGATGGACAGAATCATTTTCTTAGGCTATCCCATCACAGATGAGGTTGCCAATATCATCACTGCACAATTACTGTTCCTTGACAGTACAGACCGCACAAGAGATATTCAAATGTACATCAACAGTCCGGGTGGATCTGTATACTCCGGACTCGGAGTGTACGACACCATGCAATATGTGACTCCAGATGTATCCACCATTTGCATCGGAGTGGCTGCCAGCATGGCGGCAGTGTTGATGTGTGCTGGAACCGCAGGCAAGAGAACAGCCCTGAAACATTCCCGTATCATGATGCATCAGCCAAGTGCAGGTGCAGGCGGACAGGCAAGCGATATTGAAATCACCGTCTCACAGGTCAGAAAATTAAAGCACGAACTCTATGAAGTGGTAGCACAACACAGCGGACAACCGGTAGATAGAATTGCCAAAGATTTCGACAGAGATTTTTGGATGACCGCTCAAGAGGCAAAGGAATACGGACTGGTGGATGAGGTACTCCTGCTCAATCCAAAAAAGAAGAAAGCGTAAAAGAGAAGAAAATGAACAAGTACAATACAATCAGACTCGACGAAGAACATGAACCGACAGAAAATGGAAACATGATGGAAAACATGTTGTCTGTTGCCAAGTTCGATAAGAAATTCATCGAACAGAGAAAGGTATTTCTCTGGGGGGTGGTGGATGACAAATCCGCCAAGGATATCACAGCACGCCTGATGTACCTGGATGCAGTGGACCCTGGCAAAGAAATCAAGTTCTACATCAACTCACCCGGCGGTGTTGTTACCAGCGGTATGGTCATCTACGATACCATGCAAATGATCAAATCACCTGTTTCAACCATCTGCATGGGCATGGCAGCATCCATGGGATCCATTTTGTTGAGTGGCGGTAAAAAAGGAAAAAGATACATCTATCCCCACGGCGAAGTGATGATTCATCAGCCTTCAGGGGGCGGACAAGGCACATCTGCTGATCTTGAAATCATGGCAGAACAAATCAGAAAAATAAAAGCGCTGGGAGCAAAAATTCTTGCGGAGAACTGTGGACAAACATTTGACAAAGTCATGAAAGACTTTGACAGAGATTATTGGATGAATGCAGAAGAATCCGTGAAATATGGTATTGTTGATGGAGTGGTGAAATCAATCTAACAAGTACAAACCAACATATGGCCAAGACTACATTGCATTGTTCATTCTGCGGCAAAAACCGTGATGAGGTGAAAATCCTGATTGCAGGCCAGGAAGGTCATATTTGCGAATCCTGTGTAGACCATGCAAAAGAAATTGTTTTCCAGGAAGTAGAATCAAAAAAAGACAGCAAATCCGGTTTCAAACTCACTGTAAAAAAACCCATCGAACTGAAAAATCACCTCGATGAATATGTAATCGGTCAGGATGAAGCAAAAAAAATACTCGCTGTAGCTGTTTACAATCATTACAAACGACTGAACCAACCCGCAGGAAATACAGGCAAACAAAGCAAAAAGGGTGAAAACAATGATGAAGTTGAAATTGAAAAAAGCAATGTCATCATGGTTGGTGAAACTGGAACAGGAAAAACCCTGCTTGCCAAAACCATTGCAAAACTCTTGAATGTTCCTTTTGCCATTGTCGACGCCACTGTTTTTACAGAGGCAGGTTATGTAGGAGAAGATGTTGAAAGCATCTTGACGAGATTATTGCAAGTTTGCAACTACGATGTGACTGCAGCAGAGAGTGGCATTGTCTACATCGATGAGATTGATAAAATTGCCAGAAAAACCGATAATCCATCCATCACAAGGGATGTAAGCGGAGAGGGTGTCCAACAGGGACTCCTCAAATTATTGGAGGGCACCGATGTGCTGGTTCCCCCTCAAGGCGGAAGAAAACACCCCGATCAAAAACTCATCAAAATCAATACCCAAAACATCCTTTTCATTTGCGGAGGTGCGTTTGATGGAATCGATAAAGTCATTGCAAGAAGGGTCAACACCAATGCCATTGGCTTCAATGTCAACAAGTCGGTTCAGGAGGAAATGAAAAACAATCTGCTGAAATTTGTAAATGCACAAGACCTTAAATCATTTGGATTGATCCCTGAACTCTTGGGAAGATTGCCTATAGTCACTTACCTGGATCCGCTTGATAAAGCAACGTTAAAATCAATTCTTACTGCACCCAAAAACGCATTGATCAAACAATACAGAAAGTTATTTGAGCTGGAGGGAATTGATCTGAAAATAGAAGAAGAGGTGTTGGAGTTCATGGTCGACAAAGCAATGGAATATAAACTGGGTGCACGCGGACTCCGATCCATTTGTGAAACGATGCTGACAGACGCCATGTTTGAATTGCCCTCTTCCAATAAAAAGGAATTTACCCTTTCCTTGGCATACGCAACCAAGAAATTTGAACATGCAAAAATGAATGTTCTGAAAGTTGCTTGATCATGAAAGAACTGGTTGAGCAATTGATGCAAGAAGTGGAACTAACCGAAAAGCAGGCAATCCAATCCATCCATTTCATCAAAGAGTTTGCAAAAAAGAAGCTTCCTGTTTTCTCCAAAGCGATCGATAAACTGTTCGATAAACACGGACCCAAACAGGAAGATGATTTTCTGGATTAAATTCCGAAATCAATGTAAGGCGCTGCTTTCATCACTTCACTTTCAAGCAGGCTTCCAATCTTTAGCAATTCCTCGATACCGTTGATTGATCCATGCATGTTGATATATGCCAATACTGATTTAGCAAAAAGATGGCCAATATAGGGGTGCCGCCTGAACTCCTGATAAGTCGCTTTGTTGATTTGAATTTTGATGGGTGCATATCCATTTTCAATTTTTAAACGACTCCTCAGCTTTAAAAAATTACTGTCAGCCAATCCATAGACCTCTTTCAGCTGATCAACGGAGATGTATCCCCCCAGCCGTTCTCTGTATTTTACAATGCGTGCGGATAATTTTTCACCTATTCCAGGCAATCTCTCCAATGAGGCACTGTCAGCAGTATTGAGATCCAATACCTCCAACAATCCTTTTGATTGTTTTTTACCAACCACATTATATGGTGTTGGCTGAAACCTCGCATGCTTGAATCCCACAGATCCATTTTGTTGAGTCGCTTTTCCCTTCAATATGATTTTCTCCATGCTATCCAGCTGCACAATAGAAAAATTCAAGGGCTCCAGCGGATCTGGTTCCCCCGCGAAAAATGTTGGCAATATCCACAACAAAGCAAGGAGACAACCCATGATGTAGATGCCGAGCCTTTCTTTCTTTGAAAAATATATCCAATTGCTCACAAATTTTCTCACTTGCATGGAGCAAACATCCTGGATTTCAGATCAATAACCAGGATAAAACAAACGCCATTACGCGTTATTATTCACATGAATTTTCAATCCATCGTAAGCAAAAAACATACCCTTGGGCAATTCTTTTGATGTTTCATGGTGAAATCCCATTTGATGACTGATATGGGTAAAATAGGTCTGTCGTGGATTCAAAACCGATGCCATTTCAATGGCTTCATCCAGGGTAAAATGCGACAAATGCTTTTCCTTCCGAAGTGCATTCAAGACCAATACATCAGTACCCTCAATGGCTTTTCGCGCTGCGTCATCAATAAAATTGGCATCCGTAACATAAGTGAAATTGCCCATCCTGAATGCTGTCACATCCATGTTCATGTGCTTGACAGAGAAAGGCTGAAATGTCAAATCACCGATCTGAAATGCCTTGTCATGGATGCAATGCAAATCGATTTCCGGAATACCTGGATATTTTAATTCCGCAAATGCATAATAAAAATCACGTCGAAGTGCTTCGGATGTCTCCTGATTCGCAAAGATGGGGATGGACTTTTTTGAGAAAAAATTGAATGCACGGATATCGTCCAGTCCCGCAATATGGTCTTTGTGTGAATGGGTAAAAAGAACAGCATCAATGTGCTCAACACCAGATCGCAGCATTTGTGTTCTGAAATCAGGAGTGGTGTCAATCACAACAGTGGTGCTTGGTGATTTGATGAGGATGCTGCTTCGCAATCGTTTGTCTTTGGCATCTCCAGATCTGCATACCGGACATTTGCATGCAATCATGGGTACTCCCCCACTTGTTCCTGTTCCTAAAAACTCAATTGTGATTGACAAAATGAATTGAATTGACGAGAGCAAAAATTATGCAGCATGAGAATCCAATGCAGTCCCTGCTGTAACTTCTTCAAATATCTTCCTGCTCTCTTCAGTCAGCTGGTCGACATTCACCTGCAGCGTTCCAATCAAATCAATCAATGTGTTGATTCTTCCTTCGGTTTGAAGAAATTTATTCAGCACGACGACCTTCTTTGATTCAAGTATGCAGTAACCACTTTGAAAAGTTCCGCGTTCGTATCTGAGAATATATCCCGCTTCGTCAACGATCTTTTCAAGCTTCTCAAGTGTCGATGGGGTGAACTTCAATTTCATAACACTCATTTGTACAAATCTACTGAATGCCTGAAGTTTTTTAATTGACCCAAATCAGTAATTGTGAACATTTTAGGACTTGAATGTGAATAAGAAAAATTCATTTATCTGTTGCTCAACCGTATGGTAGGAACAATCATTTCCTCCATGGAAATGCCTCCATGCTGAAAACTGTTTTTGTAAAGCTGTACGAAATGATTGTAGTGATTGGGATAACAAAAGTAATCTTGCTTGCCGGCAAAAATGAATGATGAACTGATGTTAGGTCTGGGAAGTCCCGCAAGCAGAGGATCTTTGAATGAAAGCACCTGCCGCAGATCAACATCTAAATTCTTTGCATTTTTATACCGAAGGTTGTTGGTGGTTTCTTTATCGGCCAGGACTTTGACGGGATGTTTGACCTGGATGCTGCCATGGTCGGTGGACAACACCAATTGGCAATTTTTTTGTGAAAGCTTCTTGATCAATTGAAACAGGGGTGCGTGAGTAAACCATGACTTTGTGAGACTTCTGTATGCTTTTTCATCTGATGCAAGCTCCTTGATGACTTCCATATCTGTTCTGGCATGACTGATCATGTCAACAAAATTGTATACAACAATGGTAAGGTCATCATTCAACATTCCTGCTGCCTGGTCAGATAGTTTAACCGCATCTGCGTTGGTCAAAATTTTATGATAGGCAAATCGAATATCTGACCGGCCCAATGCCTGGAGTTGCGCCTTGAAAAACAATTCTTCATGGTTGTTCTTCCCATCTTCATCATTGTCTTTCTTCCATAGTTCAGGAAAACGCTTTTCCATCTCACTGGGTAGGCGTCCGGAAAAGATGGCATTTCGGCAATAATGTGTGGTGGTAGGAAGAATTGAAAAAAAACACTCTTCTTCCTCAATCTTCAGAAAGGCTGATATCAGGGGTTCAATTGCCTTCCACTGATCGTATCGAAAATTATCGATCAATATCCAAACCAAGGGTTTTTCTCTGGAAATATGGGGAAGGATTTTTTTTGAAAAATATTGATGGCTTAAGACGGGCGCATCCTCATCGGGTTGATTGATCCAGGATGTATAATTTCTGGAGATGAATTTGAAAAAGGCAGCATTGGCCTCTCGCTTCTGATCCAACAATACTTCGCTCATTTCAGTGGTATCGCTTTTCTCCATTTCAAGTTCCCAAAACACCAGTTGACGGTATACTTCTATCCAGTTCTTGAAAGTGGGAGCCTCGCTCAATGCATCAAACATGCTGCGAAACTGTTGTTGGTAATTGGAAACAATGGATGCTGTGATCAGCCTTTTATTATCCAGGTTTTTTTTAAGTGTCAGCAGTACCTGGTTGGGATTGACAGGTTTGATGAGGTAATCGGTGATTTGTGCTCCGATGGCTTCCTCCATCAGGCTTTCCGTCTCGTTTTTTGTCACCAAAACCACCGGGACGTGTGGATGCAATCGCTTGATTCTTTGGAGCGTTTCGAGTCCGCTCATCCCCGGCATCGATTCATCCAGCAGGATCAATTCAACAGATTGCTTTTGCAGATATTCCAGCGCATCAAATCCATTGGTCATGCAAACAACCCTGTAGCCTTTCATCTCCAGGAAAAGCTTGTGTGCCTCCAGGATTTCAATTTCATCATCCACCCATAAAACGCTGGCGTGAGACATGCAATTATTTTTGAGAAAAAAACAACAAAAGAATTGAATAAAGTTAATGAAACGAACAACAGGTAAGTACCTTTGCGCCATCGTTTTGGAAAATTAACAAACCAGCACATGGGATTCAGAAAATTTATCAATGATCCAGTACATGGATTCATCACCATCAACGATGCGTTGATTTATGAAATCATTTCACATCCTTGGGTGCAGCGGTTGAGAAGAATCAACCAAATGGCCATGTCGTACCTGGTCTATCCTGGTGCTGTTCATTCCAGGCTTCACCATGCACTGGGAGCCTATCATTTGATGGGTAGTGCCTTGCATGAACTCAGGCAAAAAGGAATTGCGATATCAGATGAGGAAGAGCAGGCAGCGAAAATTGCCATCCTGCTGCACGATGCGGGTCACGGTCCCTTTTCACATGCATTGGAGTCGATCCTTGTAAAAGACCTGGAACACGAAGCCCTTTCGCTGATGATCATGCATGCACTCAATGAAAAATTCAACGGCAAGCTGAAGATGGCGATTGATATTTTTACGGGCGTTTATCACAAGAAATTTTTACATCAATTGATCAGCGGACAGTTGGATGTGGATCGAATGGACTACCTCACAAGGGATAGTTTTTTTACCGGTGTGATTGAAGGAAGTGTCGGATGTGACCGGATTTTAAAAATGCTGACTGTCCACGACGGCTCTCTTATGGTCGAAGAAAAAGGCATCTACTCCATTGAAAATTTTTTGGTGGCCAGGAGGCTGATGTATTGGCAGGTTTACCAACACAAAACTGTGCTCAGCGCTGAGATGACACTTGTGAAAATTCTTGAGCGCGCCGTTTGGTTATTTCAAAATGGTGACAAAGCCGTTGTTAGTTCAAACGGTCTAGGGAATATACTTTTTGATAAAAAAAATCAAATTGACAAGAACTATCTTGAAACCTTCTGTTCGCTGGATGACAGTGATGTGATGAGCGAAATCAAAAAATGGAAAAACCACCCGGACAGGGTCATTTCATTGTTGTCTTCAGCCATCCTCGACAGAAATCTGCTCAAATTGCGTATACAGAATGAGCCAATTGCTGCAGAAGAAGTTGCTGAAAAAAGAGAGCAAACTGCTCATGCATTGGGACTGAGCCTGGAGGATACCACTTTTCTGGTATTCACCGGTGTTGCAGAAAACAGCCTATACAATCCGCATGACGAAAAAATCAATATTCTCTACAAAGACGGGACAGTCAGAGATATTTCACAAGTGGACTCACCGTTGATTCATCAGCACATTTCACAACCCGTAAAAAAATTTTACATTTCTTGTAACAAAACGCAAAAATTTCAGTCTTAGGTTTGCATACCTTCCGAACGACACCTCCAGTTTCAATTAAAAAGGATCGAAATCATGAAGTTCACGGCATTGCAAATTGCGACACATATCAGCGGAAGCATCGAAGGAAACGAACATGCATCTGTCAGCCGATTTTCCAAAATAGAAGAAGGAAAAGAAGGTGACATCAGTTTTCTGGCCAACCCTAAGTACGAAGACCACCTCTATACCACCAAAGCTTCCATTGTACTTGTTTCAAATGTGTTGGAGTTGAAAGAGCATGTTCAACCGACACTGATCAGGGTCAGCGATCCATATGCAAGTTTTGCAAAACTGATGCGTTATTATCAAAGCCTGCTCTCCACCCATCTTACAGGCATTGAACAGCCCTCCTTCATCCATCCCTCTGCCAAAATTGGAAAAGATGTTTACATCGCGGCTTTTACCTATGTGGGAGAAAACGCAGTGATCGGCGACAATGTAAAATTGTATCCTCATACATATCTGGGAAATGGCGTGACCATTGGAAATGATACAACCCTCTATGCAGGAGTAAAAATATACCACCACTGCACCATCGGAAACCATGTACTGATACATGCAGGTACTGTGATCGGCAGCGATGGATTTGGATTTGCCCCCCAATCAAATGGAATTTACAAGAAAGTCCCCCAACTGGGCAATGTTGTTGTGGAGGACTATGTTGAAATAGGTGCAAATGTTTGCATTGACAGGGCAACGATGGGATCCACGACCATAAAAATGGGCACCAAGTTGGACAACCTGGTACAAATTGCTCACAATGTCGAAGTCGGACAAAATACCGTTGTTGCCGCACAGGCTGGCATCAGCGGCAGTACAAAAATTGGAAACCATGTAACCATTGGCGGACAAGCAGGCATTGTTGGACACATCCACATTGCGGAGGGAGCAAAAATCAATGGACAGAGTGGTGTCTCCAAAAGCATACGTGAGAAGGACACCATCGTTACAGGTTCTCCCGCATTTGATTTTAGTTCAGCCATGCGATCACAGGCCCTTTTCAGAAAACTTCCCGATTTGGATCGCAAGATCAAGGAGTTGGAAAATCTAATGGAAATACTGATCAAAGAGAAAGAGGAACTTTCTTCATAATTATTGATATTCAGTATTTTACATCAAAAGTGTACCTTGATAAAATGATTTATCTTTGCAGCACAAAAACCTGCAATCGTGAAAGATTTCAATCCTAACAAGCAGCACACTCTTCAACAACCTGCAAATATTTCTGGAACCGGACTCCATACGGGGGCCATGGTTAACATGACATTGAGGCCTGCTGATCCCGGATTCGGATTCCAATTCAAAAGAATGGATCTGCAAGACCAGCCCATCATCAAGGCTGATTGTGATCTTGTGGTGGAAACAACCAGAGGAACCACCCTCGAATCAAATGGTGCCAGAATCAGCACGGTTGAACATATCCTCGCTGCGCTGGTAGGCATGGGGGTTGACAACTGCCTGATAGAAGTAGACGGACCAGAAGTGCCCATCATGGATGGAAGTGCCATTCAATTTGTCGAATCCATCGAAAAGGCAGGAGTTACCGAACAGGAAGCCGCCAAAGATTGGTATACCATTGATACCAACATCATACACTATGATGAGGAAAGAGGAGTAGAACTCAAAGCAACGCCGGCAGTCGACTACCACATTACCACATTGATTGATTTCAACAGCGAAGTGCTGGGAACACAACATGCCTCCTTGAAAAAAATGAGCGATTTCAAGGAGCAGATCGCCTCCAGCAGAACATTTTGTTTTTTACATGAGCTGGAAGCATTGATTGCCAACAACCTGATCAAAGGAGGGGACATCAACAATGCCATCGTTGTTGTTGAAAAACCACTGACCGAAGAAGTAAAAAATAAATTAGGCAAGGCTTTCAAAAATGTTGACTTCGACATAAACAGCCAAGTGTACCTGAACAACCTGGAACTCCGACACAGCAATGAACCGGCAAGACACAAATTGTTGGACATTGTGGGTGATCTGGCACTGGTTGGCTATCCTTTCAAGGCACATATCATTGCGAGCAGACCTGGGCATTTTTCCAATGTGGAGTTGGCCAAAAAAATCAAGCAACACATCAAAAAGAACAAATCACTCAAGAACATTCCTTCGTATGACCCCAACCTGCCTCCCCTTTACAATACACCCGACATTGAGAAAAAACTGCCTCACAGGTATCCTTTCCTGTTGGTGGACAAAATCATAGAACTTTCAGACAACCATATCGTAGGTGTGAAAAATGTTACGGCCAATGAACCCTTTTTCGCAGGGCACTTCCCCGGTAATCCCATCATGCCAGGCGTTTTGCAGATAGAGGCTTTGGCCCAAGCAGGAGGAATTCTTGCCATCAATTGTCTACCTCCTGGTGACTATGACACCTATTTTTTGAAAATCGACAATTGCAAATTCAAAATGAAAGTAGTGCCAGGCGATACATTGCTGTTGAAACTTGAATTATTGGGTCCTATCCGCAGAGGAATTTGCGAGATGATCGGTACTGTTTTTGTAGGAAATAAAATTGCTGCAGAGGCTTACCTAATGGCGCAATTGGTTAAACGAGAGCAAGCATAACATTTTTACATGATTCATCCCCAAACCGTCGTTCATCCCAACGCCAAAATTGGCAAGCATGTCAAGATCGACGCATTTACAACAATAGAGGAAGATGTAGTCATTGGAGACAATTGCTGGATCGGAAGCAATGTAACGATCATGAATGGTGCAAGAATCGGAAGCCATTGCCAGATATTTCATGGTGCCATCATTTCTGCTCCTCCTGCAGATTTGAAATTCAATGGAGAAAAAACAACTGCTGAAATAGGAGACCACACCATTATCCGGGAGTTTGTATCCATTCACAGAGGTACAACAGAAAAGATGAAAACTGTGATTGGTGAGCATTGCCTGATCATGGCATACTCACATGTGGCACACGATTGCATCATTGGCAAGCACTGTGTGATCAGCAACAGCACCCAATTGGCCGGACATGTTACGGTGGGTGACCATGTCATCATCTCAGGCATGTGTGGCGTCAACCAATTTGTGAGGATCGGTGACCATGCCTACATTGGTGCCTTCACCATGGTCAGGAAAGATGTTCCGCCATTTGTGAGAGCTGGCAACAATCCTGCAACCTTTTCAGGTGTCAACGCTGTTGGATTGAGAAGAAGAGGATATACATCCGAGACCATCAATCAAATCATGGATGTATTCCGCATCCTTTACAACAGCAACCTCAATGTTACGCAGGCATTGGAAAAATTGGAGAACCAGGCTTCCGTTTCATCGATAACATCGGACATGGTTTCATTTATCAGAGATAGCAAACGAGGTATCATCCGGGGAAGCGCTAAATCAAAATCAGATGGAGATTCAGGTGATTGATGCCGGAAAAAGATTCAACAGGGATTGGATATTCAGACGTCTTGATGCCAGTTTTTCTGACAACCAACGATATGCCATCACCGGACACAATGGTGCAGGAAAATCTACTTTGCTCCAGTGCATTGCCGGATCCACGATGCTTTCAGAGGGAGAAATCATTTTCCATTCGGATGATAAGAAGATCCCTGCAGAAGAAACATTCAGACTTGTCTCCATCTGTGCGCCTTATTTAGAAGTTGTTGAGGAGATGACCGCCATTGAATTCTTTGGCTACCATCAACAATTCAAAACTTTTCAATACCATACAACCATCCCCGACATCATTGATCACATAGGCTTGTCCAAACATGCCCACAAGCAGATCAGGTATTTCAGCAGCGGCATGAAACAAAGGATCAAATTGGCACAGGCATTTTTCAGCCATACCCCGGTCTTGCTGCTCGACGAACCATGCACCAATTTGGATCAGCAGGGGATTGACCTGTACAAATCTCTATTGAAAGAGCTGAGCAAAGACCGCATTGTCATCATCAGCAGCAATGATCCAATTGAAACCGAAGGATGTACACAAGTCATCCAATTGGGTGTTTAAAAAAGGGTTAATTTCGCGCAAAACCAATCCATTATGCGCGATCAACTGATTTTCGATCTTCTGGACAAGGAATTAAAGAGACAGAGAGAGGGCATCGAACTCATCGCTTCTGAAAATTTTACATCTCTCCAAGTGATGCAAGCAATGGGCTCTGTGGCTACCAACAAATACGCCGAGGGGTATCCTGGAAAAAGATATTATGGAGGTTGTGAAGTTGTAGATGAAATCGAACAACTGGCGATTGACAGATTGAAAAAAGTATTCAACGCAACATGGACCAATGTGCAACCACACAGTGGAGCACAGGCAAATACAGCAGTTTTTCTGGCTTGCTTGAAGCCAGGTGATAAAATACTTGGACTTGACTTGAGCATGGGTGGTCACCTCACACATGGGAGTCCAGCGAATTACAGCGGAAAAAATTACCAGGCTTTCTTCTATGGAGTTGACAGAGAAACCGGACTCGTGAATTATGCACAACTGGAAGAAATTGCCAGAAAGGAAAAACCCAAAATGATCATCTGCGGTGCATCAGCCTACAGCAGAGACTGGGATTATAAAAGAATCAGATCAGTAGCTGATGAAATTGGGGCGCTGGTATTGGCTGATATCGCACATCCGGCAGGACTCGTGGCAGCCGGTTTGCTCAATGATCCGTTTGATCATTGTCACATAGTTACTTCCACTACACATAAAACATTGAGAGGACCAAGAGGCGGTGTGATCATGATGAGAAATGATTTCGATAATCCATTTGGCATCAAGGATCCGAAGGGGAATACCAGGTCTATGAGCGCCTTGCTCGATCTCGCGGTATTTCCGGGCATGCAAGGGGGTCCGCTTGAACATGTCATTGCTGCAAAGGCCGTAGCATTTGGAGAAATCCTGGATCCATCTTTCAAAGCTTATCAACAGCAGGTCAAGGACAATGCCCAAAAAATGGCAGCTGGATTTGTTGCGAAAGGATATCATTTGATCAGCGGAGGAACAGAAAACCATCTCATGTTGATCGACCTGAGGAATAAAAATATTACCGGCAAGAAGGCACAGGAGACGCTAGACAGGGCGCATATCACACTCAACAAAAACTCCGTGCCATTCGATGATAAGAGTCCATTTGTTACATCAGGCATCAGAATTGGTGTTCCGGCGATTACCACCCGGGGACTCAAAACCGAACACATGCAGACAGTGGTTGATATGATTGACAAAGTGATTATGCATGCAGACGATGAGCAAATCATCGCAAACGTAAAAGAAGAAGTAAAATCATTCATGCAACAGTTTCCGCTCTACCCGGAACTGAGTTAAATACACACCATGATTCAACGCATTCAATCATTGTGGCTGCTGCTGAGCGCAACATGCGCCGGAATTACCTGGTTGGTCCCAACCTTTGCAGGAAATGCAGCTGACGGCAGCATCAAGGTTTTCTCTGTTCGGGAAAGTGTTGTATTGCTGTTCCTGATTGCTTTCGTTGCCTTAAGCAGCTTTGTCAATATTTTCTTTTTTCACAACAGGAATAGACAGAAATCCATCATCCTTGCCACCTCCTTTGCAACCATTGGCTTCATCGCTGCACAGTTTTTTATTGTGAAGGAGTTTAAATCCACCTTTCAAATTCCGCAGGGAAATTGGGAAATCAGTGCGATACTACCCATCTTCATTCTTCTCTTCCAGGTGTTTGCATTCATCGGTATCAGGAAGGATGAAAAATTACTGAGCAGTGCAGATAGGATGAGGTAATCAATAATCTTCAGAATATACCCGCTTTAACTTGAGTGACTTGACAGGAGCCACCACCAGTGGGAATTTTTCAACGGTAACATTGCTGGCATCCAATCCAAATCCTTTTTCTTCAGACAAGGATACTTCTTTGAGCCAAAAATATAATTTCATTACAACGCGCTCCCAGAAAGGCAATTCGTTGTCTTGGCTTAAAAATTTCTCCATCACCACAAACTCAAAATCGCCAGCAATATTATTGCGTGCCAAACTTTCGTAACGGGATGTAATATTCACCTCCTTGTTAGAAACCATGTCCTCCACAACTTTTCTGAACATCAAATTGATCTTCGGCTGAACCCTGAATCCTAAACTGAACTCCACGCGGATCACCTCATTGGGAATGATCGTTTGGACTTCATATTTGCAGGTATACGGATCATCCAATGTATCAACATGTACAAACCAATAAATATCGGCACGCTTTGGCTTTTTGTTCAGGATGGAGTGAATGATCTTGTATTCAATTTCCTTTGGGTTGTTGGCACTGCTCAAATAAACCAGGTGCGTAGCATACTTATTGATGGATTGGTCATTGCTTAATTCCTGCAAAACAGGCAAATAGTTGTCCAGTCGAGCAAATTCCACATATCGGTTTTTGATTTTCCTGGCCTTGTACCATATATACATGACAACCACAAACAAACCTCCCAACACAAAAGTGGCAAATCCACCATGTGGGAACTTCTCCAGGTTGGCAATCAGAAAACTGAATTCAATGGTAAGGTAGACCGAGAGGTACAGGTAGATCCAAATGGGATTGACCCTGTGCAATACCAGATAATTGGCGAAAAGAATGGATGTAGCAAACATGCAAAGCGTGATGGCAAGTCCATAGGCAGCTTCCATATTGCTTGAACTTTTAAAATACAAGACGATGAAGCAACATCCAAGAAAAAGCATGGTATTGATGGCTGGAATGAACAGCTGACCCCTCTCTTCAGTTGGGTAACTGATTCGGAATTTAGGCCACAAATTCAGTCGCATTGCAACACTGACCAAAGTGAAAGAACCACTGATCATTGCCTGACTGGCAACAACAGCAGCCATGGTGGCAATGATGATACCCACGAGCAAAAATGCATTGGGCATCATTGCATAAAAAGGATTTCTCAACAAGAGCGCTTCCGGATGTGCGGCTGTAAAATCTGCATTCTTGAGAAGGCCTGCATTTGCAAATAATTTTCCTTTTTCACCCAACAAATAGGCTCCCTGTCCGAGGTAATTCAATATCAATGCAGTTTTGACCCAAATCCAGGTTATGCGAATATTCCTTTTGCCACAATGTCCTAAGTCAGAGTACAAAGCCTCGGCACCTGTTGTACAAAGGAAAACGGCCCCCAACAACCAAAATCCACCTGGATAATTGATCAATAATTGAATGGCATATGCTGGATTAAAGGCATTCAATACATGCCAGTTGCCAAACATATTGTACACCCCCATGATTGCGAGCATTGCAAACCAGATGAACATTACTGGGCCAAAAAGTTTACCTATGGATGCTGTGCCGAACTGCTGCAAAAAGAAAAGAGCTGTAAGTATCCCCAGTACAATGAATACAATTTGCATTTCAGTAATAGCTGAAAATCTGGGTAATTGTGTAAGTCCCTCAATAGCTGAGGTAACAGAAATAGGTGGAGTGATAATTCCCTCTGAAAGCAGTGCAGCACCTCCGATCATGGCAGGTACGATCAACCATTTTTTTCTTCTCCTGACAAGTGTATACAGGGAAAAAATTCCGCCCTCACCTCTGTTGTCGGCACGCAGGGTGAGTATAACATATTTTACCGTTGTTTGAAGGGTGAGTGTCCAGATGATGCAGGAAATACCTCCCAGAATAAGTTCATCCGTAATGACCCGTCCATTGATGATGGCACTGAATACATAAAGAGGGGAAGTTCCAATGTCTCCGTAAATGATTCCAAGTGCGATGAGCAACCCTGCTGCGGTTACTTTGTTCAGTTGTTTACTCACTATGTGGTAAGATTAGATGCCGGCGGCTGAACAAAGTTATAGGTATTATGGATTGCTTTTAAAAATGGTTAAAAAAAATAATAAAAAAGGCATGAAAGAGGAACGATTCCCTTTTTGTCAAGTCTTATGAATCTGTTTGCAATGCATCACCTAATTTTATGTCATATGAAATACATGACTTTCAAATGGGCGGCAGTTTGGGGAATGCTGTTCTTCATCCAAGCCGCAGCTGCACAAAAAATTGACTACTCGCTGGTCGACAAAGACGATGTCAGAGACATGAGTTTCGAAATCCTCGGGAGAATCAACAACAATATCCTCGTATACAAAAACTACAGAAACAGACATGCCATATCTGTATATGACAGTGACATGCAACAAAAAAACCGGATAGAGCTGAGCAACTTGCCGGAAAGAATCATCAATGTTGACTTCATTTCGTACAATGATTTTTCTTACATGATTTATCAGCACCAAAAAAGGAATTCCATCTATTGCAGCATGGTTAAGATCAATGGTGAAGGAAAGATGATGTCCGATCCGGTTGATTTAGATACCACGCAAGTAAACAGCAATACAGAAAACAAGGTTTACACACTGATCAACAGTGATGACAAAAAAAGAATCATGCTGTTTAAGATCAAAAGAGATACGGAGCGTGATTACCTGTTTACAACCCTCCTGTATGACCAGCAGATGAAGGTGTTGAAGAAAAGCAGTTTTGAAATCAAATCACCCGACCGTGACGTTGTTTTTACTGATTTTGTATTAGACAATGAAGGCGATTTTGCATTTGGAAAGTGTACGAGAATTGGAAGCAGGGATTATATCAATAAAGTTGAACTCGTGATCAAAGGTTCCTCGACGGACTCCATCCTCATCCAAAAATTACCACTGAATGACCTAACACTGGATGAATTGAAAATAAAATTTGACAACGGCAACAAAAAACTGATGATGGCATCATTTTTTTACAAACAACGCCGTGGAAACATTGAAGGGATATATACCCTGATCTGGGACAAAAACAAAAGAGAAAGCCTAAAGCCCAGACAATATTTATTCAACGACAGCATTCGTCTTGAGGCAAAATCTGAGAACAATTCAATCAAGACGGCATTCAATGATCAATTCATCAGGCAGGTGGTACCAACACAGGATGGGGGCTTCGCAGTATTTACAGAATCTTTTTACTCAAGTTCCAGGAACAATCCCTGGAACAGGTTTGATTACCTGTATGGACCTGGAATGTTCATGTCACCATTCTACAGTCCCTTTTATTACTCTCCCATGACAAGGTTCTACCCTTATGGACTTTACGACCCCTTCAATCGGTATGGGATGCAGAATAGCCTGACAAGATATGTATCAGAAAACATCGTAACATTCTTTTTCGACGAGAACGGCAACTTAAAATGGGGGAATACCATCAGAAAAAGCCAGTATGATGACAATGCCGACTCCTTTTTGGGATACCAAATGTTCAATACAGGCAGTGAAATCAGATTTCTGTTCAACCAAAAAGAGAAAAGAGAACTGCTGTTGAACAGTGCATCCATTGATGCAGATGGCAGAATCAAAAGACAGCCTACACTTAAAAACTTAAACAGGGACTACGATTTCATGCCCAAATACGGGAAGCAGATCAGTTTGCGGCAAATCATCATGCCTTGCATGTACAAGAATTATATTTGCTTTGCAAAAATTGAATACTAAAAAACGTGTTGGGTATATTCCGCAATAACAATCCCCTTGCGCTTCTGCTGTTGCTGGTTCTGGGCTATGCATGCATTTTTTTAAAGCCTGCCATGCCCTATATTCAACTTGAAAATGAACATCCAATCATTCTTCAATGGCTTACATTGAAATTGATGCCTCTGGAAAAAAACGCGGGACTTGCAGTGAAAATCATCTCACTGCTATTGCTGACCTCAGAAGCACTCTATCTCAATAAAATTGCAAAAGATTATAAATTGCTGGAAAGAGGTACTTACATAACAGCACTGACTTTTTTGCTGATCGCATTTCTCATACCCTACAGAATAACTGTTTTCATGTTAATTATCAACGCATTGATCATCCTTGTTTTCAATGCATTCATGGGCATGTATAAAAACAACCATCCGTTTAATCAAATCATGGTTGTTGGTTTTGCTACAGCATTCATCTCAAGTATACTGAACAACTATTTCATTCTGTATACTTGGCTATCCATCGCTTTGCTCATCATGAGACCAACCTCCCTTCGCGAATGGAGCATTTTAAACTTAGGATTCATCCTGCCCTACTATTTCTTATCCAGCGTGCTTTACCTGACCAATCAGTTTTCATTGGATGCCCTGATTCAATTCAGCATGCCCATTTTTGAAATTCCTGCATTGTCAACCTTTCATGCTATAAAAATATGCTGCTTACTTGCCTTGCCTCTGATTGGTTTTTGGGCAGGATCTGCACACATCAGTAAAATGGTGCTTCAAAACAGAAAGGGGTATATCATCCTGTTCACTCTTTTTTTGGCCGGCATCTGTATTTCCTTGTTGAATTTGTCGACTTTGCATCCATACCTGTTTTTGCTGCTGGTGCCGGCATCCATGCTTTTTGCCCCATTTTTCCAATCATTCAAGCGTGATTTTATCCCCAATTTGGTCCTTATTTTGTTGATCGTATTGTCATACATACGTTAAATCGCCAAATACAAAAATGTCGTACCCATAAAGACATTAATTTTGCCAAAAGATTCTAACATGAAATTTGGTGTCATCGTTTTTCCGGGTTCCAACTGTGATCAGGATATGATTGGAGCATTGCGGAATGATCTGGGTCAGGAAGTCTTGGAACTATGGCACAAGGACAATGATCTGAGCCATTTTTCTGAGGAAGATTGTATTGTGCTTCCTGGTGGATTTTCTTATGGTGATTACCTGCGTTGTGGTGCAATTGCCAGGTTCAGTCCGATGATGCAGGCAACCATCAAGTTTGCTGAAAAAGGTGGTAAAGTATTTGGTGTTTGCAATGGTTTTCAGATTCTATGTGAAGCGGGACTCCTGCCGGGGGTATTGCTTAAAAATGCACATCAGCAATTTGCATGCAAGAATGTATACATCATTGGAAAAGAAAACCGGGCCCTGAAAATTCCCATTGCCCATGGTGAAGGCAGATTCCATGCTGACCAAAAAACATTGGAGGAAATGCAAAAGAACCATCAGATCATTTATCAATATTGCGATGAGGCGGGCAACATCAATGCGTCCAGCAATCCCAATGGCACCCTGTTAAACATTGCTGGCATTTGCAACAAAGAAAGAAATGTATTTGGCATGATGCCTCACCCAGAGAGAGCCTGTTCTGCAAAACTTGGAAACGAAGACGGTAAAACTGTCTTCAACAGCTTGTTCCTTTCATCGGTTTCTTCAAATATATTAGCATGATAACAATCCGTTCCTTCTTCTTGGTCTGCCTGATTTCACTTGGTATAAACACTTTTGCCCAAATGGGTTCTGCCAAACAAGTCAGCTGGATGTACAGTTCCAAAAAAATTGCAGACAAAACATACGAACTGCACATCACAGCCAATATTACCGGAAATTACCACCTCTATGCAACCAAAGCAGGTGTAGAGGGACCGGTTGCAACTACATTCACCTTTTCTCCCAATCCATTGATTGCCTTTGAAGGAGGAATCATCGAGAAAGGAAAGAGAATTACCAAACGCGAAGAGGCATGGGACGGGAACGTGAATTTCTTTGAAAAAACTGTAACGTTTGTTCAAAAAGTAAAAACCAAGTCGAATGCAAAAACAAATATCAACGGTAAAGTTGAATTCATGGTTTGCAATGATGACTTGTGTTTGCCTCCTTCAGAAATTACATTCAAAATTCCCATCGGAGGATAAAAGCCGGCAATTATGAAGATAAAGGCATTGCTCATTGCACTGTTATCCGTTTTTCTTTTCAGGGCAAATGGTCAGGAAGGCAATGCGCCAATCAAATGGGAAGGAAAATCAACCCGCATCACTGCCAACCAATATCAAATCACCTTGAAGGCGAGCAACCCTGCTGCGTGGGATTTGTATGCCCCACAGATCCATTTCGATGGAGTGCCATCTGCGGCCATTGTTTTGCCAGACTCTTCCATCAAGATCATTTCAGCACTGCGAGCAAACTCGTCCGGCACCATGAAAAAAAGCCGGGTCTTTGAAGGTTCCAGCTTCGAAGTGTACAACAAAGACATTACCTGGACAACCACCTTGTCATTCGAAGGAACTGTACCTGCATCCTTTCCACTCCAACTCAATTATACATATGGCAAAGGAGATGAATTTTTCCCGGGTGAATCCATTTCGATTGAAATCAGTTTCGAAGGTGGTAAAGCCGCTGCTCAATCACTCAAGATAGAAAAACTTGATATTGATAATCCGCTCATCGCATGTGAGGGGGCGAACCAAAGCAACAAAGAGGATGCAGGATTGATGAAAATATTTCTGTTGGGTTTTCTCGGAGGATTGTTTGCATTGCTGACACCCTGTGTATTCCCCATGGTGCCCCTGACTGTTTCGTTTTTCACAAAACACGGAAGCAATAAAAAGAAAGGAAGAAGACTGGCCATCATGTACGGCTTTTTTATTTTTCTCATTTACATATCCTTCTCCATTCCATTCCACATGGCCGGAAATATCAATCCCGCTGTATACAATGATATTTCAACCAATGTTTATTTGAACACCGTATTTTTCATCATCTTTCTTGTTTTTGCCTTCTCCTTTTTTGGGTTTTATGAAATCACACTCCCCGGAGGATTGGCCAATTCAACCAATGCGAAACAAGGCTCTGATGCATTGGGAGTTTTCTTCATGGCATTGACACTCACCATTGTATCTTTTTCCTGCACAGGTCCGATTCTTGGAACACTGCTGGTTGGAACTGCAACTGCAGGAGCCTGGCCGCTGACAGCTGGACTCGCAGGATTTGGGGTAGCGCTGGGATTGCCATTTGCCTTGTTTGCCCTGTTCCCTCAATGGTTGAACTCACTTCCCAAAAGCGGTGGATGGTTGAATACCGTGAAAGTTGTACTGGGATTCATAGAACTCGCACTGGCATTGAAATTTATTTCGAATGCTGATCTTGTTGCGCATTGGTCAATCATCAAAAGAGAAATTTTCTTTGGAGTCTGGATCCTTATTTTCTTCGCTCTATTCATGTACCTGATGGGATGGATCAGGTTCCCACATGATTCAAAAGGAGAAAAAATTTCAAATCGCAGAAAGGCATTTGCCCTGGCAGTGTTGGCTTTCACTGTTTATCTCATTCCCGGTATCACCAACACCAAGCATGCAAACATTTCTTTGATCAGTGGTTTTCCTCCTCCAGTTTGTTACAGCATCTATGCTGATCCCATCAACTGTGATGAACCATTGAAGGACTACCATGAAGCATTGAAATTGGCAAAAGAAAAAAACAAAGCTGTGCTGATCGACTTTACCGGTTGGGCTTGTGTGAATTGCAGAAAAATGGAGGAAAACGTTTGGACCAACAAAGAGGTCAAAGCATTGATGGAACAATATATTTTGGTGTCACTTTATGTGGACGACAAAGAACCTTTACCGATCGACCAACAACAACTGTATAAAACAGCAAATGGTTCCACCGTTCAGGTCAAAACAATTGGAAACAAGTGGAGCCTGTTTCAAACAGAAAATTTCAACGCAACCTCCCAACCATGGTATGTGGTCATCTCACCAGATGAGCAATTGATTACCCAGCCAATTGGCTACACGCCAGATCCAACTGCTTTTGCAGCATGGTTAACATGTGGATTGAACGGTTTGAAAAATATCAGGCAACAGCAGCAGGAACCTCAGCCATAAGACGGCGAAGATTGATCAAAGCATATCTCATCCTGCCAAGCGCAGTATTGATACTGCAATTGGTTTTTTCTGCAATTTCCTTGAAGCTGAGATTGGCAAAATGTCTCATCACGATCACTTCACGTTGATCCTCAGGCAGCTTGTTCAACAAGCCCTGAATGTTGGAAGCTCTCTGCAATTGCATGATGTTGGTTTCAGCATTCTCATTGGTAAACAAGGCAGACTCAGAAACTTCGTGCTGATCACCATATCCAAAGGAAGGATTCTTTTTGACTCTTCTGAAATGATCGATGCACTGATTGTGTGCAATTCTCAATACCCAGGGAAGGAATTTTCCTTCTTCATTGTACTGACCGGCCTTGATGGTATCAATCACTTTGATGAAAACATCCTGGAAAATATCATCCGCCAGACTCCTGTCTTTCACCATCATCATGATGGAAGTGAAAATTCTGTCTTTGTGGCGATTCAACAACAACTCAAATGATCTCATGTTGCCAGATACAAACTCGTTGATCAGCTGCTGGTCGTTTTGGATGGATGTTGCTATCATACAATCTTTTTTGAGTGGTTGATTTTCGCGTTGACAAGTCAAATCTAGAATCGAATACAGGCCAGGAAAAATAATGAGGGACCTAATTTTATGAATTACGTAAATAGATGTACGTACCCTACGCAATAAATTGTCAATGTAGTGTTAATGCCTACGTGAAAATACGCAGTCGTTTACTCCCGCTTAAGCGATATATTTGCAGTCCCATATGTCGAAACGCGCTACAGCAAAGGAAAAGAAAGGAACATCGAAAAAAAATCCATCCAGGGACGGGATTTTTATTCAGGGTGCCCGCATGCATAATCTACGGAATGTGTACGTAGAAATACCTAGAAATAAACTCACGGTCGTTACGGGTGTTTCAGGGTCAGGTAAATCATCTTTAACCATCGATACCCTCTTTGCAGAAGGCCAACGCAGGTATGCGGAAAGCCTGAGCGCATATGCAAGACAGTTTTTAATGAGAATGGACAAGCCGGAAGTTGACCATATTTCCGGATTGTGTCCGGCTGTTGCCATTGAACAGAAAGTAGTTACAAAAACCCCCAGGTCAACCGTTGGGAGCATGACCGAAATCTATGAATACCTCCGACTTTTATATGCAAGAATAGGAAGAACCATATCCCCCATCTCCGGAAAAGAGGTTAAGAAAGACGATGTGAAAGATGTCTTGGAAGCGATCAGGACTTTCAAATCAGGCGATAAATTTTATATCCTTTCACCGCTCCAGTTTTCCAAAAACAGAAAAACCAGCGAAGAGTTGAATATCCTGATCCAAAAAGGTTTCTCCAGGATATACGACGTGGATCACAAAAAGATTCTTTCAAATGAGTCCTTGGCTGAAGATCAAAAGTGGAAAATCACGCCTGCTGCTTTTTTACTGATTGACAGAATGGTAGCAAAAGATTTTGATGAAGATGAGGAAAACAGGTTGGCAGATTCCATTTCGCTTGCATTTTATGAGGGCGAGGGTTCACTGCGTCTCTTGCAAAACGAAGAAACAATGCTTTCGTTTTCAAATAAGTTTGAACTCGACGGCATGCTCTTTGAAGAGCCGGTTCCAAATCTATTTTCATTCAACAACCCCTTTGGGGCTTGTCCGGTATGTGAGGGATACTCACAAATTTTAGGAATTGACAAGGATCTGGTTATACCCAATCACAGACTGAGCATTTACGATGGAGCAGTTGCTCCATGGAAAGGCGAAAAGCTGAATTGGTGGCGAGAACAGTTCATCAAAGGGGCGAAGTCAATATCATTCCCTGTTCACAAACCATACGGGGAATTGTCGGAAAAGCAAAAGGAAATTCTTTGGAAGGGTCATGAACATGCCTATGGCATAGATGATTTTTTCAAAGAAGTGGAACAGAACCTTTACAAAGTACAATTCAGGGTATTGTTGTCCAGGTACAGAGGCAGAACAACCTGCTCAAGCTGCAATGGCTATAGACTGAGAAAAGAGGCATTGTATGTATACATCAATGGAAAACATATTGGAGAGCTGTGCAAGCTGCCCATCAGGGATTTGGCCAAGTGGTTTGAGCACCTTCAGCTGACCCCACATGAAGCCAGCATTGGAAAAAGAATTTTGATTGAAATCAATCAACGGCTGGAAACCATGTTGGATGTCGGACTTGGATACCTGACCCTTGACCGTTTGGCCAATAGTCTGAGCGGCGGCGAGAGTCAGCGCATACAATTAACCAGGTGCCTTGGAAGCAACCTCACGAATTCATTGTATATCCTGGATGAACCATCCATTGGATTGCACAGCAGGGACACAGACAGACTCATCAAAGTGCTGAAGAAATTGCGTGATTTGGGAAATACTGTTGTCGTGGTAGAACACGACGAAAACATGATGCGCTCTGCAGACCATATCATCGACATGGGACCATTTGCAAGTCACCTGGGAGGGGAAGTTGTTGCAGAAGGAACCATTCAGGATATCTTGAAATCTGATAAAAGTCTCACTGCAAAATATTTACACGGAGAACTGAAGATTGAAGTCCCCAAAACACTGCGCAAAGCAAAGCATCACATAATCATTGAGGGCGCCTCAGAAAACAATCTCCAACATATTGATGTGCAATTTCCTTTGGGAGTATTTTCTGTCATCAGCGGAGTGAGCGGCAGCGGGAAAACTACATTGGTAAAGAAGATTCTCTTCCCTGCAATGGAAAAACACCTCACAGGGACCTCCACAGAAAAGGTTGGAGCACATCGAGCACTCAAAGGAGATCTCGATTTGATTCAACACATAGAAATGATTGATCAAAATCCCATTGGCAAGTCCTCCAGAAGCAACCCGGTTACTTATATTAAAGCATGGGACAGTGTGCGGGATCTTTTTTCTTCCCAATCTTTGAGCAAGATCAGGGGATATCAACCCAAACATTTTTCTTTCAATGTGGATGGCGGAAGATGTGATGCATGCAAAGGAGAGGGAGAACAACTGGTTGAAATGCAGTTTTTAGCAGATGTTCACCTCACCTGTGAAAGTTGCAACGGAAAGAGATTCAAAGAAGAAGTACTGGAAGTTAGCTACAGAAGTAAAAATATTCATGATGTATTGGAAATGAGTGTGGATGAGGCCATTGACTTTTTTGCTGATCACAAGGAAACTGCCCAAAAACTCAAACCACTGAGTGATGTGGGTTTGGGGTATGTAAAACTCGGACAATCCAGCAATACCCTCTCTGGTGGTGAAGCCCAAAGGGTAAAACTGGCAAGTTTTCTGGGAAAGGGAAAGGGGCATCAGGATAAAATACTCTTCATATTTGACGAACCAACGACAGGATTGCATTTTCATGATATCAACAAGCTATTGATGTCTTTCAATGCCCTCATTGAGCAGGGGCACAGCATCATCGTCATCGAACACAATACAGACGTCATCAAATCAGCTGACTGGCTCATTGAGTTGGGACCAGAAGCCGGTGATGAAGGTGGCAAAATAATTTACGAGGGCATTCCATCCGGAATCAAAAAAATCAAACAAAGCAAGACAGCCTTGTTTCTATGAAAATTACCGTTGCATTATCCAAATTTTCGTAAATTACTGATCCGATAAAACCCCACCATATGAATCAATCTAGAAGAATTTTTATCCGCAATGCTGCCCTGGCAGCAGCAGGAACTGCCATCTTTTCAAATGATCTTTTTGCATCGAATGCAAAAAAAGGACAATTGACCGGCATTCAACTCTATTCCATCCGTGCAGAAATGAGCAAAGATCCTTTGGGTACACTCAAGGCACTTTCCGGCATGGGATACAAGCATGTTGAGCACGCCAATTACATAAACCGCAAGTTTTATGGCTGGACTGCCACAGAATTTAAAAAAGTATTGGATGACTTGGGATTGAAAATGCCCAGCGGACATACCGTCATGAGCTCCAAACATTGGGACAGCAGCAAGAAAGATTTTACAGACGCATGGAAGTATACTGTGGAAGATGCAGCTACCGTTGGACAGATGTTTGTAATCAGTCCATCTATGGAAACCACTACACGCAGAGATGCCAATGCCCTCAAAGCATTCATGCAGGTTTTCAATAAATCTGGCGAGCTCTGCAACAAATACGGCATGAAATTTGGTTATCACAACCATGATTTTGAATTCAGCGAACAATTGGAAGGAAGAACCCTCTATGATATCATCTTGGGAGAAACCGATCCAAAATTGGTGATGCAGCAGCTGGATATTGGAAACATGATCAATGGTGGTGCAAAGGCACTCGATATCATGCAGAAATATCCCGGCAGATTTGAATCCATGCACGTGAAAGACGAAGTGCTCTCCAATGCAGGGCATGAAAAATATGAATCTACCATTCTTGGTGTAGGCATCGTTCCCGTTAAAGAGATCATTGATCTTGGAAAGAAATGGGGCACCAAACATTTCATCATCGAACAGGAATCCTATCAAGGAAAGCTTCCGCTTGATTGCATGAAAGAGGATCTGGCCATCATGAAAAAATGGGGCTATTAAAAAAATAAAAACCGGATGAAATCATCCGGTTTTTTTATCTCATGATTTACCCATCCAAAGAGCCCCACCAATGCTCTGCTCTCTGGCCCCGGTGACTGTATTGAATACAGTATACTCTTCCCTCCATCTCAACACACCCAGCAGTCCCATGATAATGGCTTCCTTGTACGCAACCGTTTGCGCATCGGGAATTTCTACCATAACATGCAATCGATTGATATGAACATTCAAACGTTCAATAAGAAACTGATTGAAAGCACCTCCCCCGGTTACAAGCATTTTATCATCCTTGGGAACCACCCCACGTTTTCGATTGATCTGTTGAATGGACTCACTCACTTGCATGGCGATGTGCTCAACGTATGTGCACAGTGCATCACGTGGATCCAGTTTAAATGATTTGATCAAAGGAAGAATGACTTCTGTTCCAAACTCGTTTGCAAGTGATTTGGGAAAGGTTTGCCAATAATATTCCTGCGCATTCAACTGATCGAGCAATCCTTCAACGATGTTTCCTTTTCTGGCATTCCCTCCCTCCTGGTCAAATGCACATCCGATTTCCTCTGACAAGGTGTTGAGGACACGGTTGGCGGGACAAACATCAAATGCATCATATACAGCGCCTCCATTGAATGAAATATTTGCAATTCCGCCAATGTTCAAAAAATACTTGTACTGAGCAAAAAGCAATTGCTCCCCGATTGGCACAATCGGTGCGCCTTGTCCACCCATCGCAACGTCCATTGTCCGCAAGTCACTCACCACAGGCAGAGAGGTTGTAGCTGCGACGAAAGCGCCATTTCCGATTTGAGTAGTATAGTGCGGGGGATGATGAAATACAGTGTGCCCGTGTGATGCAATCAAGGCAACTTTGTATTGTAAAGCATTTTTTTCAATGAATTGAAGAATCTGCTTTCCAATGTAAACACCGAAAGAGGCATCCAGAGATGCAAGCTCTCTTGCGCTGAGCATGGGAGCATTTTTGAGTTGTTCCTTCAACTCATTCTCAAACGGCATACAATCAGCCTGCAGCACCTGAAAACTCCAGTTTCCACCTTTCTCCTCAATCTCAACAAATACCAAATCGAGTCCATCCAGCGAACTTCCACTCATTGATCCAATTACCTTGTATACCATCTTATTTTTCTACATTTGTAAGAGGTCCGAAATTAAACATTTATGGTAATTAATATCAGCCAGCATCACTCCCTTGTCAACAATTGGATCAATGAATTGAGGGATGTACAAGTGCAAAACGACAGAATGCGTTTCAGGAGAAACATAGAAAGGATCGGTGAGGTCATAGCCTATGAGATCAGCAAACAACTTCCCTCTGAAGAGGTAAATATCACAACGCCGCTGGGGATCTCCAAGTCAAAAGCCCTTGTCAAACAACCTGTTTTGGCAACCATTTTAAGAGCGGGACTGCCGCTGCACCAGGGCATGCTCAATTACTTTGACAAAGCGGATAATGCATTTATCGCAGCGTATAGAAAGCACAACCGTGATGGAAGTTTTGAAATAAGCCTTGAATACATGTCATCCCCTGCATTGGACGGAAGAATTGTGCTGCTCTCTGATCCGATGCTTGCAACAGGAGCCTCACTGGTGAAAACAATCGAATTTCTAAAACAACAGGGCAACATCCTTCAAATACATGTTGTGGCTGTCATTGCATGCACGGAGGGGATTGAATACGTTCGAAGAAAAGAACCCGATGTCAAGATCTGGTGCGGTGACATCGATGATGAACTGACAGCCAAAGGATATATTGTACCCGGACTCGGTGATGCCGGAGATTTGGCATTCGGAGAAAAAACCCAGGCGTAAAATTTTTTACAGGTGCATCACCAAAGGCACGATGTAAAAAGATACCAATATTATCAACAGAATTGCAATCAGGTTCATCACAAAGCCTGCTTTGATCATATCGGCTATTTTAATATGTCCGCTTGAAAAAACAATTGCATTGGGGGGTGTTCCCATCGGCAGCATGGAAGCACAACTGGCAGCAAGTGTCATGGGTATGCCCAAGAGAAAGGGATTAATCTGCATGGATTCTGCAAGTACTGTTACAATAGGAGCAAACACAATGACTTGAGCCACATTGCTCATGACCTCGCTTAAAAAAATCGCAATGATTGCCACAACTGCGATCATGGAGAAGACTGTAATCGAAGCATTTTCGGTCAGCGCCGTGCCGATCATCTGAATGATGCCTGACTTTTCAAGAGCTCCTGCCAATGCAATGCCTCCACCAAAAAGCAATAAAATTCCCCATGCCATTTTACTCGTATCAGCCCATGTCAGCAGCTTTCCACTGTTCACTGTATTGTCGCCAGCAGGTACCGCAAACATGAGAACGGCTCCAAGAATGGCAATCATGCTATCATCCAGCTTCACAAAATTGAGTTGATTGATCAAGCTTCTGAAAATCCAAAGCAAAGCAGTCATTGAAAAAATAATGAGAACTCGTTTTTCTGGAACGCTCATGGGACCGAGCTCCGCAACATCAGCAGTTATCATATTTTCGAAATCAGCATTCGACTTGATCCGATTGGGGAAAATAAGTATCAAGACAAAAAACAAGAGTACCAGCAACAGTATAGAAACAGGCATAGCAACAACCATCCAATCGAAAAATGAAATATCAACATGGTATTTCTTACTGATATAAGATGCATATGCCACATTGGGAGGAGTGCCGATGATGGTAGCAATTCCCCCAAAATTGGATGCATAAGCAATTGAAATCATCATGGCCAATGCGAAATTTTTCTTGGCTTTTTCTTTATCATGCATGTTGATGACAACTGAAATGACCGATATGGCTATGGGATACATCATCATGGTAGTTGCCGTATTGCTCAACCACATGCTGATGAATCCGGTTGATAAAATAAATCCCAATAAAATTCGATTTCCGCTCGAACCTGTAACAGAGACGATTTTCAATGCGATGCGTTTATGCAGTCCCCACTTTTCAATTCCGAGCCCAATGAGAAAACCTCCCATAAACAGAAAAATAACTTCATTGGCATAAGGCGTTGCTGTTTCGCTCACTGTTGAAATTCCCAACAATGGAAACAGGACCAAAGGAAGCAAGGCAACTACTGGCATGGGTAACGCTTCGGTGATCCACCAACAGATCATGAGTGTAGCGACGGCCAATACATTGCATGGGAGAGGATCCATGTCGAATGGGTTGGCCAGCAGCATCAGAAAAAACAGTGCAAGTCCGCCTGCCAATTTCAATAACCCCATTGGCTTTCTGACTGTTGTCTGTATCTGTTCAATGCTGCTCATCCATGATAAATTTCAATTAAAGTTAACCAATTCAATATTTTGAACAGCTTCGGGAATTCAGCATTAATCGTTATTTTGCTCTTCCTCAATAACATGCTGAAAGATTTCATCATATCGATTCAAGCCTATTTCAAGGCACACGAGCTCATCAAAAACCATAAACTATGGAAATGGGTGCTCATTCCCGGCACGGTATATGCAATTCTTTTTGGCATCAGCATGTACTTCTTTTCTAAATCTGCAAATGCGGTAATCCAATGGTTGAATGTTGAAACAGGACTCCAGAAATGGTTGACGACACTGGATCAAAGTTGGATTGGTTTTTTATTTACCATCGGAGGAATCATCATTTGGATCATTTTGATGCTGCTGTATTTTTCAATGTTTAAATACATATGGCTGATTTTAGGAGCACCCGTCTTTACTTTTCTCACCCACAAAACAATATCCATTCTGGAAAAAAAACCCTTGCAGGAACAACCTCAGCACTACTTTGCATGGATGTTGGACGGTATCAAAATGGCAATCCGCAATACAGCCTGGCAAATCATTTATGTTCTTGCCATCATATTTATTTCCCTTCTGCCCCTCATCGGTTGGATAACGCCTCTGCTCGCAGGAATGGTTGAATGCTATTTTTACGGATTCTCCATGTTGAATTATTCTTTTGATAAATTCAATGCAAGCAATTTCAACAGCTCAACCTTTATCAATCAACACAGGGGACTCGCCATTGGAAATGGAATGGTATTTTACCTGATGCACTGCATCGTATTTGTTGGATGGATATTTGCACCTTCCTATGCAGTCATTGCTGCAACCATCACGATGCATGAAGTAAAAACAAGGCAGACATGAAAAAGGCAAGAGTTATACTGATCCCCATCAGCATCGCAGAGGATGGTTACGATGCCCTTCCCGCATATGTTTCAGCGCATATCAATGCGTGTGAAGTTTTTTTTGTCGAAAACCTGAGAACAGCACGAAGAGCATTCAAACAATTGGACAAACAATTTGACATTGATGCCAGGGAATGGCATGAGATGGGGAAAAATGAGGATGCGCTGATCGCAGTTTTCACAAAAGCACTCCAGGAAGGAAAAACCATCGGCATAGCAAGTGAATCTGGTTGTCCGGGTGTTGCAGATCCCGGACAGGTACTGGTATCTGTTGCACAAAAAAACAATATTCCAGTCAAACCTCTTGTTGGACCCAGCAGTATTTTGCTGACGTTGATGGCCAGCGGATTCAATGGACAATCATTTGCCTTCCATGGTTACCTGCCCATACAGGAAACAGAGCGTGCAAAACAACTCAAATTATTAGAAGCAAGATCGATCAAAGAACATTCAACCCAACTTTTCATTGAAACCCCCTACAGAAACAACCAATTGTTTCGATCCATGTTGAAGCACTTGCATGAGAGCACAGCAATATGCATAGGATACCACATCACTTCGAAAGAGGAATGGATCAAAACAAAAACAGTATTGGATTGGAAAAAGTCAATCTTGGAAATTCCCAAACAACCAACCCTGTTTGCAATAGGCAAATTATAATCCGTATTGCGCCACCAGGTAAACCATTGCTGTCATCACAACTGCACCCAGATTCAATTCACGTTCACTGACCGCCTCAAAAACATCTGTTTTGGCATGATGCAAGTCCATGTAACGCTGTGAATCAGGATTCAATCCGATCAATGCGGTTCCAAGTGTTCGCAAGGGGCCAATATCAGCCCCGCCGCCACCACGCTTGAATTCAGCAGCTCCATAAGGAACAAAAAGAGATTGCCATTTTTCTATCTTACTGGTTTGTGCAGCATTTGCACTGTATCCAAATCCCCGTGGCGTAAATCCTCCGGCATCACTTTCAAGTGCCATGATGAATTTTTTTCCTTCAGCTTTTGCAACTTCTGCATACTTGGTTCCACCTCTCAGCCCGTTCTCCTCATTCATAAACATGACAGCCCGTATGGTTCTCTTGGGTCTTATACCCAGGGATTTCAATGTGCGGATTACTTCTATGCTTTGCACACATCCTGCACCATCATCATGTGCTCCTTCAGCCAGGTCCCAACTATCAAGATGTCCGCCTACAGTGATGACCTCATCAGATAATTCACTGCCCCTTATTTCTCCTACCACATTGAATGATGGCACATCTTCCAACATCTGGCAATTTGTTTTGATGTAAACGGATTTCACTTTTTTGGCTGCAATCAATCCGCTCAGCTCAACGGCACCGTTGGTGCTGATGGCAACGGCAGGAATTTTGGGCTTTCCCTCATCATACCTGGTTGCACCGGTATGGGGATTGTCATCTAGAACAGGAGAAAGTGTCCTTACGATTACTCCAATTGCGCCCAGCGCTGCTGCACGCGAGGGACCCTGACTGCGGTATGCTCCGGCCTCCCCATATGCCTGAAATGTATTGATGTATCGTGGATCCATTCTGTAATTGTAAAAAACAATTTTCCCTTTGACACCATCGGCTCCAAGCATCTCCAGTTCTTTGAAATTTTTTACTTCTACGATTCCCGCATTGATTCCGGCAGCCGGTGTTCCAACGGCATTGCCCAATGCAACGATGTTTAACTTCAATTTTTTGCCATCAATCAGCAAAGCATTTCCTTCTTCCTTGGCTCCTCTTACCCATCTTGGAACCATGCAGGGTTGGAGGTATACGGTATCTGCACCTGCTTCTCTCAGCATCCTTGCAGTCTGCTCTACGGCCAATGCAGCTCCGGGTGAACCCGAAAGCCTTGGGCCCACTTTTTTACACAGGTATTTTAAATTGCTGTAAGCAGTTCCGTTCATGAAAATTTCATCAGAAATTTTTTTGATGGCAGATGAATCATCTGTTGCAGGCTGCGCCATTGTCCAACAAACGCTTAACATGGCCGCGAATAGAGTGAGTTGTTTCATGCAGGGAAATTTATGATCTAAGCTAACCAATTTTAATATTATTGCTGACAACGGATTTGAATCTACTGCTTTAATGGTACCTTCATATCAGATTTGTATCACATGAACATCGGCATTGTATGTTATCCGACATTTGGAGGCAGTGGGGTGCTGGCAACTGAACTTGGCAAAGCGCTGGCAGACAAGGGGCATGGAATTCATTTCATAACCTATCAACAGCCAGTAAGACTCACCGGATTCAGTGCCAATATCTTCTATCATGAAGTGAGGGTTCCCTCTTATCCACTGTTTGACTTTCCGCCATATGAAACTGCATTGGCAAGCACCATGGTGGATGTGGTGAAAAACAACAATGTTGACTTACTGCATGTGCACTATGCGATTCCACATGCTTCTGCCGCATTCATGGCCAAACAAATTTTGGCAGAGGAAAAAATCAAGGTGCCATTCATCACCACTTTGCACGGCACCGATATCACGCTGGTTGGAAGAGACAAAACCTATACTCCAGTGGTTACTTTTTCCATCAATCAAAGTGATGCCATCACAGCGGTATCTGATAATCTCAGAAAGGAAACGCTGGAAAATTTTGAGATCAAGAAAGAGATTTCGGTCATCCACAATTTTGTTGATATCAACAGATTTTCTGTGAAACCAATGGATGCATTCAAAAAAGCCATTGCTCCCAATGGTGAAAAAATCATCCTTCATGCATCCAATTTCAGAAAAGTAAAAAGGATCGCAGATGTCATTTACACTTTCAATAAAATCAAAAAATCTATTCCCTCAAAACTATTGCTGGTAGGTGACGGACCAGAACGCCATATGGCTGAAGAGCTGTGCAGGGAATTGGGAATATTTGAAGAAACCAGGTTCTTGGGCAAGCAGCAGGACATGGAGGATATTTATGCCATCGCAGACCTGTTTTTGCTTCCTTCTGAATACGAAAGTTTCGGACTCGCAGCTTTAGAAGCAATGGCAGCTGGAACACCTGTAGTTGCTACCAATGCCGGTGGCATTCCTGAGATCATCACCCATGGTAAAAATGGTTACTTGAGTGAGGTAGGTGATGTTGAACAGATGAGCCATCAGGCCATTTCCATTTTGGGCAATCAGCAAACATTGAAAACATTCAGTGAAGAGGCAAGAAAACAGGCAGAAAGATTTGACATACACAACATCGTACCCAAATACGAAGAACTCTATCAGCAAGTGTTGAAAAAATAATACTAGCGGTTCTTTAACCAGTCCTCCGGATCGACAAACTTGGATTCAACGTTTACCACAAAAATAATTTCACCGTCACCATCATCATTTTGGGCAGCCTTTCCAATGGATTGACCCATTTTTACCAATGCACCTTTCGATACATTCACACTGGAAAGGTTGTAATACGTTGTAAAGTATTTACCATGTTTGATGGTGATCGTCTGACTTCCTGCAACATCATACACAGTGGCCACAGTGCCATCAAATACCGCTTTCACATTGGATCCGGGTACAGTTTGAATTGTTAGGCCTATGTTGTCTTCAATAATGGAGGTGCCTTCTATTTTTTGCCTGCCAAATCCGGCTGTAACAGTTGCCTTGTCAACCGGCCAAGGAAGATTCCCTCTGTTGTTCTCAAATCCAACGGAAACTTTGGTAACCTCTGGTGTATTCTCGAGCACATTGACCTTGCGGGTGGATACGGGGGTTACCGTTGAAGCATTTGCAGGCTTTGCTTCAGCAGGCTTTGTTGCAACAGCAGCTGCAGCCTTTTTGGCATCTTCCTCTGCCTTTTTTCTGGCAACTTCGATTTCTCTCTTTACAATTGCGGCAATGGAGGTCTGCAGACTGCGCTCAATTTTGCGCTTGGCAGCCATTTCTTTCTCGATTTCCTTCTCACGCGATTTCAACTTGGTAACAAATTGATTTTTCTCCTTTTTTTCCGACTCGAGCAATTCTTTTTGTTTGTTTTGTTCCAACAGCACCTGTCCCTTCTCTTTTTTATCTTGTGTCAGGGTGTTGATTTTAACCGACAATTCTTTCTGTGTTCTATTGATGTTTCCAACCTGTTCATCCCGGTATTGTCGATATGTTTTCAGGTAACTGACTCTTCTGACTGCATCATTGAAGCTGGTTGCTGAGAATATAAAATTCATCATATCATAACTGCTCCTGTTCTTATAAGCATACTCGATGGTTCTTGCATATTGCTTTTTGAGTGTATCAAGTTCTCTTTGCAACCGATAGATTTCCCTGTTGTCGTTGAAAATCGTGTTATCAATCATCTTCATCTCGTCATTGAGATTTTCAATCACTGCATAGCGGCTGCGAAGTTTTCTTTCAATCAATTTCAGTTGTGAGAGTCCCGCTTTTTTATCTTTCGAAATTTCCGACTGTGCACGCTGAAGATCCTGAATCTCCTGCTGTATCTCTTTCCTTCTTTTTTCAAGTTCCTCTCGGCTTTGCGCAAATGAAAACAGTGCTGATGAGATAAAAATAGAGAAGAATATGATGGACTTGATTGATTTCATTGTTGATTGAAATGAATGCCTGAAGTTGCCGAATTCTGTTTAAAAAATAAGTTAATTGATGATTTTATAATTCTTTGGTATGCTGAACGGAAAGCTGATGGGTTTGTCAAATTCAACCTGCTTGAAATCCAGTGCAATTTGAATCTGAGTTTTTTCTGCCAAATCAATTTTCCGCTCCTCTGCAAAAATGCGTTCTCCAATGGGGATATACCCAGCGTATGCCAGATTGGCCGTCCGGCTTCTCGATACATCGATATCATCCAGTTTACTGAACAATACATTCAAATCATTTTTGCCAACAGTCATGAAATGTTTAAATGCCTCTCCAACGGTAGAAAAAGAAAGTGTCTCTGTCTTTTCGGAAAATGCCATAACCTCTTTATCGAGATAAATGGGATTTCCCAAAATTAGGTTTTCAAGGGTCTGGTAATCAAAAGGAACTTTTGTGATAACCTGCAGATAGGAAAAAGGCTTGCGCTGCACGGTTTTATTCAGTTTATCGAGTATGATGATACTGTCTGGTCTGATCAACACACGAAAGGCTTCAATATTCAATGCTGCAACAATGGAGATCCACATGGCACTGTCCTTCTGCATCCTGAAAAAAGCATTGAAATCAAATTTTCGGTTCTTGTCATCGTTGTAATCCACTTTGATTTTGGAGGAAAACGTATTGAATTGGATCTGACGATCTTTTATCTTCTGCATGGTGGCTCTTACAAACTTTGCAGAGTCAGAGTCATATGGATTCACGACAGTGACGACACTGTCTTTTGCAGCAATCACATTGGTGAGTTTCCTGGTTGATCGGCATGAAGCGAGCAAAACCAAACTGAATATGATGATGACAATAGATCTCATGTTGTTTATTTTTTTCCAGTATGCCCAAATCCTCCGTCGCTTCTGACTGTCTCACCAAGCTGATCTGTTTCCAGCCACTCTATTTTTTCAATTTTTTGAAAAACCAATTGAGCAATTCGATCTCCGTTTTCTATCTTCTGTGTTTCGTTGGAAAGATTGATCAATATGACTTTGATTTCTCCCCTGTAATCTGCATCAATTGTTCCAGGTGTATTCAAACAGGTAATCCCTTGTTTGATGGCGAGTCCGCTTCGGGGCCTGACCTGCGCTTCGAATCCTTCAGGAATTTCAAGAAACAACCCGGTGGGGAACAATCCACGTTCCATTGGAGCAAGCGTAATGGGATGTGGAATAAAGGCTCGGATGTCCATGCCTGATGAACCGGATGTTGCATAGGCAGGCAAAGGATGGGTTGATTGATTGACGATCTGAACCTTCAAAAATACTTTTTTGCAAATCTACAAATATCCATGCGAAGCAGACCAGCGATGATAAGAATTTACTGCTCTGTTTGGTTAATTTTTTTTCTGCAACAAGACCGTCGCATATGCCACCAATCCCTCTTCTCTACCAACAAATCCCATTTTCTCAGTGGTGGTTGCTTTGACAGAAACATCGTCTGTTATTATTTGCAAAATGGAAGCAATGCAACTTTGCATGGATGGTACAAATGGCTTTATTTTAGGTGCTTCCAAACAAAGTGAACTGTCCACATTCACAACACAGTATCCTTTAGAGGAGATGAGTTCATATGTTTTTGCCAACAGGATCTTGCTGTCAATATTCTTGTATGCAGCATCTGTATCTGGAAAATGGACCCCAATATCTCCAAGCGAAAGCGCTCCCAACAGGGCATCGCATATGGCATGCAACAGCACATCTGCATCGCTGTGTCCTTTCGCACCCAAGTGGTGAGGAATTTTTACCCCTCCAATCCACAAATCCCGACCTTCTACCAATTGATGGAAATCTATGCCAAAACCAATTCTGTATGACATCAACTATTTTTTTATAAAAATAGTGAAAACAAATTTGTGGAATGGTTACTCTTCAGCTGGACCCAAATTGAAAAGCAAACTGAAACGAATGGTGTTGGAAAGTGGATTTCTGTTTACTCCAGTCCCGGAAGGAATCAAATACGAAAGATTGATATCGAGGTTGTTGTACCTGAATCCTGCGCCCATGGAAAAATATTGACGATTGCCTTTGTTTTTATTTTCATAAAAATAACCGGCGCGCACCGCAAATTGCTCGTTGTAAATAAACTCACCTCCCAAGGAAAATGCAAATTCCTTGAACTCCTCTGAAAAACCTCCGGGTGCATCGCCAAATGATGAAAACCAGCTCCCAACCACACTTTTAGAACGATAATTGATCATGGCTGCACTGTCACCAAGCAATGGAGGTGTAGGTACCATCAATTTGTGAATATCCATTCCCAGTGAGATGCGATTGACTTCATTGCTGATGATGGTATACATGGCGCCAAGGGTCATGTTGGCAGGAATAAAATCTCTCTGAGCAGCATCTCCAGTATAACTGATTTTGGAACCCATGTTTGTCATGGCCAATCCCAATGAAAGTCCGGTTAAATCTTCCGGATTGGAGACATAGTAAATTCCCAAATCCCCAGCCACTGCATTGCCTGGCTTGTAAGCAACGCCTCCGATCTGTGCATTGGCCAACGCAGAATTGATGTACCTGAGTCCAACGCCCAAGCTGAGGTTATCTGAGAGCTTTCTGGAATAACCAAAATCCAATCCCAATTCCCGCGGCCTCCCTGTTCCAAGGGAGTTACCGAAATTATCGGTGAACTCAATATTTCCGAGGTTGAAATACCTCAATGAACCTGAAATGGATTGTGTTTCATCTATTTTTTTGTAACCGGCCAAAGATGCCAGGAATACATCGTTCAACCCCAAATCTTTCAACCAGGGTGTATAGGTGAGTCCAATGCCGGAGCTGTTTTTAGCGAATGGATATTTGGCAAGATTGTAGAATTGTGCATTGGCGTCAGGCATGGTAGCAACACCTAAATCCCCCATTCCGCCGGCTCTTGCATCCGGTGAAATTCTCAGAAATGGAACAGCACTTGTCACAACATTGATAGTATTCTGTGCTTGAATATCCTGTGACAGGGTCAATAATAAACCGCCAAAAAATACCTTGAGTACATTTCTCATGGTTGAATGGATTGATCAATAAATATTAAGATGTGAGTCGGGTAAAAATGTGACGATAATCGGTGGTTTATATTGGTAAAAATAAGCATTCCTCCTTAAAGCTTTATGAGCTTTAGCACTTTTGAAGTGTTTTTTCCTTGTTTTGAAATGATGGTCAGTTTTGCCATGTAGATGCCTTTTTGCACTGGCATACCCTGCATGTTTTTTCCATCCCACTCAAATCCCATGCTGAAATCTCCCTTCTGGTTCAAGTTCTGTTCCTGATGTTTGATCCATTTTCCGTCCATGGCATAAACATCAAACGATGATCTGTAACCCAGCTCGGGCAGATGAAGATCAACAGAAATCTGAATTTTATCTGAAAAGGGATTGGGATATGAAATGAATTGTTTGATGATTTCAGGATTGGTGGATTGCACCAAAAACTCAACCGACGTTGAGGATGAATTGTTGTAAACATCCCATGCCTTTACATCGATTCGATGTTTTCCAGTAGAAAGTCCCGTCAGAGGATAAACCACCATGCCACCGTTGATGCCTGTGGGCTTGAAATACTCATTCAAGACGATCGGCTCAGAAAATCTTTCGTCAATGACTGCTGTGATTTGATGTCCAATTCCAGCATTTGAGAGATTGAGTCCCGATACATCTGATACCTGTAAATACATGATAGGATTGGGCCCTACAGGATCGCCTGACCTGAATGACAAGGTATCAAGGTACAATTTCAAATCCGGACCCTTCACGTCACTGACTGTAACATTGGCCGACCCGCCAATCAAAAAATCCTGGTACGCCCCGCTTGCATCTGTACTTCCATTTTCAGCATAATAGATCAACTTGCCTTTGCCATATGCGTAATCAATATCTTTTGGCACGGTAAAGGCAAAAGTGAATTTTCCATTTTCAACTTTTACTTTGCCACTGTACAGAATATTGGTGAAAGAAGAAAAAGAAATGGACTTGCTCTCAGGATCATTGGCCAAGGTCTGAGATGCTTTTGGCTTGTCAAATAAGATTGGATAAATATTTCCGTTGAATGAAGAGAACAGGTTTCCGTCGGCATTTTTAATCTCCCCCGCAACTGTATATGTTTTCAATGCCCTCAAGGTATCTGCCGCAATGGAAGATCCTTCCTCTTTGATTGCATTTGTAACAACCATGTGTTCAGGCATGGCGAGTTGCATGGCTGGATCTCCCAACAGTGTGAATTTTCTGGCGTTGATGTAATCACTGCTGTTTTGGTATGTAAAGTTTTTTGCATCCCGCAGTGTTTTCCCCAATCTTGAAAAAGTATTGTTCTCATTGCGTTTGGTTAAAAAAGAAAGAAAATTATTGTTCATCTCTCTGTTGCTGGAGGCAAAAACCAAACGGGTTGTGGTTACCATCCCAATGGCACCGGTATTTCTTCCAACCAACAGGTCTTCGCCCAATGAAAATTGTGATTGATCATCAAATGGAGCAAAATCGCAGGTCGCTGTTATAAAAAAAGGAAGCCTGTTTTCGTTTTTCCATTCTGCGAGAAGATCCTTGTCCAACAATACCTCATACGCCAATCTGGTGCTGTTCCCATGTCCGCTGTAGTTCCAAACCAACGTACCATTGTTGATGTCTTTCAATACTTCACGATTGACATCAGGATAGCGGCTTCCGCCGGCATTGCTCTCCTGTTTAAAAGCATCCAGATAAATCTTGTTGGTATTCAATTGTGGGGCAGCCCGCTCCAGAAGAGATGCATGCAGTTCAGCATCTTCAACATGCAGGTTGTAATCTTCATCGTCTGCCACCAGTGTGAAATTATTTCTCCACTCACCCAGGGAAAGACTGTTTTTGTATCGTATAATTTTGTCGACTGTTTTCTTGGCCTGCTCCGCATTTCTGACCGGCAATCGTCCTATACCCAAATCCAAAAATGCAATGTTTTTGCTGTTGTTGATATCTTCGTCATCATCGAGAAAACCAAAATAATCATCTGTGACATAACTCAGCAGAGGATCGAGCGATTCATTGGTTTGATAGGAGGGGACCTTGCTATTCCATTGAGTCAGTTTCTCTTTTATGCGATAGGACGCACCTCCGAAAAGCAGTACATACAAGGGTTTCTGTCCACTGTTGGGTGAACGGTCGACCAACATTTTCAAGAAATTTCGTATGGCTGAAGGGTCTGGCGTACCGGAGGAAAACTCATTGTAAATTTCCTGAACATCTACCACCATTCCCGAAAGTTGATCTGCAGCATTGTGAAAATCACGCAAACGAATGGCCTGCTCCATCAGCGATTTTTCAGTGATGATGACCAAGGCGGCTGATGATAATTGATGCAGATTCTGATTGGATATTTTTCCAATGAACTGCGGGATGATTGCTTTTGAGGGATCAAATGCGATGTACTCATTTTTTTGAACAACGCTGTCCACAAAATTCAAATTACTGCTGTTCAATGAGGTTCTGATTTTTTGGGGAGCTTGCTGATCCGAAACATCCCACAATGAAAAATTGGATCCTGCATTGGATAGAACAAAATTAACAGGTTGATCCGTCGTCTTTTTTAACCTAAACGACAATTGCGAGAGCCCTTGCAGGTCAAGCTTCCTTTTGAATTCAATGCTGAACCAATTCAACCAGGATGCTGCATTCAAACTTCCCCCATTGTGTTGATAAGAGATCGTAATGCCATTCCCATTCAGCACATCCCCGGCAGACATGTAACTGGAGTTTGCTACCGGAGATATCAAACTTCCTTGTACAGGATTGATGAGATGATCAAATATTTTCTTCCCATTGACTGAGACAGCTACTTTGTTCTGCTGGTTTGCGCTGTTTCCGATCACCTCGCTGCTCAACAAAAATGGCTCACCTGTCACTGCCGTCGAGATGTTCAAATTGAAATCACGCGTGGCAATTCTTCCAGGTTGATTGCTGAAATGTTCGCCATACCACTCCTTTCCACTTTTTAAAAAATTGATGCTGTCCAACTCATGGTGCAGGTGCTCATCAAATGCACTCACTGTATTTCCACTTCCTGCATAAGCTTTTTTTGAAAGTATTCTCTTACCAATGGCGGATCCAAATTGTATGAAATAATACGAGTGATCGCTGTAGAAATTTTTCAAGTAAGTGAATCCAGATGAACTGCTGTCGCGTGACCATTGATGGGGACCCGGAGCATAAAACAGAAAAAAATCACCCGCATCAAAACTGCCATCTCCGCCATCCACCATTTCAATGGCAACCTCTCTCAGGTCGTCCTGTATTTCTGCAGCATTTGACTCTGGCAAGACTCCTCCGCCGTTCCCAAACAACCTGATTTGACCCGATGAAATATTACCTGAGAGTCCGGCTGACCTGATGTCACTCCCGCTGATCTTGTAAACACCCCCCTGCTGTATGGCAATTTTGATCCACTGACCGGTGGCCAATACAGAATTGCTCGCGTATTTTCTCTGCCCGTTTGCAACAAAGAACAACCCCGTGAGGGTCAGAAAAATCAGGCATTTTTTCATAAAGGGGTGTTAACAAATTTAGCATTTACTAAACATAATATTTCTCACAATTCATTGATTTGATTTTATTTAACACTTAAATTTGTTCACTACCTTGGACCCAAGAATGTCCATGGTCACCTTAAATAGATTGTATGAGGAATTTTTTGTATTTATCTGCCATTGCCCTGCTGTTTACAGCTTGTAAAGGTGGTGGTCTGTTTTCAAAAAATAAATTTCAGAAATCATCTGTAACTGGTTGGAATTACAACGACAAGTCAATGGGTGGATTTCAGAAATCCAAAATCGTTGAACAAGGTACCGGACCGGGACTGCAATTTGTTCAAGGTGGAACTTTTACCATGGGTGCAACCGAAGAGGATGTCATGGGCGATTGGAACAATGTTCCCAGACGCGTAACTGTTTCCTCGTTTTACATCGACAAAACCGAAGTAGCCAATATCCATTACAGAGAATACCTGCGTTGGATCGAAAAAACATTTGATGACCCCATGTACGAAAACGTCGTGAACGCGGCAAAACCCGATACATTGGTATGGAGAAAAGCACTCTCAGCCAACGAACCTCTTGTTGAAAGCTATTTCAGGCACCCATCCTACAATGAATATCCAGTGGTAGGTGTGAGCTGGAGACAAGCCAATGACTTTTGTATTTGGAGAAGCAACCGTGTAAATGAATTGATCCTGGTTCAAAGGGGACTTGTCAATCCAAATCAACTCAAGACTTTCCAGGGACAAGCAGAGGAAAACTTTACAACCAAATCCTATCTCCTTGGAATTTATGCACCACAACCCGCAAAACCGAAGAAGAAACCTGAGTTTGTTGATGAAAATGGCAGACCACGTAATTATGCCACAATGGAAGATGGTATTCTGCTCCCAGAATACAGGCTCCCCACTGAAGCGGAATGGGAATATGCAGCCTTGGGATACATCAGCCAGAATCCGAATGTAAAAAACAAAGAAGGCAAAAGAGGAGAAGAGCTGTATATGAACAGACAGGTCTATACCTGGTCACGCAACGTAAATGGATTGAGGGACAGCCGCATGGGAAGCTGGCAGGGAAAATACATGGCCAATTTCAAGAGAGGAACGGGTGACTACATGGGTGTTGCTGGCGGACTCAATGACAATGCTTCCATTCCAGGCCCAATCACTTCATTCTTTCCGAACGGATTTGGTTTGTACAACATGGCAGGAAATGTAAATGAATGGGTTGCCGATGTGTACAGACCATTGAACAGCAAAGACCTGGAGGATTTCAATCCATTTAGAGGAAATGTATTCACCAAACTTGTGAAAGATGAAAACGGCGAGTACCAGAGAGACAGCATGGGCAATATGAAAAAAACAGTGGTGTCTGATGAAGAAACCAAAAACAGAAGAAACTATCAGCGCAATAATTTGTTGAACTACATGGATGGAGATTCACTTTCCATGGCATCATACAGCACTGGTTTCAATACATTGATCAGCAATAAATCTCGTGTGTTCAAAGGAGGAAGTTGGGATGACAGAGCATATTGGTTGAGTCCGGGTACAAGAAGATACCTCGATGAAGATCTTTCCAGCTCAACCATCGGCTTCAGATGTGCCATGGATAGATTTGGAAGCCAGGAGGGCAACGGATTCAAAAACGGAATGCACTTCAGCAATACCAGACAGAATTCAAGGAAACGCTGATCTGCAAAATCACTCAAGCCCCTTCATGGGGCTTTTTTGTTACCTTTAATAAAACCCTATAAAAATGACCTTTCCCATTATATTTGGCATCCTTGCTGTGATCATCATAATTGTAAGGAGACATTACAGAGCAAGGAACAACAGAGAAGATTAAAATGGAAAAACTGTATTCCTTTTTTCTTGAACATCCATTTGTTCAAACAGATACACGTGCTTTAAAAAAAGGTGAAATATTTTTTGCGTTAAAGGGTCCACATTTCAACGGCAATGCCTACGCCAGAAAAGCATTGGAGGATGGTGCTGCAGGAGTAGTGGTAGATGAACCCATTGGCATCGAAGGTGAGCACATCTTTCTGGTTGAAGATGTTCTCACAGCTTTGCAGCAGCTCGCTTTGCACCATAGAAAACAATTTAAGATCCCATTCATTGCCATTACAGGCAGCAATGGCAAGACAACGACCAAAGAACTCTTGCATGCAGTTTTATCCACCACATTCAAAACCTATACCACCAAGGGGAACCTGAACAATCATATAGGCATCCCTCTGACCTTGCTATCCATTCGAAAGGATGCAGAGATCGCCATTGTAGAAATGGGTGCCAATCACCAAAAAGAAATCGAATCGTATTGTACTTACGTGCTTCCCACACATGGTATCATCAACAACTGCGGCAAAGCACATTTGGAGGGATTCGGGGGCATAGAGGGCGTGAGAAAAGGAAAGGGGGAATTGTATGACTTTCTTGCAAAGGGACAAGGAACAGCTTTCATCAACAGCGACCTTGACTATCTCTTGAACATGGCAGAAAAAATTTCACATAAAGTTTTTTATGGCAATCAGATGGGGACTTTCAAAACGAGTATTTCTCAGAACGATCCATTCTTGGTACTGGAAGTCAATCACCCCATCGCTCATCAACAAAGAATTTTTACCAAACTTGTGGGGGCTTACAACAAGCCCAATATTGAAGCCGCCATATGCGTGGGCGACTACTTTAAAATTCCTTTTGACACCATTCGAAATGCCATTGAATCATATCTGCCCAACAATGCCCGGTCACAGTTGATCGAGAGGGGTTCCAATAAAATTATTCTGGATGCTTACAATGCAAATCCCAACAGCATGCAAGCAGCTTTGGAAAATTTTGCAAAGCAGGAGCTTCCCAATAAAATAGTTATGCTGGGTGCCATGATGGAATTGGGTCAGGATTCACCCAGGGAACATCAGCAGATTGTTGATCTCACCAAAAAGATGCATTTTTCAAAAGTGATCCTGGTTGGTGGAGATTTTGAACAAGTCCAACATCCATACCTGTATTTCAAAAATGTTGATGAGGCCTGCAACTGGTTAAAATCCAACATGCCGTCTCATGCCAACATGTTGATCAAAGGATCCAGAAGTACAAAAATGGAAAAATTATTGGAAGTGCTTTAAGGAGACAATTATCACAGAAATATTCATCTTGATTTTCTAGCTTGCAGCCTATTGGTAAAAAATGAAAAATACTTATCTATACAGCGTATTGAACAACAGATGTCCCAGGTGCAGGAAGGGCAATATTTTTATCTCCAACAATGCTTACATATTGAGCAAAACAACAAAAATGAAAGAGCATTGTGATGTATGCGGACAACCGACTGAAATTGAAGTTGGTTTCTATTATGGAACCGGTTATGTAAGCTATGCGCTCTCTGTTGCTTTTAGCGTTGCCACATTGATTGCATGGTGGGTATTGATCGGATTTTCTTTGGATGACACAAGGTTTTTTTGGTGGATGGGTACCAATGCAGTTGCGATGATTGTCTTGCAACCTCTCTTCATGCGTCTCTCCCGCAGCATATGGCTTTCATGGTTTGTCAAATATGACAAGGATTGGGAAAAACACCCATTGGAATCCTTTGAAAGGATCGTCTCTCATCAGGAAGGATAAGAACACAAAAAGTCCGATATTTGCAGCTCTTAAACAATGATTTATGGGCAAATACAGAGCTGGTGTACTACACGGAGAAGAGTTAAAAGCACTTTACCAAGATGCCAAACAACATCAGTTTGCATTACCTGCTGTAAATACAACAGGCACAGATACCATCAACGCAACACTTGAGGCAGCCGCTGCTGTAAATTCTCCAGTGATTGTGCAATTCTCCAATGGGGGTGCGCAGTTTATCGCTGGAAAGGGAATGCCCAACGATCAATTGCAAGCCAATATTTCCGGTGCCGTTTCCGGTGCATTGCATATCCACAATGTTGCCAAATATTATGGTGTTCCGGTAGTCCTTCACACAGACCATGCTGCCAAAAAATGGTTGCCTTGGATCAGCGCACTGATAGATGCTGGCGAACAGTTTAAGAAAGAAAAAGGTCAGCCGCTATTCAGTTCGCACATGCTTGACTTGAGTGAAGAGCCTATTGAAGAGAACATAGAAACCTCTGTTCAATTTTACAAACGCATGGCGCCGCTGGGCATGGGCATTGAAATCGAATTGGGTGTAACTGGTGGTGAAGAGGACGGAGTAGATAATTCTGATGTTGAAAATGACAAGTTGTATACACAACCTCAACATGTGGCATATGCATATGAACACTTGGGAAAAGTTGGTGAACTCTTCACAGTTGCTGCAGCATTTGGCAATGTTCACGGCGTTTACAGTCCAGGTAACGTTCAACTACGTCCGGAGATTTTAAAAAATTCACAAGATTATATTCAAAAAGAATTCAAGACCGGAGAAAAACCGGTATTCTTTGTATTCCACGGTGGAAGTGGATCCCCTCAACATCAAATCAGAGAAGCGATCGGCTATGGTGCCATCAAGATGAACATTGATACCGATTTGCAATGGGCTTACTGGGAAGGTGTGTTGAAAAACTACAAGAAAAATGAAGCATACCTGCAAGGCCAATTGGGCAACCCGGAAGGAGCCGACAAACCAAACAAGAAGCATTACGATCCAAGGGTTTGGCTGAGAAAAGGTCAGGAAACATTTATCGCACGACTCAAAACTGCGTTTGAGGATTTGAATTGTATCAACAGGAATTCATAGTTGTAGGTTATAAGTTGTAGTTGTTATTGTTGTTGTAATAGTTGTCATTGTTTTCAACTTAAAACTTACAACCTACAACTTATAACTATTAAAACCACTACAACAATTACAACTCAAAGTGACACTCCCCTCTTCCAAGGGATAAAATCATCTTGGTTCAATAGGACTGACTTCGGAGTGATTTCTCCGCTGGCTGCTTTGATGCAATACTCCAGAATCTGCTCCCCCATCTCTTGAATGGATGCTGAACCATCTACAATGGGTCCGCAGTCAATATCAATGATATCTGGCATTTTTTGAGCAAGCTTGGTATTGGTGGATAGTTTGATCGTTGGACAAACCGGATTCCCGGTGGGCGTTCCGAGTCCCGTGGTAAACAAAATCAAGGTGGCCCCCGATGCAGCCTTACCGGTTGTGGCTTCCACATCATTTCCTGGCGTACAGACCAAATTGAGTCCGGCTTTGGTGGCGGGTTCCGTATAATCCAGTACATCGATCACTGGAGAGCTTCCTCCTTTTTTACATGCCCCGGCACTTTTGATGGCATCCGTAATCAATCCGTCTCTTATGTTTCCGGGGGAAGGGTTGGCATGAAAACCTGATCCCACCTGTTCTGCTTGTGCACTGTATGCATCCATCAAACGAATGAATTTTTCAGCAGTGGATTGATTGACGGATCGATCAATCAACTCCTGTTCAGCTCCACAGAGCTCAGGAAATTCTGCGAGCAAGATTTTACCATTGAGTGATACCAACAAATCAGAAAAATATCCCACAGCAGGATTGGCGGATATACCGCTGAATCCATCGCTGCCGCCGCATTTCACGCCGACAGTAAGTTTATCCAAACCTGCAGGTTTTCTTTCTTGCTGATTGATTTGAATGAGTCCCTCGAAAGTTGATGCAATGGCATGCTTGATCAATTCCTCTTCTGTCATACCCCCTTGTTGTTCGAATAGATAAAGGGGCTTATCGAATGATGGATTTCTTTTTTTGATGGCTGCTACAAAATCGTTGGATTGAAGATGCTGACAACCCAGGCTCAAGATGGTGACACCTCCCACGTTGGGATGATCTGCATAGGCTGCCAAGAGATTTTGCAAAATTTCAGAATCCTGTCTTGTGCCGCCACATCCACCTTGATGATTGAGGAATTTTATACCATCTACATTTTTAAAAACCCGGTTTGGAGTTGTGGGTTTTAGGGTTTGAGTTGACGGTTGATTGTTGATCGTTGACCGTTGACTGTTAACCGTCAACTGTGAACTGTCAACTGCATTTCCTCGTCCCTCGTCCCTTGTCCCTTTTCCTTTGTATTCATCAACCAACTCCCTCGTAAACGCAACATATTTATCCGTAACACCATATCCCAACTCATTTTGCATGGCCTCTCGGATGACATCCAAATTTCTGTTTTCACAAAAAACAGTTGGGATGA
>JACCDT010772394.1_pt1 | contig 112478 bp, 149 predicted proteins | sample 7446291 | NCBI WGS metagenome assembly JACCDT01 (sample SAMN15323446, study PRJNA562643) | freshwater metagenome | isolation source: river surface water | place: USA:Blue River Watershed | collected 2017-08-17 | reverse complement strand
GCGCTCAAGGCGCACAGGGAAACCAAGGCAATCAAGGTCGACAAGGGGGTACTGGCCCCACGGGAGCCCAAGGCAGCACTGGCCCTACGGGAGCTCAAGGCAGCATAGGCGCCACGGGCGCGCAAGGGAATCAAGGGAATGTTGGCTCCACGGGAGCACAAGGATCCGCAGGGGCTCAGGGATCAGCCGGTTCAAACGGGGCACAAGGCTCCGCTGGCGCCCAAGGCTCGCAGGGATTCCAAGGTAACCAAGGAAACCAAGGTCGACAAGGAGGCACGGGACCAACGGGAGCGCAAGGCAGCACGGGACCAACCGGAGCCCAAGGCAGCACGGGTCCGACTGGAGCTCAAGGCAATCAAGGAAGCACAGGTGCGCAAGGATCTTCTGGCGGTACTATTTCGGGAACAACCAATTATGTTGCAAAGTTTACCGCTGCGTCAGTAATTGGCAACAGTCAAATCTTTGATAACGCTACGAGCATAGGGATAAACACTGCATCCCCGTCTGCGAGCTACAGGGTTGATACTGTTGGTTCGATACGTGTCACCGGAACTGGATTTAGCGGTATTGGCGCCCCGACGTATTACATCACAAACTCTACAGCAACGACTGGCAGAACTTATGGCATAAACAGCGACAATTCGGGTTTGTTCCAAATTTATGACGTAGATGCTGGCACGGCAACAAGAATGGTTGTTGATTCTACTGGAAAAGTTGGAATAGGGACGATAGCACCCGATGGACTTCTGCATGTCTATTCAAATGCGAATAGCCAACTTGGTTTCTATATTGAAAATCCAAACGCAGGCACTGGCGCGCGATCAAGGCTTCAGTTCGGAGCGAAGTCCGCAGACACTGATTTGGTGTTTTCTGCATACAACTCCGGTCATACTGGAAATGGCCTTCTAGGAGTGGCGGCGGCTTCACTTACCGAGTTGTGCGCAAACACAAACAGCTCTGGGCTGGCTCTGGGAACAAGGGGAGCGTCGAGCCTCATCATCTCGACCAACGCCACGCCAAGAGCTTATGTCACCTCCGGAGGACTAACTGGCTTCGGGGAATCCAGTCCTGGCGCGAAAGTTCACATTCAAGCAGATTCTGGCGGCAAGGGCTTAATTGTCCGTGGCGCATCTGGAGTAGCAGCCAATCACTTGGAGGTGCAAACCCCTTCGGCAGAGGTGTTGGTTGCAATCAACGGCGACATTGAAATAAGATACAACGGCTTCCTTTATTTCTACGACGCAGACAACACCAACTATGTCAGGATTTTTTGTCCTACCAACATAACAACAAGCTATCAACTTACTTTGCCTCCAGATGACGGAGCCGCAGGTCAGCTTCTTTCAACCGATGGCACTGGTGTTTTGAGTTGGGTGAACCCCGGGTCTGGAGCGCAGGGCGCAACGGGACCGACCGGCGCCCAGGGTGCGCAAGGTCTTCAAGGGGCAAAGCCTGCAATCGTCCCCGTTCAGACCTTCATGGGCGAGGAGTACGTCGAGCTGCTGTGCGTCGAGATGCCAGAGGTATACTTCGAGGACTTCCTCACGATTAAGGCCGGAAACCAGGGACACCAGAGCCACACGGTACTCGGCGAAATCGACCCGCTCTTCCTTCAGGTTTGCGAGGAGGGGACTATCAAGGCGACTGCTGCCATGCCTAGCCACCCCACAAACGTTGGCGCGAAGGTTCAGGGTCCCGTAGTGGAGGTCAGCGTTGAGGGTGCCTCGATACAGAGTCGCGAGGTGGACATCATAGTCAGGCTTTCGGGCATACGTGCCGGAATGGTCGGCAGACGCTTCGCAAAGAGGACATATCAGCAAATGGTCAAGAACAACAATTTCTGGTCGCAGTGGTGATGTTGGTTTGACTGGGTCGCATCCTTCTGCTAGCCTGCATGGCTGGAGGATAAGCCATGAAGTACTGCTCGCTCGATATAGAAACAACGGGTCTTGACGCCGATGTCTGCGACGTGTTGCAGTTCGCTGCGATACTCGATGACTTCTCGCAGCCAAAGCCGCTTGCGAAGCTGCCCACCCTGAAAATATGCTTCATCAAGGACGAGCAGCTGGTTGGTGATCCCTACGCATTGTCGATGCACCAAAAGATACTCTTGCAGATAGACAGGGCCAAGAAGCTCAGGATCCAGGAAGAAGAGGATGGCACTAGGTTCATGCGGCTTTCAGAGCTGCCCGAGGCCTTAAATGGCTTCCTTTTTGCGAATGGATGGACCCCCGACTCCAAGACCGATCGCTTCTATGTCAACGTGGCAGGGAAAAACGCCGCCGGATTCGATCTGCCCTTCCTGAAGCGCAAGATAAAGAAGTGGGGGCGCGTTTACCTCAACCAAAGGGTCATGGACCCTGCGATTTTGTATTTCAACCCGATGACCGACTCAAGTCTGCCCGATATGCAGGAGTGCATGAAAAGGGCCGGCATACAGGGCGAGGTCGCCCACACGGCCACCGAGGACGCGATGACTGTTGTTCGGCTCTTGAGGGCCAAGTTCTGCAAGGACGCCGAGTTCTGAATAGATATGGACAGGGGAGGTGTCCATGTGTTGCGGGAGAAAAAGCGGTCGGAGGAGGTCCAAAGGCCTCAAGTCAGGGCTGTACAAGAAGACGAAGGGCAAGCTAGAAATAAAAAAGGCGGGAGATGCCAAACCTCCTCAAGATAAACAATGATTACTCATTCTTCCTGACCGACGACGAAATTGTCAGGCATGAATTGTGGAGCAGATTGAGGTTCAGGGAAAAGAACTACTTCCACAATCGCGCCTACAAGATGAAGAAGTGGGACGGCTACATCCAGTTCTTCGCAAAAGAAACAGGAAAGTTCCTCACCGGCCTTCTGCCGGAGGTGACTGCGGTCTTAAAGCACTTCAACTGCGCCTATACGGTAGAGGACAACCGGCAGAAGACCCAGTTCTCATACGAGAAGGTCGAATCAGACTTCCTCAACCAGTGGCTGCCTGAGACGAACTCGGTCGGCGACCGGATATCAAGGCTGGACCTGCACGACTACCAGGTGGAGTTCATCAACCAGACGATCAAGCACAGGAGGGGGGTCATATTCGCCCCTACAAGCGCAGGAAAGTCTCTTGTGATGCTTGGCATACTCAAGACGCTCGCCCCCATGACGCCAACCTTGGTGCTCCAGAACAGGACCTCCCTAGCCCAGCAGAACTACGACGAGTTCGTCAAGTGGGGGTTGCCCCACGTTGGCGGGCTTTGGGGCGGCTTCGTGAAGCCCAGCCTTATAACCGTTGCGACGGTGCAGTCTGTCCCCAAGATGGAGAAGCTGCTGCCGAAGGTCAAGGTTCTCATAGTTGACGAAATCCATGACATGATGTCTGCCCTGCCGAAGGCGGTTTACCGCAGACTCAAGTCCGCCGACGTGCGGGTGGCGGTCAGCGCAACGCCATTCAAGTTCGGCGGCAAGGACAGCGTTCAGAAGTTCTACGTGAGGGGCTTCTTCGGTCCCGTCCTCAAGATAAAGTCGGCTCAGGGAGGAGTCCTCACCACCAGCGAGCTTCAGGACCGAGGCATCCTAGCGAAGTCACAGTGCGTCTTCTATCCCATCAGGGAGCCCCAGATACCCTATGACATCTACATCGACGCCGTCACCAGGGGAATCGCCGAGTCCTTTCACTTCCACGATATAGTGGCGCGTCTCGCAGCAACCATGAAGGGCAGAACCCTGATCCTAGTGGACAGAATCGCTCACGGCGACGCGCTGAACTCGCTCATACCCGGAAGCCTGTGGGTTCGTGGCAAGGACAACCAGCAGACGCGAAAGAAGGTCATCCAGCAGCTCCAGAAGTCCAAGGAGGACATCGTGGCGATAGCCACGCAGCAGATATTTAACACGGGCATTAACGTGCATCCCAACAATCTGATCAACGCAGCATCGGGCGTTGCGGAGCACATGATCATACAGCGCATGGGTCGAGGACTAAGAACGGCCGACGACAAGGACAAGCTCAACTACAGGGATTTTGTCTTTGAGATAAACCCATACCTTTTGGAGCACAGCAACCAGAGGATAGATATACTTCGCAAAGAGGGGCATGAGGTGGAGGTTCGGGAGATAGACTTCTGATGCTACAATCGCCAGACTTCGAGCCAGAGTTTTACGTGGCCCAGAACGAGATGATGTGCCGCCGCTACAGGGCGCACTTCAAGGAGTGGGGCGTCAGGTGGAGTCCGTACATAGCCGACGTACGCAAGAGGCTTCGGGACAAACCCTATTGGATATGGGTCTTCCTAACGGGCTTCGAGCGTTTCCTTCAGACGCGTGGGCTGGGCGACGTGACCCAGAGGGCGCTGGACGAGGACAAGGACGAGAGAATAGGCAGGGTGATAGGTGACTTCTACAAAGTTTCAAGGTACGTGAAGGGGTTGTGATGAAGTTGTCCGCACCTGATTTCGCCTGGACTCTTGCCCTCGCCGCCGTCTACTTGTGCCTTGGATTCATGGTGGGTTACTTCTTGGGTTACATGGACGGCGTCGAGGACTGCCAGTCGATGATGGAGGAGATCGTTCCCAACTGACGCCCCCAGGCGGTATATAAGTTGGGGGTGCTGATCATGTATTCGGAAAAGTTCACCATAAAAATCGGGGATACCGTCTATCTGGAAGATGGCACGATGTGGACCGTGAAGTCCTACTTTTCGGATGTTGGCCAAGGCGTCTTCTACACCATAACTAATGGTATTTATACCAAGTTGGTGGCTGAATCCCTCCTGAACAAAACAAGGCAGTCCTACTATGAGCGCCTCGCTCAGGAAGCGCAGAAAAGAATAAACAGTTTTTTAGCCTAGGAGTGCGATGGCCGATTTCTCTTACACGGGCAGCGGTTCGATTGAAGTGCTCGGGAACGCCTACTGCTACACAATCGACGTTTTCTTGTACAAGTTTCGCGTCGGGGACTTCGCATACGTCAGGGAGAATGCAATCAGGGGCAGACTTTTCAAAGTGAGAGTCGCCAAGGTTTTCCTGAACAATACCAGTGTGAACTACAACAAAAAGGTAAGTCTTTACGAGGACTCCACAGGCTCCTTATACAACGAATCGGATTTGCTTACCTTTCAGGAGGCATCAGAAGTAATCGAGCTCAGCCCTTGGGCTGGAGTGACAGAGCCTTACACATACCAAGAGGGCGATGTAGTCCTTTATCCAAAACCCCAAATCACCCCCGCACCGGTAGTCGCCCAATACGCACCGGGCGACGTCGCTTGGAGTCTGCCCGATGCAAAACGTGGCGATATGGTAAAAGTGGTTGTAAAAAGAGCTTTGTCAGCGAATGTTTTCGAGGATCAACTTAATGGTTTGTGGAATCTGGATGATTTGGTGGACGAGCAGACGGCAGTGAGTGTTGTTTCAGGAGTCGCTGCAGCCTCGTTTCACGAGGAGCTTGAATTTCTGCGTTACGCGCAAAGCATGCCTGTTGAATCCCTCAACCAAATTTACGCCGATTATGGCCCTGGGGACTTTGCCTGGAGCCTGCCCGACGCAAGGCGTGGCGACCTGCTCAAGATTGTGATCAAGAGGGCTATCTCGCAAACGGTGTTTGAGGACCAATTGAACGGCCTCTGGAACCTAGACGATCTTGTGGACGAGATCACGGCCACGAACATAGCCTATAACTACTGGCTGCGCAGAAAAAGGAAGATCCAGAAAGCCGTTCTGGATGATCCATTGGTCAGGCCCCCCGTGCAGAGGCCCTACTAGGTCACCCCAAGTATGTTGGAACAAATCTGCTGCTCTTGGCCCAGATAAGTCCGTTCATGGCGCGAGAGGCGGCCGTGTATGACCAACGCACATGGTCCCACTTAGAGCACTCCTGCTCTATGACTATGACATGGCCGAACTGGTCACCCTGCGCCTTGTGCGCTGTAATGGCATAGGCGTAGTCGAACGGGTTTGATGCGGCATTGAAGTCGAACTGGTTTGTCTCCTTGCCGAACTGGTCCTCATCGTAGAGAACCTTCTTGTACTCGACGCCGTCCGACATGAAGTCGATCTTCCGGCTCTTGTGCACCTTGGTGACTACTCCCTGCATCCCGTTGAAAAGACCGGCTAGCCTGTTGTTGCGCAGGCATATTATTCTCTCGCCAACGGTGATGTAGGGGATGTCGATGCCCAGATGGACGCGAATTCGGTGGTTCATCTGCACGCGCGTCTTGTTGAAAGCAACGATTATCTGGTCGACGGCGCCCAAATGTCTATCCTCTATGGCCGACAGGTCGCAGACCTGAACCTTGTCGGAGCCCACGAACTGGTGCGCCCTCCTCCCCATTCTGAGGTGGTGTGCGAAGTGGGCGATCTCGCCTGCGTTGCGGTGCACGGTCTCCAGCTTGAAGTCTGGGTTTGCCATGAGGTTGAATGCGGTGCCGACCGGCTCCAGCTGGCCATGGTCGCCGACGTAAATGATTGGTTTGCCTAGCGAAATGAGGTCATTGTGTATCTCCTTGCTGACCATGCTGGCCTCGTCGATGATGAAGCCGTCTATGGAGCTCAGGCCTATGTCGTGCCTGCTCATCAGTCTGAAAGTGGGCTGGCCGTCCTCGTCGTCGTCGACTCTTTGGTATATGCAGGAGTGGATCGTCCTGGCGGCGACTCCACGCCTCATGAGTACGTTTGTCGCCTTCCCCGTGTAGGCCGCAGCCTGAAATGTCAGGCCCTTTCGCAAGAGGGCCTCTTGAATTACGGAAATGATTGCGGTCTTGCCGCACCCGGCGACGCCGCCGAACGTGGTCACCTGCTGTCGCTCAATGGATTGGATGATTCCACGGATTACTTGCTTTTGCTCTTCTGTCAGCATTTTGTTTCGCCGTAGTTTTGGGTGACCCCTCTATCTACCACGTTTCTTGGCCTTGCGCTTGTGGAATCTGGCAGACAGGTCGCCGGCCCGAATCCTTTTGTTCTGGGCCTCGGTGTTCTGGTCACTGCACGCGCCCATGACGATGAAGTTTTTGTGCGGTCCGCAGCCGCCTATGTAAGGGCCGAATCCCTCGTTCTTTTGGAGCCAGTCCTTGAATCCCGTCATAGCGCCCTCTTCAGAACTCTCACGTTGTACTTGTATTCCCTAGGGTCCGACTCTTCCCCCAGACACTGCTGGTCCGGCATGACCTCTCGCTCGACCAGCTCGAACTTGAGGCCAAGCCTCGGGTATAGCAGCAGCCTCCCGCACTCCGAGCGGACATATCCGTCGTCGTCGTCAATCGAAACTTTGCCGCCGGATTCGACTATGCGCTCGATTTCTACCTCTGCGTTCTCTACCAGCTCGTATGCGGGCATACCAAACCTAGTGGGAGGGGGACGGTCTAGCCTCGGCTTACCTGAGAGAAGCCTGCGCAAGAGAAGCGAGTTTTCAACCGACTCGGTGCTAATGTGCTTCCCGTTGGCAAGGCATGTGTCGCAGTACTCCTTGAAGCACTCGATAACGCGCTCAATATCCTCTGGCGAGAGCGTTCTTTCTTTCATCTTTTCTCACCCTTGGGGAGCCTGTGGTGGTTCTTTTGCCTCGGGCTGGGGCGGAGCCTTTCCTTTTTCTTCGGGTTTGCCTTCCGAGTCGGCCTTTTCGCCCTTGACCAGTTTCTCAAGTGTATCCCAAACGGAGTAGGCCTTCAGCTTCTTGGAGGCCTGGCCTCCGCCTGGGGCACCTGGCGGGGGGCCGCCCATCCCTCCGCCCCCCATAGGGGAAGGCAAGGGAGGGGGTGCGCCGCCGCCGCCACCACCAGCGGCTGGCATTGGGGGCGGTGGGGCTCCACCGCCTGGAGGCGGTCCTCCGGGTGGCGGGCCGCCAGGAGGGGCATCGACCTCGTTGAGCTGCCGTGTATTGATGTAGTTCATGAAAGTCTTCATCACAGTAGTTATGAGTTTGGCTCGTGATTTGCGTTTGGGATTGCCGTCGATGTCATTCGGGGACTATCCTCTGTTTTGGAGGCCATGACATGCGAAAGATACTGCTTTTCTCTGACATACACATCCATCCCCACAAGAGGAGTCAGCAGAGGCTGGACGACTGCCTCCGGGCTCTGCAGTGGGTTTTTGATGTGGCCAAAGACGAGTCGATAAAAGAAATACTTTTTGGCGGCGACCTGTTTCACGACCGCCAGAAGATCGAGGTCTATACCTACCAGCGAGCGTTTGAGGTCATCTATGGAAACATGTTGAGTGGGAGCTTTTCGCTCACGCTCCTGCTGGGAAACCATGACCTTTGGTTCAATGACAGGACAAACGTCAGCAGCGTGACGCCCCTTTCTGCAATACCAGGAGTCCGTGTGGTTGGTGAACCCGCAAGGATAAACATCTGCGGCTCCAACTGGGATTTCGTCCCCTTCACGCACAACCCGATAGAGACCTTGGAGCAATTGAGGGCCATGCCCGGCGATCCAGAGTACGCTCTTGGCCACATCGCCTTGGACGGCGCAATACTCCATGGCAGCCAGCAGTCCGATGTGGCCATCGAGCATGACGGGGACATGGTGAGGGTGAGCCCTTCTATCTTCGGGCACTACAGGCACACATATCTGGGTCACTATCACGCCGAGCAGCGCGTCAACCAAAAAGTTGAGTACATCGGATCGCCCTTGGAGCTCAGCTTCGGGGAGGCCTTCCAAGAGAAGCACCTTATAATCCACGACTGCGAGAGCGGGGAGCGCCGCTACGTGGTCAACAACTTCAGCCCGAAGCACCTGATCGTGAAGGCAGAGGATCGATCCAAATACGATTTGGAGGGCAACTTCGTGCAGATCAAGGTGGACGACATGAGCGCCACAGACCTGCTGACCATGAAGAGAGAACTCCAGACGGAGTCCAATGCCGCCTCTGTGGAAATAAAGCAGCAAAAAAGGGCCATAGAGGAACATGTAATTCGTGATGCCAAAGCTATCTTAAATCAAGGCGATATGCTGGCACGCTACGCCAACGAGGTGGGCCATGATGGTCTTGACCTAGAGCAGCTTCTTGCGGTGGGCAAGAAAATCTGCCAGCAGACGGAGCAAGATTGAATTTCGTAGTCACGGGCCTAAACGAGAAGTTCTGGAACCCTTGGGGCCTGTCGTGGGCGCTTTCTCTGCGCAAGATCGCTCAGACCAAAGCGGATGTGGTGGTTCTGAACTATGGGCTCTCGCTTCGCTCCAAGAACATCCTTGAGTCCCTTGACATTTCCGTGCTGGACGGGGCAAGCAACGGGACTTTGAGGCAGTCTTCCTTGCTCCAGTCGGCGAAAAGCGCAGTCAAGGGCGGCGACAAAGTTGTTTATTTCGACGCAGACATTTGGTTCCAAAACAACTTCGATGAAATTTTCGATGAGATAGAAGACTCTAGACTCAGACTATCAAGCAACTTCAATCAGGGATTCATGGCTGGGAACTCCAGAGCTTGGTCCAAATACACCGACATACACGCGATATGCCAAGGCACCAAGGAGAGCCGTGTCTATGAGGCGCTGGTCAACTTCTTCCAAGGCTTTTTCGACACCACCAACCACAGGTACAACTGTCCCAACGTGCATCAACTCGTCGATGTCGATGGCGCGCTGACCCACATGGGGATGCCGGTCGCCGGGATACACTTCACGGGACCGCTTAAAACTCTTGGGCTGAAGAGAAACGTCACTTTCCAAGAACGACATGCCGAACTGTTCGGGGAGTACATCAACTCACATCGAACAAGGCACATCTACCTCGGCAAGCCCAGCCACCTGAAAAGTTAAAAGCAACCCTGCCTTGCAAAAGATTCGCATGGTGGATACTTTCTGTTTACCACACGGCACGGTGACACATGCGCAAATTGAACATCAAATATGCTGCTGCATATAATTTCCTCCCCTTCGGACCCGATGGAATAAAAATATCATTTCAGAACCATGGCAACGTGGTGCTGATAAGGGGCGAGAACCGTGACGCCAAGCAGCTAGAGGAGAGCCTGGCATCCGACGAGATGAGGGTGAGCAGCAACGGGACTGGGAAAAGCAGCATACAAGAGATCGTCGTATACGGGCTATACGGCAAGACCGTCAAGAGGCCGGAGAAGGTCGGCGCAAACGATGTTGTGCACAATAAGGTCGGGAAAGACGCCAAGGTGGAGATACACTTCGACGACTACAGGGTTGTGAGGACGCGCAAGGACGGCGGCAACGACAAGAAAAACACTCTGCGTCTTTGGGAGAGCCCCGAGGGCAGGTGGGACAAGGACACGGAGGTGACCCTCGGCACGATGGCCCTGACCCAGAAGAGGATAGAGGACATCATAGGCCTTTCGTACGACGCATTTATCAACATCTGCATCTTCACCGACGATCAGCGCGCCTGCTTTTTGGAATGCGACAACAGGCAGAAGAAAGAGATAGTCGAGAACATGCTGTCGCTAGGCACCTACAGGCAATGGCACGAAGGCGCTCGGGCTCTAAGGAAGGAGCTGAAGGGTCAAATAGACATCAAGGCCAAGGAGTACATGATACTCGAGAACAACGTGTCCGAAGCCACCAAAAGGCTGGAGGCATCCAAGCAAAAGGTTAGGTCTTGGTACGAGCTGAAGGTCAAGGAGGTGGAGGATGTAGGCAACAAGATAGCCACCGTAGAGCAGATGATGGAGAAGACAGGAGGCGACCAGAGCAAGGCGTTGAAGGAATATGAGGACGCACAAGCTAGGATCAAGGAAATCGAGGGAGCTCTGCCATCCCTAGACGGGAAGCGGGCCGACATCGACTCAAAGATCAAACTTGCAAACGAAAAGGAAACAAAAGTCAAGGCGGAGGCCCAAAAGACCTCCGAGGCCCTGCACGACCTTGCCAGGAAAATCAAGGGCCTGAAGGAGGACAAGGACAAGAAAAAGTCCGACATAGATGCCGTTGCGAGCATGGCTCCAGGAACCACGTGCGACAAGTGCATGGGCGAGATCATGGAGCAGAATCTTGAGGGTTACGCTGCGAAGGTTCGCAAAGAAATAGCCGAAATAGACAACGAGATAAACGTACTTGCAACAGCGTCTGGACGGCTATCTGAAGAGGCCACTAAAACCAAGGAGATGCTGGACAAGATCAGGAAATTCATTCAGCAGCAATCCACGGAAATGGCCAAAGTTGATTCGGATATCAGGTCGCTTAACTCCGAGATGGCGACCTGTAGCAAGGTCAAGGAGCCGAAGGTGGATCAACACCTTGCGGTGCTCTCTGGCAAGCTGGACGAGCTGCGCAAGCTCTTGGACTCAAAGAAGAAGGAGCTCGACTTCGGCTCCCCATTCGCAGAGATGGTCAAGTCCGGCGAGGATGAGCTGGTCAAAGACAGCCAGCTTGCCGCAGATAAAAAGCAGGAGGTCGCTGAGCTGGAGGCTCAACTGCCATACGTCGACTACTGGATCACGGGCTTCGGCGATCAAGGAATACGCAAGTGGGTCGTTGACGGCGTCGTTCCCGAGCTCAACAGCAGAATCAACTACTGGTTGCAATTCCTAATTGACAACAGGATCACCCTCCAGTTCGACAACGAACTGAACGAAACCATCCAGCGGAACCCTGCCGACGGCGACCCCTACGTGTACCACGCGATGTCAACGGGCCAGCGAAGAAGGCTTAATCTTGCCGTCAGCCAGTCGTTTGCCCATGTCATGTCAATGAGCTCCGGAAGCCTCCCATCCCTCGTGTTCCTCGACGAGGTAACCACGAATGTCGATCCCGCCGGGGTTTTGGGCATTTTCAACATGATCATGGAGATAGCGCAGGACAAGCAGGTTTTCATTACCACCCACGACCACGACCTCCTGCGAATGCTGGGTGGTTGCGACACAATCAGCTTGGTTCACGAAAACGGCTACACGAAGCTTGTCGACTGATCAAAAAAAAAACGAACCTTGGTGATTACATAACCTTCCCCACTTGGGGCAGAAGCAGGAGGAATCATGAGCATTTTCGACAAAAGGGTCGCATTCAAACCCTTCGAATACCCGGAAGTAACAGAGTACAAGAACGCGATCACCCACAGCTACTGGCTAGTGAGCGAGTGGAACTTTATAAGCGACATACACGATTTCAACGTGAAGCTTGACCCGATCGAGAGGAACGCCCTCAAGAACGCCATGCTCGCAATCTCGCAGATCGAGATTTCGGTGAAAAAGTTCTGGACGAGACTTGGCGACCGTTTCCCCAAGGCAGAGTTCGATCAGGTCGGCGTGACGTTCGGGGAAAGCGAGGTCAGGCATTCTGACGCCTATTCGCACCTTTTGGAGGTGCTGGGCATGAACAAGGAGTTCGACCAGCTCATGGAGAACCCTGTTATCCAGGGCCGTGTCGATTATCTCACGAAATATCTCAAGGGTGCATCCGACAACAGTAACGAGAACTACACTCTCGCCTTGACCCTGTTCAGCATATTCATCGAGAACGTGAGCCTTTTTAGCCAGTTCGTGATCATCAAGTCTTTCAACAAGTACAAGAACTGCCTTAAGGACATCGACAACGTCGTCCAGGCTACCCAGAAAGAAGAGCAGATACATGCGCTCCTTGGGGTCTACCTCATCAAGCAGATACACAAAGAGTTCCCTGGGTGGTTCAACGAGGACTTCTACGAAAAGCTCTATCGCGCCTGCAAGAAGGCGTACGAGGCAGAGGAAAAGATCATAGATTGGATTTTCGAGGCGGGAGAGCTTTCGTTCATGGCCAAGGCCGTGGTAAAGGAGTATGTCAAAAAGCGGTTCAACGACAGCCTAGAGATGATAGGCGGCAAACCCGTTTTCGATGTCGACAAAACCAAGGTGGCAGAGCTTAAGTGGTTCGAGGACGAGATTCATGCTGAAGTGAACACGGATTTCTTCCACAAGAAGCCCGTGACGTACTCCAAGAAGACCAAGCCCATCAAGGCCGACGACCTGTTTTAGAATTTGAAGAAACCGAAATGGAGAATGACATGAGCGAATACAGGTGGCTGACAGACCTCTCCCAGCAGTTCTTGGAGAGGGACTACCTCGTCGACGGCCAGACCGTGGACCAGCGCGTTGATGAGATTTGTGGCTGCGCAGAGAGGCTCCTAGCCAAGCCTGGGTTCGCTGCGAGGTTCAAGGAGTACTTCAAGAAGGGCTGGTACAGCTTCAGCACGCCCATCTGGACTAACTTCGGAAACGACCGGGGGTTGCCCATAAGCTGCTTCGGCAGCTACATCGAGGACTGCATGGAATCCATCGCCTTCACTTGGGCGGAGGTGGCCATGATGACCAAGCATGGCGGGGGCACAAGCGGGTTCTTCGGCAATCTGCGTGAGCGTGGCGCCAAGATACGGAAGAACGGCGAGAGCTCAGGGGCAGTCCACTTCATGCAGGCCTTCGACAACCTCATCAACGTTGTCAGCCAGGGCAAGACGAGGCGTGGAAACTTTGCGGCATACCTCAACGTCGACCACCCCGACATCATGGAGTTCCTGCAGATAAGGAACGAGGGCTTCCCCATTCAGGATCTGTCCTACGGGGTGTGCGTGCCCGATCAGTGGATGCAGGAAATGATCGACGGGGACGGCGAGAAGAGGAAGGTCTGGGCCAAGATACTTGAGAGCCGCTCCAACCTAGGCTTCCCCTACATAGCCTTCATCGACAATGCCAACAACGGCGCCCCCGACTGTTACAAAGACAAGGGCGTAAAGATCACGCACTCTAACCTCTGCTCGGAGATATTCCTTCCCGACGGGCCGGACGAGTCGTTCGTTTGCGACCTGAGCAGCATGAACATCCTCCACTACGATGAGTGGAAAGACACCGATGCTGTCGAGCTAATGGTCTACTTCCTAGACGCCGTGATGACGGAGTTCATCGAGAAGGCGTCGAAGGTCCAGTTCCTTGAGAGAACCGTCAAGTTCGCCGAGAGGCATCGCGCCCTCGGCATCGGGTGGCTCGGCTGGCACAGCTATCTACAGAGCAAGATGATCGCCTGGGAGAGCATGGAGGCGAAGCTAATCAACACCCAAGTCGCCAAGTCGATACGGGACGCAGCCTACGCAGCGTCCACCAAGATGGCCTTAGAATACGGGGAGCCCGACGCTTGCAAGGGTTTCGGGAGGCGCAACACGACGCTGCTAGCCATCGCGCCAACAAAGTCTTCCGCATTCATCCTCGGGCAGGTTTCGGAGGGCATCGAGCCCCACCGGACCAACTACTACATCAAGGACTTGCAGAAGGGCAAGTTCACGGTGAAGAACCATGAGCTTGAGGCCCTCCTGAAGCAGAAGGGCAAGGACGAGGAGTCGGTCTGGCAGAGCATCCTCATGAACGGGGGCAGCGTGCAGCATCTGGACTTCCTGTCCGACCACGAAAAGGACGTCTTCAAAACATTTGCCGAGATAAGCCAAAAGGAAATCATCATACAGGCCGCCGCAAGGCAGAAATTCATCGACCAGGGACAGTCGCTGAACCTCATGGTCCACCCCTCCATACCAACCAAAGACGTGAACGCGCTCATAATCGAGGCTTGGAAGCTGGGGGTCAAGAGCCTCTACTACCAGATATCGGTCAACGCCGCCCAGAATTTCTCCAGAAACATTCTGGCCTGCAAGAGCTGCGAGTAGAGCATATCGAGCTTCTATAACCCCCGTGCCCCAAAAAGGCACGGGGATTCTTGTTGTTGGACGAAGAAATTTTTTTTAGACTGTGCGACAGGCGGACACTCCTTTAATCCGTACGTACAAAAGGCGGAGCTCCAGAAAATGTCCTGCAAATACATCATCGTGGCCGGCGGCGTTTTCAGCGGGACCGGGAAGGGAGTTTCTGCGGCGAGCGTGGGTCTTCTGCTGAAACTGCGTGGCCACAAGATTGACCTTATAAAGTTCGACCCATACCTCAACAGGAACGCCGGCATCCTCGCGCCCAGCCAGCATGGCGAGTGCTTCCTTTGCGACGATGGCACGGAAACCGACCTCGATCTCGGCCACTACGAGCGGATCGCCGGCATCAACATGTCCAAGGCCAATATCTGCACATCTGGGACGCTCTACAAGGAGCTCGACGAGGAGCAGGAGGCAGGCAAGTACCTAGGCCAGACCATACAGGTCGTGCCCCACCTGACAAACAAGATCATCGACAGGCTGGTCCAGCTTGGTCGCGACAAGGACGTGGTCGTGGTTGAGATAGGGGGCACAATCGGCGACAGCGAAAGCGACTCGTTCTTTGAGGCGGTGCGGCAGTTCAAGCAGATGCTTAAGGACGATGTCCTCGTGACGATGGTCGCCCCCATCATCTGGGTTCCGACGATCAACGAGCTGAAGACCAAGCCGCTACAGAACGCAGTAAAGGACCTCCAGAGCTACGGCCTCCAGCCGGACATTATCTTCTGCAGGACGGATCGCCAGATTCCCGAGAAGATCATGAGCAAGATATCCCAAATGACTAATGTGAAGCGCGAGTGCGTTTTCGAGGCTCCGGACGTCAAGAGCATCTACCAAGTGCCTTTGGAGTTCTACGACAGGCACGTTGACGACCTCTTCGTCGATCTTTTCAGGCTGGGCAGGAGCTCGTGCCGTGTACATAAGTACAGAGAGGTCGTTGAAAAATATGTCGCCAACCACATGGACACGGTGGAGATTGGCATTTTCGGCAAGTACGAGAACTGCGACGAGGCTTACATCAGCCTGAAGGAAGCGCTAACGCATGCCGGAGTTGCAAACGACGTCAGGGTCGTCATCAGGTGGATAAAGGCCGAGGAGTTGGAGAAGTACAAGGACAACCGAGGGCTTCACAAGTATTTTGAGGGGCTGCACGGAGTCATAGTGCCGGGCGGATTCGATGCGAGGGGCGTGGAGGGCAAGATCAAGGCCATCCAGTACTGCAGGGAGAAGCGGCTGCCCTTCCTAGGGATATGCCTCGGCCTTCAGATGGCTGTAGTGGAGTTCGCGCGAAACGTCTGCGGCTTCCAAGGCGCCAACAGCCTCGAGTTCGATAAGGGAACACAGCATCCGGTCGTGCATTTCGTCCACGGGCAGGAGGAACTCATCAAGAAGTCCGCCAACATGAGGCTGGGCGCATACGAGTGCGAGCTCGCAAAAGACAGCCTTGCACATGAGCTATACAACGCCAAGCATGTGTCAGAGAGGCACAGGCACAGGTACGAGGTGAACTCCGAATATTTGGAGTCCTATGCAAAAAAGGGATTCAAGGTATCTGGGCTGAGCACAGAAAGCGGCAGACCAGGGCAGGCGGGATTGGTGGAAATTATGGAGCTGGACCGCTCTGTCCACCCATACTTTATCGGCACCCAGGCCCACCCGGAGTTCAGGTCTAGGCTGATGTCGGCGAGTCCTCTTTTCAGGGGACTCATCACGGCCGCCAAGAACATGCGTGACCAGAGCCAAAGTGGGCAAGAAGCATAACGATTTAAAAATAAGTTGCAACATAGATAAATTACCATGCGATTCAAAGAGTTTCTCATCAACGAGCAGCAGGCCTATCTAGGGCAAAAGGTCGGGGACATACTCACGGCGGTACAAGAGCTCATGACCGATGCGCAGGGCATGGGCACTCGCGACCTCGTAAGATATACCCAGCAGGTTGTCAATCAGATCAGGCCGATTCTCCACAGTAGCTGGCCACGCGAGGAGAGGAAGTTCCTGCTCACTCTCCAGAAGGTCGCAGTTTCTCTCTCCAAGGCGATTGAGGACAAGGGCGACCTCCCGAGCAAGCTTGCAGGCAACGCCGAGGTTCTCCAAAAGCTAGTCGCAGACCTTGGTGTGCCGATCAACAAACTCAGCACCACGGACTCAGCGCCGCCCACACCAGACTCCAAAGGGACGGACATCTCTGCCCAAGGCGAAGCAAAAGCCGAAGCCCCGCCCCCAGCGGAGGGCCAGAAGACAGCGCCCGACGCGCCTCCTGGTGCGGCCGCTCCGCAAGAGGAGCTTCCGCAGGCCGGATCGCCCCTGCCACCAGACCAGGGGCTTTACGCCCCCAGCCTAGGCGGAAGCTCTGGGCCGCTGGACGCGTTCTAAAGGAGGTGTCCCATCTGTGGCATAGCCGGGTTCATAGGGGCCTCCACGAGGCCCGAAGTAAGTTTTGCGATACTGACCAAGCTTCTTGAGAAAAGCGAGTCCAGAGGGATCGACGCTAGCGGCTACTGGGCAGTTTGCGCAGAAGGAATCCTTCACTACCACAAGGAGTCGACCAGGGCGAGCCAGTTCGTCCGGAAGCCTATTTGGAGCAAGCTCAGGGAAACTAATTTCGATCTTTTCATAGCTCATGCGAGGGGTGCGTCCAAGGGGGTGGGTGGACCCGAGTCCAACATCAACAACCACCCCTTCACATCGGCAGACCGAACTCTAGGCATGGTCCACAACGGAAGGATCGACGATTGCGAGTACTGCGTACTCAAGAACAAGTACGAGGTTCGATCAGGGTGCGACTCCGAGATAATACTCCGCATCGTGGAAGCTTCGGGGCAGGACAGGCTCAAGGGGATTTCGGAGGTCTTCAGCCTGATCAACCATGGACACATGGCCGTTGCGATGGGCCAGCGGACATCTCATACGGACAGGGACCTGTGGCTTTTCAGAAACGAGCACAGGCCTCTATGGGTCGTCGATGTGCGCGACAGCCTCGGTCAAATCATGTTTGTTTCGGAGCCGTCCATCTGGGACGACGCCCTATCGCAGTGCGACAAGGCGAAAGGGGTAGTCAGAGCAGCGAAGGTCATAGAGTTGCCCGTGGAGCAGATTTGGCACTTCAGGCTGGCAGATGGCATTCGGCAGTCTCTTGCGCCCCAGCGCTACGCTGTCGAAAAAGGCCCAGCCATGGCATGGGAGGACGATGGATCGCGCCATGCAATTCAGACTCATGGGGTTGAGTCAAAGGTGCAGACGGTTCTGGGGGCCGACGACAGATTAGACGCTGGCAAGGTGGCGGGCGGGATTCGTCTCGACGTGCTGAATGCCTCATGCGACACTCTCATAGATTTGGTCAACAACGTGAGGCTTTTCGCCGAGCAGAAGGCAGTCGAGGAGTCGATGACCAAGGCCGACTTCCAGAGGCTTTTACGCTCTCTGGAAGACAAGAGAACGGAGCTTGAAGAGATACTTGGCTTGATCTGAGCCAAACAAAAGGAGCAAATGCACCCCTTTGAAGACTACGACGATTTCGTCAACGAGGATTTGACGCAGAACAAGCCCATCAAGAAGCGCAAGAACGGCAAGCGCAAGGGAAGCCGAACAGAGCTTGACCTCACCAAGGTCCTCAACGCAAGGTTCGGCACGGGATTCTCTAGGTCAGTAGGCTCCGGAAATCGCTGGGGCCAGGTCAACCACCTGCCGAAACACGCAAGAGATGTCTTCTCAGGCGACCTTATAGTCCCTGAAGGATTCCGTTTCGCAATTGAGAGCAAGGGCGGCTATGACTCCATAGACGTCAACAGCGTGTTCGTGCGTGGGAACAGCGAGCTCGACGCTTTTCTCAAGCAGGCATTCGCCGATGGACAGCGGTGCGGCAGAATGCCCATGATGTGCTGGAAGCGCACGCGCAAGCCATGGCTTGCGTTCGTGCTGACCCAGGACCTTGCGGGTCGCGAGTTCAAGTACTCGATGAAGTATGGGGAATGGACTGCCGTAGCTCTTGAGCACCTTTTGAAGCTCGAGGACGATTTCTTCATAAGTCCTGGCAATCCATAATAGATAAAGATATGGAACTCAAATTCAAAATGTGGCTCAGGGAGTCAAGGGCTTCCGAGTTCGAGCAGTATCTGATATCCTGGATGTCTTCTCTAGGTGAATTCCTGCCCACCGAGGGAATGACTCATGTGGACTTCGCCAAGGAACTCGAACCGAACGCAAGTTCCCCAGAGGAGGCTAGAGATACGCTTTTCAACAAAGGGTACATGAGGATCAACTTCTCGAACGGAATCCTGTACGCCAACAACCCACGCATCATGCCGAATCCGAGGCAGGTGGAGTACCTCAAAGAGCTGCCTGTTGAATTGGATTACATAAACGAGATAGTTTACGACAACGACAGAAGCACAAAAACACTTTGGTCAAGAAAAGACATGATGTGATTTTTCGCCAGAGTCGTGCTCACTCATAATCCCGAAGATTGTAGACATTGGAGCCTTTCGGCAGGCAAGACACAACGCCGTACTCGGTCAGGAACCAGTGCCACCTGTCCTGCTTGGCGGGCCTGATCTGGTCGCCGTAGCCGTCCGTGATGACAAAGACCGCCATAGGGTGCCTCTCTCCACGGTTCATCTCGCTCTGTATGTGTTCCTCAAGTATCGAGAAGGAGGTGCCGCCGCCCCCATATACCTTTTTGCTCTGCAAGGTCGTCTCCTGTATCTCCGTGTCGAAGCAGAAGAGTCTGACTTTGAAGCGCCACTCCGGCAGCGACTCGGCAGCCGTGAAGAACCTGTCCTTTAGGTTCCAGCAGGAACCGCTGGTGTCCAGGTAGAACCACACGTCTATCTTGCATGCCTCAGGGTCGTTTACCTCCATCTCCATCTCTGTGGGTATTATCATGTCGTTGGGCAGCGCCACCATCCTTCTGTTCGTGCGGGACCACTGTTCCACTTCCTTTTCCGTCGACCTGATATGCTTGAGAGCCCAGTTCTTGATCACTTGCTCCCACTTGCGCTTCTTCTTGACATATCCGGTGTTCAAGAAAACCCAGTGGCCAGTGCCCTGGGGGGAGCGTTCCCTGCCTTCCTTTTTGTCGGAGTCTTGATAATGTTTCTTGACCGTGTTCTGCAGGCTCTTCTTCTCCTCCGGGGTCAGATTCTCGTTTAAGTCCTTCAGAACTTTGCCCCAGTCATCGCTCTGCTTACCCATCCCAGAGTGGTCGTCCAAGGTCTTCGGGCTTCCGTCCCCCTCCTCCCCAGTTCCCATGCCGCCCATTCCATATACAACCTCAAACAGACCGAGGTAATACTCAAAGCTTTCGTCCTCGGGAGGCTTCGGGTCGCGATCCTTGAAGACGGTGTCGATCCAGCAGAGCTGCGATTCGTTATGTATCTTGGTTCGGTCGAATCCGAAGTTCTTGACCAGCGAGTGGTTGACCACGATGTCCATGGCGGTATTGGCGGCCCCGCCGTTTATCCCGGCATCCTTCGCGCGACTTCCGTGGTTCAGCACGACATGGAGGGCTTCATGGCTAATTACGAAAGACTTGTTGTACTCGTCCAAGGACTCCCAGAAGCTTGGGTTGAACCTGAACCAGACGTAGTCGCCGTTAGCATCGAACTGGATGCAGGCCGTGTCGATGGTTTCGTCGAAGACGGGCTTACCCATTTCCATGATCTTGTAGAAAACCGCATGGTGGTCCTCCAGGCCCAAGCCAAGGCTCAACCACTCCTCGTCGGTGATGTGGACGCGCTTGTCGGCAGACGAGGCTATGATCTTGCTCATGGCTTGCCTTCGGTTTAAGCCTACCGGTTCGATGCCAGGTTGGGCTTGTCGTTGAACATCTTGGCCACCTCTGGGAACTCTGTCAGGTGGCGTCTTATCTTCTTGCAGAGCTTGGCGTTCTGGTTGGCCTCCATAACATCCTTGCATATCTTGTGGAACACTGGATGCTTGGAAATGCTAGTTATTGCGTGGTTGCAGAAATCCTCGCTGGAGTCTAGCAGCGCGCTAATCTTTTCGTTGGGCAGAAGAGGCCCGTAGAAGTCAAGGTAGTCGGTCGATTTGAGTATGTACTTGATCGCGCTGTCAAAGTCGTTCTCGTTCTCCATCATTTTCTTCGCTTCGGGGATGTTCCTCGCTTTCATAACGGAGTCAAGGCGATCCGTGATAGGCCCGTTTTTCAGGGTCTGGCTCAGCTTGCTGACGTTGCAGGAGGGCGGCAGCACGTCGCGCATGTCGCCACGCTGAAGGTAAATGTCGAGGGCATACTGGAGCCTGCGAGGGCTAACCCTGTCCTTCTCTTCCTGTGGAAGCTCAACCCACCAAGCTATGGCGCTGTCCGCAAGCCGCCTGTCGTATCTCTTTCTGAACCAGTCGGCATTCGGGCGGTAGGGTATCTCGACTGGTATCTGGAACCGATCCAGCTGAGCTGGGTCGAGCTTTTCCACGTCGTAGTTGAGTACATCGTCATCGTCGGGGTTGATCGCCGCCCAAACGAAGCGCAGGTTCTTGAACTTCTTGCCGTTGATCGACCTGAACTGGATCAGCTCCATGACGGCGTTGCGGATCTTCTTGGGTGAGCGGTTGAACTCGTCGAAGAAAAGCGCCTCGATCTCGTCGTTGGCGAACTCCTTGGGGCGCACGATATCCAGCACCGGAACGCCCTCGCTGGTGGACATGATGTGGTTCAGGAGTATTTTGGCCTGGTCGTCGCTTAGCCTCCAGTTGTTGGCGATCCACGTCAGCGCCATCTTCTCGGACAGCGAGTTCAACTCGCGTATGAGCTTGTACTCGGCGGGTTCCGTCTTTTGCTTCATCTCCCTTGGAATGCCCACAAAGTCGACCCAAGGGTCCATGGTGGAAGCTGAAAAGTACTTCCACTTTAGCCCGTGCCTCTCGAACGCGTCCTGCACCATCGCCGTCTTGCCGACGCCGTGCTTCCCTATCAGGAGCACGTTGAGGTTGTGCTGAATCCAGAAGTCAAGCTTGATGTCCTTGAACGCACTCATGGCCTTGCTCATCCCCTAGTTTGCGGTTGGCAAGTAAGGTTACCACGATTGTTTCTTTTTTGCGATCAAGAAAAGATTTGCAGGGCGTTTTTCTCGGAAACGAACGTGCTCTCGCCGAGGTTGACCTCAAACCAGATGTTGTAGATGCCCTCGTCGAACTGGGTCGTGTCGAGGAAGTAGTACCCATATCCCCTCTCACGGTAGTCAACCACCTGCCTGTCAACCACCAACCTCAAGTCCTGCTCTGGAGGAAGGCACTCGCCGCAGGCCATCTCCATCGAGACTCTGATGTCTGCGTTGACTGCGAGGTTCTCGTAGTAGGGGAGTATGTCGGCCCCCTTGGGGACGTTGGGCGTGATCTGGATCAAGATATATCTCTTGCTTCCTTTGGATACTCTATTCGGCCTGAAGTTGAAGTTGAAGTCATAGATGGGCGGGGTCGGAGTGGTGAACCAGAGCTGGGAGTAAACCTGAAACTCGTTGGTGATGTTGCCAGAGGCGCACTCGCCATCCTGGAAGACTATCGACCAGACATCCTGGTAGACGCCCACTTGGTACGTCGACGTGTCGAGGTAAAGCGCAATCAGGTACTCCCCCGTCGCAGTGTTCTGGACGGAGGAGGCCGGAATAGTCTCGACCAGAGTGGCGCCGCTTGGGTTTACATCGGTGCGCTGCGTGGGATCTAGGAAGTAGATTTTTACCTCCGTGATCTCCTTCACGTTGCTCCGGCTGTTACTGTTGAAAGTAAACAGCCGGAGGTTAACCGTGTCGCCGCAAGTCGGGTTCTGGAAGCGCTCTTTGCTCATCGCGATTTACTCTTAGCCTTGCGTTGTTGGGCCTCCATAGCCTTGTTCTCGCTCTCCTTCTGCTCTATGAAACGCTCAATCATCCACTTCCTGAGAAGAATGGGCATCTGCATGGTCTTTTGCGGATCCAAGTGCAGATGGTACTGGAAAAAGAATATCTCCTCAGCAAGCGCTTTCCAAAGCGCTATGCTTGGGTCTTGACCTTTTTCCGGCGTGGGAAGAAAAAATTTGCCTCCAGCGGCAGATCAAGGCTGAACTCTGCGAGGCAGCTTGCGCACACGATCTCAACATTGGTGTCAACGCCGAAAAGCGGCTCGTTGATGCAGTTCCTTACGTGGGACACGTCGTTGATCGGCAGGTTCTTGAGGAGAACCTGAAGCTCGTTCTTGCTGGTGATGCCGTCGATCTCCTGCAGCAGCATAGCAGTTCGGTAAATCAGCGTGTCGTCCGCTGCGCTGTCCCCGAAGGCCTTGATGCGGCGGTCGCGATGGTCTTGGATGTCCTGCTCGTCCTTGCCCGTCGAGAGCCTGTAGGTGAAAGGCAGCTTGGTTGACGGCAGCACGTCCGAGAGGATCGGGCCGTAGTCGTCAGGGCAATACTCCACATACAAGTCGTTCAGGTTGATGGCAGTGCTGAATTTCGTATCGCACTCGGGGCACTTGATCTCTACCTCGTAGCTGGGGCTGTAGGATATGCCACGCAGATAGATCAGGATGTAGGTGCGGTCGATCGTCAGGAGGTTCTCGGCCCGGTAGCCCTCCTTGATGCACTTCTGGAAGATCATGTTGATGGCCTGCCCCTTCTTGACGAAGCGAGGCGTCGCGAGAATCTGCTCCTCCTCGCCCGTCATCGGGCGCAGCGAGATGATGCCATTAGTCGGGCCGTCCACGCCGTTGTAGAACTTGCCCTTGGATGGCAGCTGAATCTCCTCGTAGGTTCCCGAAGAACCCTTCAGGCTTTCAAGCAGCTCCTTCAGGTGGCTGCTGCCGGAGATTTGGGAGGGAGCGCGCTGGGGGACGGGCGACTCGCCGCCTGCGCTGATGTTGCCGAAGCCCCTCTTGGGCTCGTTTCCGCTAAGGTCCTGCTCGACTGGCTGCTGCGCTGTCTTGGCCTGCGATAGAGCCTTCTGGAATGCTGGAGGCATGTTGCCAGTGATTTTGGGCAACGGGTTGCCGACCTGTGGCGCGCCCTCTTCATTTCTCACATTCGATTGAAAGTTCTGGACCTGGTCGACCGGGTTCTGATTGCTGTCTGACACGTTCTGCTCCTGTTGCTGCTGTGGTGCTTTGCGAGGACGAAACACTTCATCGGCCATTTTTTTCTCCTTGTGGAACTCAATTGAATGAGAGCTTCGCCAGCGTAATTGAGTGTCTCATTCATGGAAATAAATCTCAAAAATGTTGAACAGCTTATTTTCATGGACAAGTCCGTGCAGAGGCTGCTGCCCAAGTACAAGTACTTGTTCGATCAGTACAATCTTTCCTTCATGATTCCAGGGATGCGCTCCCTAGCGCAGAGAAGTGTTCTCGACTTTCTTAATGCGGCGGACGGCGATGCAGTCGCCGTCCTTGAGGGGCACTTCGGCCAAGTGGTGTCGATTGGCAAGCTCCAAGATGCGCTTGTCGAACACTATGATTGTTATATAGACGACCACGAGGGGTTGTGCGCCTTCTCGGACTTCAAAGAGTTCTGCATAACGAGGCGAGGTCGCGAAGCAAAACTTACATTCTGGAGATGACATGAGTTCCTATGACTTGCTGATGTATCTTTTGAGCACCGTGGGCATGTGCCACATAGTTGTCGACGGCTCAATTCTTGAGTGGTTTAGGGACTTCGTGAAGAAGGCGGCCGCCAAGTGCAAGATGCCGAAGCTGGGCACGGTCGTGGACTGCTACATGTGCGCAGGCACATGGTGCGGATTCCTCATGGGCTACATATGGCTTGTCTGCCCGAGGTGGCAGCAGCTCGGTTCTGGCCTTGCCTGGGCAGAGGTCTTCGCGTGCGGCTGCGCCGGGGGTTTCCTTTCCAACTTCGCCGCCGTGCTTCTCAACTGGATTGAGGCGAACACGATGGTGCATCTGCCAGAGGAAAAGCTGCCCGAATGACAGAACAGCCACCGAAGTACGTTCTGCACTGCGCAAGCTGCAACTTCAAGCGGTTCACGGATGGCACGGATTTGACAGACCTTTTCGAGATCAAGAGGTGCGAGCCCATGCGCTTCGTGCCGAAGGTGGACAAGTACACAAAAAAAGTCGTCGTGTCCAACAACATCAAGAGGCCCAAGATGTACAGGTGCCCCAAGTGCGGGCACACGCTGAAGGGGTTCCCCTCGGGCGTAAAGACGGAGGTTACCGAAGATGGCCAGACCAGTCAGCCTAATGGACGTGAAACAGGCGTTGAGGGACAGTCGCTTCCGTGAAAGCCTTCCAGAGTCCCTGAAGCCAGACGTCCAGAAGTTCTTGAGCAACCCAGGTTGCGCTTGCAACGTGCCGATCTACCAAAGGGTTCTCAAGGAGGGTGCAGAGCAACTGCGCAGCTACTTCCCCAACAGGCCGATAGCGAACCTGGAGGAGGAGGTAAAGCACATCGCAGAAAACCACTGGAGAGTAATCAACTGCAAGGCCTCAGAGCTTGAAGCTCAGCTCAAGAAGCTGCCACCGGGAAGAAAGCAACTCGCAGTGGCGAGGTATGAGGACGAGGTGACCGTGGTGGTCAACGAGCTGGATGTGATCTACTGACGAACATAGATTCTGGTTTTTAAAATCATCTCATCGCACGATCCCATCATTTTCACGGGGTAGTCGGAATATTTTGATATCTGCATGGGCCAGAGCGATGAGCTCAGTCTGCGACTGCCCAGCACCACGGCGTTCTCATAGAATTCCTTTGCGCGACCATAGTCCGCCATTTTGTAGTAAACGTCCCCCAGCAGGCACCAGAACTCAGCCATCGTTGGCTTTTCGGCAAGGCATGGCAGAAGGCTCTCAAGGCAAGCCCTGTAGTTCTGCTTGGCGTAGCAGTTAACCAAGGCGACATAGTACCTCGTCATGAAATAAGACATTTGCCTTTTTGTTTCGGCATGTAGGTACGAATCTGCGTAAGCTAGAAACGAGTCGACGTTGCCGGCTTTTAGATGCGATGAGGCCAAGTAGTACAGAGGCTCCGTGTTGAATGGCGAGGATTTGTGCCATTTCTGACATAAGGCCACCCGATCTACCTCTGATTCCCTTTCGACGGACGCTATGAAGCAGTCCGCTTGGTCTCCTTGCAGGTCCAGCCTCTCGAAAACGGGGTTCTTGAATCTGGCTTTGCTGGACTTCTTCCAGGCCCTCACCTGCTTCGTCACCAGATCCCCGTCGATGCAGGATAAAGCTAGGCACTCTCCCTTTTGCAGCATGGCTCGGGCAAGTTCGTCATGACCGCCCACTATTCGCTCGTTGGGCTCTACCCAAAGGTTCCACTCGGTGCTTGAGTGGGATGCCATCGCGTTTCTGGCTTGGGCGCCGTCTTCGGCGGAGACCCTTATCACTCGCGCATCATAGAGCCCGCATAAGGATAGGGTGTCATCCCTGCTGCCAGCATCTCCTACGAGAATCTCGCACTTAAGGGAATCAAGGCTGTCCAGACATCCCCTGATCGTCTTGGAGTCGTTGCGTACCAGAATGTGTGCCGTCAGCGCTTTTCTCATCATTTTCACCGAAAAGCTGATTTAAGAGATATTTGATAGCATCAGAATCTTCATTGTTGCCATTTGCCTTGTAAAATGAATTTAGTTCACGATAGTTTTTTGGAGCTCTAGGGTTTTGAATGATATCCAAAAAAATATCCTGAATTTTTCTCATATTCTAGTATAGTTTTTTTAAACAAGGGGATCAATGGCTACCGAATACCTCAACAACCAGACTTTCGAGGCGTTGATCAAGAACTTCCAGCAAGTGAAGAAGGAACGCATCAAGTACCAACTGTTCATGGACGACATAGTCTCCACCCAGCAACGCATGCTCCGCCGTGGCGGCTTCAGCAAGCCCGAGTCATGGCTGGCTGTTGAAAGCGACTTCAAGTCTATATCCAGCACCTTCCATGAAGCACAAGATGATTTAGCTATAGCTTTCTACACATTATCAGAAAATATAGTTCGTTATGCCAAATTCAACCTCATAGATCAGGATGATGCCATACAAGAGGGGGTGATGATCTGCTTTGAGAAAATAGACAGGTTTGACCCGGAGAAGGGCAAGGCGTTCAACTACATGACCACTTGCGTGCTGAACCACTTCCGTCAGCTATACAGATCTGCCAGAAACTACAATGAGCTTAAGCGGAAGTATCTTGACTTCGTTCAAATTCAACTGGATTACAAGATACCGCTACTCAAGTCCAAAAGCCTATACAAGCGACACAATATAGTCGCCGACGCTTGAATCTACCATCTGATTCATTTATAATTTTCTGTTCAATTTTGGTATACAACATGACAAAAAATAGCAAAAGCATATTTGAGCATCTTGAGAACCAGGAGCTGATTCAGAAATTGATCGACAACGGCTTCGGTAAATTAGTCGACGCGTTCTTGTCGCACGACGGCAAGGTTTACACCAAGAAGGGTCGCCTCAACAAGTCAGGCGCTTGTCGCGTCATGAAGTGCAAGGCCAAGGAGCTTGAAGACATGCTGAAACGCTGTCAAGAGCTCCTTGGCCGTGAGCTGAGCCTGGACGATCCGGCTTCAGATGAAGAATCAGATGAGTAGGTTAATCAAACTCCGAATCGGTTTAATGTCCTGTATGCTCTATCATATCTTAAGGTAACATCGCATGTGATTACCTCACTGGAAGACATATCTAGTTCTCCGAACTCTACATTTTGGCACCAGACGGACTCAAATGTCCAATTCTCTATGCTCTCTCCGCAGCCATCATAAAGATCCAGGTAAGCATAATCTTTCTTGAGGTCGGCGGGATAACGAAATTCACCAAACTCTGGATCATAGTAGCTCTGTATCCAAAGAAAAACTGGATTGAAGTTGTCGCTGCTAAAAAGCGGCTTGGTGTCGTAGAGAGTCATCGTTATGGGTTTCCAGTCGGGTCGGCCTGCAAGATAAATCGTTTCTTGCATATGGTTGACCTCTATTTCCTTGAAGCTCAAGGCAGGCCTAGCGGCTTTCTGATGCAAAAGAACTCCGACACCTTCTGATGAAACGTCGGGTATGCGGAATATCCACCTATGCTTTCTCTTGAAGCAAGTTGTCGGATCTTCAGCGAAAGGTCCGAGACCCATGTCGACCATATCAGCCTCCAGATGTGAAAAAAGCCCTGCATATCCTTGAAAGAGATATACAGGGCTTCGATTTTAGGTTCAGGTTGATTAGGAGCAACCCACGCAGGCGCAGGGGCTGAACTGAGTTCCGCAACCGGCCTCGTATGTAGCGGCGTGGAAGCGCAGCGTCAATTCGACGGTGACTTCCTCGGAGGAGCTGTAGTCCAGCTCGCCGAAGTTGATGGCTTGGGGCCACACGCCTTCCAGCGTCCAGGTTTCCATCACGGTTCCGCAACCGTCATACAGGTTGAGGGTGCCGGTGCCGGCATAGCCGGGGTTGCCGGTGTTGCCCTTGGCGGACGATTGCTTCAGCCCCACCGGGTCGGTGAAGTCGTAGACGCCAGCCAGCCACGAGTACAGGTTGGTGATACCCGGGTTGTTGCCGATGTCGTAGTAGGTTACCGTGACGGCTTCCCACGTTCCCTTGCCCGGAATCCACATCTTGCCGTGCAAGTAGTTGATTTCGGTCTCCTCGATGGAGAGGTTCGGGCGCGCAGCCAGTTTCACGAAGGCCTCGGGAATCTCGTCGGTGCAGTACGGCTTCAGCTTGAACGTCCACCGGTACTTCCTCTTGAATACGATATCTGGTGCCTCTCCCAGAATACCTAGTCCCATTTCTTGTGCCATTTTGTGCTCCTTTGTCTAGTTCGGTTTTGCTGGATTAGAAGGTTTCGGCACCAGCAGTTGCGAAGCTACCGGTCCTGTGGATTGAGAATTCGATGAACATGAACTCCACTGCGCGAGTGGGCTGGATGCCGATCCTGGCCCTGAACTCGTTGCGGTCAATCACGTCCGGAGTGTTAATCTCCTCGTCGGCCTTGATGATGAAGTCCGTGATGCCACGACCCACTTGGACCAGCCTGAGCACGTCCGTGGCGATTTGCACGAACCTCTGGCGGAAGATCTCATCGTTGGGATCAAACAGCAGCTGGCGGCTGGCGATGCGGATTTGCTTCTCCACATAGAAAAGCATCCTGCGGACGTTCACGCGATCGAGCGCTGTCGGCGTGCGCTGCAGTGTCTTCTGGCCGAAGACCACGAAGCCTTGCACGTCGGCGAATTGCACGATCGGGTTAACGGCGTTCCTGTTGCCGTACATCAGGTCGCGCTCGGCCAAGGTCGGCCTAGCGTAAACATCGCTGATGTTCGGCACTTGGCCACGGGTCAGGCCGGCAGGCGCAAACCACGGGGCTGCGAGGAAGTCGTTGCGGGCGATGACCGCCATGATGCTGCCGCTGGGCGGGCACCAAACGTCAACCCTGTTGTATCCGTCGTAAATCTTGACCCAGGGCCAGTAGAGCGCACCGAAGTCGGAGTCGAACCTCTTGAGGTTCAGCGGGTGGGCGCCGTTCTGCCAAGACACGACTTCCTTGACCGTCAGGCCGAAGGGCGGGTCGATGATCGCAAGGCAGTCTTGGCGATAGACCTGCGCGAACTCGAGCAGCGCCGATACGACTGCGGTGCTTGAGTGCCCAGGGATGGCCACGAGGTCAATGTTGACCTGCTCGGGCTCGCTCAAGGCGTACATTCCGGTGTATCCGATCGGGTTGCCGATGAGCAGGGCGTCCTGCGCGTCGGGGTCGGCGGGGATGCCGTCTGTGCCGCCTGCAAGAGTGTAGGTTCCGGGCAGAGGGCCTGCTCCCACGGTGGTGTCGTCGACTGCACGGAGGTAGTCGGACACGAGGGCCAGGTAGGTTTCAACGTAGAACCGGCTTGCTTCGTTCTTGGTCAAACCGCCCCAAGATTCTACTTGGACGCTGTTGTTGTAGACTTCGATGACGAAGTTGCGATCGTAGATGTCGTTGGTGATCACGACCTGGGTGTAGTTGCCGTCGATGCCGGGGCTGTCGGCCTTCAGTTGGAAGGTGATTTCGCCGGTGGTGTTCTCGTCGCCCACGACCTTGCCATAGGTTTCGATGTCCACGGCTCCGGTCACGCCTTCGGGGGTTGCGCCACTCTTGGTCAGGGTGGACAGTCCCAAGGCTGCGTCAAGGGTGCTTTCTGCCTTGATGAGCAGTCGGGCGTCGACGCCATGGCTGTTGGTCACGAAGGTGACAGTGTCGCCCGCCACGCCACCCGGGGAGCCTGCGATGGCGGTCCAGCCGCCGGGCAGGGGTCCGCCGTTCTCCACCTTCTGGTCGTTGATGTAGTCGACCAAATCCTGGGTGGAGGCGAAGGTGTCGGTGGGGAAGTCGACTGATCCGAACTCAATGGTCTGGACGGTCTGGTCGATCAGCACGTTGTCGGTGCCGTCGAGGACGATCTGGATGTTTGCGTTGGTGATTCCGCTGAAGTCCCAGGTGCCGCTGGTGCCGCCCGACACAGCAGGGTAGGACTGCTGAGTGCCGGTGACGCTGGCGCGCTCCATGTCGGTTCCGAGGCCCGTGGGGTTGTCACGGATGCTGTCGGGGTCGCTGACGGAGCCGCCGTAGATGGCGTTCTGCACCGATACGAACTCAAGGGAGGAGGCGGGGCCGTACGCCCAGGTGGTGCGCACGCCGAGGGTTGACGATCCACTCTCGTAGAACTCGATGCCGTCGTTCTCCGTGTCGAGCTGGTCGTTCAGGGCCTGAACCAGGTCGTCCACGTTGTAGCCGGTCAGGTTAGCCAGCACAACCAGAGTTTTGTCGGACAGCTGGCCGTTGAGCTTCCAGCGGAAGAAGCTGTCTTCGTTGAACACGTAGGGGCCTGCGGTGGCGGATTCAATCTCCACCAGGCTGCCGGCGGCGGGGATGTCGACGGCGGCGGTCAGCGCCTGCTCGTCGCTTACAGGGTCCTCGTCGCCGACGCGAACCACGAACAGCTCGTTGGCGACGAGCAGGTATTGGTCGGCGGCGTAAATCAGGAAAGGATCGCCCACATCGGGGTGGGGGTTTCCGAACACGGTGTGGAGCTGTCGGCTCGTCGAGATCGGTGTCGGCAGGTTGATGGGGCCCTTGGAGGCAAAGCCAATCAGGCCCGCCCTGTGGCTGGACTGCTCAGGAGCGATGAAGCTCAAGTCTTTTTCCGCAATCCTAACACTTGGGCTGATGGTGTTAGACGGGGGGAACCCTGTAAGAATCGCCATAGTCTTATTCTCCCTTTCGAATCTTGTTTGTGATTTTCCTGATGGAAACTAACCCATCATTTGCTGCTCTATCTATATATTCAGTAGATCTCTCATCTTCTAAAAGATAAACATTTTTTCCTGAACCGACGCCCGGCAAGTTCAAAGTTGTGAAAGACTTTACGGCCTTCCTAGACCTCACAATCAATTGCACAGGAAACCTGTTCTTATTGGTGATCTCTAGCATTCCAGTTCCTTTACTGACTCTTCAATTCTCATCAATACTTGGGTAATGTCTTCGTCCGTTAGGCCATCGACAAAATCCACCTTCATCTTCAGCACTGCTTTCTTTCTCGTCATCGGCTGCGGGATGTAGGTCTGAGCAACCATGTTGAACTCAAACTTGATGATCCTTATCGCTTTGTCGCCAGGCTCGTTGTTGATGTTGTTTGCAATCGACTCGAGCTTGACTACAGTCTCCCACGGAACGCCGGTTACTCGTATGTATGCCAGATGGCTAAATTTTGAAATTATTTGTTCAGCTATCTGATTCATGTCCTCACGGTAGGTCGTCCATGCGGTCAGCGTGTAGCCTATGTTCACGGGTATGCCACGAGCGACGCCGAAAACGGTGTCACGGTTGTACTTCTCGCTGATGGTCAGTCCGGGCTTTCCGTCCCTCCCTCGCATCAGGTTCAGAGCCTGGTGGTATGTGTACCTGTTCAGGTCGTAGTCGATGCTCGTCTGGGTGAGCGCCAGCATGGGGAGCCTTAGCCGGTTGACGACCAACGTCTCGTCCTTTCTCACGTTGTCCTGCACGATTGCGGCGACGGCCTTTTCCGGTGGGCCTAGCAGTATGGGTATGGGCCATGCCTTGCCGTCCTCGTCGATCACAACTACGTTGCGGAACATGTCCAGCATGGCCTCGTCACAGCCACGCATCGCCTTGCTGTAGCGGTATAGTGTGTCGCGAGATGGGCTCTCCACATCGTTGAGTATGTGGCCTTTCTGCATAGGGTCGCAGTCGACCCTCGCACCGAAGCCCGTCTTCTTCATGGTCTGGTCTTTGAGCCAGTTCAGCGACTCGTCGTTGACCATCCGAAGGTTCTCGGGCGCGTTAGGGTCCTTGTCGCAGTAGGGGGGAGCCGGGTCCAGTATCGGGTCGGGACGGCTTGCCTTGGGGTCGCATTGGTCGTAATCTCTCTGTTGCTGATTTGGGTTCTCTACGCTCAATTTGGCCTCCTCAAGCTAGGTATCCAGTCCGGGGACAAATATGGAAAGCGTCTCGCTCAAATATCGGCTCTGGTATCAGTGCGAGCCCCCAAAGCCGATCAAGCTCCAGATTCCCGGCTGGAGTGGCGAGGCGAACGAGCACACGGACGGCGACAGGCCGCAGCCGTGGCACTGCGTCCCATTTGTTGAAGGAGCTACATACGGGCTGGAATTGTGCTATGCGTTCGACACCGAAGCCAGAGTCACCTTGCAAGGCGATGAAATAAAGGTTTCGGGGGATTTCACCGAGGAGAACAAAAGAGTCCCAAATGTGCCGCTGCCGCCGTTCTCAAGCTTCGCCCCGGGCCACTTCGGCATGACCTCTTGCATGGACATCAAGGTGCCGGAGGGATACGTCCTCCGCCTCGAGCCGCACCCCCGCTTCTACACAGATGAGACCGATACGGTCCCGTGCGCCATTCCTGGCCACCTGGCAACGAACTGGTGGGGCAAGATTTTCTTCGTGGTATTCAAGAACCCGAGGAAAGGGCAGGAGATAATTTTCAGGAAGGGGGAGCCCTACGCTCAAATACTTGTGATCCCCAAGAAGATGGCGTATACCTTGGAACCCATGCCCCTCAACGAGCAGCAGGCGAGGACGATGTTCGATGAGGTCGTTGGCGGTTGCGCTAGGCACATAGCCACGAACTCATGGAAGGACCACAGGGGAAAGAGCTTCGATGATAAATATAAGGTGCTGAACAACATCAGCGTGAAGCATGGCACCGAAGGCGTCTTGAAGCACGTCGACAGGGTTCGCAGCCAAACGCACGGGAAGCAAGGTTCCAAGTCGATAAGGCTCAGACTGATAAATCGCAAGGCGGTCGTCAAAGATGAAACCATTCAGGATTCGGAAAAATAGCAATCGGCGCGCCGTCTACATAGCCGACGCGCCGATCATATTGAGAAAGCCGAAGTTCCCCAAGCGTTTGTTCCTGAAAGTCAACAAGCCTGGGCTTTATGAACGCCGCATCACTTTTGAGCTGCGGCCTGACCAGCGGGGGCTGCCTGTGCTTGAGCGGCTTGAGGCTGTTGAGGCTGAGCTTGAGGAGCGGCGGCTTGCTGCTGGCCAGCGGCGCCGGGGGTAGGCTGCTCCATCGTTTTCAGCAGGTCGCCAAGCGTCTTCTTCATCTTGGGATCGGCAACCTTGTCTGCGTTGGCCTTCAAAGTGTCCAATATCGTCTGCGTAGCCTTATCGGGAATGGGAGGCGAGGTAGCGCCCCCTTGCGGCTTCTGCTGCTGTTGCTGCTGCTGCTGAGCCGGTGGCTGCTGCGGCTGCGCTCCAGCTGCGGGAGCCTGCGCTGCCTGCTGTGGCGCAGGCTGCTCGCTCAGCATCTTTTGGTAGAACTCGTAGAAAGACTTCATGGTGCTCCTTAAACAATTTTGATTTTGATGTCGGGTTCCTTCTGCGTGACCTTGCCGTCGCCCGTTACCACGTCCTCTTGGAATCTCTGGCATATCAGCTCGATGCGCAATGCGCCCCAGAGCTTGAACTCGCCCAGGTTTCTCTGGACTATGACCCAGTTCTCGCGCAGATGCGGTGTGAAGAGCCTAGACCCTATCTTCGGCGGGTGGCCTATGGACTTGAGCACGTCACGGTAGTTCAGCTCGAACTTCATCTCGTCGGGCGCGTCGATGCCGAACTGGTTGATGAGGTTCTGAGATGGTATAGGCTCGTAGTTGCACCAAAGCTGAACAGGGTTGTTGGAAAAGAGCTTGTTCCGAGCCTCGAGGTAGATCGGGTCGATCATGTTGGGGGTTATGATCACCTCGTAGTAGTAGATCGGCGAGCCGCCCCTGCGGATCGCCTCCTGGTCCCAAAGGTTGAACAGGTCGTGGCTCCTGTCCAGCGGGTCGTACATCTGCACGCTACCACGAAGCTGGTAGGGCGTTCCGTCGCAGTTCTTGAGTGCCATGATCCTCCTTGAATCACATGTTGAGTGCGGCGCGAGCAGCTGTTTCCATGGCAGGCTTCAGAACCTGCGTCCTAGCAGCAAACACATCTTTCTCCTCGACACCTAGCTTTTCGGCTATCTCTCTTGCAGACATCCCTGTGAGGATTAGCGATGGCTCTGGGAACTCGTTCCTAGCCCTGATCATGCGTTGAGCAACCTCAAGGATCCTCATGGTTGCTGCGCTCTTTTCCGTCCTGATTCGAGCTGCGATTATGTCTTCTACCTTTTGAAAGAACTCGCCGATGCGAGCCTCCTCGCCAACGTCGGGTTCCATGGCATGCCTTGCAGCCCCTGCTCCTCCCACGTCGACATTTGCTCCGGCGCCTGCGCTGCCGTCCTTGTGCGCGTCGCCTTGTAGTCCACCGACAATCTTTGGCCTCTTTTGATAATCGCCGTACTTGAAGTCGATGAAGAGCTTCTCTTTTTCCTCAAACTTGGGGGTCTTCGTGCCGACGATGGCCGGGTCGAAGCTTGGGCTGTCCTCCGGAATCCCGAACATTTCCCTGTACTTGGCCTTGGCTGCGTCGCGCAACTCAGCCGGGAACAGCGAGAAGTCGCCCTTCTTGAGGCGGCGGGAATACTCGTCGGCCACGTACTTTGTGCCAGAGTCCTTCCTCACCACCGAAACAAGCCTGTTTCGAAGGGTGTTGAGGATCAGCTGGCGTGCCTCCTTGGCGAACTTGGCGGGGTCGTGGGCCAGTTGCTGCCTCTTGCTTCCGATCAGCCTGGTGAGGGCATTTGTGGGGTTCTGAAGGTCGAGGATAACGTCGTGGACGATTGAGTCTGCGAAGTGTGATGGATCCTCTCCCTTGGGGAGCGAGTCCCGCTGCGACATTACAACATTCTTGATCGCTTGGGCGAAATCGACGGGCGTGGTCGATAGGTCGATCTTTTCGCTTCCGCTGCCAGACACCAAGTCCGTGATGAGGTCATTCGTCGACTCCTCGCTGATCATCGCCAGCTTGGGGTTGCGGACCAGCGCCAGAATGTTCTCTGCAAATTGCGAGAATTCAATATCGTTAAGCCAAATCTTGAAGTCGCTCATGTAACACCTCGATCAAATATCTACTCGGTTCTATAGTTTTTTTCTTGTGTTTCTTCGCCCGAAGCTCACGATAAATGAGGAGGGCGGACAGTTATTGTCCGCCCTCGTTATTACTCAAGTGTTAGTGTTGGCGTTATTGCGATCTCACCGCCCGGCGATGGCAGGGCGAATGGAGCCGTGGAAAATCTTTCCAGCCAAAGTAGTCTGTTTGAAGTGTCGGTGACGAAGTAGCCATAGCAAGTGACTGCGGTGGTGAAGGTGAAAGTTTGCGCGCTGTATTGAGCCGTGCTAACGCCGAGGCTGTTAGTCGCCACCGTCCAGTCGGAGCCAACCAAGGTGATGGCCGTGTAACCGGCCTGCGTGGCCTCGTCTATGTCGCCAATGACCGTCGCCTCGCTAGGCGTTAGGTTGTTGGTGTAAAGCTTGATGACCCTGTTGCCACCTGCGTCCCCAGAGGCTGTCCCATCGGCCTTGAGCTGGTTGACGATGTACTTGAGCATCAAGAGCTCTGCTGTGTTGGGAACAATCAAAGACATGGCTTCTCCATCGTTACGGTTGCAAAGTTATATATCTCGTTTTTTTGCGAATTTGGCGGGTAAATAGGTGGCATGGCCCTTAAGAACAAAGACGGCTCTGTTTACAGGCTCTCTGGACCGAACCCTGCCATGAAGACGCAGTCGGTCTGGAGCGACTTCAAGTTGCACAACATGAAGTGGAGTACAGACCGCTTCTCTAACCTGACGAAGACTTCCCCGCCCGAGCCTCCTATTCAAGCGGAGCCGGAGGAGCCGATAATCAATTCTCCGCTCGTCCAGCCGTCATTTGTGGAGGAGCTCGAGTCAACAAAGCCCGAGAAGATAAGAATCGTGGTGCCGCCGCCCGCCAAGAAGCAGCGTAGCGAGGGGGCTGATGAAAACCCCTCGGAAAGGACTCCGGAAGTCCATCGGGATGTAAAGCGCGAAGAGGAGGAGGCCGAGGCGCAGATAAACAAGGTTTTCATACACTGTCTGCCTGCGACAACGACAATGAAGACCGACAGCCTCTACGGCGAGGTTTACAAGACGGTCAAGTACGGCGAGCAGTACAGCTTCGAGGGCGTGGTCATATCGGAAACAGACATCGGAATGGAGTTTTGGACTGACGCCCAGGTTTCTCTGGACTCCATCGTCTACCCGAAGGTGAACAGCAAGCGCTGGTGGAGGGTGAGGACTAAGGAGCCGAAGGCGATGGGAGTCCTTTACCAGTGCATACCTTCGGAGAAGCAGCCATCTTTTCAGGCCTGACCGGGCGGTACCACTCGCGCCACGAGGCCGGCCTTCTTGAGTTGCTCGCTGTGGTCCGCAACGCTCTTCATGTAGCCTGCCTCATAGACGTCCGTCAATAGCTTCATGAACCCTTGGTAGTCCGACTCGGTCATGAGGGCGGAGCCGAGCCTATCAACGATAGGCTCGTTCCTTGTGTACCTCTCCTGGAGAAGCTGGAACATCACCCTCTTAAGGGCGTGCCCCTTGGGGTTAGCCATCACGTCAAGCCAACTAGCCATGCTGGATGCCTCTCTGTGTCATCGAGGACTGTATGGAGGAGAGAGCGTTCCTGAAGTCCTCCGGGTCATAATCCGACTGGTGCGACTTGATGAAGTCGTGAATCCGCTTGAGCATGCTCGGCGTGGCGAACCTGTGGTAGTCCTTGTTCATCGCCAGCTGGAACTGCGCCTCTGGGGACTGCTCCCTGCGTATGTCGAACCAGCCCCCAGACGGCTGGCCCATCTTTCTGGGCTGCGGCCTCATGGGTCTTATGGCCGCCATCTTCTGGCTCAGGTGCAGCTGGGCGGCTGCGAGTATTGAGTTCATGTCGTCCAAGGTTGTCTTGTCGGTGGCGCGAAGCCACTGGATCTCGTCGGAGAGGGCCTTCCGCAGGTCCTCGTTGACGAATTTGCTCAGCTTCCCAGGGGCTGCGCCGAATTTCTGGGCGATCTGCGGGTCACCTGCGTCGCCGGAAACCCTTGCGAGTTCGCTCTGATAGGCTTCCTCCGCCTTCTTGATGGCCGTCGCCTGCTCATCTTCTAGTCCTGGCTTGACCTTGGTGGTCGGGACTATTTCAGCGTCGCCGCCCCTCGCGCGAATCTCGGCGAGGGCTTGCTTGACAAGGGGGTGGTTTTGAAGCGAGGCGATCATCATCTCGCTGTCAAGGCCGTCCTCGACCCAGCTCTTGACCTGCGACTTGCCGTACTCGGTCGCGTCCTCCTTGGAGCCGCCGTTGATGTAGAGCTGGATCGCAGCGAGGATGTCAGCCGCCTCCTCTGCGATGTTGTTCTTTTCGATCACAATCTGCTTCAGGCGGCCGACGACGGCGGATCCTATGTCCTCGCGACTGGCCTGGATTGCCGTGTCGCTGCTGGACTCAACCTCATGAGCCCTCTGCCGCAGTGCTTGGATTTCCTTCATCATGTCCCTGAAGGCCTGGAGCTTGTTGGGCGCCGTCGCAGACTGAATTCGTGTGGAGGCCTGACCCGCCGAACGCCTTGCCTCATCCGTGAATGCGCGCTTCCGCCTCGTTCCGCCTCCCCAGTTGTCTTGGGCGTAGAGGTTGGTCTTGTCCTTGGCGTAAGAGGTTCTGGACTGTGGTGTGTTCAACTTTTCGTTGTCCAGCTCGTTGACCGCCGTCTGGAATACTAGCTGGTGCAGCTCCACAACGCTCTGCATCATGAGGGCGTTCTCAAAGTCGGTCTTTCCGCCGCAGCTGTTGCTGCGTATGCAGTTCAGCACCCCCTTCAGGAAGTCCAAGTAAATGCCAGAGTTCTCGGCGGGCTGTATCGACCCGCCAGAGTAAACCACTTGCTGCTGCGACTCGATGACCTCTTTGTATCGCTGGTTGAACTCGGGGGTGTGCGCCACCAGGTGCTTGATAGACTCGGTGCGGTGGTTCAGGTGAAGGGAGCCCTGCGCCCCAATCCCCTTCGGGTCGCCGTACTGGAACTCCTCGTCGTCCACCTTGATGAAGTCCTTGTTGTGGCCGGTGACCCTGTCAGGGTTCTTGGGAACGCGCCTAGTCTGCTCCTTGCCGTTCTCGTCGATGTATTTCTCCGTCACGAAGTCGGAATCGTTCATCTGGCGGTAGAGGTGCGCGTCCTTGACGACCGGTATCCACCTCTTGACCTCCTTGACCTTGCCGTCCTTGTCCTTCACCCGGACAGTTTCCTCCTTGTAGGGCAACACAAGGTTGGGCTTCTCTATCCCTCCTGTCGGGGTCAGCTTGGGGGATCTCTCGTGGCCCTGGAGCCCAGGAGCCTCTGGCCCCATGAGTTTACCTGCCTTGATCAGCTCTTTGATTTCTTCGGTCGCCCTTCGGTTTGCCTCCTTCTGCACCTCGGAGCCGGTGGGGAACTGCGCCTGTAGTTCAGGGCTTTGCTGGACGGCTTTAAGCAGTTGGTTCCTGTGCTTGGCCTCCAGCTTGTCCTTGACCTGGTCGACCGTGAATGTGTCCTTGCCGTCGCCCTTCATCCACTTGACGTCAGGGTCTTTTATTTCGCCGAACATTCTGTGGCTGTTGAGAACGAGGAAGCTTCGGACCCTGTCCCGAATCTGCTTGGCGGTGGGAAACCTCATGCCCGCAGTGCTATGGCTGTGTACGTCCTTGTCGGATGACTCGATTGGGTTCCGCATGTCGAATCCGTACCGGCCAGTGCCCTCCAAGCCCGACTCGGGGTGGTGGGGGTCGCCTTCCGTGGTCTCCAGCTTGTGGTAGAGCCTGTTGAGGAATGGCTTGGCGACGAAGGTTATCGTCTCCCTTGTCCTGTTGCTCCTCTTCTTGCCAGTTGCTGGGTCGAAGCTGGTGTCCCTGAAGGTGAAGTCTGCCTCCTCCTGATCCCCGGGGATGTGAGGAGTCCTCTGCTTGATGTGGTCGTGCGCTTCCTTGTCTGCGATGTTCACAAGGGCGCTGTCGGACTTATCCCTCGTGTATGACTCTTGGTATCGAGTCTTGAGCGAGTTGACGTAGGTCTTGGGCAGCTTGATGTGGTCTTCAAGCTTGTGGAGGTTCTTCCACGCTGACTCTGTCTGGTATCGCAGAGCCTGGTAGATGGCGTCGCGCAACTGCTCGTAGCCCATGGCCACCTTCATGTCGTGCAGCGCCTTGATGCTCTTGAAGAGCATCTCGTAGCGGTCTGCGAGCGCCTGCGGCCAGAACTCATGGGGGAACTGCCTCATGAACTCGATGTCATCTTGATCGATGTGGACCGGGGCGCGAGGCACGTACCCGTGCAGCGCCATCTCTTGCATGTTTCGCAAGTATTTCCTCTGGAACAGGCCCGACATTCCGTCGCCGCCAAGGCTCGATAGAAGGAATTCCCTGAAAGAAGATGCCATGTTAGTCCTTTTACTTGGCCGAAACCCAATACCGGCCTCTCACAGGATATATAAATCACCAAACACGCATTTTTCGGGTCAAAATATGAACAGCAACGTCCTCTACATCCCCAGGCCCACACAAGACCAGTTCAACCAGCTCTCCTGCGGACAGGGTTGCAACGACCTCGGTCCAACGGAGCCGCTCGACCGGGTGGGAGCAAGGCGCTACAGGGACAAGGTGCGAGAGCAGATCAAGGACTACGTGCTAACCATGCTGGGCGCCCCCGTGCTCCCCTTGGAGTTGGACAACCAGCAGCTTGAGAACTGCGTGGACTTCGCCCTACAGGTGATCGAAGACTACGCCCCCATGGAATACTTCACCTACTACAGCTTCTACACGACGCCGGGGCAGAGCGTGTACGAGATGCCTCCCGACGTTGGCTACATCCGTGAGGTTTCCTACAAGGAGACCGCCAACTACGCGTTCTCTGCGAGCGACCTCGGCGGTGTCATCCCCCTCGAGTACATGGGCGCCGGCGCATATGGCTCGATAGCAGGCGGCATCAACCCGCAGCAGCCCGTGTGGGGCAAGATGAGCGACTGGGTGCTCTACAAGCAGTACGAGGACATGTACAACCGTGTTTCGGGGCAGCAGGGCGGCTGGGAGTGGCTCGGGGGCTACAGGCACGTGAAGCTTTACCCCACCCCCTACAGGACCTACCCTGTGATAGTGAAATACCTCCAGAGGAAGACCGACTTCAGGCAGGTCACGCAAGCCATGCAAGAGGGAGCGCTGGCGTTTGCGAAGATCATACTTGGCCGAATCAGGTCTAGGATCGCCAACCCTCCTGGGCCCAATGGAGGCGTTCAGCTGGATGGGCAGACAATCCTCGCAGAGGGCCTTCAGGAGAAGAAGGACTGGGAGGAGAGGCTGCTGGTGAGGTTCGGCGACGTTCTCGGCCCGAGGATGATGTGATGAAAAATTGGCTGTGGGACATTTGTGTCGGCTTGTGGGTATGGGTAGGTTACTACCTGTGGATTACCATCGAATACCTTCACTTTGAAGTCCACGGCAAAGGGCCTAGGCGTCAGCGAAAAGGGTAGTCGCCCTGAAGATTCAAGGTCGATGAAACCTTTGGCCAGTTCTGTTTGACCCATGCCTTGAATGCGGCCTCTGCCTTCTGCACAGCAGCCCCAGGGCCGTCGTAGGTCTTGCCAGTCTCCTCAAATTCCTTCACGTGGGTGGCCTCGTGGACTATGGTGCTTGCAATTTCCACCACGGCCGCAGGGCTGTCCCCGTAGTTTCGCACGTGCCTCATGACGTCGACGCGAATCACGTCGGATGGAATGATACGCTTGGGATCGATGTCGGGAAGGTACTGCAGGATCACCTTCTTGGGTAGTTGCTGGAGCTTCTTGCTGAGGTCGGGGTCGTTCGGGTATATGAGTTTTATCTTGTTGATGACTTCCGGGCCGATGGACTTCTTGTTCTCGCTGCTCACATAGAGGCCGTAGGCGTTGCCCGAGCCGAGCTCCGCAATTGTGGAAATGTTGGTCAGCAGCCGTTGCCCGGTCGCCTCGTCGTACATCCTCACAAGCCTGACGCTGTCCTTCACCCGAGCGTATAGTCTCTCGACCCTGCTTGAATCGACCTCCTCCGTGCCCACGGTCGATTCGCTGTAGGCTCCGCCACGCCTTTGGCGAGCGCAGTAGTTCTTCTGGCTGAATCCTCTGGGTTTTCCGCAGTCTATGGACCTCTTGTACTTCAGGCTCCAACGCGACTTCATGCCTTCCCTAGGCTCGTTGCGGGCCTCCCTTTGAAGGAGCCAGTCGGTGAATTTGTTGCTTCCCATGCAATATATATCGCGAGGTGACCATGAAAAAGCTATCGGAGTGGCGGTCTGAGCAGCAGCTGGATGGATTTCGGCCCTGCACAATGGACCGTGAAAACTTTGCAGAAACATGCAGACAGTACTTCTCAACAGTCCTGGGTGGCAACATGAAGACCTTGGCTGCCTTCAGGGACGACACCTTGGTCGAGGCGGCAGAGCACAGTAGGTACTCCGTTGAGGTGAACTACAGGACGACGGGCGACGAGGCGCTTGAAGCCTTCGCCAAGATTTGCCTAGGCTATGTCAGCGCCGCCCTTAAAAGACACAACTTTCATACCCGCCATGTGTTTACGGAAAAGCCAATACGCCTTCTGGTGACAAGTAGAAACTGGGACGACGGCACTTGGACCGGATGCGTCACATGGAACCCAGAGCACAAGTGCTTCGTTCTCAGCAAAGGCTTTTACAACAAAGACCGAAGAACCGTAAGCGTCCAAAAGTCAGACAAGTGCAACGCCACTTCAGCAGCCGAAATATCGAGGGAACTCATCAACACTATGCACCACCTGCGCGACCAGCCAGACAGGCACGAGGAGAAGTTGAAGCCCGTGCCCCTGAAGAGGGGTCCCAAGAGATGAAAGGCGACCGAAAAGACCTCGCAGCGGGAATTCTCTACACCGACGGCAAGAGAATACTTCTGCTGAAGAGGGCAGGGGATTGCTCAGGAAATGGGACTTGGTGCATCCCCGGAGGTCATGCCGTGCACGGGGAGACCCCCCGGCAGACTGCGGAAAGGGAGTCGCGCGAGGAGTGCGGTGCGGAGGGGGGCAAGGCCTTCGAATCACACATCGATGACAGCGGAAAGCCCGTCTTCCACACCTTCCTGAAAGAGGTTCACCGCCCGTTTCCCTGCATGTTGTCGGACGAGCACTCCGATTACCAGTGGGTAGAGTTCGGGGACGTCAACGACAAGGAGCTTCTGCCAAGGTTCTCCAATCAGTGGCCCTATCTGCTGAACAAAATCAAGAGCCACATGATGCTTGGCACTCGGTTCTCCGAGTGGATCAAGAACATTAGGTCATGACTCTGGCCTTACGATCCATGCGTATGGGGCTATTCCGCATTCCATGCAGTAGTTGGCGTGAAGTTGGAGCCAGTGGAACTGGAAGGCTGCTTTGGGAACCCATGAATGCTTTTGGTTTAGGTTCACACAGAAGAACGACTTCTCCGTGAGATCGGTAATCAGGTAGTAGTGGCCCACCATGATTCCCCTGTCCATGTAGGCGGACTTCATCACCACGGCCCTGCCCACGACGAGGGCATCCTCAATGGTGCCGACGTTGGGGGCGTTCCTTGGGGATATCTTGATGTCGGGTATCTTATACAGAGTCTTGACGAAGTTCTTCAGCGGCGTCCCATACCGCTCGCATCCCATCCTGCGCTTCCACGCCGGGTAATCCCTGTCGTAAGCGACGGGTTCACCGAGCCACTTCAGGAGGTTCATGATGGCAACGGGTCCACAGCTGTAACCGTTCCGCTGCCTTATCCAGCGGGTCGTCATGACCCTATATAGCTAGAGCAGAAGTTAAATCAGCCCTTGATGATTGCCACGCCGTCCAGCGGGTTCTCAAGGATGAGGACGTCTGGGTTTTTGTTGCAAGTGCTGTCGTTCAAAGGCTTTACTGGCTGTTGGTTGTTGACCACGTGCTCAATCTTGCCTTGTTGCGTGATGGTATCGGGCTGATCGAGAATAAGTTTGTTGTCTGGCATTTGTGAGTTCTCCGAAACTTTTTCTGTTTTCTCCTCGGTCTTGATCTCCTCTATGAGCCGCAGAAGGTTCATGGGCGACCCGACCAACTTTAGATAGTAGCTGTCCCCCTCGAAACGTTTGCGGGGGCCCACCACGCGAATGCCGTGGCTTGTCGGCTTTGGCAGGGTCAGGTCTGCGTTGGTGTTGTTCTCGTAGATGAACTTGCCCGTCCCGTGGGTGCACTGCTCCATCTTGGTGGCATGATATGCCTTCCTCTCGTAGCGATTCATCCTGGCTGCATATCTCATGTTTCCACCTTTTATATTTTATCCGAAATCCTTGATATTATAGTTAGAGGTTTTCGTTTCAGGAGCTACAACATGAGTGACAAAGCGATCAAGCCGCCCAAGTGGCCTGATGTCTACCCACATGGATGCAAGGCAGGTGACGAGGAGCAAGATTTCTGGATCGCCTTGGCGCGCAACCAGAAGTGGCAATGGAGGAGCGTGGCTGCGATAGCCAAGGAATCCGGACTATCAAAAGAAAGAGTGGAGGAGCTGCTCAACAAGTATTGGAAGAAGGGTATGGTGTTCCAGAACCCCCAGAATGACGATCAATGGGGATATTGGGAGAGGGTTCCGCAGATGCTGCCCAAGAGCAAGCGCTCTGTTGCCGACGACGACCATCACTCAAGGATAGACAAGGCCAAATAGAAAGCGGGAGCTGCGCTTGGCCGCTCCCGCCCTTTTGGTGTCGTCAATCCGTCTCGTATTCTACGCCCTTCTCTTTTCTGAGTGACCCGTCCGGACCTATCGCCTGGTCGGGTGGCGTGAGGTGGTGAACCACGTGCTTCTTAGGCGTGACCGGAGGCCCCGGCGACATCTTCCACAGCGCATCTGGCGCTCTCGACATGAAGTAGGCGTCGGGGTAGTGAGATCTGACGTAACCGTCTGGGTACGCCCAGTGCGCGATGCCGTTTCGGACGTACGCGCCACCCCCCTCGTCTTGCCTGTAAACAGGCAACTCCCTGTGCCGATCGCCAGCCCATGCGATGAAGCTCTTTATTACTTGGCCCCTCCGGCCTTGGGCCCACCCTTCGCATATCCCAGCTTGAAGGCTGCGTCTGCTGCATATGGGGTGAAGAACAGGTCGGGGTATTGGTTGCGGACATAGGCGTCAGGATATGCCCAGTAAGCGATGCCAGCCCTGCGGGTGGCCTCATCCTGCTTGTAGCAAGGCAGCTCTTTCTTGGTTTTCTCAGCCCATGCAACGAATGTGTTCATGTTTTCCTCGCGATCGTTTGAAAAAGGCGAAAACTCGCATCAAGCTATCTATGCGCCGATGCAAGCAATTTCCGCAGACCCTGTCGGTCAATATCATGGAGTAACTGCCGTTATTTATGTTTTCCGCCGATCAGTTTCTGATTCGCTGCACATCTAATCGATAAGGCGCCTTTTACAATTGACGGCATAAGCAAGAATGGCTTACAATTCATCATCGTGCCTATAAGCGGCACAACCGTGCCTATGTGCCTAGTAGTCCGGCTTCGCGTCGATGTCGGTAGCCCTGAGGGCACAAAGGCACTGAAGCCATCCAGAAAGGTTTAGTCATGAGCAACACACTTAACGTGCGTATCACCACCCGCAGCTCGCCTACCGGCGATGTCTACGAAGGCACCGTCAGCATCGCTGATGTGCGCCCCACAAAGCTTGTGCGTCGGGCCGACGGCACCACCCAGTTCCCGACTCGTAGCGCCCTGTGCGGCACCGCCCGCAACGTTGCCAAGCGTCTGGGCTACACCGACGTCGCCTTCACCGACCCTGCCCAGAGCCAGACCAAGGCGACCGCCAAGAAGGCCGCCAAGAAGTCGTCGACTGCCACCTCGACCACCAGCAGCACCAGCACCGCTAGCAACAGCGAGGCACGGCGTAGCCAGGCAACCGAGAGCCGCCGCAGCAATTAAACCGCCCGCTAATTCAGGCGAGCTTCAAGGGAGCCGTGGCCCATGCCACGGCTCTTTCGTTTTAGAGGCTCATCAAGCCAGTGAGCCAGGACTCGGCCTTGCAGAAGGCAGAGTTCCAGTTGCCTGGACTCTCTTGCCTCGCAAGGTAGACGCTCGGATACCACACGGACTCCGTGCCATCAAGACCCCACCTCCAATCAGGGTTCCAAGGTAGAAGTATCGCTGTCGGCTTGCCCATGGCCGCCGACAGGTGCGCGACCGATGTGTCCACGCAAACCAGAGCGTCCAGAGATTCGATCAAGCAAGCGGTTTCAGAGTAGTCCGACATCTTGTCCGAAAGATCGATCAGGCTTATGCCATGCGCCCCCTCTGCGAGGTCAACCGTTTCCTTGGTGTCGTGATATCCACGCTTTCTATAGTCCTTCATCAGGCTGTAGAGAGCGACGCCCTCAATGTCATTCAATTGTTTAAACAACTGTAGTTTGCAAGACCTTTTCCTGTCGTTCGGGTGTTCGGGGTTACCTCCCCAGGCTATCCCAACCTTGAAGCCCGAGCAGGTCGGCAGTTTAATCTTTCTGGGAGCGAAGATATAGGGTTCGTTCGGTATACGATCCTCATTAAGAAGGTGCGGCAGGCTGAGCATGAAGCATGTGTAGTCGTAAACAGGCACGTCATTTCTGCGAGTTCCCTTCACCTGGGGCATCTTGCCCGGGTCAAGGCATGTGACTTCATCGAACAGGTGCGTGGTGATGGATTTGATTGACTCGGAGCAGTGCAGCACAACCCTCGCCCCTCTCTTGCGAAGTACCTCCAAGTACCGGCAGAACTGGATGCTGTCGCCATTTCCTTGCTCCGTGTGAACCAGTATGGTTTTCCCTGCGGGATCAGATCCGTCCCAGCGGAACTCTGGGTCATATATTCTGTCCCAGAACTTAATCTGGTCGTAAACCCCCAGCCGCCACTCGTATTCCTTGAAGGCCTCGCGCCATTGCTTGCGAAGCTGGAGAATTGAGGCGAGGTCCACGTGGGCTTCAGCGAAGTCTGGTTTAATCTCTATTGCTCTTCTCGTACACCTCTCGGCCTCGTCCAGCATCTTCAGCTCGCCGTATGCTCCTCCGAGCATGGCCCAGGTATTGGGCGACTCCTTGATTCCGTTGCTTCTTACAAGTAAAGGAATCGCCCTCTCTGGCTGCCCCATGTTTCTCATTTGCAACGAAAGGTTATTGAGGAAAACCTCGGAATCGGGATTAAGCAGCAAAGCCCTTTCAAGGCATTCGACCGCCTTCTGGTAGTCGTGGCGGCGCGAGTGGCAAATGGCGAGGTTGTTGAGCGACTCTGCGTTGTCCGGCTGCATGCGAAGGCACTCCAACAGCAGCCTCTCGGCATCGTCGGTCCTGTTTAGGGCTTGGTAATTGATGGCCGAGAGCTGCATAAGGTTGTGGTTGTCTGGCCATACCTTCATCATCTGCTCAAGCACAACACAGCATTCCTTGTGTCTTTTAGAAGAAAACATCCTTTCGGCGGTCTTTATGGCCTCCTCAAACAGTTTTTCGGGGTCTATTGGCGCGTCCACATTTTCCTCTTGGTTGCATAAATAAGACATGGAAAATGCTCCGAAAAAACCATGTGGTTGTAAGAAAAGGGCGCTTGCCCCACCCAAGGACGTTGGCAAGGCCCTATCTATGGCCCCCAAAAGCAGCCCTAAGCCAAAGGTGAGCGTGTTCCAGTTTCTTCGGGACAGGTCCTCGAAGATACAGAACGTTGACAAAAGAAAGATAGTTTGATCAGGAGGCAATCATGGCATGCGGATGCAGAAGGGGACAGCACAGGACTCGCACCCCGATTATCAGGCCGACTAGCACAGTGAGGTCAGTTCAGGGAGGCGTAGCGGCAGGCCCCAGCCCTTCCGCTCTGCGCGCTCAGGCGATGAGCGTCACGCCACAACCTCCTAGGAACCAGACCGGCATAGAGAACGAGAAGAAGCAGACCCAATCTATAAGGCGCAAAGCGATACTCAAGGCTTTGGGGCGCTAGTAACCCATGTCAATCCTGTCGGCGTAGGTAGGCACCCGCCACAGTTCCTTGTTTAATTTCACATTGTATTCGGAGGAGGATGTGTCCCACTCCATGGCCATGTCCTCCTCCGGCCATTCCATCCTTGTCTTGCTGCCAAAAAACTTAGCAGTCGCTATCGGAGTGCCATCAAGTAGGCCAAGGCTTACCGATACCACCTCTGCGCTAGAAAGCTTCGCCTCATAGATGTAATTCACATCCCTGTTGCTTCCATCCCGGGAACTTTCGTAGAGAAACACTCTGTCGCCTTCCCTGGTTTGACCGCTCACCTTCTTCGGATCAAGAGGGCAAATGTTCATGGCCTTTATAAGCCATTCTGGATTGAGTGGCGTCTTAAGGTTGGATTTGGTCAAGTTTTTGTGTTCGCAAAAGTAGATCGCCGGAGGGTCCATGCGCTTCGACCAGAACCAAAAGCCCGACGAATTGGAACCGATCTCCAGCTCTTTCCCCGTGATTCTGTGGGAAACGACCAACCTGAAGTTCTTTTCGGCCTCGTAAGTGAGGTTGCCCGAGCATCTGGTGGTGGTGCCCCCTTGCCGCAGCCGTATTGGCAAGGAAGAAATCCGAAAGGTTTTGTTGCCGGCCCTTTTGGCGTTTATGCGATCGATTAGAGCAAGGGCATCGCCGCCCAGCCCTTTTTCGGGCAGGGGGAGCGGGGGTATGTAGGCAATCGGCGCGACTGCATCTCTGCTCAGCAGGAGAATCGCGATGAGCAGCCCCGTGAGAGCCATGATCGCAAGAGCCGCTTTTCTCATTTGAGCCTTTGTGAATTTGTGTGGGTGGCCATATATATTTGCTAGATTTGTCTTCTTTAGACTTAACCCTTAGAACGAAGAGGAATATCATGCTGTCCTATAAACAATGGAAGACCCTCAACGAGTCCGTCCTCCCCAGCTTCAGCCTGGGCCTGGGCAGGCCATCCAGCTTGGGTTTGGTCTCTCAGTTCGGATTCGACGAGATGAAGATGGCCGAGAAGAAGGCCAAGAAAAAAATGGAAGACGGTGAAATCGTCAAGGCAAAGAGGAAAGCCGACAAGCCCGAGGTCGAAGTAGACGTCGACGGCGAAGACTCCGATGAGAAAGGCGTTTGCGGCAAGTGCGGCTCCATGTGCGGCGCCAAGAGCAAGAAGCACAGCGCCAAGCACTGCAAGCTCTGCATGAAGTCCAAGAAGAAGATGTGGAGCGACGAGGACGACCAAGACGAAGAGAAGGCCATGGGCCAAGAGGAAGAGGCCGAAGAGGATGAGGAAGAGGCCGAAGAGGATGAGGAAGAGGCCGAAGAGGATGAGGAAGAGGCCGAAGAGGATGAGGGCAAGGCCGAAGAGGATGAGGAAGAGGCCGAAGAAGACGAGGAAGAGGCAAACGAGGCCTACTCCAAGAAGCACATGGACTCGGAAGAAGACGAGGACGAGGACGAAGAAGAGGGCGACTCAGAGGACGAGGATCACGAAGATCACGACCACAAGCACGGCCACGATAAGAAAGATCACGACGAAGATCACGAAGAAGATCACGACGAGGACGCCGATGCCCCCAAGATGTCCAAGAAGAAGATGCTCAAGGGTGGTCAGCACAAACTGGACATCAACAAAGACGGAAAGATCAGCGGCGAAGACTTCAAGCTCATGCACAAGATGAAGAAGGGCAAGAAGGGCAAGAAGCACGATCACGGCGACAAGCACGAGCACAACGAGGAAGAGGCTTGGTGGAACAGCGTGCGCAGCATGATCGGCCCATCCGACGCGAAGTACTCCGACGGGTTCTTCAGCCTGCTCGACACTGACAACCTTTATCAGGCCGTCAGGAACGAAGAGTAATAACTCAACAAACTAAAAAGGCCTAGGCTCTTCAGGGGGCCTAGGCCTTTTTCATTTGAATGACTTCCAAATCCTCGCCATGCCTTCCTCAACTTCGATCTTTGGTTCGTACTTGAGTTTTTCTTTTGCCAGGGACAGATCGACGTTGGTTGCCTCCTGGTAGCGATCAAGGAATGGGCAGTCTATGAATTTGACTCTTATTTCTTTTTTGCTGATGGACTTGGCTAGAGAAACAAGCTCGTTGAATGAACGCGCTCTGCCTCTGCCCACGTTGGCGATGAAGGACTCTCCGCTGTCCATCGCCAGTATGTTCGCATCGACGACATCCCCGACATAGACCCAGTCCCTGTGCTGCTCGCCGTCCTTGAAAAGCTCTAGGGTTTCGCCCACAAGTGCCTTCTGCAAAATTTGAAAGACCATGCTGGACCTTCTCCCCTTGTGCCCCTCGCCCGATCCGTAGACGTTTGTGTACCTCAGCCCAACCACCTTTATCCCCCTCTGCTTCGAGAACTTCATGGCGAAATTGTCGAATATCAACTTGGACTTGGCGTAGGCATTGAGTGGGGACAGAACCTGTGACTCCGAGAAAGCGGTCTCGCACTTCCCATAGACCGAGCAGCTGGAGGCATAGACGAAATTAGTGCATCCCAGGTCTGCGAGCTTGAGGAACATTTTTGAGGGCAGGACGACGTTGTCCTCGCACATAGTTGAGTAACCATTGCACAGGGTGTCGTTGTTGGCCGCCTGGTGAAAGCAAACATCGATTTTAGGCAGCTTGGATAAGTCCACGAAACCAAGTTCCTGTGTGATCAGCTCATGGCATCTTGGCTTGTGCTCCCACTCTCTGCCCAGCGCATACACGGTGTGGCCCAGAGACATTAGGCGTTCGCAGAGGTGGTGGCCAACAAAACCCGTGGCACCCGTCACCAAAGTTGTTTTTGACATCGTGCGTCCCTCCGTTTAATCTAGTGCATCGCTCGCGAGGAAAAGGAATGCAGAGGTTCTTCGACCTGTATTTAGCGCTTGGGCTTCGCCCTATCGCGCTCTACCCGGGATCGAAGTGCCCGATGGGCAATGCTTGGAACGAGGGCTGGACGCCAGAGAAGTGGCGCCCGATGTTTGAAAGTCCCTGCAACATGGGGATACTGCTTGGCGAAATCGTCGACGTGGAGGGGGACACGGAGGATGCTAATGACTTGCTGGAGCGAATGATAGATGGAGCACGAAGGCCCATGTACAGAAGCTCTAAATCTATACATAACCTTTTCATCAACCCAGACCCTAGCTTGACTAGACTTGTCGCCCACGGCATCGAGTTTCGCGCGTGGAACCACATGTCCGTGGTTCCCCCATCGATTCACTTGGACGGCAAGAAGTACAGTTGGCTACAGGGCAGCTCGTTTCCGATACCGACCATGCCCGGCGAACTCTTGGAATTCTACAAGAAAAACATCAGGCAGGGCTCTAGGGTGGCCCCAGCCGTAAAGACCAGCAAGAGCAAGGGCCTGCGCAGGGATCAGCGATACACCGAATGCAACAGGTGTAAAAAAAAGTTTGTCATCAACAAGCGAAGGCTAGTCTTGGAAGTGAGGGCATCAAGGCTTCTGGGATGCCTTTGGATGTGCAGGGGATGCAGGCCGTTTGACATCAGGGAAGCATGCAGGTCGATTCGCGAAGATTCAAGGCGATGAACTCGTTTGCGATTCTGAGGCCCTCGCCACCAAATTCGTGACCCCCATCTGGGAACTCTACGTTGGTCAGCCTGAAGTTGCCTCGCATCAGAGCCAGAGAGGTTGGCTGCACTCTGGCGCCGAAGTTGAAGACCTCGTCGTCCCTGCTGTTCACCATCAAAATCGGAGAGCTGTTGCATGACCGAATCACGCGACGGGGGTCAAGAAGACAACCCTTGTGCGCCACAACCCCAAGATACCTATCGCTGACTTGGGTAGCGATGGACAGCGCCAAAACCGCACCCGCCGAGTGACCGAAAAGTACCGTCCTGTCAAGTCTCACTCTGCCCTTGGCTGCGAGGGTCGCAAGACTATGTGAGATTTTCAGCGCGCTGGCTTGCGAACCCGCCAATGCCTCCTCTTGGTCAGCAGGCGAGACGGGGCGAGGATACCACTCGCGAGATGGGGCCAAGACCAAAAAGGATGGCCTGCACTCAATTGAAGACTTGAGATGCGACAGGAGCCTCGCAGGACTTTGGCCACGGCCGCAAAGGGCCACGACCAAAACGTCGCTGCTTCCCATCTGGTAGAGAAGCTCGCCGACGATCCCATCGAAAGAGTCGTGGTCTAGCCTTCCGTAAGCTTCCATAGGCCCCACGTCTCCTGCAGGTCCGGGTTGGATGGCAGATGCGACAACTTATCGATCCTGTCATAGAGGCTTTCGGGTAGATAGTTGGAGATGAAGAGCATGAACTTCTCTCCCAACTTCTTGTCGCACGAGTTTATCGCACGGCGCAGCATCTTCAGGTCGTATCCGCTGCAAGAGTATGCTTTGCTTGGGTCCTCGCTGTCAAGAAGCGACTCGTTAAGGCTCCAGAACTTCTTGTGGCGTTCCTCGGCCACGAAGTCTAGGCAGAAAGCCGTGAGGTCGTATATCAGCGACACGTATTCCGGGCAGCAGAGCCAGAAGTTTCCGAGCGTCCTGTACTCAAAACCGTAGTCGGTCGCACGGTGGCTCCCTGCGTGGCCATAAAGCTTTCGCCGTTCTTTGGATGTGGGGTCGTGGTCGAGGAAAAGGCTTGGGACGCCTATGAAGAGGTCCATCATCCTGATGACGTCGAAGCCAACCAAAGGGTCGGACAGCATGTCGGCTCCGACGTGCACATGCCCGCCGGCAGTTCTAAAGGGTGATGTTTGGAATGCTTCGTCGGGGGGGAGAACACAGCGGAGTGAGTATACGTCCCATTCAGGATTGCAGCCAGCTATTTTCGCGTCCTTGTGACCGAGCTCGCTAGCTGGGTATTTGGCCGACGCCCTAGCCACGACCTTTGCTGGGCGCACCATCCTGACAAGGCTTTTAAGTGAGTCCTCTATGTTTTCAAGAACCTCTTCCTTGCTGCGCCCAGGCCTGACTGCCAGCTCTGCGAGAACATTGTCGTAGTAGACTTCTCCGCCGGGTCGTTTGGCAGCCTTGTCCTTCCGAGGCAACAGAGCGATGGCGCTCCGAAGCTGGCCGTCCATTTCCAGCATGAACTCTGGGTCGCATCCGAATGTGAACTTCATCGAAGCCTCCTATCGCAGTCTGTGCCATTGCGGTACGTAAACTTGTCTGCCAAGCCTTGCGGCCACCATATCGCTGGCTAGCCCCACGACCCCCAAGCTGTTGTGGACGTCCTCGATAGGCAAGTTGGGATAGTTGCTTCTGAGCCCGCCGCAGAAAAGCCTGCGGTCCCCCAGACGTATGATCTTGTGCAATACCGGCTCAATCAGCCGAAGCCATTTCCGGTCCTTCTTCTGATATGGCGCAACTTCCCCGTTTATGATCGCCCTTATTGTGGCCTTGTAGTGGTCACCCTGCCGATGGATGAGTCCGACCCGCAGCAGCAGCGCGAAAAGCGAAAGCATTGGTGGGGAGGCGATCCAGCGCCTGTTGGACTGAATCAAGAAAACGCCGGCGCGCCTGTAGGCCGCCGGAGGGTTTTTGCATCTCCTCACGACGCTCTTGCGCATCTTGAGCGATGACTCGATCTGGTTGACGAAGTCCTTGAGGCCTGGGATGCGCTTCTCTAAATCCCAGTCCTTGGAGTTGCTGAAAAGCACCCTTGTCTGCCTGAAGCAGCAGTTGGGCTGGGCATCTGGGTCATATTGGAATCGATATATATCGATCTTCCTGCCATGCACGCAGGAGAAAGCCACATCATGCAGGAAGTCTTTGCAAAGCACGAAGGGGTGGCACTGGGCATTGTCGTCGCTGACCAAGGCGAACTCCAGCCCACTCTTGTATATCTGGAGGACTTTCTCATGCACGCGCTGGGGATACCACAAGATCGACTTGAGGTAAGACCCGCAAGCTTGCGGTATTTGAGCCGAAGCTTTTTGGGTGGCAGGGCGCATTGCTGTCCTAGGGTTACATCATATTTTAAAGGCAGTTTTCGCTGAGTCAAATTATAGATAATGCCATAAAAGGTGAGGTTCATGCCGATAGCAGCTTCGGATATCCAGTACTTCTATTCAGGGGGACCAGGTTCCTCCACCGCAAACGACTCTCTGGGCGGGCAGATATCCTCGTCGAATACTGGGTCGAACATCTTCAGCGACATTTCTGCTGACGACGCTTTGACGGGCTACACCGACTACAGGTGCGTGTATGTCGCAAACCTAGGAGCCAGCGATCTTTACAACGCAGTACTTGAGATTGCCTCTCAGGTGCCCGCAGCGATAGTTGACCCCAACGCGCCAGTCGGAGCCATGGTCGAAATAGGCTTCGACGTCACCAACGAGCGCCAGATCGTGACGGTCACGAACTTCTCCAACATATCGGCCGGCGACATAACACTCACTTATACGGACAGCGACCTCGGTGCAACGAACTTCACTTTCAACTGGAACGCGTCGGTTCTCACAATGGCGAGCAATTTCGAGACGGCGATACAGGCCGTCCTGAACCTTGAGGAGGTTGAGGTTTCTGGGGACTACGACGCAGGCAGCGACACGGCAAGCTTTGAAGTGAACTTCGTGGGGACCGCAGGACAGAGATACCACGACATCATGACTTTGGACTCTGACACATTGGTATACAGCGGGACAGCTCCAGTCATATCAATCATAAAATCAGTCGACGGAGGGCCGATCAACAGCACTGCGACTACGATTGCGTATCCGACCACTCCACCCGTCGATGTGACCTTTTCGCCCGCCCCCCTGTCCGTGGGAACTTTCAGGTCCTTCGACCTCTGCCCCATCTGGCTCAAGCGCATAGTCCCTGCCAACACCCAGGGTTATGAGAATGACGGCTTCACTCTACGAGTCCAGGGAACCATCCTTCCATAGGGGGTCACATGTTTGCGGCTCTTGTTTTTCTGATGCTCAACCAGCAGCCCTCGCAAGAGGATTACACGTCGGTAATCGAGATTTACTCCAAGTACGCCGACAGGCTCAACGACCCGAAGTACTGGTCGCGAGTTAGGGTGCTAGGCCCTGATGGAAAAGAGAAGGGCTATGACGACATGGACATCGCCGAGCGCAGGACTCTGGTCATGCTTTTCGCCCAGAAGATGACTGTGGACGGCCAGCGCGTGCAGGATTCGTGGTCGAAGCCAGAAGACCAAAACGGCAAGCAAAAGCTGCCTGCCGAACAGGTTAAAGCATATTGCGCAAAGCTTCTGGATCAGCGAAAGAAGTTCGCGAGAGAGTACGAAAAGTTTTTGCACGACAACCAAAAGCACCTGGGAACACTGGTGAACCAGTACGAGATCGATGACCTAATCAGGAGCGCTCGCAAGACACACCAAGCCATGAAATTGTCTGAAGGGAAATAGCTATGGAAAATTGTCCTCTGAATGGCAAGCCATGCAGCAACCCAAAGAAGATCACCATCACAAAGATGGTCGACGGAGTCCCGACGCACGTGCAGGCCTGTGACTGCTGCTGCGCTTCGAAGATGGCCATCCACCCCCCAACCGTGAATGGCCTTGTAGAGATCATCGACGAGATATTCAGAAGCCATCTGCAGATGAAGTGCGACTCTTGCGGCTCGACCCAAGAGTCTGTGATGACGGACTCGCGTTTCGGCTGTGCATCATGCGTGGACAAGTTCAGGGCTCTCGCCTTGCGATACCTAGACCGTTGCCAAGTCGGACTGAAGCACGTAGGCAAGCGCCCACGCTTCTGGGTTCCAGACGAAACGTCAAGGGACACTCGCGACAGAATTCGACTGCTTGAAGAGAAGATGAAGAATGCCGTCCAAATCGAGAACTACGAAATAGCAGGCGTTCTCAAAAGGAAAATAGAAGAGCTGACCAAGGAGGCGAAATGAAGTATGAGAATTTCCTGAAGTGGTGGCTGGTCTTCACGTTGGTCGTAATAGGTTTTGTCTTCAGCCTGATAGCCGGGATGCCGCAGCAGATTTGGGAAAAGGACGGAAGCTACCTTAGTGCCGTGACATTTGGAATCTTCGCCTACTACTCCATCTTCTGCGGAAACAAAATCCTTGCGCTTGAAACCAGCAAAGTGGACGCCGCCCTCTTGGACAGGGTCAGGCATGGGGAGGACGTCCTCTGGTTCGTCAGCGAGGCGTGCCTGAACCTCGGAATGCTTGGAACTATCGTGGGGTTCGTCATGATGTTGGCAGGGTTTGAGAACGTTAATGTGACCGACCAGTCCTCCATCCAGAGGTTGCTGTCCGCTCTCGGAAACAGCATGGCAACGGCGCTCTACACCACGCTTGTGGGACTAGTCTGCGGCCAGCTCCTTAAACTCCAGGCGTTCATTCTTGCCACGGCCTTGGAAAGAGCCAAACTTGAGGAAGTAGATGAAAAACAGTAAGAACTACAGCTGTTCGGTATCCTTTCTCGATTTGCTCTTCAACATGCTTCTGGGATTTGCCGCCCTTTTCGTTCTGGCCTTCGCGATGATCAACATGAAGAATGACGAAAGCAAAGGCAAGATCGACAGTAAGGCAGAGTTCATAGTTGGGATAGAGTGGGCAAAGGAGCTCGATTATGACATAGACGTCTATGTTGAGGATCCTCTGGGCAATCTTGTTTGCTTCAAGCGAAGAGAGGAAGGACTCCTGCACCTTGAGAGGGACGACCTAGGCCACCGAAACGACACGGTGATGACTCCGACCGGCCCCCAGAAGTTCGACCTCAACAAGGAGTATGTGACATTCAGGGGCTACCAGCCTGGAGAGTATTGCGTCAACGCCCACGCCTACAGGATTCCAGACAAGAGCAAGTGCGAGGTCAAGGTGACCGTGGATAAGTTGAACCCCAGCGTGAAGACAGTATTGATGAATTCGGTCGAGTTGAGCAATCTCGGTGACGAGAGAACGCTGATCAGGTTCACTCTAGACAGGGACGGCAACGTTGTCAGCAGCAACACCTTATTCAAACGACTTGTGCAGGGAGGAAAACAGTGAACATCACTCTCGCCATACCAGTCACTGTCGCGATTCTTCTGGCAATTATGTTTTGCACGATCATCATCGGCCGTGGACACTGGCTCATCAAGGTCTTGCTTATTGCCTCTTCATTGTACTTCACCATCGCGCTTCACTTTGCCCTTAAGGAACTCACGGGCTGGCCGTGTGAAGGTGGCCTCCCAGAGCAGTTCTTGATACACCATGCCCTCGTCAGAGAGCCAGACAAAAAAGGTGGCGACCCAGGCGAAATTATCATTTGGCACACGGCTTTGAATGAGGAACTGGAGGTTTCATCGGAAGGAACAGCCAGCTGGCTCAAGCCCTTTGGCATAGCGGGCCATCCCGGCGACCCTAGGGCTGTGAGGGTTCCTTATTCAAGGAAATTGCACGAGCAGGTGAGCGAGGCCAATCAGAAATCGGCCCAAGGCAGGCCTATGGTTGGTCGATCGGGTGGCGAGGGCGGCAAGCGACAGGGCAAGAAAGGCGATGGTAGTCTGAGTCGCGACGATGAGATCATGTTGCATGACCTTCCGCCTGCCAAGCTCCCCGAAAAAATCACGAATTGAGTCCTTCAAGCCAAGCCCCCATCTTCCTTGCGTCGATGATGCCGAAGCCCTCAAAGAACTGCTTGCCTGCAAACTTGGGATTGCTGACTGGGATCGTGTGCTGCTTGAGAACGTTGATGTAGTCCTGTGCCGTTTCTAGCTTTACGCTTAAGTTCTTCTTCCTTTTGTGCGAAAGAAGCAGACATGCGAGGCCCACGGCAAAGGGGGTGGCCATGCTTGTCCCAGAAAGCACGGCGTACCAGTTTACGGGGACGGTGCTTAGTATCCTCACCCCCGGCGCTAGGAAGTCTAGGTCAGGACCTGTGCAGCTGAAGTTCGCGCGATTGAATTTCTCATCGATGGCCCCGATCCCCACAACGTTCGGATATGCGGCTGGATAGAAAATCTGCCTTGTCTGGCCTGCGTTGCCGGCGGCGCAGAACACCACGACCTTCTTGCTTTCTGCGTAGTTGATCGCGCTCTTTATCTGGCCTACGGGCGCCGGTGACCCGAGGGACATTGTGATCATGTCAACGCCTTGGTCAACAGCCCAGCGAATGCCCTTGGCAACAACAGCCAGATCGCCGGAACCCTTCTTGTCCAGGACCTTGACGGGAACGACCTTGGCCTTTGGCGCGACCCCTACCACGCCGAGGTCGTTATTCAACGCGCATATCGTTCCGGCCACGTGCGAACCATGCCCGTTGTCGTCCTGCGCAGACCTCTTCGGGTTGATCATGTTGATTCCAGGCAGAAGGTTGGCCTTCAGGTCGTCGTGGTTGAGGTCGGCTCCAGTGTCGAGGACTGCGACCTTCACCCCCTCGCCCTGCGTGGTGGCCCAGGTCTTTGGGAGGTTGAACGCTGTTATTTCCCAGCCTGCCTTTTGGGCTACGTCCTGTACGCTAACGCAGTCTTCCCGAACAAACGGCAACAGCTTGATCTTTTTGCTCTTCATTTTTTTCCTTCTCTTTTTTCCAGAGCCCTTTCCTGTACTTCGTGACGATGAAGTCAACGAGGTTGCTGATGATGATGCTGATCACGACCTCCCTAATCAGTGGGGCGAATGGCTTGAGCCAGATGGGAAATGCCGCCGTCGATATGTGATCGAAAACCTTGGCTATGACAATGAGGACTGCGGCCTTCTTGTCAGGCCCTTTGGGTATAATCTCCTCCACGTACTGAATAAGGCTGTCGGTTATGCCTATAAGGAAGATCGTGCTTTTTACAAGGTAGGTCTTGCTCATCCTGAACCAAGACTTGGATACGGGGTTTTCCTCGTCCCAGATTTTCTTGGTTTGCTCTAGGAAAATAGAAAGGTCTGCAAGAACCTGCTGTATTTCGTCTGTCGTGAGCGACCTTTTCATTTTTTCTCCTTGACCTATATACCAGACAGGGGGCAACTTATATGCAATGCACCGTGGTCATGCCGACCTTAGGTCTGGCTCTGCCAATAACCGATGAACTATTGAGCGAGATCGAGCATAAATCGAAGTTGACGACCAGAGTCATCATCATAAACAACGGCCGAGAGCAACTTGCTGCGAGGTATGCCAAACACAAAAAGATCGATGTCGTCGACGACATGCCTAACCTCATGGTGAACCCGGCATGGAACTACGGTCTGTCCAAAGTGGAAACCGATTTGTTTCTGCTGCTGAATGACGACATTCTGCTAAACGGCATTCTGCTGGACGAGGCCGTGCGACTTTTGGAGAGAAGGGATGACATCAACCTAACCACCGTGAAAACGGTTGTGGACCATGACTTTCGAAGAATGAAAGAAGGCCTATCTAGGCAGAAGCACGCAGACGATCTGGATTTTGAAATTTTGACTTACCCAGACGGAATCAAGCAAGGCTGGTTCATGATGGCTCGCACGTCTTCATGGAGCCCGATCAAAAGCGAGTGCCTTATCATGAAGGGGGACGACGACCTCTACGTACACAACCAACTGTCCTTTGCGGGCGCTTGCCTGATCAAGAACCGCACCATCTACCACAGCGAGAGCAGCACCGTGCGAAGAGTTCACATGCAGAAGCTGCCCGATTTGGCCAAGCCTTTGGACCTACAGAGCATCGCAGATTGGATTTAGTCGATCTGCCAGTAAATTCCGCACACGTCCACGGGGGTGAAAGGCTTGTTTATATTCCTCATGGCCCGGAAATCCATGACTGCATCATTGCAATTCCTTATGCAAAAGTCATCTACTATCACGAATCCTCCATGCTGTATCTTGTCATAGCATGAATCAAACACATCCATAGTGCTTTTGTACATATCGCCATCCATGCGAAGTATAGAAAGTTTCACTATATCTGTGTTTCCTTTCAGGGTATCGCTAAACCATCCTTTGATGAATTTCACCCCATCAAGGTCGCAACCGTATGCCAGGAAGTTCTCGCGAACCTGATCTTGGGATACACGCAGAAAGTCAACTTCATGGTGGCCGTCGCCAGCGTCCTTCTCATGCTCGGGTGGCGGCAGGCCCTGGAAACTGTCGGCAACAAAGACCTTTTTGCTCATTCCCCAGAGGTCAAGGTAGCACTTCATGAATATGCAGGCTCCTCCCCTCCAGACTCCAGTTTCCAGAACATCTCCTTCGGTGCCTTGCTTGCGAACCTCGTCTAGGCAGAAGTGCAAGTTATCGAGACGCATGAGCCCTATCATCGTGTGGGCCCTCTCAGGCCAGTCCATGCCTTTCTTGCGCTCCAGGTCTACTGGCTTTTTGATCACGGAGAGCATGGTTTGCTTATCCGGGTAAGACTTCTTGCTAAAAAAGTCTTCTCGGATGCGGTCGTCGTAGGTCGTATCGGTCAAGACCCTCTTCAGGAAGTTAAGCTTTATATCGTTTTCGTTCATTTCTTGCCCAGAACTGTGAGGCCGTTGTTGTTTTGGAAAACGGATTCGACTCTCCAAGATGAACCAAGTTCCGATGCCAAGAATTCCGCTATTGCGGTCTTGAGGCCTTGCTTTGAGGAGCTGGTCTGTGGCGAGGATGGAAAGTATATCGGCTCATCCGTCTCACCATAGGTCTCGGTGTCGTGAAGTATGATCTTTCGGCGCACATTTCCTGCGTGTTTGGCGAGCTCTCTGGAGAGTTGCGAGTATGTGTGCAGAGTGTCGATGAAAAGGATGTCGGTGGGTTCAATCTCTATTTTCAGAACGTCGCCCTGTACGAAGCTGTAGTCTAGCCCTTCCTCTTTTGCCGCCTTTTGCACGACGACGGTTTCAGGACACTTGTTGATATCGTAGCTCACTAACTTCTTGGGCCTTGCGGCCAGAAGAGCCCAAGTCGAAACCGCCCCCCTTACGCCCATCTCTGTCGCGTGGTCGCAACCCAGGGCGTTCTCAAATATCGTCTGCAGGTGCTCGTTGATATCGGAGGCGTTATTTTTCAGGAACTCTAGTTTCTCTTCAATTTTCATTTATCTCTTTCGGAGGATCATGCAGTCGTTCCCGACCAACTCAACCTCGTCGCAACTTTTTAAAAGGAAATCAAGGCCCTTCCTTGTGGAAAGCTTGTCGCCGCTTTCGGTCCACATTATGTCATCGAAAAATATGTAACCCCCTCTGCGAACTTTGGGAAGGTAGTTCACCGAGTCCTCATATGCCAGCCTCTCGCAATGGTTGCCGTCGATATGGAGCAAGTCCACCGACTCGGGTTCGATTTTATGGTGTATTTCCGATGACTTCTTGCGGTAGACTTTGAGGTTGTTGTGGACCCCGAATGACTTTACCTTGTTCATGAAATCTAGGTAGACGTTCTCAAGATCGAGGTTGCCCCACCAGTTCTTGTTGGCAGCGTTCTCCATGTCCTCCAGGCAAGAAGCGTTCGTCCAAGGGTCGATGCCTATCGCCAATCCGTTCTTCTTGTCCCTGAAGGCCATGGCCTGTGGAAACAGGCTGGAGCCTCCGAAGACGCCTATTTCCACGCTGCTTCTGCATTCAGGCTGAAGCAGAATCTCATAAAGCCTCTTGGCCTTCTCTGGCGAGCACCAACCCTGAACCATTGAAAGTCCCGACTGCAGATACTCGGAAAACAACATCACCATCTCCATTCTCTTGAACTTCTCAAGGTCTTGCGTTGCGAGGCTATGTCGAAATTAGGAACCCCCATCCAGACAGCGAGCTTCTCGCTGTTCTCGGGGGCCAATGGGTCAAACCCTCTGTACTTGAGGGTCTCCTCACGGATAATCTTCATTTCGTCTTGGTTTGGCGCGCTCCTGTTCGCCTTTAGTCGGTTGAGCTTGACTGCGCATTGGTACATGCCGAAGTTCTCCACGGCTATAAGGTTGTCGATCTTCTTCCTTGGGTTGGCAATAGGCGGAATAGGTGACTCTTGGCAGTCCTGGCCTTGAGCCGGCTCCCAGTTAGTGGGCCTCATCTCTGAATAGCTTTGGTGGTCGAGTATGTAGACGAATCCGTCTTTGTCCTGAACGAACTTGCGACCCAGCATCTGGAGCCGTGTCGCAAACTCGCAATCCTCAAGGCTTTTGCACCCGTCCATTTTTTCGTTGAATCCATTCAGGTTTATTGCGTCGACAAGGGGGAAGCTCGTGCCGGCGAAACCCCATGATCCGTTGGTATGATACTTAAGCCTTTCGCTAATGGTGTTGAACCTGTGATCGTTGATGTATATGTCCCCCGTTATGGGAAACGAAGGCAGGCCATCATGCGTTTTGATGCTCTTCATCCTCTTGTGCATCCCCAGCATCAGGTGCCCGCTCTTGTAGTGTCGCCAGTATCTTTCTAAAAGGTCGTCGGGGAAGAACTCTGCATCGTCACATGTTACGCATAGCTCGCCGTCTGCGTGAATTATTCCTGTGTTTTTCGCTGCCGAGATATATGTGTATCCCCTGTCAAACCAATATCTGTGTTCATGATGCACGGGCACGTGCTTCGTGATGAACGGCAGCCCCGCCACGTACTGTCCGAATCTATCTCTGTTGGAATCGTGGAAAGTGTCCACATAGACTAGCTCAAACTCTTTGATCGTCTGCCTGCGTAGGTTCTCTAGGAGCGCCCTGTAGTAGCTCGGTATGCCCTGTCCAGACAGAAAGTCGTCGGGGGAGGCCGTGTGTATCATCAGGGAAATCTTGTGTACAAAGTGCATTTTTCTAAGCCCTTTTGAATGTACTCAATGCCTCTTCTACCGTTGTCTCCAGAATCTTCACGCTGGAGTCATTGTCGCCGTAGCTTATTATGAGATTCTGCCCCCTCCTAACCATGCCGCAGGGGAAGGTGCATTTTATCTGCCCTGCCTTTCTGTAGTGAGGCTCCACAGCTGCCTCGGCAGGGAGGTAAGACCTCTGCGAGCAAGAAACGGGCTGGAAGGGAGGGGCGGAGTCGAAAAGGTAGAAGCCGTTGTCATAGTGAAGCATACCGTTAACAGCCGTGCTGGTGTGGAATGTGCCTAGGAACCTGCCGTCCTCAAGCATCACGGGGTTGGTGTTCCCACGGAGCCGTGGGGCGTAAAACCAGTTGCAGGTCCATCTTGAATGATGCCTCTTGGCGCAAGATTCCGGTCTTTCGATGTTGAATTCGTAAATCTCGTGTGGACAAACCTGCGCGACAAAGAAGACCTTGCTACCTACAGCGAATGGCATCCAGTTTTTCTGCCTGCCGGCAAGCGTCTTCGGGCTTACCCTCATGGATGGGCCGCAGAAAATCTTCGACCTGCTAGTGTTCAGGTCCATTATGAAGTTAGCCGCTATGTGCTCGAGCGACACGCTGCTGAAGTACCTTGAGTAGCTGAGCAAGACCCTTCCATCGGACAAAAGCACCAGCCTTGGGTCTGCGACATTCATGAGGGGCAACTTCAGGAAGGATCCCTGTATCGGCTTGTAGCCCTCGTCTATGAAGCAGGCTATGAGCTCAAGCTCGTTCGGACGATAGACCATTAGGAACTTGTCGCCCAAGTCAAGCAGAGCCGGATTGAAGCAGCCGTTCTCCGGCAGTTCGATTCTGTGCTGCCTGCCCTCCACGGTGTAGAGTGTCTCGCTGGGCGGCCTCAAGGCAAGAGTCGCTATCCTCTGCGGCCTTCGTATCGCCTGCTTGACTACCTTCTGATCCTTTTTGGCAGGATCGCGACGAGTGACCACAGGCTGCTGTTTGGAACTCTTGGAGTTCTTTGCCAGCAGCGCTTCTTGAATTCTTTTTTTTGCTGCATCAGAGCTTTTTATGCTCCTTCGCATTGGTCATCCCCTTGCTGTCGGCTGCGTCAGCGGAGGGGACACAGGCTCCGAGTTTGTCGCCATTCCCATCTTGCCTGCCTTCTGAACGTCAGAGGCCGACAGGCCTGTCTCGTTGGATATCTCGCTCACGATGGTTGACAATAGCCTGATGGCCTTGGCTTTGTTCATGGGGTTCTTTGCAAGCAGCGGGGCCAGCCTGTCCTTAAGGAACTTGCGCACCGTTTGGCCGAGCTTGCTGAGCTCGGCGTCGTCGGCCGGGTCGGCTGCAGGGGCTACGGGCGCGTCCGTCGGCATTGCTGCTGCCGCCATTTGATCCTGCATCTCGATATACTGCGAAAATTTCTTCATGGCTTTTCCTCTCAATCAAGTGACGGGATGCCCGTCTTCATAAGTTTCTTGTTTTTCTTCACGTCCTCCGACTCGTCGGAAGCTTTGACCGACGCGAGCGCCTTTTCTATCCTCGGCCTCCATGTCGATATTTGATCCTCTGGCACATCCAGAAGCGCCGCAAGCCCCTCGGAGTTGTTCATGACGCTCATGAAGTCATCCCAGAAGGTGTCCGATACCCCGAGTCCAGTCCTGATGACGGAATCCACGGCTCCGTCTAGAGGCTGCTCGGGCTCTTTACCCAGCTGCATGTTCTCCCACAGCCTTTGAAAGTTCATCTTCTCCGCCTTTTTTTTCCATAAAGCTTTTCGGGTTTTACATATGACACGTCAGCAGCCACGTTCTTCGTGAAGTTCTTGGCCTTTGCCCCCGTGATACCGAAGGCCCTGTCTGAGTTGGACTGGTTGTCGTCTAGGTCACCCGCCCCCTGGGGGGACTGCTGCGACAGAGGTTGCGATAGCCACTCCTTGAAACCTTTTAGCATGCAGTATTTAGGCTTTTGCGCGAATTATCTCAGCTGAATCGACGAATGGGTTAACGAGTTGGCACCCTACTGCGGCCTGCTCGCATACCGACCGCAGTTCCCTATCCACCTCAAGGGGGTCATGCGACCCGCAAATCCTCATCTTTGCCCCTTGGACGCTTACCCCGCAGAACACGCCGCTTCGCGCCACGGTCTTGGTGCTTGAATTCTTGCAGTCAGGCATTTCACACGACATGGAACCCCCTAAAAGTTCCTCCAGACGATTTCTGCCTTGTCGGAGGATCCTGTATTTACCTTTTTCTTTGCAAGATTCCAGTTCTTGTATAGCCTCTTGTAAAGCGGTGAGGCGCAGCCGCAAACCATGACCTTGCCCGAAAAGGATTCCAGAATCCTGAAAAGGTTGATGTGATCCTCAACCTCCATGCCCGACTCATACAGGTTCTTGTTTGCCCTGGCCTCGTGGAGGTATGGGGGGTCTACGAAAAGGAGTGTGTCCTTCAGGTTGATTGACGGTATGAGCTCGAATGCGTTCTTGCTGGTGAAGAAGACGTTGCGCACTCTAGAAGCGAAGGCCTGGATTGGTGCGAGGTGCGTTTTCCAGTCTTCGTCGCGCCTAGGCTTCCTGAACACGGACCTGTCCGTAGTGCTGCCCATCTTGAACAGGATGAATTCCCTGACGGCGCATTCCATGTAGTCATCGGAGCATTTGCGTTTTAGGGCCGACTCAAATGCCTGGGAGGTGTGCTTCTGTGCGCGCAGCCTCTTTGAAAGCTCTTTTGGCTCGTCCCTCAAGGCCCTGAACAGGTTGACCAGGCTTTCGTCCCTGTCGTTGTAAATCTCGTGCTTGGAGGGCTTTTTGTGCAGCAAAATGGAGGCCATTCCCCCAAATGGCTCGCAATAGGTCATCCCTTCGTGGCCCTCGGGGAGCATGTCGGCTACCCAAGATCTCAAGTTCCACTTGTCGTTTGCTTGCCTGATGAAAGGCCTGTTGTTCTTCATGAGCCGGCCTTTTGCTCGAGCTTGTGGATAGACGCCCCGCAGAGATCGCAGTCGAGATCGTAAGCTCCGTAGCCATGCTTGGAGCCCTCCCAGAACCAACCACGGGGCTGCTTCTCGTGGCAGGCCTCGCACATGCAGTTCATGACCTGCTCGTCGACCGGAAGAGCCTCGTCAACGAAAAAATAGCAGTTTTGCCTCGCAGGCCCCATAGATACCCCTGCATACTAGAGCAAGGACACATGAGATTTTCACAGGCATGTACAGGACAGCAGAGGTTGAGGAACGCCACACTTTTGGCGTACCTGCCCTCCAGCATTGACCGGGACAGGGTTATAGTGGTGGCCACGGGAGAGGTTCTGGACGTTTCTACACCGCCTCCCACCTATGTGTCTGTGGTCGACGAGCTAACGGCAACCGACCCTGGTGGCACGCCAGTTGTCACCTATGACGCACTTGATAACACCCCGATCAAGAACGGCACGCTGACTGGAACCATATATGACGGCGGGGTCGCGATCCAAACGTTTGAGGCCGACTTGAACGGAGGTTTTTCTTTTATCGACGTCGGCTCCCCGTCGCCGAAGTGCACTAACGGGTCGATCAACCTTGAAACGGGCGCTCTCACCCTGTTATGGTCTGCAGACCCAGGGGAAACCTTCTGCCAAGTGTCCTACCAGTATGCGACCTATCCATCCCTGAACAGCTGGCGCAAAACCGTCGAGAAGAACGTAAATAATGACGTGTGGATGTACTACGAGGAGCAGCAGCCCAAAAGGATGCTGCTCACAAGCAAGAGTTGGTACATCAACTCTTTCGACCCGATGACACGGGCGGTCTGTGTCACGATCGATAGTGGAAAGGGCATCCGGACGCTCAGCTTCGTCCTTAATCCCATCGTGTACCAATAAAATTCAATTCGGCTAGCATATATACTTACAACCTCTTTTTGCAAAGGGAATTACCATGGCAACTTACACACTCAATCTCACCCCCGCCCTGCGCAACCTCGCCACCGAGGGATCGCTGGACACCTCGGTTCTCAACGGCCTGAGCCTGCAACGCACCGGTTATGTCGAAACCGTCGACGGCTCCGGCGGCCGCAAGGTTTCCGAAATGAACGACGGCGATTCCTTCACCGACGTTCCCCAAGACCCGACCGAGTACGACAACGGCAACGGCGGCAACTGGATTTCCTAATCCAACCCCCAAACTACACTTGAAACTGCCCGGCTTATGGCCGGGCAGTTTCTTTTCTGTCACCCTAAATAAAACCATGAGAAAAATATTGCTTCTGCTGTTGCTTGTGGACACTGCCCAAGGCTTCCAAGATGTACCCCTTCACACCAAGTGCATCTACCCCACGGTCGCAGTCCTCGACTCAGGGGCAAAGTCAGTCGCCAGCGGATTCATCGTAAGGTCCGAGAAGGTCGGAAATGTATTCAGAAACGTGGTGATCACGGCCCAGCATGCGGTGGATGAGGGCGGACCGTTTGTTGTCAGGGTCGTGAAATACGTGAACCTGGGTGAGCAGGATTCGGCGAAGGAGTACAAGTCGCACGTTTACGCAATCAACCAGAAGCACGATCTTGCCATCTGTCTCTTTGAGAGCGAATTCGCTATGCCGACCGTAGACCTCGATTTCGCTTTCAAGAAACACATCGGCAGCAAGGTTCACCATGTGGGATTCGGCCTCATGGACGATGCCAGAGTGGATCATGGAATCATAACCCAGACCAAAACGGTAAATCCCGAGATTTTCGAGGGAACCATACGCACGAATGCCTACGCAATCAGCGGCGACAGCGGCGGGCCTCTGTTCCACGAGGGAAATAAGGTCATAGGGGTCTGCCAAGGCATAAGGATACATAACAACCAGCTGCTGACCCACCAGTCCTACTTCACGGACATATCGATGCTAAAAAAATGGAAGGAAAAAGCGGATAACGAGCTCGGATTCGTATATACCCCAGAGGTAAAAATACCCGTGTTGCCATTTGTCAAGTTGAGGCTACAGGGGAGCAAGTATCAAATGCCAAATGACTGAGAGGGATCATGAAGAAGTTTTCGCAGAAAATGGCAGAGAGCAAAACCGTTGACTCGCTTCGCGAGGCTCTAACGCTTATGTGCTTCAACGGCATCAGGCCAATGCGCTTCGTGGAGTGGTTCTCCACCGAGGCCATCATGCTGGAGTCGTCGGGGATGAAGAGCGCCACCACCGTGTGGCTTCGCGACGAGCTTCTCCTGTCAGAGGAAGACTCCTGGTGGGATTCGGTCAAGCGTGGGGCTGGCTATGGTGCAGCCACTGGCTTGGCCCTCGGGCCGGGCGTGGTGCCGGGTGCGGTTTTCGGCGCAGGCGCAGGCCTTGCCAAGCACATGTGGGACAAGTTCAACAAGCCTGGCCAGCCAGCCCAGCCCGGGCAGCCGGCGCAAGCCGTCGACCCGATGGAGAAGGCTCACGCTGACGTGGAGGCCGCAATCGCAAACCTCCAGAAGAGGATGGCAAGCTCCAAGGAGCTTCAAGCCAAGTTCTCCGACCCTGCCTTTGGGAAGATGCTCCAAGACATGGTCATGGCCCTCAAGACCAACCTGAATCAGATCAAGGCTGGACCTGCGAAGACGGAGCCTGAGGCGAAAGCTCCTGAGGCACAGGCTGGTGATGACTGGAAAAACAAGATGGCAGATTGGCAGAAGGGCCAAAAGGACAGGGAACTAGCTGCGACCAAAGCCGAACTTGAAAAGGAGCGTGCTGGAAAGTCGATGTATGATGGCATGACTGGCGAAAGTGCAAATCCTTACATTCAAATAAGTCGTCGCAATACCGAAAAACACACGCTTCGGCAGCAGATTGCGAATGACCTGTGTGAACTTAAGTCATATGGGTACGACCCGCATGTTGTGTTTGAAGCCTATTTGAGGACAGAGGGCCTTGGCGACTGGCTTCGTGGCGCAGTCGATAAGGTTAAAGGATTTTTTGGTGGAGGCGCACAAGGTGGGGCTCAATCAGACCAGGCGGCCATACAGGACGTCCTTGTAAAGCTTGATGCTCTTGAAAAGCAGATGGCGGCTGCGGGACATAAGCCGGTAGCTGAGTTTGCCAAGCATGCACAATCACTCAAGCAGCAACTATCCGGACAACCGGCGGCGCCTGCTGCCCCCGAAAAGCCTAGTGTCGATCCCATGATGGCCAAATTGGGCCAAAAAGTCGATCCGATGGCCGCCAAGATGGCTCAGTCTGCAGAGATGCAACGGCTCCGAGACAAGCCAGCGCCTCACGGCACACCCGGCTATCAGCCACCATCAGGCTTTGCGCCACGTGGCATGAAAAAGGAGTCAAGGAAGTCCAAGAAAGTGATTTCCGAGCAATCCAAGAAACAGGACAGGGTTTTCATGGAGTCCGTCTTCGGCGAGAAGGACAAGAAGGGCAACTGGTTCTCTTACTGAAAATTCATCATCCCAAAAGCAGAACGCCGGCCTTTTTTGGCCGGCGTTCTTTTGTTTGCCGCTCTGCGTCAGCCGGCGCAGGATGTGTGAAAGTTGTAAATCACCTCCCATCGGTGCGTTTACATCAGGGCAAACTGCGATCAGATCCAGCCGGTCTTAATGGCGTTCTTAATCTCAGCTATCGTTACATTTCTACCGAGGAAGTCGCTCACCGATTCTGTGAAGTGCTTCTCGATATCCTTCTGGATCTCTCTCTTGAAGGCCGGACCCATAGCAACAGCGTCCGTATACGAGGCTAGGTCAATCTGCCAATCGAGAAGCTCTCCGCCTATGAAGATGGCTTTCTCAATCGATCCGTCCCTGGCTTTACGCATCATGACCTTGAAGCTCTTCAGCCCCAGCTCTTCTGGGGTCTGCGGCTGATCACTTTCTTTACCATCTGACATGAAACACCTCGTATCCGCTTATAAAGTAGTGTTTTCCCAGCGAAATCCGTGAGCGTCATCTAAATACTTTCATGGATTTCAATGAGTGGCTTGTGCTGAACGAAGCCAACATAAACGACCTCTACTCCAGCACGGTGAGGGCATTTCCGAGGACCAGGAAGCGTCAGCACTCCGTTGACGAGGTGGAAATCCGATCGGTTAGTTTCACGCCCTACAGAGGTGTAAGGACTTTGTTCCTCAAGGGCGCTGCGAGAAACGAGAACACAGGCAAGGAATACAGTCCGATCATTCTCTTCAAGCGCGTGTCGTACCACGACTCGCGCGACGTCAGGGGCCTGGTCGAGATTGCGGCAAGCGATGGACGCGTGTACTTGATTGAAAGGCTGAATCCCAGAAACAACGTGCTCGTGAGGTGCAACTGCCCCGATTTCTACTGGCGGTTCAACTACGAGGACAAGATACACCAAAACCTCTGGGGAAGAATGCGCGCAAAGTACGAAGCACTTTACAATCCCGGTTCGTCAAATCCTTTGCAGCTACCGGGCATGTGCAAGCATCTCATCAAACTGTCGCAGACTCTCGGCAATTCTGGCATCCTGGAGGGATAAATGGGAAAGGATTTTGATCATCTTTGTAAAGCCCTCAACAAACTTGAGGGCCTGAAAATCATCGACACGAGCGCAGAGGGCAACTGGGTTCACTTCAGGCTATCTAACCACTCGGTCTTGCAGGCCTTGCAGTCGCTCGCCCAAGAGGTGGCTGACAACTACCCATGCAGCCTCTTGGTGCTGTCCAACGAAGGCAAGCCCAAAGAATTCTTTTATCAACTGGTTTTTGAGGAGGCTCAAAAGTCTGCCGCTGCGCAGCTACTCCAGAAGAAGCTCGACAACCTTATCAAGTCAGAAGGCAACTTGGTCAAGGCCAAGCATCGCGAACTCGGCTTGCCGGACCTTTCTTTGGTGACCATGCGGCAAATCGCCGCAGAGCTCAAGCGACGGGACGGACTAACCTTCGCCCTCGTCTGGATAGAAAACACGGAGCGCGACAACATCGCGATAGAGGGCAGCGGAAACCCGACTCAGCTCGTGGGACTCTTGACGAGGGGCTCTCACATGGCGATAGAGTGGGCTGACAAGAACATCAAGTTCTTCAAGCCCAAGGAAGACGAGTGAGCATCTCGTCCACGAACCTCTGGATGTGCGGCATCTGACTGTGGAAGACGATGCCGTTGTCCCTTTTAAACATCTCGGTAACGTAAGGGTCTTCGTGCGGATAGTGGCCATCCGCAGGAATGAGGTAGGTAGTCAACTCGTCGGGTATGACCGTTAGAGATGGCGTCCGGTATGCCCAGGCGGCCATCTGGCAAGCGCTGTGCGTGCCCACGAAACACTTTGCGCGCCTGATTAGTTCGCAGCAGACGCGAATATTCGACTTATTCACAAGGTTGATTGCGTTGTGCATATCAACCTCGCATTTTTCTATCAACCTCTCTTCACCACGGCTGTGTGTTGCCCCTACCACGAATGTTCGCAAACCACGGCTGGTTAAAGCAGCGAGCACGCGATGCAGATGGCCCCCCATGCAGCGCCTCTTCTCTCCTGCGAATGGATGGACAACTGCAAAAGGGCCTGCTTTGGCTACGCTATCAATCAACTGCTTCTCTGGAGTTGAGAGGTAGATCGGCATCATCTCTTCAGCGTATTGATTTAGGTCAAAGGACTTCTCCAGTCCTGGGACGGCCCGTGGGGTCGTGCTCCCATACCTCTCAACCAGAATTTCGTCTATGTGGCGGTTGTGGCGGAGCAGCTCCATAGAGTGCTCGTTGTGACTGTGGACATAGCAACATATCTTGACTTCGTGCTTCTTGCGAAAGTCTTTAAGAACCCTGAACGGCTTGTTCATGAGGTAGTCCCATATGCAGTCCCCTAGCCCTCCGCCTATGTCGATGCCGTATACGGGTTCCATGATTTATTTGAGTTCTAGATGCCGATTTTGACGACGGACCAGAAAACTTCATCTCTAGTGCCCGAGTTCAGGCTGAATGCCCATGCTTCCTCGGTCGCCTTGTGCAAGCTCTTTGACACGAAAGTAGGAGAAGGGGACGTGCCGGTTAGCAAAACGACGTACATTTCAGGCACGCCTGATAGCCTCGGTATCTCGACTGAGACAGAGCCGTCTTTGCACGTTGATTTTCCCGCAGCCATGATTCTGGGGCCTATGTGCTTGCTTACCGCAAGGTCGTTGTAGGGGCTTTTCCCCTTATTGGCAGCACCGAGTCCAGTACCTTGAGTTGTGGTTGCACCCATTGGTCACCATCAGAGCGAGTTAAAAAGTTTCATGTCTTCTTCGTATATCTTTGCCACGCGTTGTGTTTGTTGCTCGGTGAGCTCTGGCTTTTGGTTTTTGCCAGTGTTAATCCGTCTCAGCGGCCAGTCCAGATCGGCGCGCTCACAGAGGGACTGTAGTCCTTCAGGGTACTTATATGCAGTCGTATTATCATCAAAATATATATGTTGTGGCAAAAAATGAGTGTTTCTGTATACCAAGCATGGTAGCTTGTCTAAAATTCTTTTTTCCTTGTTCTCCAAAGCGAATATTGTGTCATTTACATTAAGATTCATGTATGCAATAGTGCAAGCAAATCTATCTATAGGATTTCGAACAAGCAGAAGCACACGCTTGTCAGGTGATGAAGTTCTTGGACATACGTTTTGATAGAAAGATTTGGAGCTATCCCAGTCCTCTGCGAGCATCTTCTTAAATGAATCGGGTAAACTGTTTTTGAAATTGTCTGACAAATGCGACCAGGTTTGATCGTAGCGATTCTTGGCCGCCTCAAGCAGGTCGGGGTAGTGTTTGTGCGCAATGGAAGACGCCAAGGCCGACGACGCGACCTTGGCGTTGAATGCTATGCAACAATTAGGAAGAACAAAATACTGCCTGTGCCAGTCCATAAACTATTACAGTCAGCGATTGTTGATTTTAGTTGCTAGGAGCGGGCTCAGGTGCCGGTGCGGGCTCCGGAGCGGGGGCAGGGGCAGGCTCGGGAGCAGGGGCAGGCTCAGGAGCAGGTGCCGGGGCAGGTGCCCCGCCATCAGCCGGCTGCACTTCCACAACAAGGTTTGGATACTGCTTCTTGAACCTCGCGATGACCTTATCTATTCCGCCAACTGAGTTGATGTCCTCCAGCCTCCATTTGGAAATCTGGTTCCCATCCTTGTCGCAAAGAGCAACATTCTTGTCAGTCGTTTTCAGAATGTACTTCATATTTTTGGTCTCCTGATGACTTGATAAACGCCTTCTTCTTCATGCACTTCAAAATCAAATTTTTTGTATAGCTTCAAGAGCCTTTCTTGATCCATACCGACAAAGAAACAGTTGTTCCGAGTTACAGAGGGGCCCACCATAGTCGGCTGGGCCTTCCCGCTGATCACCACCCCATGCTTGTCGGCAAGTGGGAAAATGAATTTGAAAAAAGCCACAAGGCCAAGAGGGTTGAAGGAGATGAGGTTCTGAAACCGCACCGTGTTCGGCTCGATGACCTTGAATCTGAAAAGTGTCTCCCCGTACTTCCAGTGACGTCCGCACCGGGGAGACATTTTTTCCAGTTCTTGGATGAAGCCAGAAATCAATTGCTGAACAAGCCGCCGGGGTTCTTGATCACGACGAAGTCGATGTCTTGCTTCTTGGCTGCGAGGATATCGAAGCTCTCGACGAGGCCGTCGCCGTCAAGGTTCTTTCCGGTCATGTAGGACTTGCCAGCGCAGAGCAGGCTGAGGTTCTCTGGAATGTCCTTGACGTCCGAGGGGAGAGTGACGAGAGTGTCGCCAGCCGGGATGGTGCCGCTGTAGACCACGTGAGGGTCGAGAACGGAAACGAAAGAATTGCGGCCGTTGCCGGGTCCACGCACGATATTTGCCGCCCCGTTGCCTACGCCGGTCACTGAAGTTGCGCCCATGTTTTCTCCTTTAAGAAATGGTTTGTACTGGGTACTAGGTATTTATCCCTGCCATGGGCAATTGGCGTCCTAGTAGGTGCAAAATTTTGCGAAAAGAATTGAGTAGCAAGATATATAAATGGCATGACTTATCAAACAGGCCCGAAACTTTCAGAAAGCCAAAGGCAGACTCTGTACGGGACGATACTCGGAGGTTCGTCAATCATAAGGCCCGACAGAGGCAAGAACTGCTACCTCGCCATGCGCGACAGCAACAAAGTGTGGCTCCAGTACAAGATTGAGGTGCTGTCCGACTTCTTCAAGCGCGAGGACGATTCAGTCAAGCAAGACAAGAACACGTTTAGGTGCTATAGCATTGCATACCCAATTTTTAATGAAGTATATCTAATGTTTTACAAGGATGGCAAGAAGCGCATCAACAAAGAGATGCTGGAAATATTGACGGACGAGGCGTGGATGACTTGGTTCGTGGACGCAGGCAAGAGAAGCAAGAGGAAGGCATACCTGAGAACTCACAAGTTCGGAGAGGAGGGAACCAACCTCATAGCAGAGTACTTCAATAGCCTAGACTGCGACTGCAAGTCGCACCAGTCGCGTGGTCGCCACGAGATCGTGTTCAGCAACCACGGAGCGCACGAGCTTCTCAAGTACGTGGCTCCAAAAATACCGCAGTGCATGTTAGAGTACTTCGACTGAAAACCTCATGAAGCAAGAGGATCTGTTCGGCATGTCGGAAACGCGTTGCATCTTCAAGGACAAAAGAACCTGGGAAGAACTGGCAAATTGCCAACTCTTGGAGTTCGGGACCTCACTCCAAGTAACCAAGGAGCTGTCGCAGCCCAACCAAACAACAATCGACATGACAATAAATGTCGACTCGGATGCGGACGCTTTCATCTACCTGTCCAAGTTGTTCTTTGAGCAAAACAAGAACCTGTCCACGAAGTCATTTCAATCCTGCATCCAGCTATTCTGGAAAGACGCATCGGGATCGAATCACAAGGCAATCGTGCACGAGTTCTACGTGTACTCAATCAGCTTCGACAATTCAAATAAGAAGCCAGGCGGAAATCGCATTTGCAACATACAAATCCTCTCCACGGACATGGATTACCTCTAGTGCGCGTATATAAAACAAACGGAGAAGAACATGGAATTCGAAGATTACGTCATCATGAGGGAGGCTCTGACCCCCATCACGCTGGTGGAGAGCACGAACCACTGCGAGATGTCCCGAAACATGAAATACCACGTGGAGAACGGCCTGTCCGTTAGCACCAGCGTCTTCAGGATGGGATCGCGCGCATGGATGGACTTGGTCTGCGAGGCGAGGAGCCTTCAGCAGCAGGGCATCATAACGGTCAACGAGAACGACCAGTTCATACTGATGACAGAAGCCGGCCGAACTGGCATCTACCAGGGCAAGTCGGTGCCCTTGGACAGCCCGAAGAGGGGCGGCTCCAAGAAGTTCTACGTCTTCGTGAACAGCGGAAGAAAGAACGCAGAGGGACGGGTCATAGCGAAGAAGGTGGCATGGGGCGACCCCAACCTTAGCGTCAAAAACCAGTCAGAGGCTCGTAGGAAGAACTTCCTGAAGCGCCACAAGTGCTCCGAAAAAAGTGACAGGACGACCCCGGGCTGGTGGGCCTGCAACGTGGGCCGATACGCAAAGCAACTCGGGCTGACAAGCTCCAAGAGGTGGTGATGCTGCCCTTTAGCCAGGAACGCGTCGACAAAAACACGGTAGTCAGGACTTTTACGGAGTCCGTGGCCGACGAGGAGCTGAAGTGGCATCGCGACCATGAGGACAGGCTGGTCAGGCCCTTATCGGAAACCGACTGGATGCTTCAGATGGATGACGAGCTACCGCAGAAGCTAGAAGGCGAATTCCTCATACCCAAGGGCGTGTATCACAGGCTCATCAAGGGAACAGGCGATCTCAAGGTCGAGGTCAGAATGCTAGGCTGATGGAGCGGCGGCAGCGCCTCCGCCATCACACGGGCCGGGCCCGCCGCCCTGCCCGCAAAGCTTCAGGTCCTTCGGCTTCGGCTTGACGTCTCTCGGGCCGGGCTTGAAGGGATGCCCCTTACCCTTGCTGGACCACATTTCCTCGATCTTAGCGAGCCATTCTTTGAAATTCATGATCGTATCTATGTTTATGAGGCCTAAATTGTTAAATGTCGGCGTAGCCTTGATCGCCCCGGTGCTCTTCGTCTCCTTAATCGGGATTTTGCGGCAGGAAGCTTCGGCTGGCGCTTCAGGTCAGTTCGGCAGCGGAGCCGCCTTCTTGCAGGCCTACGAGGAGGCCAAGGACGGCAAGCCCGTCAAGCCCCTTCGCTGGATGATTGAAAGGCAGTACAGGCTCGGGCGACTAGCTGGCGGGAGATGAGTTATTTGGATACCAGCTTGGTGAACTCGCTGTTGCTCAGGTAGCTCTTGGGGTTCTTGAGCAGCTGGTCTATCAAGTCCTTGCCCTTGGCCGTGTTCAGCTTCTGCCAAACGAACTTCCTTGTGCTGGTGTCGTAGTCGGAGAAGACTGATTTCAGGTGGGCCACCATGTCCTGTATGCACTTGACCCTGCTGCTGCTGGGGTCCTTCTTAGTCTTCGATTCCTTTTTGGTGGCCTCGGTCAGGTACTCTCCAAAAGTTTTCATTAAAGTCCCGCCTTCTTGAGCTTCTTGTAGTAGTCTTTCTTCTCTCTGAGATGCGCGACGGCTATCTTCATGACGTCTGCGTCGGAGTCGACCACGTCCGTATCGCCGCCCTGTCGTCCGTCATGCTCCTTCTCGACCTGCATGCCGTCCAAAAGCTCCTTCATGTCGATGCCCTTGAGGTCGACTTTGTATTGTTTGGCGAGCCTCTTGATAGATTCGACTTTTTTGTTGTCGAGCCATTCCGTGAAAGTTCTCATGACGTTATTTATACTCCCCACTAAATAACATTATGAAAACTTTCGCAGAATATTTGGTAGAGGCTACGGAGGGCAACTCCTCCAGGATCAAGATCGTAGCCATACAGGGCTCGCCACGCACCAAGGACTCCTGCAGCGGGGGCGATTCTAAAACCGCATTGCTCCTCAACAAGGCTTTGGCATCCATACCAAAGGACGTGAAGTTCACGCTGCTAGACCTCAAAGTCGAGGACGACAGGCCCCAAGTCAGGCCTTGCAAGGGCTGCATCGGCACCGCCAACGGTTTTCACTGCCACTACCCATGCTCCTGCTACTCCAAGGACGACGGGACGAACGACTTCATGTATGAGGAGGGCGTTTACGACAAGCTCATGGACGCCGACGGGTTCGTCGTATTCACCCCAGTCCATTGGTACGGCCCGAGCTCGCAGGTTAAGGCGCTCTTTGACAGGCTTGTCTGCGTCAACCTGACGCTGACCCAGGATGAGGCCAAGAGAATCATGGGCAAGGACGGGTTCAAGGATCCCAAGGTCACGACCGAGACGGAGCGCAGCGGAAAGTACCGTGATTTGCTCAAGAACCATTACGAGGGCAAGGTCGGCGCGTTCTTCATACATGGCGATGACGGGGCCAACGACTACAAGGGAAAGAGGATGCCCCTCTCCATGGCCGACTACAAGAGCTCCGACTACCTGACGCCCCGTGAGGCGATTATGCCGATAGTCAACCAATGCCGATACAGCGGCATTTACGTGCCAGACTCCTGCATAGAGGGGGTGGTATTTGGCAAAGGCAAGCCATACAGCCAGAACAACATCGATGCCAAAAAGTCGGAGCAGCTTGTAGAGAAGGCCTCGCGCCTAGTTGAATCTCTCGTAAAGGAAATATCCAAGAGGAAGTAGCCAAAGGGTTACAAACGGGCAAGGTTCGCAAGAGTTGATTTTGATTTGACTAGATTATGCGCGCGACCGGGAGGCGCATGATCAACCACCATTACAAGTTCGTACATGTTCATTGCAAGAAGTCCGGGGGAATGAGCCTCTGGCACCTCTTTCCGCAATTTGAAACGCACCACAACAACATGCACGAGTACTTCATGATGCTGGGCAGCAGCCTCAAGGACTATTTCGTTTGGTCTATAGCCAGGAACTCGTGGGACAGGATGGTCAGCCTTTTCCACTACGCTAATCAAATCACCAAGGACTGCCACACGGACGACTTCAAGACATTTGTCGTCGACATGTACGATTCGGTCAAGTCCAACACTTATGAGTACTACTACGACGCCGTCGAGCAGATAGATTACATGAAGGACTTGCATGACCAAATCTCCGTGGACTATGTGGCATGCCTGGGCAACATAGAACGCGACTTTGAAATGGTCAAGAAGAGGACCGGGATACCCGACTACTTCAAGTACCCCCATGCCAACGCAACGAAGCACGGCGACTACAGGGAGTACTACGACGAGGAAACAAAGCGCATGGTGGCGGAACTCCAGTCCAAGGACATAGAGTTCTTCGGCTTCGTTTTCGAGGACAAGACGGTCATGAAGTATCCCGTAGAAGACTGCTTGGCCCAGCCATTCCAGCAAGCCTGGAGGGACAGGTTGGATATTGACTGGCCAGGCAAATAAAATTTTTTTCAATATAAAAAGGGAAAGAGCCCTAGGTGAAAACCCAGGGCTCTTTCTATTTTGGACCTTTTTAGGGTCAGATCACGAAGTTGGCAATGCTCATCCTCGCGTAGAATTTAGCTCCCTCACGTAGCAATTTTTTTCCGTACCTGGTCAGGATTCCCTTGCGGGGGCAGAAGGACTCGGTGTCCAACACGACCGGGGTCTGGGTCAGAGGCACATAGGGGCAGTAGAAATATCCGCTGTCCATGTAGCTGTCGCCCTTGTATCCCATCAGCAGCTGGCTGCTGGGGAACAGAGGATCCTTGTACAGCCTCCAGCGGTTGTTCACAGTACCGACGTACTGGATACCGAGGGAGCTGGTGAAGGTCTCGCTGGGGGCGGGAGCGAAGCCGGCGGTTGCGGTCTCGAAGATCGAGGCAACTTCGGGGCTCGTCACGATCCAGTTGGCGCCAGCACGCAGGGTCTTCCTGTGGATGACGTTGGAGATTTCGACAACCTTGACGTACAGGCTCTCGTACTTTTCCTTGATGGTCTCGCCGAGGGCGGTGTTGAAGTCCCAAGCGGACACGGTGCCGGCGTTGTTGCGCAGGTCGGTCAGAACCTCACGGTCGATTTCCAGGTTAATTTCCTGGGCCAGAACTGCGGTCAGCTCGGCTTCGGCGTCGAGGTTGTGCTGGCTGCGCAGGTCCTGCTGGGCCTCGTAGCTCCACACGGCCTTCAGCTTGCGGGTCTTAGCCACGATCTCTTCGGATTCAACCACGAGGTTGATTTCGGGAAGATCTTGGTTGCACTCCATGTTGTACTCGTAGGAGACAACAGCGTTGTTGGCTCCGGGAGCGCCGTTCCACGTGAGGGTCAGCTCACCGGTGGTCAGGTTCAGGGTGCCGGCGGTGCACTTGGGTGCGGGGGCGCCGATGTCCGTGAAGGTGAATGAGCCTGCTGCCGAGACGGTGAACGTCTGGACTGCGGTGGCCCCGTCATACACGGTGCCGGTCATGGTTCCGGCGAGGATCGGGGTGTGCTCCAGCGGGCTGAAGACCGAGACCACGCCAGCGCCGGCGTCGGTGCTGGTGGTTTCGTTCTGCACGAACTGCGAGCTGTAGAAGATGTCGAGATTCGCAGTACCGTCAGCACGCTGCATCAGGCTGTTCACGTCGTCGCCGGGGAACCCGCCGTTGTTGTCAGCGCCACGCACCGAGCCCTTGTTGGAGCTGTAGCGGAAGCGGAGGTAGTACACCAGGCCGGTCGGCCCGAGCAGGGGCTGCACGGACACGATCTTGTTGGCGATCAACTGGGGGTATATGCGGCGGACCAGCGGGATGCTGATGCGCTTGAACTGGGCCACGTCACCGGTGTCGGTGCTGACCTCGTTCATCAGGCGCTGGTTTTCCAGCAGGACGGCGGTAGCGGAGCGGACATAGCGATCCTGAATGCCTTCGAGGAGACCAGTCTTCTTCCAGCGTGTCTCGATTTCACGAGCCTCGTTCAGAAACTTGGAGTTTGCGTTCATGTGTGAGTAATCCTATTCTCTTGCTGTTGAAGGTTAGTTGGGCCTCTTGAGACCCGACAGGACCAGAAGCTGGTCCACGTCATCACCACCGTTTGACGCCGTGTGTTCCGAAATCACGACAGTCTCGTTCGAGGTGGTGCCTCTCCCCGTTGCGTTCTTTGCTTTCTCGACTCTTTCTTTCTGTTCGGTCACAACTGCCGACTTCTTCTCCTTGGCGACAACCTTGCGGCTCTCGCTGATGAGTTCCTGCGCCTGACGGATATTCTCCGTAAGCTTGGTGTTCTCTGTGCTGATGCGGATGTTGCGTGCCTCAAGGATGCGCATTTGCCCCTTGAGCTCCTCGAGTTGCTTCGTGGCGGACTCCAGCTTTGCGCTGTTGACCCCGGCGAAGTCCTCGTCAGACAGGTAGTTCGATGTGATGTCGATGATGCGCTCGAGGGCGACCTTGTGCTCGGCCATGCGAGGATCATTGATGATGTCCTGGCGGGCCTGCTCGTAGATCTCTTTGCCCTTGAGCTGGAGGAACTGGTCGACCTTGTCGACGATGTATTCCTTCATCTCGGCGAGCTTGCCGTCGTACTCTTCGTACATCTCGACTTCGAGGTTCTGGTTCTTCTCACGCTCGGTCTTGAGCATCTGGTAGGCTTCTTCGTATCCCTCTTCGAGGGCGGCCTTGTACTCCTCGCCTTGGACCTCGAGTCGGCTGCGCAGGTCGCCGATGATGGCGTAGGCCTCCTCGTATCCATGCTCGGCGGTCTTCTCGGCCTCGGCCAGCTCGTTGGTGAGCTCGGCATAGGCCTCTTCCAGCTTCTGGTTGTACTCGGTTTCGAGTGAAGTCTTGGCCTGCTCGAGGAGTTCGTTGACGGCCTCGGCAACCTCGTTGACCTCAGCCTGGGGCAGCAGCTTCTTCAGTGCTTCAACAATCTTGTCCATTATTTCAACCTCGCTGTGATGTTCCTAGTTTGTTGTTCAATGATTCCACCCAAACAGGCCAACAATGCCTCTTTCGTAACCTTATGTATGCAGCCATCGTTATTTTTGGCGGCATTTTTCGAGGATTCTTGTCCTGCCGTGGGCGTGTAGCTTTCCTTCTTGGCACTCACCACTTTCTCCTGAAATGCTGAGTGTGTGCTTGGATCGGCGACTGCGTCGAAGGTGATGAGCTTGTAGCTCTCACCGATGACGAGGATGCCGTTCTCATCGCTCCTTCCGTTGCCGACGCCACGGCTGCTGATGCCAACACGCACGCCGTCGTTGAGCAGTGACTTGAGGATCTTCCCGTGGGGCGTGTTGAGGATCTCCCCCTCGCCCATCAGGTTGTTTCCATCCCACCACAGCTTGGTGATGACGTGAGAAGCCTTCTCGAAGTGGACGATGCTGTCCGTAGGGTGGTCCAGCTCGCCGATGAGGCCACGTGCCTCGATTACCGGGATCAGCTTCTTGACGTTCTCGTCAAGAACGCTGTGGGGGTATATCCTCTTGTTCTTGTTGACCGCCTCGGCCTCCTGGAACTTGCCCCTGAACTTTGTCAGTCCCCTGTCGGTGACTGACTCGTTCAGGTTCATCTGGAAGCATGCGTTGCTGCAGCAGTCAACAAACAGAACCTGGTTGCTCATGGCTCTCCTTTTCCTTAAACGACAGGTTTCGGCATTTTGGGCTTCGGGGCCATGGGGTTGGACAGGTTGGGCCAGGTGTGGCTTTGGTCCGTCGCAATTCCGTCCTCGGGCTCGTTCGGCGTGTCATGCACCTTGGGGGTGACCGACTTGGGAACGTAGGGGTTCTTGAGGTCGGGGTAGATGTCGCTGTTCGAGACGTTTCCGAGGGCGTTGTGCCCCATCTCCTCGGCGTCGCCGCCGTCATAGTCCTTTCCATCGCTCACGGGTGCGGCGGACTTCCACCCGCCGGTGTTGTTGGAGGCGACAGCCGCCTGCTTGGCGTTCCACTTGGTCATGGGGTTGTCGCCGCCGACGGACACCTCGACGCCGTGATCCCAGCCGGGCTGGGAGGCCTCTGCGCTGGCCTCTAGGAGGTCAGCGAGGTAGTCTGCGATGGCTTCGGCCAGGTCCATGTCGATGGCTGCCGTGCGGTTGAGGACTGCCGTGCATTCCTTGAGGAACTCGGCGACCTCGACACGGGTGACCTCGTCGCCGGCGTCGAGAGCCGAGCGGTGGACCTCATGGAGTGCGTTGTAAAGGTCGGAGAAGATGCGGAGCTCGTTGCCCTCGCTCTCGTCCATCTTTGCGAACAGGTTGGAGGAGGCGTCGGCGAAGTCCCTGAAGGAGTCCTCGGACTCACGGCTCTCGGCGGTGATGTCCTTGGTGACGCCGGCCAGCTTGGCGATCTTGCCGACCCTGTCGGTGTAGGCGTTGTGGGCGGTTCGCAGGATGGCCTCTGCCATGAATGCGCAGGTGCTGTCGTCGTAGTTGTTGACGCTTGCGCTCTCGAGTGCGCCGGCGATCTGCTCGGCGAGCTCACCCTCGCTGACGTAGATCAGGTCGGGCCAGCGGGTCACGATGGCCTCGAGTGTCTCCTCGAGTGCGCTGTTGTCGCTGATGTTGTTGTAGCGCTTCAGGTCGGCCATGGCCTTGACGAAGTTCTGGTCCTCGCTGATCTTCTTCATCTTGCCACGCAGGACCTTGACCTCACTGTCGAGGGTCTTGAATCCGAGGTCGAGGATCTTGCCCTCGTTGCGCTTGGCACGGGTCGGGATGCGCAGGCTGGTGATGTTGCCACGCTCGTCGGTGGTTGCGCTCTCGCTGAGCACGGTGCCGGTGTTGATGTAGTTGATGTAGCCGGCGACGTTCTCGCACATGCGGGCCCACTCCTTCACGACCTTGGGGGCCATGTTGGCGAGGATGCCCTTTTTCTTCTTGGCGGCACGCCCGAGCTTCTTCTGGCGCTCGTAGGGGGTCATCATGGCGAGCTTGCGGTTGCGGGCAGCGGTCCTCTTGGCGACGAGGGCAGGGCTCTGCTTCTTGCCGGCCAGGGGTGACTTCTTCTTGCCGATCTTGGCGACGGCCTCGTTGACCATCTCCCTCTTGACGCTGGGTGTCCCCATGTAGGTCTCGAACAGCATGCTGGCCTTGGCCTCCTGGTTCTCCAGGATGCTGTCGATCATGGCGCTCAGGGTCTCACGGGCCGACTTCTTCTGGCTCTCGTCGTCGATCACGAGCATCTCGATGTCCTCGAGGATGACGTCGTTATCGGTGACCTTGTAGGTTGCGTGGATGTAGTTTCCGTCTGCCGTCTGGTAGGTGACGTCGGACTCGCCGTATGCGTGGAGCTTGAGCCCATCGACTCCGAAGGTCCTTGCGAGCATCTCCTCAGCCTGCTCGAGCTCCCTCTGGGCCCTCGTCAGGGAATTTTCTTCGATCTTCCTAAATGTGTCGAAGTTGATAAGTTTTCTCTTCATGTCGAGTGACTCCCTCTGATTGGTGTTCCTGTTTTCCACTTTGTCAATGTCGGTGCCTGCGTTCCCTTGGGACACATTCCATCACCAATGCCAGTATGTATACCTCTGGCCTTAATTTCGCTCTCGCAATTCCTGAATTGCAGGATTGTTCCGTATATAAGTATGCTTCGGTCACTAAAAACGGGAATGCAATGAAAACTTTCACGGACTACATCTCGATGATGGAGATAGCGGCCTACACGGCGGACGAAGCCGAGGCCAAGGCCGGCGGCGAGCTCGACCCCCGGTCGCAGGCGTCGATGGACGCAATGAAGGAGGCGCTGAAGCACATCATGGAGACGAGGCCGGACATGCTCGTCGCCTTCCTGAACCTCCACAGGACGGACCCCGACGTGAAGCGCATACTCCTCAAGCACAAGCTGGACGTTTTCCTTGACCCCAAAGGGAAGCAGGACCCGGACTTCAAGGAGAAGGGCCTTGCAGACGAGGAGGGGGAGGCCAACATGGTCTCGCCGAACGCAGCGGACGGCTTCACGAACTGAATATGTGCTCCGAGGCCCTCTTCAGGGCTTCCTCCGTGAGCTCGTAGCCGCATGACTCCGAAACCACGCAGTCGTGGCCGCAGGACGGGCAGCAGCATGTCTGCCCGACGTCGGTGTAATCCTTGACTTCGGATGACGGGAATACCTTGCCGCACTTGAAGCAGCCGGCTGTGCCGGACTGCTCGACCATCCGCCTGTTCCTAAACGCCATGAATGGAAGCTCGCCTACCTTCATGGCTCCACGCTGTAGTCAACGTCCTCGATGTCCTGCTCAAGGTCGTAGCCCTGAATCTCGAGGTCGAACTTCTTGATCTCGTCCTCCGTAGGCTCCTCCAGCTCAAGCGGCTCTGGGGCCGAGCCCTTCTCGGCTGGCGGTCCCTCCTCCGGTGCGGGGAGCGTCTCCGGGCCGCCAGGCGGCAGCTCGCCCTCGGGGGACGGCATGGGTGCGGGTCCTCCGGCCTCTGCCCCGAGCTCCGGTGCGCCGCCGCCATCCTCTTGGCCCGGGATGCCGACGCCAAGTAGCTGGGGGTTCTGCGCAAGAACCTGAAGCTTCAGATCCTCCAGCTTCTGTATCTTGAGCCGTGCCAGCATCTCCTCGGTGTCGTCCTCGTTGTAGCGCAGTATCTTCCGCATGATGTCGTAGTCGGACATCAGTTGGGAACCCTTGAGGGACCCTGCGTTCCCGTAGCGGGCGTTGACGACCTCCTGCCTGCTGAGCTCACGCCAGTCCGAGGGAGGGGTCATCTTGATCTTGAGGTCACGGTAGGACTCGTCGGGGTATCCCCTTAGCTGCAGGTGCCTCTCGGCTATCTCGGTCAGGCCGTCCTCGAAGCTGCTCTGGAGCCTCTCGATCATCCTTGCGAACTTGACGTCCTGTGCGCTGAGCGTGATCCTCGTGGCGGCGGGGTCCTCGTTGTTGAAGTAGTTCTTGGGGAAGTTGAGCGCCGTCAGAAGCTTGTTCCTGAAGTAGACTGCGTCGTCGATCTCACCGAGGTTCTCGGCGCCCGGAAGGGTGTCGATCCTCGTGTTGCTGTTCGGCCTGATGGGCAGCCAGTAGTCCTCGTCCTGCGCAGGCGGCTGCCACCTCTCCTCGACCTGGTTTGCGCCGGAGTTGCCGCTGTTGTTCGCAATCTTCCTCTTCCTGAACTGGTCCTTGAGGCGGTCGAGGAAAGCCTCGGCCTTGAACGGCGGCAACTGGCCCACGTCGATGTAGAACACACGGCGCTCCGGCGCACGCACGAGCCGGTACACCACCATGGCGTCCTCCATGAGCCGGAGGCTGTGTGCTGGGGCACGTGCCGGCTCGATCAGGCTCTGGCCGTAGGGGTAGAAGGTCTTCCTGTCGTCGCCGATCCTGAAGTGAACGATCTGGTTGGGGGCGAAACGGATGGCGGTCGTCTGGTTTAGCTCCGTGTCGGACATGTCGGTCACCGACCCACGCACGATCGCCTGGTAGTCGGGCCCCTCCTTGCTCTGCTGGAACTCGATGAGCTTGCTCTTGACCGTCTCGATGCGGTACATCGTCTCGGGTGGCAGAGGAACGACACGGAAGATGCCACGCTTCGGGTCCTCCGGGTCTATGACTATCTCCATGAACTGGTCGCCGTAGATGCACAGGTTCTTGAACCACGTCCATGCGTTCCTGTTCAGGTTGAGCATCTTCCGGTTGAGGAATAGGAACTCCAGCTCGTCCTTGATGTCGCTGTTCTCAGTCGAGACCCTGATGACGTGGCCGGTCTCGTCCTTCTGGCAGTTGTGCAGGATGACGCTGTCGGTGGCGAAGCACTGGTGCTTGTCCACGCTGAGGTCGTAGACATCCTGCTCCGCTGCGGGCTCGACTCCGACCACGCTCCTCTCGCCGTCGAATCGGTGCAGGCGTCGCACCTCCTTGTGTGTGAAGCCCTCCTTGTGTATCCAGTCCTCGATCGTGTGCCAGTCGTGCTCCATGTTCTTCATGATCTGGCGGGTGGTCAGGCCGGCCCCGATCATCCTGCAGACCTTGTTAACACGCTGAAGGTGGTGGTCGGTCTTGCCGGACTTCCAGTCGTCCACGAACTGTCGCTCATGCACCCAGCCCTTGGTGAAGGTCATGATCCTCGGGTGCTGCCTGTGCTTCATCCTGGTGAAAAGCTGGTTGGCGGCCACACGGTAGAAAGGCATGAGCTTGGAGCCGAACTCGAGATTGCCGGCCTCCGTCCAGGTGCCGTCCCTAAGTAGAACCCTGTGGTCGTCCGTGCAGGTGAAAGATGTGCCGTTGTCGAGCAGTATTTTTATGGTCGGGGCCTTCTTGACCAGCCTTGGGGCGTAGGCCCAGCCGAGGGTGTAGTCCTTCTTGTCGAAGTCGTAGCAGTAGACGAGGAACCTCTCATCTGCCTTCTTCTCGGCAAGCTCCTTGATGGTGATGAAGCCGAATGGCGTGGCTATCTTCGTGTCGCCGGAGACGCAAGCCTCGTCGCTGTACACGGTCATGGCCATCTCGATCTCGGGGACGTTCCGGAGCCTCTCGTACTCCTTGTAGCGCATGGCACGGTTCGACAGGGTGGTCGTGTCGATCATGTCGTTGGTCTGGCGGAAGCTGGACATGCCGCCGCTGACCGAGCCGTTCTGGATGTCGGCGCCCAAAGCCTCCGGCTGGGTGATGCCGGCGGTCTGGAAGTTCTTGGGGTTGCTGACCCTCGACAGCGGGTCGGGCTCCCCGGCATAAGAGAAAAGCCTGTAAAGGTCGCTCCAGAACGATGGCATTACAACACTTCCTTCGGGATCGTTCAGATCAGTACGTTGCCAATTTAATTAGAGTCAAACTCCTGTGATTTAAGGTATATACTGGCCGGCCACAGATTGTGTCGGCGTAAGGCCACGATGAAGAAGATTGTGTTCGTCTGCAGCCATGTCTACTCGGGATCATCGCAGCTATGCGATGCGATGGACGCAAACCCACGCATGCAGGTTTACGGCAGGCAGCACGAACAGTTGAAGGTTGGTCAGGACGGCAAGCCGTTTCTCGAATACAGCCTTCCATCTCGCTCGGTCTATTCCACGCCGTCTGATCTGCTAAACCTGACGGACAATAGACACAAGATGTCCAGCAGCGCAGCGATATATGTTGATGAGCTGTTGCAAAACTACCAGTTTTCCATCAAGGAAGCATATTCGATATGTAAGTTTGTGTATGTCGTGCGTGAGCCAAGCCCTGTTCTAAACTATATGCAGGCCAAGTTCCGAACACGGCCCGAGTACGCCTCGAGGTACTACCTTTACAGAATGAGGCGCATATGCGAGATGGCCAAGCGCACGCCAGGAGCCGTTCTGCTGACATTTGACGACCTGAGATCCGGCCGTGGCATTGATCTTCTTCGGGAATATCTTTGCCTGAAACAAGACATAGAGTGGGATCCGTCGATGCTGACGCCGGTCAGAATGAGGCTCAATCAGGCGTCGATCGAACCCGAGGCTCTTGCCCAGGTCGAGGAGGGCTGGGAGCGATACCTGTATTTCTTGAGAAGTCTGGCTCTTCGGAGGCCACGGTGACTGGCACCTCCGGAGCCTGCATCAGGAAAAGATTTATAGCTTCCTTTGTTCTTTTGTGCTCTTGTTGAATCTCCTCATAGCTCGGCACCCTCTGGTGGTCGCCAAACTCCGCCACAACCGTCATGGCCCCGCTCCTGTAGAAGTAGTCGCACTCCGTGCCGGTTATAGGCCTGTCGTAGAGCTCGGAGCAGTGAATCTTTTTGTACCTTGCTAGCGAGGCCATCTCGCCGACGATGCGCTCGTAGTCGTCCTCGTTCGGCGTCCTGCCGTACCTGTCGCCGTAGGGGACCATGAAAAGCCTGCCGAAGGTGTGGCCGCTGAGGACTGCCCTTGGCCTGACGGTGTGGAAGAGCTTCCTGACGGCCATGACTGGCGCAACGCTTTGCCTCTGGGGATCCTTTGGGGTCGGGAAGTTCCTGTTGGGGTCGACGCCGTCTACCTCCCTGGATCTGGTGTAGGAGTCCGGCGAGACCACGGGCACGAAGTGTATCTCCCTCGTGTCGATGATGGATGTGGCCTGCTCGTCCCTTCCGTACTCCCCGAGGAGAGTGCCGATGTAGGCCATGAGTGTGCCCGTGGCGAGAGGCTCGTTGCCGTGCAGGCAGCCGATGACCATGACTGGAACCTTCGGTGAGTCGCCCTTGGTGCTCGATATTTTCAGGCAGTGAAGGTCCGTTCCCCTGCTGCTCTGCCCGTAAACGCTGAGCGAGGTGAGGTGCGGCGCCTCCTCGTTCCACCTCTTGAGCTGCTCCACGATCTCCGGATAGCTCAGGTGGTTTGGTACTTTCAGGGTGATGCTGGGTGTTACGGGGCCATTAGGCTTCCGCTCTAACTGGCTTTCCGCATGCTTTTCGGGCTCGGCTTGCCTTGGCGAGGGGGCGTAAGCCCGTGGGTTCTTGGCCCAGTATGCGATGGCGAGCGACAAGCCGAGTGCGACCACGGCGATCCTGATCCTCCAGTCGGGTTTCTGGGTGCCTAGTTCGGTGGTGGCTGTCATTCCTGCTCACGACAAATAGGTGCGGTGGAGGTATATACCTCACATGATGACTTTCCGTGAATACCTGAAGATGCGTGAGTGGTACGGCGGGTCGGCGAACGACCCGTCGAACGTCGAAGATGAGGGTGACGGCGGGGACGGCGTCGAAAAGAGGATGGTGAAACCTGGCGCATTTCCGACCTACGGCGATGACGAGATGCCGATAACGGACAGAAACAGGAAATCCAAGCCAAGCTACATGAGGAAGGGTGGCGTCCGTCGCCGTGGAAAGATCTAAGCAAAGTGATATTGGGGATGAAGTGGAGGTCTGGTGAACTTCAAGGAATGGATAACAATATCAGAACGAACATTGTATCACGGCACGGTTGTGGACAATGAGGAATCCATACGCAAATATGGTTTGCAGGGTGGATGGCAAGGGCCGTTGGGCAGTTTTGTATCTAAGTTCTATGATGATGAAGAGCACGGTGAGCCCACGGAGGATGACGAGGTCGTATTTGCATCTGACAGGAATTCCTTGGGTAAATCCGTGACTGCGATGGTGCATCATATCGCTCAGAAACTAGGAAAAAACTTTCATTCCGTAACCGATAATGACATAAGGAATCATGGCTTGTTGGTCATGATCAAGGACAGCGATTTGAAGCCTTATTCTGCTCATGATCGCAGTTGGGCTCACAGTGTTCCCCCGAGAGGGGTCGAGGAAGGCGACTATTTCGACAACATGATGAGTGGCGACGTGTACTTGCGTGGTGCGGCTTTGCTTCGATTTTTGAAGAGGAATGGTCAGTGGCCTCGCAATTGGGGTGTTGATAGCGGAGGGCGTTCTGACGCATTGCGAGGTCGTTTAGGGGCTATTGCGATAAGTCGTGGGCATGAAAAAAGCGATGCTTTAGAAAAAATATCCAAAGCACCTCTTAGTGTGGTAAGTGATCAATTGAAAAAATGGATTTAGATTGCACCGACTCGAGGCAAGAATTTTTTACTTGAGGGGCTGAAGGATGTAGTCCTTCTCGTATGCTCCCTGCGTGCGGTTCCTGTCGATTATGGGCATCGTGGGCACTTTGGGAGCGTACTTCTTCGGGATTATATCGTTGTCTGCGTAGATTGCCGAGACCCAGCCCTCGCCACGCCTCTTTCTGTGGAACTCCGCCATAGTCCATGTCCTGACGGCAAGAGTCCTGTCGGAGTTGTTGATGTACTTGACTATGCCTTTCTCCTCGTCGAAGTGGACGAGAAGCATGGCGTGGCCGGGAACGCAGAACAGGACGCCACGCCTCTCCTTGACGACGGCCTTCCTGATGAGGGACAGATCCGATGCGTTCTCGGTCGTCTCGAACTTTACCCCTAGCTGGCGCATCTTCCTGGCGAACGAATAGGCGTTTGCGTAGCTCTGGCAGTCAGGGTCGTCCGTCAGGTTCATGAGCTTGGGCTCTTCGGCGTAGCGGCCTAGCGCCTCTGTGGTTGCCCAAACGCACTGAATTCCCGTCTTGTTGTAGACCCTGTCCCTCATCGGTATGGGGACCATCACGTCGGAAAGGTCCTCGTCCACTGCGCCCTCGATGGCCGCTATGGGGTTGGTGTCCTTCGCAAGGTAGACGTTCGGGTACTGAAGGTTCGCCAGCTCCTCCGGCTGGTCCGGTGCGATCTGGCCGGTGGCGGTCAGGTTCGCCAAAAGGAAAACGAAAGCGTAGAAAAATCTCTTCATGAACCTCCCTGTCATGTCAAGAATTGTTGAGGGCTGCTCTTCCATGCAGCTATGTATATCACTTATTTATATATTCATCTCACGCCCACAAAAAACGAGCCCGGGCTGTTCGGCCCGGGCTGTATCGTGACATTGTTGCGAATATCACCTAATAGTTGTCTTCCTCGTCATCCTCCTCGTCGTAGTCCTCGTCGTCCTCGCTCTCCCAGTCGTAGTCATCGTCCTCGTCGTCTTCGTCCTTGTCCCAGTCGTCCTCTTCGTCTTCGTCGTCTTCGTCCCAGTCGTCCTCGTCCTCGTCATCTTCGTCTTCTTCATCGTCCTCGTCCCAATCATCGTCCTCGTCTTCTTCTTCCTCGTCTTCGTCATCATCCCACTCGTCGATGTCGATGAGGCATGGTTCGCCGAAGCGAGGCATTCTCCAGAGTTCAACTAGGGCGAGGCTCATGATCTGTCTCCTTTTATCAAAACTGTTAATACATATCATAGGAGACATTTATGAAAATTGGTCATATACTCTGCTGCATTTTTATGTTTTTTTCAAGCGGTTGTGCATTCGCACCTTTCCTTGTCAGCCCAATAGTCACGGGCGTTCTGATGTGGAAGGAAGGCGAGGCGAGGAAGTACTATAAGGACGAGCTCAAGACAATCCACCGCTCCGTCATCTTGTCTCTCAGGGAGCTTGGACACCCGGTTGCGGAAGACAAGCCCAGCAAGCAGGGCTTCTACATAGTCGCCGGCGAGGGAAGCAAGTTCAAAATCAAGCTCATCAAGGTCAAGGACAACATAACCGAGGTCCGCTGCAGGATAGACTTCATGGGCGACAAGCCTTACGCCGAGCTGCTTTACGCAGAGATCGACTCAAACACTGACGTGGTTGAGTATGACGACGGCGGCAGGCCGACGAAGGGAAGGCGTCGCCTCAGGGACAGGCTGGGGAACTAGCAGACCCTGCGTGACGCCCTGTTGCAGACCCTTACGCCTTTGGACTGCCCGACGTTCAGCCTGGTGTAACACCCCGTCTTTGGCGGGGGCGTAGGCGTTGGCGATGCGCAGTCGCACGGCCTTGGCAGGCAGTTCGTTCCGCTCCCGCACTTGACGCAGCCGGCGTTGTTCTTGGGCTTCCAAGGCTTCTGGTACTCCGGTGCGCCGGGTATGCAGTAGTTTGGCTTGTTGCAGCCGCACGCTGCGATCATGAGCCTGACGAGCTTGCCGTCCTCAACTGCGAATAGCGCCTTGTCGTCGCCGGAGGCTAGGTTCCTCGCCTCGATCTGGTCAAGGCAGGACATGGCTGCGTCGATCGCCTCCTGCCCTGTCGTCTCTATCGCTAGGGACATCACGCCGTCCCCGTCGAAGTAGTAGCAAGACTCGTCGGCAAGCTCTACCTCGGCCTGGTACAGCGGGTTTGCGGAAAGGGCGGTGACGGTGTCAGCAACCTTGCCTCTGCCTGCGCCCGATTTCCTGAGTATCTTGATGTCGCCAGCCGTGTCGATCAAGGATGCCTCGCCGAGCTCAGACAGCATCTGGTCGTATGTCTTAGACTCGAGCATCTTGATGACAGGCTGGATCAGCTTGTAGTCCGTGAAGACCGTACGCATGGTGTTCTGATGCGTGCCGCCGAGCGATGAGTCCGCCACGAGCATCTCTTGGCAGACGGCGTGCAGGAGCTTTGGCGTCCTGGGCACCTTGGAGACAGAGATGAGTAGGCGATCAATCATGGCGTCCCTCGCCCGAAGGAAGGAATCCACTTGGCTTACTCCTGACTTGGCTATCTCCTTCGACGCCTCGACAACGAGGCGGTAGAATGCACCGCTGAAGACCCTGCCGAAGCTGTGCGGCTCGTTGATAAGCTGGCTGGTCGGGCCGTCGGCTGGCAAGGTCTCGGGTGCGACATAGTTGAAGCGCATGCTCATGTCACGCATGCTGCCGTTCTCCTCGGTGTAGCCGGGAGCTACCTTCCTGAGGGACGCACCGACCTCCATCGCTATGCGTGTGACGGGGTTTGACAGGGCAAGGTTGCCGCCGGTGTCCGAGATCGCACGCTCGACCACATCCCTGTTCATGGTCACAGAGACGAGGCAGCATATGTCTGCGAAGGACTCGTGGAAGGCCCAAGCCTCCGGGGCCTGCAGGCTCCAGAAGTCGGGACGCATCGCATCGAGATAGGCGTGGCCGAACTCGTGCGCCACCACATGCCTGGAGTCGCACAGAAAGATGTTCCTGCGAATGCCGTGGTCGGGGAAGTAGAAGAACTTCAGCGACCTCCTGTCGTAGAAGGCGTTTGCGTCCTGACCGGCCCTCGCCTGTAGACTTAGAACGGATGCAGCAGCCCACCTTGCTGGTTTTTTTGCCCTGCGGCTCAGAAGGTATACCAGCGTGTCGTTTACAATTTGCCTGAGGGCGGCCGCTTGCTGCGGGGCGGTCTGAAGCGGGTATCCTCCACCCTTCTCACCGGTTGCGGACATCGGCCACGCAGTCTTGCTCGGTATCGGCGAGTCGATTATAAGGTTTGGGAAGGTTGGGTCGATCTTGTATGACTTGTTGTTGCTGACTGGCCTCTTGGGTGCGAGTGCCTCACGCTCATCAATTGCCCCCTGCGGCAGCAGAGAAAGCACCTGTCTCCGGAACCAACTGATCAATCCTTTAAGCATGTTCCTCCAGAAGTAATTGGCTCGTATGTATATAGTGTTCAGGAGTTCAAGATGAGCCGTGAAAGTCTCCTGAGGGAAGCAAGAACCACCGAGGCCATGAAGAAGGGCTACATGGGCCTTGAGGGCAAGTTTGCCGTCATCGCCAAGACCCTAGGCCATCCCATCATCCATCACGGCGGCAACACCGTCGAAAACAACTTTATAGACGACCCGTTTGACCTGCGTGACGAAGACGACATGCCGACGATGGACGCCGAGGACTCCAGCCACGAGCTGGGCGTCCACTTCGACGGGCTGTCCAGCGGCATAAACTTGTCGATCACGGTGAACCACTACCACCGTGAAATATCCTGCACGTTCGAGGGGCGAAAGGTCTATGTCGAGATGTCTGGCGAGCTTGAGGGTTTTGCGCCTGGGGAGTCCTGGGAGTCACACATCGAGACGCTTTACGGCAGGGCAAGAAAGATAGAGAAGACAAGGAAGCCTGAGGAGAGGAAGCGACTGAACGCAGAGGCCGACAGGAGGAGGAGACAAATCCTGGAGGATTTTAGGGATAAATGGGGTCTTACCTGATGGAGTAAAAATGGAAACCTTGCTTTTTGACCTGATGCAGAACGGATTCATGATATTTCCCAGCAACGGGAGGTTTGTGGTAAGGAAGGAGGCTGTGCCCTCCAACATGCGTGTTATCGAGAGCCAAGAGGTTTCGACATACGAGGAGGCCATAGAGCTGGCTAAGGAAATGCACCTTGCGCCGCAGCAGCTCGTCTGGACTTGTGTCGCAAGGTACAACCGGGGGCTTGGAGTCGAGTACAGGGTGCTCCCCGACGTCTTTGCAGCGACGATCGAGGAGGCGAGGGCTTTCGCACAGGCCGAGACCGCACGTGTTTTCGACAAAAAGACGGTCGTTTCCGAGATAAGGGTTAGGGTCAAAAACTCTCCATAAGGCATAGATAGCGAAGAGGGTTCTCTAACCAGAGGTACAAAATGGACGGTAACGTCAAGATCGAGCGTTGGACACTTGAGGACGGCAGAAGAGCCGAGAAGCGCATCGTTGAGACCGTCGACGGCAACGGACTTGCCGAGAGGGTCATAGAGCTTCACATCGAAGATCCGAAGCCTCTGAGGCTCCAGTCTAGGGTCGTCGAGAAGATCAGGCCGGTCATCTTCGAGCGCAAGGTCGAGAAGATCGACCCCTCAAACGGCGCAGTCATCGAGCAGAAGTTCGAGACGATCGAGCCTAGGACTAGCGGCAGCGTTGCGGACAGTATGGGTCCAGGTGGCGTGTCGGCTCAGTCTCTAGGCGATCCGTCCGTGAAAGACGAGATAGTGAACGCAGTGGTCGCCGCCCTAAAGAGGGATCATGGCTGCCACAAGAAGCACGCAGCGAGGGCGGAGGCGAAGACCGTTCAGTCCCTTGGTCTGGCCGAGGAGATAGAGAAGCTCCAGAAGCCTCAGAGCGATGGTATGTCGATAATGGACAAGGTTCTCCTCGTGATCATCGCTTGCCAGGTTTTGGGTCTTGGCTACATCCTGTTCTTTATGTGACATGGGCGAAGGCTGGATGTCCTTAATGGGCGAATGGGCAGGTTGTGTCAAGTTGCACAACCTGCCCATTTCACATATTGGGCCCGCAATCAAGCACCGCCAGATAAGTGCACTTGAGATGCACGGCTCCGCAGCGCACTGGAGCCCTAGCGAATTCGGAGTGGCCGGTCAGGGCGTGATCAGGTCGCCCGAAACAAGAACATGTGGAATTTCTGTGATTTCGCTCGGCACCGTGTTCGCTCCGACATAGACATACTGCGTCTTGCGAGCGAAATCGCCAACGCCGGCGCCTGCCCCGTATTCGATGACCTCGGTGAGTCTACCGCTGCCGTCGACGGTTTGCTTCCTGAACTTAAACAAGCCAGATGCCCTGCCACGCAGGAGCTCCCAGTCCGCCAGCATGTCGCCGGGCACGAAGCCGGCCTGCTCGATAATGTCCTGGTCTACAGGGTCTGTCTCGTCGAGGAGGATGAGCTGGTTGACCGAGTCAGGGAAGTCAAACCTCTCGGCGATGGTGTGCCTCTCGAAGTAGGTCGGTAGCTCGCTGACGCCTGCGAAGCGGTTGAAGTTCAGCTTCGTCTCCGCCCCGCCGTTGGAGATGTATGTCTTGACGACCTGCTTTGGCCTGTCCTGCTTGGCCCTGATGAGCACGCAGGGGTTTTCCTCGTAGGTTTGCACGACCGCCAGCCACATGCTTGCAAAAGTCGTGTTGGCGTTGAGTGCCGCCACGACCTCGTAAACGGTCGTTGCTGCCGGCGCCGCTCCAGCCACGTTTATAGAGAGGGCCGACCACGCCTTGAAGTCGATGTCGTAGGCGTAGTTGATGGTCAGCGTGTTGTCTGCGCTGAAGTCGTAGGGCCCCTTGTTATATGCGATCATGAAGTTCGACGTGTTCCGGTTCGCCGGGCACGTGAACGTGAGGCTGTATTGCTTGTCAGCGAGAACCCAGTTGCCACGGAACTCGGTGTCGAAGCAGTTTTGGAAAAATGACATGATGTACTCCCGACGGGTGATCTATGTCAGTTATTTAGTTCAGCCCTTTCAGGATTTGCCGAAACTCGTCAACGTCTTCCCTGCTGTGCTCGATCTGCTTCTCGAGGAAGATTTCCAGCCAGCGGGCGTTGACTGCATCCGACATCCGGCTGGCGTCCATGATCCTGTTCGTGTAGTTGTCCACGACCTGCTCCTCCATCTGGAGGGCGGCCTCAATGATCTCACGGGGGTCAGACAGCATCTTGAAGACATGGGACTCGACCGTGGGGTTTCCTCCAAGCCCACGAATCATGTCGGAGAACTCCAGGACATGCTGCATCTCGCTGGCCGCCTCCTTGGCGAAAAGCTCCTTGAACTCGTGCCTGTGCAGGCCAACCACGGCGCTTGCGTGGTAAAGGTAGAAGTTCATGTGAGTCCACTCGTTCTTGAGGTCGCCGTTGAGGAGCTCGATCAATTTGTCCTTACTCATCGTCTTTTCCTTCCGAGGGCTTGTCCTCGAATTGCACGCCCTTTTGCCCATGGTCATGGTCATAGTTCATCTCGCTGAAAGACCCGAAGTCAAAAGCAGGCTTGATGCCGCTGTTGGCGACCAGCCATGACAGCTCGAAACCGTATTTTGCGACCTTTTCGAGCCCTTCGTAGTTGAGCTTGTCCGCAGTGTCGCTGGGAGTATGGTAGTACCTCGTGAGGCCCGTATGCAGGAAGGCGACTGGTATTTTCTTGTTGTAGAAGGGGGCGTGGTCGCTGCCGCTGGAGCCACGCAAGGTGATAGAGCTTGCGAAGGAGTACTTGGTGCTGAGGCTCCTGATCATGTCGCCTATGTCTGGCGAGCTGCTGCCGTCGTCGAATGCGAGTGTCTGGTTCTTGCCTAGGTTGCCGACCATGTCCATGTTGAGCATGAAGATGTGCTTTTTCAGGTCTGGGTTGCCCTTTGGGAATATGGGGTTGTTCACGTAGTGGAGACTGCCCTTGAGTCCCATCTCCTCTGCGGAGAAGGCCATGAACACCACGGTCCGCCTGTTCTGTCCTTTTAGCGATGCGAATGCCTTGGCGATCTCTATGAGCGCCGCCGTGCCCGATGCGTTGTCGTCTGCTCCTGGATGAATCTTGCCACCGCCCCAGCGGCTCATGCTTGGCCCATACCCGATGTGGTCGAGATGGGCGCCGACGACGACGACCTCATCCTTCACAGACGGGTCGTTCCCCTCAAGCCATGCGTAGACATTCTGCGTGAAGTCGTCGCCTATTTCCCTTTTAGGTCCGGGGTTCATGCGACGGATCATGAACTTGTGGTATTCGGTGGGCAGCCCTGCCCGCTCGAACTCCTTCTTCACGAAGTCGGCTGCTAGCTTGTTGCCGTTCTTGCCGGACATCCTCCCCTCAAGCTCGTCGGATGTTAAATAGGACACGGACTTCTCGAGTTCGTTCTTGGTGATCTTGTCGAGGGCGTCCTTGACGGTCGGTTTTTGCTTTTCCTTGTCAAGCGGGAGGGCCGGAGGCGGCTCGAACTCCGGTGGCTTCTGGATGCGCAAGCCAGAGTCCTGCTTCGTGTACAGCAGGACGATTATGATTACGGCCAGCGTTATGACTAGAACCTGTAGCTTGCGCATGCTTCACCCGTTTCTTTCCGCCAGGGCTATATATCAGAGGCGACAAACACTCTATTGGGTATCAGAGTTTGCCGGCGAAAATTATGGAACAGCAGACGTTTTTCAAGAGCGTTGAGGAATCGGCGTGGCGTGGCGAGTTCACGAGCCTCAAGGAGTACTACGAGGTTGGCGGCCCCTTCGTGCAGCAACTGAACAGGAGGCTTTACGAGAGGAGGTACTACGAGTTCGACAAGTACGAGCTGACAATAGACCCGGACGAGCCTCTTGATGCGGTAGAGAACTATGACGCCGCAAGACAGCGCAAGGAGATCATACGCTGCTCCGAGAGCTTCGCCTACTTCTGCCACAAGTACGTGAAAATCCTGCACCCGATGCGTGGCCTCCTTCCCTTCGTGCTCTTCAAGTACCAGCGCAAGACGATACACGACTACGAGAACAACAGGTTCAACATCATCAGCAAGTTCCGTCAGGGCGGCCTGACCACCGTGACGCTCCTCTGGGGCCTGTGGCGGTGCATGTTCCAGCTAGACCAGCAGATCATGCTGATATCAAAGACTGATCGTGAGGCTACCGACATCGGCATGATGGCTGACCGTGCCTGCGAGAACATGCCTGAGTGGCTGAGGCCCAAGAAGGACGGCAAGTGGAACGACCACCTGAAGATGTTCACGGACACCGGATCGGCGCTGAAGTTCTACTCCCCTGAGGCTGCCCGTGGTAAGTCGGTCACATTCCTCATCGTTGACGAGGCGGCGTTCATCACGGACATGGACAAGCACTGGAAGGCGATGTGGCCCATCCTCTCCACGGGCGGTTCGTGCACCCTGATATCAACCGTGAACGGCCTCGGCAACTGGTATCAGGAGACCTATCACGACGCACAGGAGGGAAGGAACAAGTTCCATGTCATCGACCTCGACTACTGGGATCACCCAGATTACAACAACGACCAGTGGGTGGCGGACCAGAGGTCGCAGCTAGGCGAGAAGGGCTTCAGGCAGGAGGTGCTGCGTGAGTTCCAGGGCTCGGGCGAGACCTACTTCTCCACCCGTGTGTTGACACGGCTGAACGAGCAGACAAGGAACAACTACCCCAGCAGGAAGCTCTTCCCGAAGTGGGTCAACCTGAAGGGGCGTGTGGCGCAGCTTGAGCACGACGAGTCCAAGGGCGCCATGTGGATATGGAAGGAGCCCGTGGAGGGCCACGAGTACGTGCTCGCAGCCGACTGCGCAGAAGGTCAGGCGGAGGACAACGACAGCAGCGTATTCCATGTGCTCGACATGAACACGCTGGAGCAGGTGGCCGAGTTCTACTCGAACATCGTGTTGCCACATGAGTTTAGCCAAGTCATAAAAGAGATAGCAATATATTACTACAACGCCCTCGTTGTTGTCGAGAACATGGGGCCTGGCACCGCAGTGTTAAGCGCCCTTCAGCACACTCATTTCTACGACAACCTTTATTTCGAGAACGTCAAGTCGGCCAACATCAAGCCCGGCATCAGGATGGGAACCCACAACCGCAGCCTTCTCCTCGAGTGCCTGCAGAACCACCTGTCCAACGACACGGTGAGGATAAACAGCATGAGGTTCGTCTCAGAGCTCGACACGTTCGAGTACAACAAGGTGACCAAGAAAGCTCAGGCACGCAAGGGCAAGCACGATGACGCAATCATAGCGATGGCCGTGGCCCTTTACGTAAGGGACATTCAGATGAGGGATCTGCCCATCGGCGCAGAGACGAAGCAGCACATCGGCATCGTGAAGTCGGAGATATTTGACCAGATCAAGAGGGAGCTCATGGAGGGGCGACCCGAGGACATCCTCCTCGACAACGAGTATGACGTTCTAGCGCCGGACAGGGAGACTGTGATGGCGAACATGGGCATGCCCTTCATGGAAAGGAAGGGCGAGCGAATACTCAGGGAGTTCGGTTTCTAGGGGAGTTCAAATGGCGTTCAACAGGTTCTCTGAATTCGTCAGGCAGCGTGCGACCGGGTCGCACGATGTCGTCATCGACACAAAAGAATACAGCGACACGGTTTATGCCGACCTTGCTGCCGCAGCCTTGAGGAACTCTCCGCTCATCGGGTCCAAGGACATGGTTTCTCTGGCGCTCCTGAGGGTTGAGCGCAAAATGGCCGAGATCGACTACCAGAACCATCACGCAGTCTGCGCAGCAATCAGCAGTGGCAACGAGAGCAGGCTCGCAGCGCAGCTTAGCCGACTTGAGAGGCATGTAACCGACAAGGCCATATTCTCAGAGGTCTCGGCGCTTTGCGAAAAGTCCTTCTTCGACTGCCAGCTTCCGGAGTCGTGCGTCCCTCTGGACATCGATTCGGTCAGGAACGAGCTGAAAGCGGTGGCCGAGGCGCAGGCGAGCAAGATATCCTGCGCAATTCGTGACGCCATGAAAAGCTGGCCGAAGACGACGATCAGGCTGGAGGCTCAGAGCCCGTCTGACGGACTGATATGCCAGTCGTTCAGGTGCAACATAGGTGATGCTTACGGCATAAGATTTGAAATTAGCGAGTCGCTTGACGTCACCAACGTTGAGTTCGCCGACGAGGACTCCCTCATCATGAGCGAATCCTTCTCAAGGCTCGTCGGGGAACTGTCCGGCGAGAGGAAGGCGAGGTCGTTCGGCGTCTACTACATGAACTACCCTAGGGCCATGAGGCACGTTATGGAGGCCAAGAGAAGGGACATATCACTTGGAATCAAGTGTTACATCCCAAGGTTCTCGAGGCTTGCATCATCGCCGTCCTTTGATGATGCCTCAGACACGTGGCGCCTGCGCATCGAGGACAACCTGCTTGAAAGGGTGGACGATTCCTCTTTTGAGGCGAAAAGCCAGGCAATGCTTAGGTCGGTTGACATGATTGGAGAGGCAAATGAAGACCAACACTGATGAACTGAAGGCGCACCTGAGGCGTGCGCTTGTCAGCGCACCAGACGACAACTCGCTGCGGGAGGCCAAGACGCACATACTGCGTGCGATAGAGGTCATCGAGGAGGTTGAGTCAAAGAGGGACAGGCGTCAGTCCGCACTCGTCGAGAGGCGTCAGAAGAACCTTTTCATTCCGGATGTCAAGTCTGCTTACAAGGCTATCGAGAGCGAGCTGGCTTCGGAGAAGGCGAAGCTTGAGCAGATTGTAAAAAGGAAGAGCTCAAGGGTTTTGGACAGGCCAGAGCCTCCGGAAGAAATGCAAAATGTTTTCGGATGACCTGCCATACCTCATAGCCGAGCCGCCAGAGCACATCATGGACGAGATCGTCAACTGGGGCTACGAGAACATACCCAATTCATTGCTCTTCGAGGAGGATGGATATGGCAGGGAGCTGTATGTGCACCTGACTTTCCTTACCAACGTGGACATGAGGAGGAACACGATGCTCAACGAGACACTCGCCATGCAATCCTCTGTCAATTGCACGCTCGGTAAGGTGATGACTTTCACCCAGAACAGCAAGTTTGACGTTGTCTGCCTCGAGATAGTCAGTGGTGAGGTGATGGACTTGCACAAGAGCCTGCACAATAGCATCATATACGAGCAGCTATATCCAACATTCATACCACACATAACTATAGCGTACGTTCAGAAGTCGCATGGAGAAAAGTTCCGTGGGAATACATACTTCGAGGGAAAGTCATTCAAGATTGACGACCTCGTGGTCTCCCACAACAGGGGAAAGAGCCAAGAAAGGGTGAGGCTAAAGAAATGAGAAGCAACTGGAGAGGAATACTGAAGATCCTTGACATTCAGCACGTCAGGGACGGCAAGGTGATCTGGTCCGAGCAGAACATCCACAACCTGTTGCACACCGGCGGCGAGCAGTTCATGCTGCTCTGCGCATTCGACAACGACGGCAACGTCGTGCCCGCAAACTACTACTTCGGTTTGGACAACAGGACGGTGGTCGCCGTCACGGACACCATGGCTTCGATATCCAGCACGGAGCCCACCTCCGGCGGGTATACGAGGCAGAGCGTCGCATCGAGCGGGGGGTTCACCGTTGAGGCCGTCTCTGGCATCTATCGTGCGGTCGGGCCGATCTTGACCTTCAACGCCACCGGGATCGGCTACGGGCCGGTCAAGAACCTGTTTCTGACGACGGCTTCCGACAACAGCGGCTACCTCCTGTCAACGGCGGTTCTGAGCTCTTCAGTCACGCTAACCTCGGGGGACAGCATAAATCTGCGAATGTCCATCCAGCTTGCCGACATAACGCTCTAGTTGAGGGTGTCAATCAGCATCTCGACAGGCTTTATCTCAACGAAATGCACGATGTTGTGCTCTCGCCTGGCGAGTTTTTTCTTGTAGTAGAACCTGAACTCGCAGCACTCGAAACCACCGTCGTCAAGGTCGAGCAAGCATTCGCTGGTCCCGATTCTTTGCTGAGCTGCCCTCACCACCTCTGGGTCAGTTGGGCCGTCGCCGACAACCTCGAAGTATGGCAAATCGATGGCGAAGCCAGATTCTGTAGGCTCTAAGCCAGTCTTCTTCCTCGAGTTCCTAAGGGTGTAAGTGCAAAAGACTTCCTTGGCTGGTTCGCTGGTCTTTCCGTCTTGGAACCAGACTGGGACATACACTCCGCCGCAAACGACATCCTTTCCTGAGTTGATGTCGTACCTTTGGCTTCGATCGAGATAGAGGTAGTGAGATGCTGTCAGAGTAGCCATACAATCACCTTTTGCAAGATATATAAATTGTAACCGTTCGGGGGCCAAAGATGTTCAAAAACATTATTTTTTCAGTATCTCTTCTTCTCTTCGGAGCGCCTGGGATGACGCAGGTCATACCCCCAAGCCAGAGGCAGTTCGCCGAGGTAGATCCCTTCGACAACATGCCCATCCTTGAGAGGGGCAACTACGGCGCAAACGCCAAGACGCCTGTCCCTCAGCGAGGTCCTGAGTTCCGTAGGTTTCTTGCTCCCTCGTGCAAGATAAGCGTCGGCAACGGCTCCGGCTCAGGGACGATCATACATTACGACGAGTCAAAGAACTTGGCCTATGTGGCAACTTGCGGCCACCTCTGGCAGGAAGGAATTGTCGATCAGGAAAGAGCTAAGCGGATGAACATCAAGTGCAAGGTGATATTCTGGTATCACAATGACCAGAGACTTGATGCCCCAAAGCAATATGATGCCACAGTTGCTTTCTACAGCTATGTGCGTGGGCAGGACACTGCGCTCGTCACTTTCAAGCCAGACTGGAAGCCGAACGTGTTCCCGCTTGCGGAGAAGGACTACAAGTACCCCAAGGGCCAGCACGCACACTCGGTTGGATGCGACGCAGGATCCGAGGTGGCCCACTACGACATTGAGATGATAGGGCTTGAGTGGGATGACCTAGTGACCATCGGGAACAGCCCAAGGCCTGGCAGATCCGGAGGCGGCCTGATGGACGACAATGGTCTGTACATAGGGACTTGCTGGGGGACGCAGTACGTGGACGGTAGCGGCAAGGGATTCTTCACCCCGATGCAGGTCATACATAAGTTCTGGGCAAACCAGAAGGACTACAGTTTCCTTCTCGAGCAGAGGAAATCCGGAGGTTTCCGCTACAACCTCAAGATTGTGGATCACAGCGGCTCAAATGAATCGTTCCTGCCCGAGTATATCCTACTGCCCTAGGTCAGGCTGTAGAAGGGGCAAACCGTCCTGTAGTCGCACCGTTTGCACTGGAACCCGACACGGCCATACACGTCGTCTGGCGAAGTGCTGATGATCTGCTTGTAAGTCTCGTGCAGCTCCTGCTCTGCGGTCTCGACGCTCTCCTGCGTGAACTTCGTGGATATGAGCTCGGCGCCGTCGAGGTAGAAAAGGGCAGCCCGTATGTTCTCCGGCTTGGCTCCGAAAATGCGGTTCACCACCCTTGCGTAGCAGCGCAACTGCAGGTCGGAGCCGATGTTGCTGCGGTTCTTGCGCCACTTTCCCTTCTTCGTTGTCTTGTAGTCAAGTATGAAGTACTTGTCGTCACGCACGATCAGCCGGTCTATTACGCCGGTGACTATGTGGTTGTCCGGCGGCTGCATGTCGTACCTGAACGGCCACTCGGTCTCGCCATCGAAGCCGATCCTGTCGGTAAGCTCCTTAATGTGCCTGATGTGCTCTGGCAGTTTCTTGCGGTAGCTGGCGTCAAGCTTTGGCGCCGACTCACCCTCCTCGACCTGTATCTTCCCGCTCAGGACGTCCGATGCGATGGACCCTATCTGCCGTGCTCCCTTCTCCTGAACGTAAACCTCGGCGATCTTGTGTACGACCTTGCCGTATGTGAAGTATGGCTGCTGCGGACCTTCAGGTATCATCCGTAGATGATATCTAAACTTGTACTTCGCCTGGCACTCAGACCAAGTCTGCCTGCGTGATACGCTTATGTGTTCGCAGATGAGGGTTTTGTGTTCCATGTTTTTCTCGGCTTTGGTACACTTCTACTGTAACCATCGTTCTTGCAAAGGCAGGAAAAATGAGCATACCTTTCAAAAATTTCGAGAAGTGGGCCAAGGAGAAGTTCGGCGACGACGCCGTGAAGGTATCCGGCAACGAAATCAAGATCAACAGCATATTCGAGAGCGACGACGACGGCCACCACCTTTGGTGCAACCCGGACGGCGGCAAGAAGAAGCACAAGTTCGGCGCCTTCAACTGCTGGAAGAGCAACAGGAAGGGAAGCCTAGTCAAGCTCGTTATGATGGTCGAGGGCTGCGACCGTGACGAGGCCGTGGCCAAGTTGATGGGCACCCAGACGATCAGGGAGCTCGAGAAGGACATCGAGGCCATATTCGCCGCTTCGGATGGATACTCCTTTGACGAGGAGGTCAAGACTTCGGGGCCGGCTGGTCTTTCGCTGCCTGAGGGTAGCGTGCTCATATCGTCCCTGCCGGTCGGCAACTGGTGGAGGTCGAAGGCTCAAATCTATCTTGAGGACAGAAAGATACCGATAGATGGTCTGTATGTCTGCACCGAGGGCAGGTACAAGTACCGCATCGTGATACCGTACATCGGCAGGAAGGGTGAAGTCACCTACTTTAACTGCAGGCACATGGGCGACAGCAAGTGCAAGTACCTTGGCCCTCCAAAGGACATCGGCGTCGGCAAGGAGGATGTCGTCTTCATGGCCGGACCTTGGCCCGATGAAGGCGAGACCGTCTACATCTGCGAGGGCGAGTTCAACGCAATAAGCATGAGGCAGGCGGAGTTCCATGCGGCCGCATGTGGAGGGAAGAGCATGAGCGAGAAGCAGGCCATACTGCTCTCGCCCTACAAGACGGTCATATGCCTTGACCGTGACAGGGCCGGAAGGGCCGGCACGCTGAAGATGAGCTCGATGGTGACTGCACTTGGCACGGGCAAGAAGTCCAAGGACAGCCTAGGGTTCGTCATTCCGCCGGTTGGTTACAACGACTGGAACCAGTTCCTTAAGGAGAAGAATGCCGTCATGCTGCACCACTATGTCACAAAGAACACTCGGCCATTGGACTATTCTGGGCCCATCGGGACTACCGGAGACTTCTTCGGGTTCAGCGATCTCTGGCGTTGAGCCACTCGCTGAAGCTTACGAATCCCTCGGTCTTCACCTTCTTTTTCTTCTTCTTTTTTCCCTTGCCCTTCTCCTCTGGGTAGTGAGCCTTGTCCCCCTTTTTCTTCATGTACCATGCCAGAGCGAAAGGGTTGTCTATGTCTTTATGCTTTTTCATGGCCTTTACCGTTCCTGACCAGCCCGGCGGCGCCACCTCGTTCTTTTGCTCGCTCATGATTTCTCCTCGATTTGAAGGGTTCCAGCCATGAAAATAGGCATGATAGATGTCCACAACCAGAACTATGAGGGTATATACGAGATCAGTGCCCCGATTAAGAGGGCTTACTGCCAGAAGCACGGTTACGAGTTCGTGGAATACGTCGCCGATATGCCGCTTATACCGGAGTCTAGGCAGTATAACTGGAGCCGTGTACAAGGCATCATCTACAACCTCCACAGGTTTGACTGGCTCTTCTACCTTGACACCGACATACTGATCATGAACGACTCGCACAGGATCGAGGATTTCATAGACGACAGCTACGACATGGTGGTCGGGCCGCTTCCGAGCGAGGGCCACATAATGACCAGCGGTATGCTCATTAGGAACTGCAGGTGGTCATACGAGTTCATGCTGGACATGTACGCACAGACAGAGTACATCCAGCAGCCCTACTACTCGCCGGAGGGCTGCGACGCAACCGGCACACCATGCACCGGCGGATACTACTTCGAGCAGAGCTCCTTTCATTACCTGTTCGACTCGGTCAAGAAGTACCGAGACAGGATCAAGCGTGTCGAGAGGAGGCGCTTCAACTCCGAGACGAAATCCTACACGCCGGGCGACTTCCTGATCCATTTCCCTGGACAGGTCAACAAGACTAGGCTTATGAGGGCGATGCTTGAACGTGGGCACGAAGCCGTCGTCGAGATGGCGTATCCCGTGGACACGAAGGACTACCTTAGCAAAACGCTGAGCGACTACGAGAAGATCAAGGCACGAAACATGATGCGCAAGCAAAAACTCAACTCGGAGGCAGAAGGATGAAAATCACTACGATAAAGAAGATGCAGGAGTGTTTCCTGAATAAGGTTTGCACGGTGTTGACGCTTGCCGTGAACAAGGGCAACTTCAACGATGTCCAGTTCGCCGACTTCTTCACCGGAATTGTTGACATGATAGACGATGATGGAATTATGCTAAGGCATCATATGACCGGATGCCGCAGCTTCTATCCTATGAGCCACATCACCGGAATACTGGAGGAGCAGGTCATAAGCGAGGATGACCCGAACTACAGCAGGGTAGTCGAAGAGATCAAGAACGCACCGAAGGACAAGAGGCCCGTGGTGGCCACGGTCAATCCGACGAAGCAGCCTTATGTGGACCCCGCTATGTTCGCCAAGCTGGCCCAGCAGGCTCAGGAATTCAAGAAGACCTAGAGCCGAGATCCTCGAGCTCGACCACGGCGCTCATTAGCTGCTCGATGTCCTTGGCCGAGTCGATGAGCTCGGCGACCTCACGGGACTGCTCGTCCTCCATGTCGAGGCTCTCCTTCTTGGACTGGAGCATGCGCTTCATCTTGGCCATCGTGCGTCGAGCCCTGTCAGAGGTGATGGGGTCTCCCATCGTCGAGATGAGCTCCTCCTTCTCCTGCTCGTCCGGCCAGTCCATCACGAGATCGACCACCTTGCTGGCGTCGTCCCTGTGCTCGTACTCGAGCTCCTCGGCGTCGAAGCGTTCGTCCCCGCCATCGCCCATGAGGAGGTCGGGCTGGGACGCCCTGCTGTCGGGGGCGTCCCTCTCTTCCCGTGACTCGGGCTGATCCGGCTGCCGCTCGCCGGCGGCACGGGTCTCTGCAGACGACCTTGATGAACGCAGCTCTGCCGCCTTGATCATGTCCTCGAGGTCTTCTGGGTTGGCGATCGGGTCTGACTCGTCCTCGAGGCGACCGTCTGACTTCATTTTGTTCAGCATGTCGGCCGACATCTCATCACGGCGTGGGTCGCCGATTCTGAGGATCAGAGGCAGAGGGTGGCCGAGGAACCTCATCTGCGGGTCGTCTCCGCCACCGTGCTTGTTCCACGACTGCTTTTCCTCAGAGGACAGAGCGAGGAACTTCTTGCCGGTCGTCGGCTGCCCCTCTGGTGACTTCTCCGGCTCGGCTCTCTCGGGGCTAGGCTCGGGCCTTGCCTCTGGCTCGTCCGCCACGTCGGGGTCAACGCTGGGCGCAGGAGGCGCTTCGGACTTTGTCGGGAACGATGACAGCGCCGGCATCCTGTATTTCTCTGCGGGCTTGGGTGTCGGACCCGGCTGCGGGGCCTGCTGAATGCGGGCGAGCAGCCTTTTTGTCGTGTCCTTTAATCTGGATTTAAGCTCGTTGACCTTGGTGCTGATAATCTGGAAGATTTTGAGTTTGTCGTAATCCTCCGCCTCGCTGAAGACCCCTTCTATCTCGGAGCAAGCGACATGCAGCTCACGGAACTCCTCGAGGCTCAGCGAGTGCTCTCCGAGCCTGCCGAACTTGTTCCTCATGAGGTAGGGGTTGGTGGGGTTGTCCTCGCCGTGGTAGATGTTCGAGAATACGTTCTTTATCCTGCCCCATAGCCCGGGGGCAGACTTGACGCCCGTGCCGGATATCAGAGCCTGCTTGAGGTCCCTAAGCCATGTGTCCAGAACGGAGTCGATCGATGCGTCTATGCGACGGGCCGTGTCGTCCGGCTTTGGCCGGCGACCCATTTCCTCGTGGAACCTTGATTTGTAGTCTTTGTATCCCAGCATATACGCTCCTTGAGGGTATATACTGTTTTTTTCAAGATTGTTCGCTGATGTACTCGCCGATCTTCTTGAGCGACATCAGGCATGAGTCGAAGCGGTGAAAGTCGCTCGATATGTACTCGAGGGCCACCTCGTCGAACTTCTCGGCGGAGTTCTCGTCGACCTCGAAGTAGATCGCCTTGCCACGCCGACCCACGACTTTGTACTTGTGCATGAGGATGTACGCTGCGGCGCCGAGGTCGGTCACGAACCTGTTCCTCGTGTCGAAGTTGTACTCGCCGATCTTCTTCAGGGACATGATGCAGGCGTCGAACCTGTGGAATTCGCTGCTCAGGTAGTCCAGGGTCAACTGGTCAAACTTCGCTGGTGTGCACTTGTCATCGAGGAGAAAGAATATCTCCTTGCCCTTCCGGCCGATGACTTTCAGGTCGTGCATGAGCAGGTACGCAGCGGCTCCGAGGTCGCTGACGCTCTTTTGGCTTTTCATTCTTTCATCCTTCGCATTCTGTTGGTTGTGTTTGTTCTGTTTGCAGTTGTGCTTACTTCGCAGCGGCCTCGGCGGCTATCAGGCAGCCCCGGGCGACGCTGTAGAGCGGGTCGTCTGGCTTGATGATGTCGCCGATCTTGATCGGCAGGGTGGTCTGCTCGAGCACCTCACGGAACAGGTTGGCGAACCCGTTTGGCGAGCTCGTGCCGCCTGCGATCACGACATCGACTGGTGCGTCTGTCCTGACCGTCTTCGTGACGTCGCTGAAGCCCTTCTTCAGTCCGGCGACGGTGTGCTCGATCATCAGGCGGTACTGCGTGTGGATCGCCCTCTCGACAAGGTTCGTCGGCTGCTTAAGGAGGTCAACCTTCGTCTTCTCCTTGTTGATGAAGGAGACACTCTCGCCGGTCGCCTTGGCTGCCTGGCGGTCAATCCAGTCGCCCGAGTTGACGATGGCAAACTTGAAGACGGGGTTGCCGTACATGGCGTAGCACACGTTGATCATGCCGCCGCCGAACGACATGGCGATGCCGGTGTACGCCTTCTTGGCGAGCTCGGCGTATACGAGTGCCAGCGCCTCGTTGATCGGATGGGCGTCAACCGTGTAGCCGGTCTCGTCTCGGTAGGCCTTAAAAATGGCGTCGAGAATCCTCTGGTGGTAGTCAGCGTCGGTGTCGACGTTGATTGCGTTTGACGGCACGCAGTAGTACAGCAGGTCGCCGTCCTTCTTCACGCCGTCGACGAGGCTGTGGATCATGATGCTCATGATCTGGAACGCATCCTTCTCCTTGGGGTTCACGCAGCCGTGGATCATCGGCCTCTTGAGCTCGAGTGCGCTCATCGTGTAGGTCATGTTGACCGCCGCCTCGCCAAGGGCATAGGCCACGTTGTCACGCTCTATCAAGGGAACGCCGGCCCTCTTCATCATGTCGAACACGAACCTGTTCTCGAGCGGCAGCTCGAGGAAGGCGTTGACTTCACGCTTGTAGACGAAGTCGCCGTCCTTGTCACGGTGGCACGAGACCAAGTTGTATGTTCCGCAATCAAATCCGGTCATTTGATCTCCTCACTCTTTCTTGCCGAAGTCGACCTTGGGAATCGGCCCGAAGTCGGGTATCTCCCAGAGAGTCTTGTCGCCTGCTTTGTTTTTTGCCGGGGCTGCCTCCTGCTCCTCCTGCTGCCTTGCGTTGACCACAAGCCCGTCAGAATTGAGGTTGATCGTCAGCTCTAGTGCGATGGTGACCTGCACCTCGCCGTCATTCGTGACGACCTTCACGTTTCCAGGCTTGATGAGCTGGGGCAAGATGAACCTCTGACTTTTCCGGCCCCGCAAAAGGGGCCTCCCGATGGCAATCCAAGATATATTAGTTAGTGCCAAGACATAAATTTCGATAGTTTTACAGCGTTTTCAAGGCAAACTTGGCCGGAGTCGGCCACCTCTCGAACATCTGGCGGACAACTTGGCTTATGCGTCCGTCCGTGAGCGTCGTCAGGCAAGGCTTGAGGTCGTCTCTAGTCCTGCTGCAGGACTTGTAGTCGTAGCATGGGCCGCACTCCCAGTCGCCGTCGTCAAAGTGTCTCTGGACGAGCAAGAAGTCATAGTGCTTGCCGTAAGTCTTGCCGTTGGCGAAGGTGAATATGCCGACCAAGGGCTTGCGGAGACCGCCAGCGACATGGAAGGCAGCGGAGTCAACGCTGATCACATAGTCTGCGGCGGCTATGAAGTGCATCCACTTGCGAAGATTGCAGCCGTACACGCCCGGAACTCCTGCGGAGTCCAGCTCCTTTACGGGCCTACTGTGGCTGCCGACAAGGTTTGCGCACCGTGTGGCCTCCACGACCTCCGAAATCTGGCTGGGCATTAGTGTCTTGGTTCTTACCGCCGAGACGGGTGCGAAGAGCACACTCGGGGAGCTCGTATATCTCTTCAAGTCGTCAAGCTCCCGCCTGCACTCGCTGAGCAGCGCCTCATCCAAATTGAACTGCATGTCGTGCCTTTGGAGCTCGATACCGCAGTACAGGCCCCATATGTCCGACCTGTTGAGGGCGCACGACAGTCCATGTGCGTTCTCGTACTTGTTGGCTACGTAGATGCATGTTTTGTAGTGCATCATGAAGTCAGAAAGCTCGACAGTCCTTGCGCAGTGGACGCCTGACAGCATGGGGTGGTCTGACACGACATCCCTGTAGTTGTCGAGGACTGCAAAGTGTATCTCCGCCTCAGGGTAGACACGCTTCACGTCCCAGAAGAGCATCCTCTGGATGAAAACGTCGCCGAGACCCCCAAGAGGCATCCAGAAAAGTATCCTGTTCCTTCTCTCGCTGAAATCACGCAGAGACATTTGGCCCGATCTGGTCATCAAATAAAAGAGTCGGGCCCGACCGATAGAGGCCGGGCCCGACTCGAAATAGTTGATGGTTCAGCTCAGGCAGGCGCTCTTGACGCTTGCGATGATCTGGATGGAGGCCGCCGACCCGCTGGAGTTTGCGAAGTCGAGGCTGGTGACAGCCAAGTCGCCGTAGTTGAAGACTTGGGTGTCGCCGGCCATCAGGGTGAAGATCGCCCCCGCCAAGCCGTTCAGCTTGACGGAAACGTCTCCGCCGCCGGTAGCGTTGGAGATTTGGACGAAGTTGGCTGCTGCGCCGTAGTCGCCCACGATGTCGACGAGGTTGGCGCCGGCGTAGGTGCTGCCGTCGGCCACGGTGAGGGTGTAGACGGTGGGGAAGTTGTTTTCCTCGGGAATCGGGCTCCACACGCTGCCGTCATCGGTGACGACCTCGATGAAGGCCTGGTCGAGACCAACCTGCGGGTAGGCGAACTTCTTCCAGTAGTTGCAGTCGGTGAAGGTGTCGCCGTCGTTAAGCTTGCGGTAAATCTTGTTCGGGCCGGTCACGAAGATCGTACGCTGGATCGAGGGGTCAAATTCCGCCCCGGTCGCCGGGTCAATGTCCAAAGTTCCTTGGACGGTGTTCTGAAGATTAACTCTGAATACGCTCATTTGTCTCCTTGGATGTAAAGGAAAGAATCCCCATCTCAAGGGTATTTATGCAGGACGGCGGCAATCATGCCGGCAAGGATATGATTTCGCCATCCGGAAACATTCGCAGGAACAGATTTTCACCAAAACCTGACCTGATGAGGGTCACGCACTTGCCTTCGGCAGCGGCCTCCCACAACTGGTCGCACTCCACACCGACCACCCAGTCGAATTCGCCGACAGGCTTGTTGATCTGCGCATCCGACCCACGGGCCCTGATGAAATCTAGGGCCAGCCTGATCTGGTCGCCCGACAGGCTCTGGTTGGGCTGAGAGCCGTTCGGCAGGAGCACGCATGAGCCGTTCAGCTCGTGGAGAGGCCTCTTAGGCCGTGCGACAGGGCCAAACGGTATTGATGACTCGTCCATAAATGACTCGACCGGATGCCTCTCTCCATCGGAGACAAGCTCTCTGATGTAGGCGAAGCGACCACTAGACTCCTTCAGCTCAGTCCGGCTTAGCGTCCTTTCTTCACCCCTGAGTAGATACATATACTCATCACGACAGCAGATGAACACTTTGATGCCTGGAAACTCTGATTCCATGTAAGGCCTGAGCATTCTGAGCTGCACGACATAGTCCCTACAGTGGCCCATGTAGGCCACGCAGTAGTTGTCCTTGATCTTGGCGTATTCCGGGAGTGGTATCATATGGGCGACCAGGAGAAAAACTTGATAGAGGCAGCTCAACTGTTCGCCAACCAGTTCGGGGACGACAGCGAGTACAGCCGCATGCTCATGGAGATAGTGCTCGAGGAGCTCATGCAGGCCAGCACGAAAAATTATAAAGCAGACGTGGAGGGGCAGAGTGGCAAGGATTTACAGTGACATATATCTATACCTAGCAAGGCGTGACAGGTCATCGGTCAGGATACTCTGCAAGCTAAGGGGCTACGAGATCAACGCCTCAAGGATACAGAACGTCGACACGCTGGGGCTGCCGCCCGACTGGACGACAGCCCTGAATCAGATAATCTACGACAACAGGATGCTTTGGGAGCCCTGGGTAGAGTCAGCCGACACATACGAGGATCTTAAGGACTCGCTGAGGCTGCGTGGTTACAAGAATCTGCCTATGAGCGGTCAGCCGGAATTTACTGCGGCCAACACGGCGTCTCCGGTTGTGAACCCGAATGCTCTGCCGAGAAGGACCGTCATGGTGCAGAAGAGGAAGGACTAGCCGTCCATTCTCCTCAGGTACATCCGGTGGATGAGGAATGAACCCTCGCTCACCGACACGTACATGTAGTGCCCGTTCTCCTCAGTGATCGAACCGCCGTTCTTCTTGAATTCCTTGGCGACCTCGTAGGTGTCGCCATCCTGCGTCTCCATGCGGGAGAGCAGCTTCTTGAAGGGAATCTTGGATTCGACTTTGACGCCGACGAGACGACTCTTGTCGTGGTCTGACTGATGGTTCATCCACTTCTTGAAGTCGCTGAAATTGAATGGACCGAATGGGTCCTTGTTGTCACTCCATTTACTCATTTTTTTCACCAACCTTGTTGAAAAAAGAAGGGAAGTCCTTCCCCTCTATGTATTCCGCATTCGAGTACTTTTTCGAGCTCGAGAAGTCATAAAGGTGAAAATCGTAGTGAGGGTGGTTCTTCAGCCAGTAAAACATCCCGTCCACGATGCCGCTGAGCTTGATGTGCTGTGGGTATGTGTGGAGGCCGTTCTCCAAGGAAACGGAACCAGGCCGTCCGGCGTCAAAGCTATCGTCGCAGCAGAATAAGAATATGGATTCGGCGCCAAACCTGTAAGCCAAGCTTATGGATGCGCAGATCGGGTTCCTATAGTCATCAACCTGCCATGACACCTCCTTTACGCCAAGCGATGCGTAAGAAGTCTCGTTGACTGGGTAGTACCTGTACTTGTTTGTCTCGTACGCAGCAAGGAACTTGTGGTTCGTTCTCGACGAGGCGATACACTTTGGTAGGTTCATCCTGCGCCGTGGGAGGAACTTTAGGCAGTCTGCGTAAGGGTTGTTCACGACATACCAGTTGATCGACCGGCTCTTAACATTCCACTTCTGAAGCGCACCGTTCACTGCGAATATAGTCCAATCCTTGGGCAGGTTTTCGAGAAGTGACTGCCTGCGCTCGAAGTCGTAGCCGTCGTTGACTATGACCACCTTTGGGAAGAAGAACTTCTCCGAGTCCACCCAAGGCATTCTGAGCATCTTGTTCTTAGTCTCGTTCTCGAGAAAAAGGAAGTGATCCGATCTCTGGATGGTTTCGTTGAGGTCGATTGACACGACGTTGGTCTTCGTGAAGTCACGCACCCACACGCCCTCCGGCGTCAGGAGGTAGTGATTGCCGTCTCTGCTTTTCTTGATTCTGGGTTTCATGTCAGGATGGGTTGCAAGGCACTATCGCCACGCACTGGGCCTTTCCGTCTTCGCCGGTGATCTTGGTCATATCAAGGTTGATTTTGACGTCGATCGGCGCACCTCTGTAAACGAGTTCGATCTCTGGCTTATCTGGCAGAACCAACTGGATTGCCGACGGAGCGCCTATAAGCTCGATGGCGCTTGGTATACCGACCACTTGGATCTTCTCGGGTATGCCTGTGGTGTCCAGCTTGATGGTTGGCATTTCATCAGGCATCTCGAGCTTGATCGTGCTCGGCAGCGACGAGGCATCGATGCTGATGACCGAGGGAAGATCCGTCGCCTTGAGCTCGATGACTGAGGGAATGTCAGCGCCCACAATCTTGATCTCGCTCGGGATCGGCGTGGCAGGCCCGATAATCTTGATGTCCGGTATGTTGAAACTCTCAACCCGAATCACGTTCGGGATGTCATGAAGAACCTTGATGTCCTGTATCTCAGGGACTTTGACGATGATCTCGCTAGGTATGCCGATCATGTTGCCGTCGATGCTCAGCGATTCCATAGGCTGATACATCCCATCGCTGAACAAGTCTGGAGTCCTGAACGCCGGCGTTGCGGATGGGCACAGCACAGTAACGACGCAGCTTAGTGTCGGCGGCGATCCCCAGTTGACGCTTAGCGTCGGGGCTGGTCCGAAGTCAATCGTCGATGGGATGGACGGACCAGGCCCGAAGTTAATCTGGCTTGGAATCTGGGGACCAGGCCCAAAGTTGATCAGGCTAGGTATCTGCGGCCCAGGGCCAAAGTTGATCAGGCTAGGTATCAGGGGGCCAGGCCCGAAGTTGATCAACGACGGCAAGCAATTAGGTATAGGTCCGAAGTTGATCAGGCTCGGTATCTGGGGTCCAGGTCCGAAGTTGATCAGGCTCGGT
>JACCDT010783105.1_pt1 | contig 113428 bp, 158 predicted proteins | sample 7446291 | NCBI WGS metagenome assembly JACCDT01 (sample SAMN15323446, study PRJNA562643) | freshwater metagenome | isolation source: river surface water | place: USA:Blue River Watershed | collected 2017-08-17 | reverse complement strand
TTAATACCGGATAATACGGTTAGAACGTGAGTTGAATATGCCGATATGATCGTAGGAAATGGGGTCATAAATATTTTTGTCCCCACCGGGAAGATTGACGGCTAAATAATCATTGCCTTGAAAGGACCAATCCACCGAATTCGAGGGTTTCGCATTATCATCATCTGAAATATCCTCTTGCTTTAATTCATCCTCCTCCACAGTTTTCACTGTAGTGGTCTTGGTAGCGGTCTTGGTCTTAGGTTTCTCCGCAGATTTCTCCGCAGATTTCTTAACAGGTTTCTTAGCGGTATTAACTTCGGGATCAGACTCGTGTTCAGATTCATGATCAGATTCATGATCATCATTAGAAGCGGTCTTAGAAGCAGTCTTAGAAGCAGTCTTAGAAGCGGTCTTAGAAGCAGGTTTCTCTGCGGACTTAGGAGCTGTCTTAGGAGCTGTCTTAGGAGCAGACTTAGAAGGTGTCTTCAAATCATGATCACTATCGGAAAGGGGGTCTAAGGGGGACGAAGTCCCCTTTCCCCAATTGAGAGGCGAGATATCAAAATGAAGATCATCATAATATTGTTTAATTTGAGCAGGAGTTTCACCCTCCTTGATTTTTTTCTTATAAATAGTGGACTCGATAAAAGGTTTAGGCGATTTTCCAGTAGGAGAAGTATACTGATACGAAGTACGAGTAAAAATAGTTCCATTCGGAGGAATGCCATCCTCACCACATTTCTTAGCACAAGCAGTACAAAACTGTCCTTGTGTTTTGGATAAAGAGCATTGAGCCATACAGTCGCCAACTAAAGCGATACAAGTATCAAAATGATGAGGAGTCCACATAGGTAAAGATTTAATAACATCAGGTTTAGATTTCTTTTTTTTAATCGTAGTAACAGTCGTAAAATGCGAAATCGCAGTATCAAAATCACAATTTAATAAGCCATTGTCAATGAGAGTATTGGTATAAGTAGTAATAGAGTCAAAGATAGATTTATTGATCGCAGAAGTGATAGTGTCCATATTATTAAGTCTTTAAGTTAATAAAAAAAATAAATAAAAAAAAGTAGTTCAATTTTATTTAATATTCTTTACACCATTTATCGAATTTAGTATTGAATTGTAACATGTCATCGGAATCAAAATAATAAAAGTCTTTGATATCAAAAGATTCTTCCTTAGCAAATTCTAGTTTCTTGTTTTTGTCGACATTGAAGATGTTCATGCACTACTTTACATAATAAAATAGTATAATATGAAAATAACAGTTCAATTTTATATTAAAAGGGTCTTTTCCCCCTGATGTAATCAGGCACGAGTAATATGCACATGTATTTAGGCAGTTCAATTTTCAAATTGTTACGATATATGGTAACGAATATTTAAATGATAAAGTTTGCGAAAACAGAGCGGTCCTAACTATCGTGATTACTGTAACCGGATTCTCATTATGTAACCGGTTTCCCGTTATGTAACCGGCTTCTCATTATGTAACCGGCTTCTCATTATGTAACCGGTTTCTCGTTATCATATATATAGCTCAATATATATGATATAGCTCAATATATATGATATAGTGTATAGTTGATATAGTGTATAGTTGATATAGTAGATTATATAGTGTATAGTTGATATAAATCAAAAAAAAATATAAAAATATTTCAAAAAAAATTATAAAAAATATTTCAAAAAAATTATAAAAAATTTATAAAAAAAATTATAAAAAAATTATAAAAAAATTATAAAAAAAGTATAAAAAATTTATAAAAAAAATTATAAAAAAAATTATAAAAAAAATTATAAAATTTAATGAAATATTTCCAATATAATATTGAAATAGAATATACCCTATCTATCATACAGATGTAATAAGGCATGAGTAATAAGGCACATGTATATAGGCAGTTCAATTTTCAAATTGTTACGATATATGATAACAACTATGTATAATACAAAGTATGCGAAAACAGAGCGGTCCTAACTAACGTGATTACTGTAACCGGTTTCCCGTTATGTAACCGGATTCTCGTTATCATATATATAGATCTATATATATGATACAGTGTATAGTTGATATAGTGTATATATGATACAGTGTATAGTTGATATAGTGTATATATGATACTGTGTATAGATGATACAGTGTATATATGATACAGTGTATAGTTGATATAGTGTATATATGATACTGTGTATAGTTGATATAGTGTATATAAATCAAAAAATATTTCAAAAAAATTATAAAAAAATTTATAAAAATATTTCAAAAAAATTATAAAAAAATTATAAAATTTAATGAAATATTTCCAATATAATATTGAAATAGAATATACCCTATCTATCATACAGATGTAATAAGGCACATGTATAAGGGCAGTTCAATTTTCAAATTGTTACGATATATGGTAACAACACTGTATACTATAAAGTTTGCGAAAACAGAGAGGTCCTAACTAACGTGATTACTGTACGGGCAAATTGTAACCGGTTTCTCATTATGTAACCGGTTTCCCGTTATCCCTTATATAGATGATATAGTGTATAGTTGTTATAGTGTACAGATGATACAGTAGATGATATAGTGCATAGTTGATATAGTAGATGATATAGTGTATAGTTGATACAGTAGATATAAATCAAAAAATATTTCAAAAAAATTATAAAAATATTTCAAAAAAATTATAAAAAAATTATAAAAAAATTATAAAAAAAATTATAAAAAAAATTATAAAAAAAATTATAAAAAAATTAAAAATTCTCTATAATTATATTTACTTTTTCAAAAGAGACATTTATTTTTGTCCTTTTTCAAAAAGTAAACAAAAATATAGACTTTGAAATTTTAAAATTATATTCTTATCCTATACAGTGTATAAATGAAAAAAATACCCAAAAAAATAGGACACCATAAATATGATAGAAAAATGTCCTCGTTTTTTTGCCTTACCATAAAAACAAAAATAATGATATAAAATATATTTTGTTATGATAACGTAGTCTTATAAATAAAAAAGGACATTTTTTAATTTACTCCTTTTATGGGAAACAAAAATGAATTTTTGAGTATTTTATAAATAAATAAATCATAGTACCACGAATGATGTATAAATTTTGATATTCGTATCAAAAATAAAAAAGAGACAAAAAATGTCCTTGTTTTTTGTCTTACGGTAATTTCAACATTATTGATATAAAATATTTTTTGGTATGATACAATAGTCTTATAAATAAAAAAGGACATTTTTAAAATTACTCCTTTTATGGGAAACAAAATTGAATTTTTGAGTATTTTATAAATAAACAAAACATAGTACCAATAATGATATAGAAATATTTATATAACTATATAAAAATGGAAAATTATATATGTGATAGTTGTAATTATCAAACACGAATATTATATAATTTTAACAGACATTGTACCACTGAAAAACACATAAAGAATAGTCATAAATTAAAAGATATATGTAGTTATTGTAATAAAGAATATAGAAATCGAAACCCATTATGGAAACATGAACAAAAATGTAAGATGCAATATGATATATTTATGGAAAAATCAAAACATGACATAGAAACAACTAATGAAATAGAAGAACTCAAACACCAAATAAAAGCGGAAATAAATAAAATTAATGATAAGATTGATAATCAAGAAGAAGAATTTAAAACATTAAATAAAACAATACATGAAGAAGTAAAATCATTAAATACTAAAATAGATCAAGTTAAACCGAATGTATTTAATTTAAATATTTTCTTAAATGAACATTGTAAAAATGCTATGTCCATCGATACATTTTTATCTCAATTAAAAATTCAATTTCATCTAGATAACAAACTACAACATGATGCAAGTATTGGTCTTACTAAAGCATTAACCGATATGGATGTATATATACGACCATTTCATTGTTTAGATTTAAAACGTAATAAGATTTGTATTAAAGATAATGATATATGGACAACCGACCCTAAAGTATTTGATAAAGTACCAAAATGTATTACTACTTTATACCAAGAAGAAGTAAATAAATGGGAACATCATAACAATGGGTTTTTAAACAATAGTGAACAATTAAGTATTTATGTATTACATAGTGCTAAACATATGCAAGTTATGAATAGTATAAAATTATTACGAACTGTATTAAAAGCAACACCTATACCAAAACATGAGTCATAATTAGGCAGTTCAATTTTCAAATTGTTACGATATATGGTAACAACACTGTATAATATAAAGTTTGCGAAAACAGAGCGGTCCTGATTATAAGGAATTGTAACCGGTTTCTCATTATGTAACCGGTTTCTCGTTATCGTATATATTCACATCCTATATTCACACTCTATATTCACACTCTATATTGACACTCTATATTGACACCCTATATTCACACCCTATATAAAAAAATGGTTAAAAATAAAAAATCAAGTAAACACAATATATTCTCAGACTGCATGTAGTACTTAAACTACCTCAGCAATCGTCAGCACATATATCATGGGGATATTTACAAGTGTACCCAGCACTAATGAAGTTTTCAAACTTCAATACCACCTTGGTTTTTCATGATACCAAGAAACTCACATATCTCACGTCTATGTGGACTGCAGTCGTTGAAGGAGCTCACTAGCTCTGAACTTCTAATCCGCAGACGGGGAAAGGTCATCTGACCAAGGCAATGTCAAATATTAAGGGTTCTTACCCTATATCTAAATGAACGCATCGACACTTGATGTGCAGTACACCTATTCCACTATTCATTCTATTATAAATATTCTCTTCAATTTATTACATCGCTTACATTCATCTTCTTGGATTCCGCTTACAATTTATCATTATACAATCATAATTTAGGCAGTTCAATTTTTATTGTGTTACGATATATTGTAACGAAATATCGACATTATAATGTTTGCGAAATCAGAGCGGTCTTAACTATCATGATTACTGTATAGGTTTAATCATATATAGACATCTTATATCAAAAAAGTATAAAAAATAAAAAATCAAGTAAATGGACCATCTACAGCTTAGATGGCTTACTTTAACAAATCACCTGAAATTTAGCCGCAATACCAGCACACCTGCTGTATTACCCGACTATCAATCATTTATCTGAAAGTAAATATGTCGTATCACGCAAAATCAACACACCTGTTGATTCTCTGATCCAGGGACATACCCATAAGACATGTGCCATTCCGATTATATCATCTGGGTATAATATTGATGACCAACACCGTATAAACCACACTTGTGGCCGGATATTGTACCCATCACATATTACACGACATCATGATATATCATGATGGAATGGCTGGAATTGAATCACCAATGTGAATTCAATACACTATTCATTCTATTATAAATATTCTCTTCAATTTATTACATCGCTTACATTCATCTTCTTGGATTCCGCTTACAATTTATCATACTATATTGCGTAATTATTGCATAAAATTGAATGTATTGACTATATATACATGAATCCATCTTCAGGAATGTCTCCTTTTACTTTTCGCATCGAAGATGGTATAGGCGAGTTGAGGGTAGAAGATTCTACCTATTATACGATCAAATGGTTTTATCCTAGGGAAACCAAAGATGGAATCAGCTTTTCGGATAATAACGAGCCTTTTGTTCTTGAAACATTTCAAGAATTCATTACCCATATTCAAAACGGTATTAACTGTACCTACCGACGAGATCACGAAGACATTCTCGAATACAAAGACAACACTTTTCGTATTAACCCTGATACTTGCCAAACAGGTTTGAATTTTGATTCTAACTTAATTGACTTCCGTATTCAGGGACATAAAGAAGCATTGATTGACACTCTTCAGTCCATGCTTACTTGGTTTAAAACATTCGTTTAAGTGCCTTATTTTTTTTATAACCGGTTTCTCGTTATGTAACCGGTTTCTCATTATGTAACCGGTTTCTCGTTATGTAACCGGTTTCTCGTTATCATATATACGGTATATATTCACATAGTATATTGATACAGTATATTGATACAGTATATTGATACAGTATATTCACACAGTATATTCACACAGTATATTGATACAGTATATTCACACAGTATATTCACATAGTATATTGACACAGTATATTGACATAGTATATTCACATAGTATATTGTCACAGTATATTGACACAGTATATTGACATAGTATATTCACACAGTATATTTACACAGTATATTGACATAGTATATTCACACAGTATATTCACACAGTATATAGGATAACAAATAAAAAGGCAGTTCAATTTTTAAAAAGTTACAAAAAAAAATTAATGCATCACATGTTTGCCTGTATATTTTTGAATATTAAAATATGTTAATGGTTTGTCATGTTTTAATAAATTGGTTAAATTTTCATCCGCACGAATATTCCTTCCATCTGATAATTGATTATTTTTTATATAATTATCAACATACTTATTCATGTCAATTCTACTCATCATTGTACCACGATTCACCCCACAAAAATCAGCAAACTCATCAGACACAAACACTGGTATTGCAAATCCACTCATTTATACATGATATATGCTCTTGTCTTTATATCCTTTTATGGTAATATATTTTAGGCAGTTCAATTTTCATTCTGTTACGATATATGGTAACAAAAATAATACATCATATAAATAATAGGGCGGCGAATTAGAGCGGTCCTATTGTTCGTCATTTTTGATTTCCTTTTTAGGGATGGTGGTTACCTTGGATACATTACGTATAATTTTAGGTGTATTGATCTCTTGTCCTTCTTTTTTTGCATACATGGTGTATTGATAGGATTTTTCATCATTCTCTAAAAAATCGGGATTACGTTCTGTCCAATCATTTACGTGTTTTGAATATTTTTTGGAAGCATGTTTTGGTAATTTATTGAATACAGTAATATCTTTGGTCCATTTATCATTGTCTTTGATCATTAATTTATTACGCTTTACATCAACACAATGAATGGGTCGTTCATATAAGGTCATGGTTGATAATGTTTTAAGTATAGTAATGGATGTATCTTCGGTTAATGATCTGGATGAATCAAAATGATATTGTAATTTTTCTAACAATTCATCAAAGGAGATTGCATTTTTACAATCTTCATTCAAGAATACATTCAAATTAAACACAACAGGTTTTACATTATCAATTTTAGTATCTAAGATATTCACCTTTTCTGTTAATGGATCTATTTTATCTTTTAATTCTTGTTCAAATTCTTGTTTGAGTTCTTCTTTAATTTCTTGTTTAAGTTCTTGCATGGATTCTTCCCTATATTTTTCTAATTTTTTACGCTCAATTATATCATCATATAATAGTTTACATTTTTTTGTATGATATCGTATACTATTTTTTTGATTATATTCTTTACTACAATATTCACATACATAAATAGTTGGTTCAATATCACCCACATTTTTTTTATGTTTTATTGTATCACAATGTTGTTTATAATTATTTAATTTATTTGTATTATATTTGCAAGGTATACATGAGTATTTATACATTTAATATACTATTTATATTATTTTATATTCAAATCAATTTTTATAATAACTAGACAATTTTTGGACATGGACATTTTTTGGACAAATTTTTGGACAATTTTTAATAAAATTTTATGGTGTCAAAAAAACATGTACAATTTTAAAATTGTTACCAATATGATCTAAATGGACAAATTTATATTTCCAGCCAATATTATAATTTTAAGATATATCATATAACATTTGACATGAAATATGTAGTCAGGTTTTGGGCTTGATTTTCGTGAAAAATATTTTAAATTTTTTTATACAAATTTCAAGCTTAAAATTTTTGTCCATTTTTCAAAAAAATATTATGGTGTCATTTTTTTAAGTCAATTTTTACGTTTACACCATTATGGTAAGGACCGATTTTTGTGTTTTTAAAAATCTCTATAATTATATTTACTTTTCAGAAAATCCCAAAAATAATTGTCCAATTCCAAAAAGTAAATATAATTATAGAGAATTTTTATTTTTTGAAATTTTAAAAAGGTTTTTATAATAAATAAAAATAAAAAAATTTTAATGTTATTTAAACTTTGAAATACATTACTTCTTCAGGTAAATCATATTCTGACATAATACATTCATATGGTTTATAATCATAATCATACAATACCCTTGTGATTCTACGTAACACATAATGGTATTGATGTGGATCAAATGCATCTTTGTTGTCTAAATATCCAAATGTATCATCTCCTGGAATTTTCCAATCCTCAGGATAAATCAATTTGATCTCTTTACCAAATGTTAATTCTGGATGATAACATGTTACTTTTACTTTCATGTCATCATCTTCTATTTTAAATTGTTTCGACACTCCATATATCGTAGGAAATGGGACGTTCAATGAATAGTCCTTCACTAACGACAATACAGCTGTTCTATCTTTCAAAAATTGAACTGTCCTAATGTTATCTAACATCGTGTGAGTATTTGGATGGTTATTATAGCCTTCGTAATATCGAAACAATACGATGACAATCATTTGATCACCTTTAGGGTGTATGATGATGTTGGTCATGAAATTAAAATAAGCTTGTGACCATGTATTTGGAAATAAGGATCTAAATACTTGGGATATTTTAGTAGGTAAACCGTAATAGGTTTTCAAAACACACATCGGTAATTCCATCATGAGACCATGTTGTTTGACGGAAACATGTTTATATTTCCGAATGACATCATCTTCATAATCAAATAAATCAAAGGGTTCAAACATCATGTATAAACATGGAATGGATTCTTTATCGTGATGATATTCGGGTAATAATACGCCAATGTGTTCGTATGCAAATTCAATTAATGAATATTGATTGAGAACGTGTTGACGTGAAATGAAATCATCTAACATTCCTTTGATTTTTTCTAATGAAATCAATTCAGTTAAATGACAACTGTCCATAAGTTTAGTACGAAAGGATTCTAATTTTTCATTTGTCAAATAAACCGTATAATCCGATTCAAACCAACGAATGATATTAACACCATTTTCTAATTCCAATACAGGTGTTGTAAATTCAAAGTCTTTCTCAATGTCCACACCTACATAAGTAGTGGAATCATATCCTTCTATCTTTTCACTAGAATGAATCTGACCGTATTGAGATAGGTCATAGGATTCTGGAATATGGAAGAAGATAACTTTCATGTTTCTTTAAATTGTTTTATTAAAATCATAAATAAAATTTAATGTGTCAATTTTATTTAAAAAAACAAAAAAAAACAATATAAAAAAGTTTAGGGTTTATTAAATCCTGAACTTATTCCGAATCCCGAACCGACATGCGACGGAAACGATCTTGGCATGGAACATCAAATGTTTTATCATTCGCCTTCTTAAAAAGCGAGAGCAAGACATAATGTTCGCGACCTTTGAACACCCATGACAGCTTTGCCAAAGGGGTCTTCACGTCTTCGTCAGGTTGAAGAAGAGGATTGAATACATGTTCCATCATGTACTCATGGTATTCCTCTTCTGGACTAGGCTTGGGACAGGTAAATGTAACGGTGGTAACTGGTTTACCCGTTCGTTGATCAATGAAGGATTTAAAATCCACCAATTGAAGAGTGTTGGAGTTTTCCGTAATCAGAAATTCACCATCGTCGTCGCATATAATCTTATTATTCCGTGTCTTCTCAATCGGAAGAATCTCTAACGGAAAAACGTTGATGGCGACGTACTTGATGAACGTTTCCCATGAATTAACCATGGGAGGGTTGATCTTACTGAACAACGTGATACGTTCAATTTCAACTGCAGTTTCAACTGCGGCAGATTTCTGGTTTCGCCTGGAGTTCTTCGACATTCTTCTCTGTAATTTTTTAATTCTATATACTTATTGGAATAAGTAGTTCAATTTTATTTTTTATTATTTTTATAACCGGAATCTCATATTTAAAAAAAAATAAACTTTTTTATGATAATTCATCTTTAAGTTTTGTTACAACACGTAAAGCCATATCTCTAAGATATTTAGGATATAGATCTTGATTTAAGGTAGGATCATGATCTAATTCATGAAGCATATCAATACCACGTAAACATTGATTTAGAAACATGCGTTTAAACTGAATCTCATTCTGATCATTTAAGAAACGAACATGATTGTATACATGTGTATATAATATAATCATGTTATCGATTGTATATTGATTTTGACTCATGGTCAATGTTCTTAGTTGTCGAACAAGTACATCTGCATTAATACAGCCTTCCGATAAACGGTTAATTTCATTATCAATCGATTCGAGACGGCGATCGTACATGTTTTTTTTATAAATAAAATAAATAAAAAAATAGATATCAATTTTAAAATAAATGAACTCTTGATTCCAAATAAGAGATTAATATAAGTTTAGTTTGATGTAAAATATCAATTGCCATAGTTACTATCTCTTTATAGTGTGGATCATTATGTTCTTTAAATTGATTTATAAATATATCAGAATGATCTATTAAATTATGGATACAATTCGTCCAATTCAATTCAAATAAATAATAACGATGATTATATACATAAGAATAGATAATAATAATATTATCAATGCTAATTGGACGTGAATTTGTATTGGATAATAATGATTTTAATCTTCTAGCAAATACATGTTTATTCGTACATTCAGATGATAAATACGTAATCTTATTTTGAATTGATTTGATGCGTTGATCCATTTTTTTTAATCAAAAATAAATAAAAAATAGATAGTTCAATTTTATATTAAATCTCATGTGGATGTAATAAGTGATTAAGATTCACCAATACATCTAGTGTATGAGTTGTAAGATACAATGGATATTTATGTCGATCCGTGGATGGATTATCATTGATTTGATTGATATTTTGAATCAACCTACTAACAGAAGCCTTCACTTGATTAAAAAACGAAGTATTGTAATATTCAAATAAATATTGAATATTGGAAGACATATAACTATAAATGATAATGATTTCTGCTAATGAATGTTTTCCATTTTGACGCATTAAACGAGTCAATTGATGAATAAATGTAGCAGTATTCTTACATTTTTGATTTAAACGATTGATTTTATGATGAATATGATAGAGATTGTGTTGATTCACCAACTCTTGATTCACCATGTTTTTTGTTGATAAAAAAATCAATCCACAACGTACTTCAATTTTATAAAGAATCAATCAATCGGTCTTTTACTTGTGAGATTACAAGTAGTGCTATATCTCTAAGATAACGAGGACAGTATTGAATATTTAATTTAGGGTCACCATTTAAGTCCATGATTTGTTTTACTAATTTATTGGATACATCAATGAATGAAACTATATTTTCATTTTTTGAATTGATTAAATAATGAATGTTTGAATGAATGAATGAAAATAAAATGATGAATTCATCCATTTGATTTCTACTATAATCATGTTGACTTTTAGCATTATTGACCAATACTGTTAAATGATCAAAGAATATAGTTTGATCTGTACATTGAGAGGATAATTCATTCACCTTATTATAAATCAATTCAAGACGTGAATCCATTTTTTTTAAATTCAATATAAAAAAGAACAAGTCATTCAATTTATTAAATTACTCGATCGGATAGTTTATTTTGCAAATGATCGCGAGTCATGGTGAATGTATTCTCTGCCATATCACGCAGATACGCAGGACATGCATTTTCATCCATTTCTGGATCATTGTTCAAGTCATCCAGTTGATTCAACAACTTATTAGCGGACTCAATCATTGCATTGATTGCCGACAAGTTATTATTTTCAAATAAGTAATCCATATGTTGATGAACATAGGAATACAGAATGATCATTTCATCCAAATGATGATTTCCTTGCATGTAACGATCATCATTACTTTTAGCTTTAATGGCTAATATTTTGACCTGATGAACAAAAACATCAACGCTGATGCATTCAAATGCCAATCGATCTAACTCGGACTGGATGCGTTCAATGCGTGGGTTAATCATGACTTTGTGAGATTTTTTTTCATATATAAAAATAGAATAAAAACAGTTCAATTTTATTAAATGATGTTATGTGATTCTAAAATAGATAATCTTTCCGATATTTTAGTAGAAAGTAAATCACCTGTATCACGAATAATATCAGCTGCCATATCTCTAAGATAAGAGGGGCATTTTTCATCATCTAATTCTGTATCTTCATTTAATTTATTAATTCTCTCCATAAATTTGGTGGATGTTATTAGTATTTTACCTAATAATTCAATGCCTTTTGATTCAATCACATATTGAATATGATCGTACATATATTTATATAGAATGTAGATTTCATCAATATGATGACTTCCTTCTATATAGGAAGGTGCATTATATTGCGTATTAAGTAAGAGTGTATTTAATTGAGCTAAAAATATATTTAAATCTGTACATTCATCTGTCAACAAACTCAATACATGATTGATATATTCAATACGTGGATTAACAACCATCTTGTTTTTAAATAAAAAAAACGAATAAAAAACAGTTCAATTTTATAGATAATACATCAAAGAATTGAATTCATCACATCCTTCCTTGATAACACCTTTTTTCAATAGATGATTAAATTCATCATTGGATAGCATAGGAAGATGAATGGATACGTCCATTTTTTTTAATACAAAAGGAATTCGAAAAAATGAATCAATTTTTTTAACAAACTATAAGATATGCGACATATTGCTATCATCTATTTTTTGAATGAATGTGCGGAAAAATATAATGATCCGGATATAAAAAGAATACCGTTTAATACAAAAGATATAGGAAGTGATTATAAACAATATTCGATGACGTATGATAAACGAAAACCATATTTAAAGCAATGGTGTGGACCAGATTGGACATTTTATCATTGGAAATGTTCATCGGTGGATTCATTTGAAGAAACGGTAAAAGAGATTTCCGAAAAAGCGGAGATACCACCCACCATCAATCGAATCGCATGGTATGGAAATATACATTCGCCATTACCACATGCAGTGGAATATAAGACAAGACCTTTATTAAAACAAATAGGAGATCAGAGACCCGATATATTTCATATCGTGCATATAGAGCCAATAAAAGAAGATAAAACCAATAAAATGATAGGTACACATATACCTAGATACATAACGATGCCGGAATTAACAAAGTATACTTATTTGTTGGATATAGGAGGGAATGGGTATTCAGGGAGGTTAAAGTATTTGATGTATACAAAACGACCGATATTGTATGTGGATCGATATTATGTAGAATATTTTCAAGATGATTTAATTCCTTATGTGCATTATATACCAGTGAAAATGGATTTATCCGATATATGGGTGCAAGTAAGATGGATTGTATCGAATCCTGAAAAGTGTAAAGAAATCGCACAGAATGCGTATGATTATGCTGTAACTCATTTTACCAAAGATAAATTAATTGATCGAGTGTATGAAGTATATCAAAAAATAAAATAAAAACGGTCAAACCTGACGAGTTGATTAACCCTCAATCTCAATGTATGCCACCGGAGGTGTAACAGGAGGTGGAGGGCATTCGAACAAACCATAAAACTTCAACAAAAATGCGTCTCTGTTTAGACCAGCTTTGTGACGCCAATCACATTTGCAGTGTTTTGTTCCTTCAACCAAAGGGGTATTTTCGTCAGAGTTGACTGAAATTGGAAACCCGCCTGTGTGACGGGGACAGCATGGATTAGATGCCATCTTGTCTCTGAGATCACAATGAATCAGATCCATCTCGCCAAAACTGGCATGACGGGCAAGATACGTAACAAACGCACAATCTTCACCAGGAATCTTGTTACCAGAACGGTAAATCGACTTCCATGTGGAACGGTATTGATCGTAAATGTCAGACATTGTAGTAGAGCTGTCTTGGTTATCAAGATGGAAACCAATTGATTTCAATTTTATAAAATGATTACAAAAAAAGTCAAAGCCTGACTATTTAGAGTAACACAAATCGGTTGGCTCTTGCCCAGTTTTCAAGAAACGAATTGCACGAGCAAGACCACGAGAATCGCCTCGTCGTGTATCACCACAATTGTACATAAGTACACCTGGAGTGCGATGAGATTTCTCTAATGTATCATCTGCCAGAGGAAAAGCTCCTCGATGGCGAGAACAACATGGAGATTGTGTCATGCTAGTTTTTATTTCATGAAACATGTCTTGCATTTCTTCAACCGAAGAATGAGTTGCAAGATATTTCCAAAGAGGTAAACCTTCTTCGGATAAATTCCAATCCAAAACGTATTGCTTGAAGCGATCTGACATTGTGTTTTTGATATTGATATATCTAAGAATATATATTTCAATTTTATGAAATGATAACAAAAAAAATAAAAAAAAATTATAAAATTTTATAAAATTTTATGAAAAAAACATTAAAAAAAAAATATAAAAGAATAAAAGAATAAATGTCAATTTCAAAAAGAGATGAAAAATTTTTAGCGATAGCAAGTCATTACGCATCTAAATCTACCATGAATAGTCGTCATGGATGTATTGTAGTATTGAATGGAGGAGTGATAGCAAATGGATTTAATCATTTGAGAAATTATTCAAATGATAAAATGTTAAATCGATGTTATTCATGCCATGCTGAAATTGCCGCAGTAAGAAATGCAATTAAGTTTACAAAAATAAAACAACATGATGAGCATAAACAAAATTCATTATTAAAAAGAATGACCTTATATGTTGTACGTGTAAACAATGATGATGAATTTTTGGATTCAAAACCATGTAGTCATTGTTATTGTACATTGAAAGAAATAGGAGTAAGAAATGTGATTTATTCCGATGGAATATCCTTTTCAACCATAGATTTTAGAAATGAAACCATGTGTAAAGTATCAACTGGTCATAAGTATTGTAAATTATCGGTTAAGTAATCGTACAAAGATATTAATGATGTCTAAATAATAATCCATGGATGCTGTAATAAAATCCCCATAATAATTACGACGTAGGATTTGTTGTGTATCATAAATAATGAAACATGCAAACAATACAATGATACCATTGGATAACCATAATTGATTGATGGATTTAGAAAAGAATTGTATTACCGATAATAATAATGCAACGAGTAACCCAAAGAATAATAAGATGAATGTATAAAATCCGAGTTCAATGCCTAGCATGAGTAAAAGAATACCAGCTAAGATCATGGCTAAAAATATACAACCAACACCGATCAATGCAAATTGAACTGTCGATTTATCATAAATGTCTTGAGATAATAAAACGCCCATAAAAAAGGAGAAAAGAGAGAATAATAAGAATTTAAACAATGGATGCATGGGAATGAGCGATATCATTAAAATGATGACAATGGTGCACATAAATGAAATCCATCCAGCAATTGATAAATGTGTGTTTGTCATAACAAAATAAGTAATGGCAAGTTGAACAAGTAAATTTAAAAAGACTTTGAATAAGAATACTTTTTTCTGTTGAATGATCTGAAAAATAGAACCACCACCAGTCATCAATGGTTTAATTCCAAATAATGTGTTGTATAAATTGGATGTGATATACATATATAATGGATGTAGAAATTAAAATCCAATATAAATATATATGAAATATCGAAAGCCATTTTCAGCATTCAATACCATCCTATCTTTAGTCGTAGTATTTATATTCTTTACATTAGGTGTTTATTATTTCAATCAACCACCTAAAACAGTATACCAAAGCCCATATGAATACCCTCAACCGTATGTATACGAATATGATCGGTATTCAGCACGTCCACAAGTAGCAACACCCCCTGATTTACGTATAGGAATACAAGATAAGAATACCGATACAATACGCAATCCGTATGCACCACCAGTACAGTATCAGAATGCAGATTACAATCAATTAGGGTATTTAAGTGCAGGTGCATATAAGATACCCTTGTTAGGAAAACCTGCATCGAATATGAGTCGTGATCGATGGTATTATTATACCATTCAAAATGGAATCAAAATACCGGTATGTAAAGGAAGACGTAAGTGTTCGACGAGTCCAGGTTGTGAATCAGTATCAACGGGGGATGTAGTTCTAGTAGATGAATCAGAGTTTGCAGTACAAATGTATGATACAGATATGATGTAAATAAAATCTAACTAAATAGTATAATGGCTTTTAATGTAGGTGATGATGAACTAGACGACATGATGCGTGAACATAATATAAATGAACAATTTAATCAATTACCACCACCTCCATCCAATGTACCAAAACTTAAACCTCCAACAATTGTACCATCAAGAGCACAAGCAGCACCAGTGTCACAATTAGCAAATTCTATGCCAGTTGCTCCTACCCATGAAATTGATCTAGTACAATCAAGAGAAATGCAGTTTAGACAACAGTTAATGAATGGAATTAGAGTTAAATATGAAAAATTAGTAAACGCAATATATAGGTTACATAAAAATGATTCATATCAATATGATTTAGTTAGAATTCTTGAAACCCATACTAGTCCTGAAGTAATAAGCCAATATATAGATTTATTAAAAAAATCAAAAAAGCCATTTAGGGATGATGATATAAAATATAAATTAGGGTTAATATTAATCTATAATCCAAAAATAACAATAACTAGTTTATTGGATAAATTACAAACTTATGATGTAGAACAATTACAATTATTAGATAGAGAATTAACTAGAATGATGACTGCATTAAAAATACAAGGAGGAAAGAGAAAACAAACAAAAAAGAGAAAACAAAAAAAAAGAAAATCACGAAGAATGAATATAACTTAAAAGATTATTTTTTATTTTTCATAAAATCGAGATAACCATTTGATTTTTCAAGGTTATAAGAAGATTCTAATAAACGGATTGCAATTTGATGTGCAATCTGTTCTTTTTCAGATAATTGATTTAAATATTCTTCCATCATGTGAATACTATAAAGATAGTAATAAATCTTTAAATCAATTTTTTAATTTATAATTCGGAATAAAGACAAGTGAATACAACCGAAAAGGACCAATCATTTTGATTTAAGTCAATGATACGTCCATATTCATCCATAAGTTGAACTGTTAATTTATTAATTTGTACAGGACCAAAATAATTGCGAATGGAGACAATGTTTTTATTTTCCCATGTATTGTTACTGTTTTTACTATTTTGAATGGGTAATTTTGCCAATATATATTTATCTAAATAAGAGGATGCTAACATTCCAATGTTTTCATTGACAGTATTGTTGATGTAATCATTTAATATCAAATAAATATATTCACCAAATAAATTAATAGGTGATTCTGCAGTATAAGAACTACCTAAATTATAATAGGAGGAACGATATCCCATTAACCATCCAATTCCTAAAGTAATGTCATTGGTTGGATAATCTTGAAATAGTCCAGTGGTAGTATTTGCAGTAACAAATGAAGGTGAATAAAAATTAAGTGTAAAATCATACGTTGTATTTTCAATGGTCATGATATTGGAAATAGAATTGAGTGAAACTACAAAATGGGATTCAATTGCAATAAGTAAGGTATTTAATTCACTCATAAATTCATCAGGTGTATAATTACCAACAGGTACAATCACTTGATGTGTAAGATATTCAGATCCAGTATTCATAGATAATAAAAAATATTGATTGTTGGAATTAATAGAATAATACGATTGAAATGGAATGGTAACACTATCTAAGGTAAGAGATGTAACCTGATGAATTTGATAAGGTAGTTCAATATTAAAATTAGCAGATGTTCCATCGGTTTTAAATTTACTGTTGATGGTTAATGTGCGTGAAACGGTAGGAATAGATAAAGGATTGATATTGCCTTTCACAAAAGGTTTTTCTTGGGTATGTAATGTTGGTATCGTTGGTTGAACAATAACATCATTGATGGTTTCTACTTTAGATGGAGGTAATGAAAATAATATTTTATTAATAGCACTGGAAATGAATTCAGACATATCCGTATATTGAGTTGTATAACCGCATTCAGTAAATAGTTTATGTTTTAATTCTGTTTCCATTTGATAAACTTGCATGGAAGTATAAGGTTGTTTTAAATTTAACATTTCTTCTAAATCTTTGATTGTATAATGTTCTATATTATAATCCATTATACAATGAACATAAATTATTTTCCACAGCCGCACGATTTTAATGGTTTTTTAGTAACTACATCAAGTAAAACACTATTGACTGGATGAACAAGGGTAGATGGTAGTTTTTTCATAGGTTTAATGGATTGATTTGATACTTTTGTAAATTTATTTTTAGTTAGTTTAGTAGACATTACTAATTTCATCATATACAATACCTCAATAAAATAATTAACACGGTAAAATAATTAACACAGTAAAATAATTAACAACGCATGATCGTAAATGCCACATTTTTTGCTCCTTGTATGGCAGTTGGTCGAGTTGTAGTAGTTGCAGGTTTCAATGGTCCTAAACCCTTGATTTTATTTAAATATCGTTGGTAACTAAAATGTTTTACATCCACTCCTTTTACATTCGTTGGAGCAGAAGAAACACCAGGGCGTAATGCTGTACGTGAATGTTTAGTTGAACTACTATTACGTGTATGTGTAATCATATCCATTCCATGCCGTTGACTACGGTCAGATAACCAATTACCATACGTACAGTTTAAATCCGTAGTAGAGGTAGCTTTATTCATGATGTATTCGGAAGGCGTAATACGAACAGTATGTTGAATTTGGCGTTGTATTTGATCGAGAGTATTCCAGTTGTCAACTACTTCACCATTGGACTTTTTTTTTACATTGGATAATGCTCCAGGTCGACCGGTGGATGTAACACACCCAGTACATTGACAAACGGTAGTAATCGTAGATGAATCACAAATGCAAGTCATTATATATTTTTATTATATTTTATTTGATAAATGATAAATATGAACTTTGTCTTTAAGTTTAACATTTCTACGATGGATGCCATTATAAAAGGTAAGATTGTCAATTGAATAGGATACTAAATAGGGTGACGTTTTTAATTCATCTAAAATAGGTAAATCACTATACAATACGGGTAAATTCAATCGTAAACGATCCGAAGTATTCCAGATGGGTAAAATAAGATAGATTGTAGTATTCATGTTTAAACTTAAAAAATGTTCGACGTATTGACATGTGATTTTAATCCATTCTTCTGTATAAGGAGGATTCACTAATATTTTCATATTTTTTTTTAGTTTAAAATTAAAAACATCACTTGTAGCATTGGGTTCAAGATCGCTAAATAAACTACAATAGGGATAGTTCGTATTGTAGAATGCACCAAATAATTCAAAAGTAATACCCCATTCTTTTTTAATGGTTGGACAAACCGATAAAGATATGTTATTTAACGCACCTACCATATGATACCGAAACAATGCATATTTTTGTATATCAACATCAATGTCTTTGAGAAAATTAAATTTTATTTTTTTGATGAGTTTATTGATTTTTGATTTAAATTTTTGAATGGTTTCCTCATCCTGTTTTCGTGGATATCTTAAATGATGATGAATCTCGACTACATCTTTTTCAAATGGTGTAGAAGGAGATTTGATGACAGGTAAACCATTTTTGATGGTATGAGGTTTCCAATAGAAATCTATAAATGTATCTTCACCATATTTAGATATAAGATGGTTAATGCCATTGTAAAATTCAATTTCTTTATGAATTTGCATTATATATATATTATTCGTAATATTTAAATATAAAAATTATAATTATAAATTAATATGATATGGTATATTTTATGTGTATATTTTTTATATTATAGATATACTCAATATAAATTAAATCAAAACCAAAAATTAATGTATGATCAATTAAAATCCATTGAAAAAGAAATGATGCTATTTGATAAGTTATATCCAATGTATTTGAATAAAAAGGACATTGTTGAAAATGAAATGAACATTGAAAATAAATTAGTAGGAGAAGATACACCCGATGGATATGTAACCATGACCTATGATGATTTTACCAAATCATTTTTCTATTGGTCCAAGAAAGCAATCACTTATAAATATTTAGAAACACTAGCACGTAAATACGTTATTTTTTATGAATGTAAAGAATTATATGTAGATAAACATACCTTGGAAAAAGTAGAAGAAGGTAAAAAGGCTATATTTTATAAAAAAAAGATAGTGATACCAGTATTAAAAAATGCAAACATATTCAAATGGATTGGAAAAGAATATGTAAAAGAAGAAAAGAAAGAAGTGGATGTAAAACCAATTTCTTATGCAGAATTCATGAAAAATAAAAATAAATAGATATCATATATGAATAATCCAGAAGATTTTAATAATACGATGAGTAAATTTATGAGTCCATCTGGAATATATGAAGGTCTTAAAAGTATGGCAGATGATATTGCTGGTGTTACAACAATCGAAGGTCAACTCTTACTTGAACAATTCGGAAAAGTTGCAAATCAGATGATGTCTAAAATGGGTAGTACATGGAATGAAATATTCAAAGAATTTGCAGAAACAGTCATACATTCTATCATTGAATTTAAAAAACAAAATCAAAGTTTAAATTATCAAGAATATATGACGTATATGAATAATAAAAAAGCAGCATTGACAACCGATTTAAAATTAAGAGGACAACATGCAATGAATCAAGCGAATCAACTAAGATTACATGGAAAACGAACATTTGATGAATTCAATCAAACAGGTGGTACAACTGAAGATGAATTTATGAAATATGTATATACCGAAAAGCCAATATGGTTTACTAAAAAGGATATGATATGGAATTAATTGAATAAAACATCACGAACTCTCATTAACGTATTCATGGATTGTTTCATATTAAATGACCATTCAAAAATCATAGCATCTTGTGTAAGCTGTAATAATTTTTTTAATTCTTTGTTTTGTGAAAATTTAGCATATTGAGCATTCATCAACACTGTTCTACTAATGGTATCAAATTTTTTATCAATTGTAATATGATTGGGTCTAAATTTTTTACGATTTATTTTACCATCTTCACTTCCCGCATGATTTGCTAATAAAGGATCTTTACAAATTGCACTATTGCTTTCTAAAGTAAATAAATAATAAAAATCAGTAAATTTTTTAAATTTATTGGCTTGATAATAATGTTCAACGGTTTGCCAATGATATCCATCTAATTCAAACGGAGCAATCCATTGATTATCTAATTTTTTACGCCATTCATGAATTAAACTTAATGATTTAAATTGGTCTAGTTTATCATCCGGTATTTCTTCATTGTATCCTTTTCCAGGATATGGTTTATCGCTTGATTTATTAAAGACAACAAATTGAATATTAACATTGTAATGGGGCATTACATAATTAAAATGGGTAGGTTTATGATGATGTTTATGATGTTTCATGGATTCATGGTCTGATAGTTCGAGAGGTTTCATTTCCGTAAATTTATGTGGTAATTTTTCAAGAGGTTTACTTATTTTTTCATATCTGCATGATTTTTTATTTAATATCATATACTAATTAAATAAAAATATTATCCTATAATATAAATGTACAAACGATACCTTGTTGAATTTGTTGGATCTTTATTTTTAATGTTTGTGATATTAACAACAGGAAATTGGGCTGCCATTGGTGGAGCATTAGGTATTGCCGTATTGTTGGGTGGTAATATTTCACGTGGAGCATTCAATCCTGCTGTTGCTATTACTTTAGCAATCGCTCGTAAAATATCTTATCAAGAAGTCATTCCATACATCATTGTTGAAATATTAGGTATGATTGCTGCGTACTACTTGTATTTAGCTGTCATGAAAATAGATTAAAAAATTGAACTACTTTTTTATATTAAATAAAAAAGACTTAAAGAAAATGACTCTTGTTGAACTGTTTGAGAATGATCCTAAAAAGGTCTTGGACATGGTGTTAACACAAATGAAAGAATTAGCAGATGAACATAAATCGGAAGATACAAAACTATATCAACTTCGGTTTTATAATGGAACAACTTATCGAGGAATTCATTTAACTAGAGTTAATTACAGAGCATCCAATAAATATGAATTATGGTTAAAAATTTATAATTATTTCCTAAAAAATTCAAGTTATTCTGATGCTATTTATAATGAGGATTGTGCATATGATACATTAAACGAATACTATCAAGTTGCAACCGATCCAGATGAAAAATATGCTATAAATCGAGTTATTGAATATCAAATCGCTAATTTTATTGAAGGCGACACCTTATGGTGGGAAACTGTGGGGGACAATGTAGTTGAAGTTTAAATTCTTATTTTTTTAAAAATTGAACTACTTTTTTATATTAAATAAAAAGAAAGAAAAAATGTCGCTTCTTACATTGATTGAAAATGATTCTGCCAAGTTTTTGGAATGTATGCTTGATAAAATGAAAGCATTAGCAGAAGAAAATAAAAGTGATAATCATAGGATATATTATCTTAATTATGATAATGGTCCAATGATGTATGGAATTGATTTAACATCTATTGGATTTCGAGCATCTAATGAATATGAATTATGGTTAAAAATTTATCATTATTTTCAAAATAATGGAACTAGAAAAAATAGTAATATTATTTTCAATGAAGATACTGCAGGTGATATATTAAGTGATTATTATGAAACAGAAAATCCAAATGATGCTGATGCAATGATGCATGTCATTAAAAATCAAATCGAAAATTATAGCGAAGGTGGCACTATATGGTGGACATCTGTAGCAGATGATGTTAAAATTTATTAAAAAATTGAACTATCTTTTTTATAATAAATAAAATAAAAAAATGTCTCAAATTTCTAATCTTAAAGGTGAGGAGTTTGTAAAAGCTGTAAAAGCCTTGTATTTTGAAGTCATTCATAAATTAGCGGATGATTTCAAGAGAGACGAATACAAACAATATAGGCTATATATTGATGATGAATATATGTATTATAAAGATACAAATATTCAATTGAATAAATTAAGGTTCAAAGCATCAAATCAGTTTGAATTATGGTTAAAAATTTATCATTATTTTAATGATAGAAATGTTAGTCATTTCATTTATGATGAAGAAAGAGTATGTGATACATTCCGAGATAATATGCATAATTATGATGATTATGAAAATATTGAATTATTCATTGAATATGAAATCAGTTGTTTTAATGAAAAGACACAATATCCTGATATGTTAAGATGGGAATTAGAAGATTATGAAATAATATAATTACCATTTTTTTTAAAATTGAACTATCTTTTTTATAATAAATAAAATAAAATGTCTGAACTTTATACCGAAGCGAAACATCGAGTTTTATCCAATATTGATTTGAATCATGTAAATGAAAAATTTCGAAAATACTTTCTTGATGTGATGAATCATCTTTCTACTCAACATAAAAAGGATGAGATGAAAACATATCGTTTATATTCATATGATGGAAATAAACATTATGGGATTCAATTGGATAAAATTCGATTCAGAGCATCCAATAAATATGAATTGTGGATGAAAATCTATCATTATTTTATAAACCATGGTGCAACCGATGAATTTGGTACATCTTATTACCAAAAATTGTATTACCAATACATGTTAGATGAAGCATATATTCAATATTATGATGTTGATCCATCTGATCATGCCGCTATGTTAAAAACGATTGAGTTTGAATTAGATTTATGGGAAAATGGTGATACCCTTTGGTGGGAAGAAGAAGACATTGAATATGTCTAATTATATTTATTTTTTTATAAATATAATTAAAAAAAATCTCTTAAGTGTGAATCGAACACACGGCCTACGGATTTACAGTCCGTCGCTCTAACCAACTGAGCTATTAAGAGAGGATACGCCATCCGGGAATCGAACCCGAAACAACAGCTTGGAAGGCTGGTATGATACCATTTCACCAATGACGTTTGTACACGAGGTGGGATTCGAACCCACGAAGCCGAAGCAGCAGCTCTTAAGGCTGCCCCATTTGACCACTCTGGTACTCGTGTTTGATGCTCAAGATGAGAATTGAACTCATGACCTACGGCTCATAAGACCGTCGCTCTAACCAACTGAGCTACTCGAGCATTTGTGTAATTGCTTACACATATTATATAAATAATATTTCTTTAAGTTAATTTAATAAATAAATTATATAAGTTTAAAAATAAAAAATAAAAATAAAGGAAATTTATATAATGGATAAATATGAAATTGCAAAAAAAGAACATGATAAAATTGGTCGATTTGTATATAAATTAACTGACTTATTGGAATTAACAAATATACCAGAAGATAAAACAGATGATGAAATATATGACATCATTAAGTCAGATGAATATAGAAATACATATCCAAGTGAATCCGATAAAATATTTAATTTGATGAATGAGATAAACGATAGATATACAAGTGTTAAACAAATATTAAATCCTCTATAAATAGTTAAAATATATTTTGCCAAAAAGAATTTCCAAAAAATGTTTCCCTGTCTTCGGCTGATATATCTTCTTTTTCTATTGTTCCTTTGTATTTATAATATACATATACAATCTTAGTATCTGGATCAAGATATCGAATTCCTGTATCTCTAATGTACATTTTATTGGATTGACGAATTAATTTTGAAATATCTGCTGGAAATACTTTATTTTCTACAGGTTTTTTTTCAATAGGTCTGAATGCATCGGATATAGTAGATTGATAATCTGACATTTTTTAATAGTAATAAATATATCTTTAAATAAATTTTATAAATTTTATAAATTTAAAAATAAAAAATAGTTAGTTTGTATAATGGATGTAATTCACATTGATAATAATATTGCATCCTATATTACACAAATGCGTGAAATTATGGAGAGAATGGATATCATGAATTTAAATCAATATGAACTCTTAGAATTAATTACATCAGACAATTATAAAAATATGTATCCAAATGAATGTAATGAATTATTAATCATAGCGAATGAAATTGATAATTATTTTAATAAAAATCCTCCTCAATGATTATTTAATCATGATGGTTCTTCTTTGTATGGGTCGTTTAATATATTCTCTAAGATAATCTAATCCATTGAACGTTTGATTCAATGCTCCTACAAAAGGAATAAATAATAAAATTTTTTTCATTTTTTTATTATTTATTTTTTTATTTTTAAATGATTTAATATTATGAAGACAAAGAAAAAGAATTCAACACATTCAAAAACTAGAAAAATAAAACCTACCAAACAACCCTATGTTGTTATCGGTGGTGTTGGCGGTAGTGGTACTCGGTTGATTGCCATGATGTTAAGTGGATTAGGATTGAACATAGGATCTAATTTAAATGAACCTTTGGATAATAATGTATTTGTCTATTTATTTAGACGAGTACAAACCTTAGAAGTCAAAAAAAATAAAAAATTATTTAAAACTTATTTATCTATTTTACGAAAAACATTTTGTGAAACCAAGGAACAATTTACAGATGAAGAAATAAAAATAATAGAAGAACTATCCCATATCAAACGTCAAGGAGTTACGCTTAAATGGTTGGACAAACAATGCGATACTATACAAAATATGGTAAAAGATGGTCCATTGAAAGAAGGAATAGACACCATAGAAGATATACGTAGTTATTTTCAATTAGAACAACCCTTACAAGGAAAGTGGGGATGGAAAGCTCCTAATAGTCATGTGATTATGAAAGAATTAATGAAAGAATATCCAAAAATGAAATATATTATGGTAGTACGAAATGGATTAGATATGGCATACAGTGACAATCAAGGACAATTAGAATTATGGGGTTCTGTGTTATTTGATAAAAAAGAGTTAGTAGGAAATTGGAAAAACTCACCACGTTTGTCCTTGAAATATTGGTGTATGGTACATCGACGAATATTACAAGATAGTAAAGGCAAACACTTTTTATGGTTAGATTATGATCAATTATGTATGAACCCAGATAAGTATTTACCTATTTTGTTTGACTTTTTGGAAATACCACATGAATATATTGAAAGTGTAAAACCAATGATTCGAATATCATCTGGTGTAGGTAGATACAAAGAACACAATGATAAGTTTGATCAAGAAGATATTGATTTTGTGAAAGAATTAGGATATACTGTTGATTAATATTACTTTAAATGGTTTTTGATCATAGTGAATACTAAAGGTTGGAATCTTAGAATTTATCAAATGTGGATTTACATGATTAAATTTCAATAGATTTGATTGATATTCAAATGTATATAAATGTCCTACTATTGGATAAGAATTATTTGCTCGTAATAAATAATTAATTTCTTCACCATCAGAATACATATTGCATTGAATTCCCATATCAATGATATTTGAAAAATAGGAATTAGGTAGATATAATTCTAAGGATGTTACAATTTGATTATGAAAGGGTTGATAATAATCAAATAATTCTTTTGTTTTTGGTTTTATATATAGTTTAATCATTTTTAATAGTAATAAGGGTAAAATCTTTAAATCTAGATATAATATATATGTTTGGTGGATTAGGTATTCATAAATCATATAAATCATTTGATGATGCAATTGAATATTATCTTAAAAACTTAAAATCATTTGAATTTTTTAATTATGGATCAAATGGAATAGTATTTGAAGCAAAATTAAAACCGAATGTAGATTCTCCATTTATTACACCTTCGTTAAAAGGAGTTTATGTCATTTTAATTAAGTGTATGTACATCAGTGATCATGCAACGAATATAAAAAAGGGTAGTCAAAAAATAAGATTGAATCCTATTGATAAAAAAGAGGTCATTAATGAAATGAAAATACAACAATCAATCTTTTTATGTGGTATAAAACAAGGATATCGTTTAACCCCGTGTGTATTAGGATTGATTGATCCTCCTATGTTAAAAAAATATGTATCGAATTCAATGATTGATCAGATTTATGATGATACGAAATTACAATTAATATGTATGGAAGCGATTGACACAGATATGCATTTAAGTTCTAGTCGTAATAAAAATTTAATGTTGTATGTCATTGTAAGAGCATGTCAGATATTACAATGTGGAGTGTTACATGGTGATTTTTTTGAAGAAAATGTGTTAATCAATAATAAGGATCGTGAAATCATTGTAATTGATTTTGGTAATAGTGAAAAGGTTACACCCATTAAAGAAATTAATGTAGAAACAACTCTAAAAATGATTGATATGAATTTGGATGAATTTAAAAAACGAGGTAGTTTAAAGGCATTAGGTGGATGGTTAAAACGTGCTAAAAAATTAATAGAATCAGATCCTACGAATTATATGAATGTCGTACATTTGATGTTGTCAACCAAGCAAGAATTTCATAAAGAATATTTGGATGCGATTAAACGTATTTAAGATTGAATAACAATGGATTCCATGGGATAAATGTATTTAAATTTATATAAAGTATATACATTTAAATATGGACGAGAAGGATCATGTACTTTAATTTGTTGTATGTAATAATCATTTAGATTACTTGATGAATGTTCAATTTGATAATTAATTTTAGTATGTTGAAAGCTATTGAAATACGATTCATATAGGTTATGAAATTTAAAGTCTATGCTAACAATTTTTAATTCAATAGGTTTATCATATTTATAAATGGATAATACATTAAAATGTTTACTGTCGATATCAATAGGATAAGCATCTAGTGTAGGTTCTATTAAAAATCCTTCTTTCATTGAATAATATAACATTGTTTTTTATGTAAATACAAATTAATTTTTAAATCAATTTTTATTAAAAAAATTTATAAAAAATTTATAAAAAAATTTATAAAAAAATTTATAAAAAAAATGATAAAAAAATGATAAAAAATTTATGGGCATTTTAATTTATCTTCAAGTAATTTTTGATACACACCAATTGCTTTATTCACATTTTCTTTATGAATAGGTAAATATATGCGTAAATAATCATAATCATTAATATATTTATCACATAAATCATAGGTAATTGTTCTATTATCTATAAATTTTGTAAATTTATCAGAATATGTCGTATCAAAATGCCTTACTAACATATATATAGTAATCGGACTAATTGCATACGCAAAAATAGTTTTTATTCTAAATTTATCACATATCAATACAAGAATTGAATTTAATAATAAATTATATTTTTTATTTTTATGATTATCTAATGTTTTAATTTCTATCGTAAGATTATCCTTATCTATATCACATATGATAAATGAAATACATTCATTGTTATAAGATAAACATAAATATAATGGAGATAAACTATTTCTATAATGATTGATTTTTGATTTTAATTTAAACCCATAATCAAATGATATTGATAATTCTTTACAATTTGATTTTAAATGATGATTTATGTTAGTGACAATGGATTGGACTGAAGATGGTATTTTTTTGAATGTAGACAATCCTTCAAAATATTTATAGTGAACTCCATTTTCTTGACATAATTTATTTAAATCTTCTAGTGTTTCAATCGTTTTATTTAACTTTAAATCATGTAACTCAATCTTAGCTAATTTACCCTTGATGTTCATAACTAAATAAAATTCATCTTCTCTATAATTAATAATGATATAAGTTGGTCTATCAAATAAATCTTTATAAGTATACATAATGTTCTTAGTCTTAATATCCGTAATTTTATAAATGAAATCATTATAGGAAGTAACAGACAGACGATCATATAACAGAACCATTATATATTATATGAATTTAAAATTTGTTAATTTTTGTTATAGTATACTATATGTTAATGAATGCAATTCATTCAAAAAATAAACATTTGATTGCAAAACAGAAATTAATTATATTGTTAAGAGGACACATTCGACAATCATTTTCAAATGATTTATTATACGAGTTTACCAAACGAATGAAAGAAATCTATGATATACGAATTTATATACATACATGGGATATTCAACAATCCAATATAAGTTGGAAACCTATGGAAGTCATTGACACTAAAATTACTCCCAAATTAATACGTGAATATTTTAGAGATTGTCCTATACATTCTATTCAAATTGATAATGATCGATCCATTCAATTAATTGGTAATTTAGAAGGTACACTTACAAAATATTCACCCATGCCTATTGTTGGATGGAAAAACATGTGGTATGGAATGTATACAAATATATCTAAAATAAAAAAAGAAATCAACAACACAACCATACCTATTGTGAATTTACGATTTGATTTATTTGAAATTTTTAGAGAAAGATTAAATTATATTAGTGTAGATAGGGCAGTTCAATTTGTAGAAGATGAATATAGATCTACGTATGTAAAAAATAAATTTACATATGATGATCTTGTATGTGGAATTGATAATATATTTATAGGGAATGTAACTACAATCTATAAATTAATATCTCATTTTCATAAGAATTTAGATGAGATCATGATAAACTATCCAAAAATAAAATCTCAAGAATATATAGTCTTTTTAGAAAATAATAAAATTGATGATAAGTAATATAACAAAAGAATTTAAAAACAATGTCATTTATTTGCAAAAATTGCAAGAAACATTATATTAATGAAAAATCCTATGTAAAACATGAAATCAATTGTGAAAAAAGATTAAATGGATATTCTGATATACATATAGAAGAACTATTGGATCGAATCGTTAAATTAGAACGAGAAATAAAAGTATTAAAAACTAAGGGAATGGATATGATTGAATGGTTGGAAGAATATTATTCTGAGAATGTGCAAGATTTTAATCAATTGACCATTGATATTACTATACGTGATCTCAAACATATGTTTTACAATACAATGACACAAGGAATTGAACGAGTGATGGAAAATCATGATTTAGATTGTATGAAATTTGTAAATCATAAAATGTATTATTATGTGAATGGAAAATGGACATTGATGCCAGATAAAGAATTGCAACAATTGATACAGACCATCATTAAATCCATCAATACAACTTTTGATGAATATGTGGAAAGTGAAAAATTATTAGAAAATGAAGAAGGTAAATATGCTATTTATGTATCGAAATTATATAATACAAATTTAAACAAAGTCATCAAAAAAACAATCCATGATAGATGTAAGGTAGTATACCCATAAAAAAATATTGTTTATACTTAATGAATATAAGTACAAACAATTTAAGCATTCAACAAAATCTTATTTTTTCTTCACAAATTCCTAATATCAATCCAACCGGTCCAATGGGTATTACAGGACCAACTGGTATTACATCGGCTACAGGACAAACTGGTATGAGTATAACCGGACCAACTGGTATGACCGGACCAACTGGATATAGTGAAATCTTGATAACTGGTCCAACCGGATATACTGGATATACAGGTTATAGTTATACTGGACCAACTGGACCGACTGGCTATCAAGGAATGTTATATACAGGATCAACTGGTCCAATAGGTCCAACTGGAGAATCATATACTGGATATACTGGAGGAACATTAACATCATACCCAATCTATAATTTTACGGGTCAAACTAATTTAAATAGTTTAAATAATACACTTGCTAGTATGAATTTAGGAACGGGTAAATGGCTTATCAATTGGACAATAAATATTAATTAATAATATATATGGCATATACGATTATATATGGAATTGATAATTTAACTACATATAGTTCATCTTCTAATTATATACTTGTTACTACATTTGTTGCATCAGGAACATCAATCATTGATACATCTTTTAATTTAGTAGTTAATTATAATAATATTCCAACAAATTTATCTGCAAATTATACAATTACAGCCATTCGAATTCAATAAAAATAAAAAATTAAATATATGATCCGATCTTATAAAAAAATTAGTCAATTGAATAATTCAATTCAAGGTGGAATCACTTGTCAAAATCTAAACATTCAAAATCAATTGATTTCATCACAAATCATATACCAAACTTTTACAGGACCTACTGGTCCAACTGGGTATGATGGTCCTATTAATTATGTAGATCAAACTGGTCCTACTGGATATAATAATACCGGTCCTACTGGTATGTCTGGTTCAACTTATTATACGTATGGATATACTGGTTGTACTGGTATGACTGGACCTATTGGATATAATATAATAGGATCAACAGGATATACTGGACTTTCTGGAATAAATTATACTGGATCAACTGGTATAACGGGATATACTGGTAGTGTATCAAATGTAATAGGACCAACTGGTCCTTCATTAACTTATACCAAACTAAGTAATACATTCAGTGGAATTAGTAGTTCTAGTAATCAATCAATTACAAGTATATCATTAAATCGAAGTAATTATGTACAATGGTATGTAAAAATTATATCTACCTCATCAAATTTAATGAAAATATATTTTGGTTTTGATCAAGATATACAAATGATTCCAGTCATAGGTATAACATCTATATCTGGAAGTGGTATTTATAATTCAGATATTGTATTTCAATGTTATTATCAAGGTAATTCAAGTGATACATTTACGTTATCCTATCAAATAGGATATATTTCATTATTTAATTCATAATCTATATATATGAACTATACGGTTAGTAATATGGTTGTACGTAATCAAATTTCACCACGTCCTATATATATTAACCTTCCAGGTTATACGGGATATACTGGACAAATGGGTTCAACTGGATCAAGTATATATAGTTATACTGGTCCATCTTATTTAGGTGATACAGGATCTACTGGTCCTACTGGATTGTCTATATCATATACAGGCGATCGTGGAAGTACAGGAGATACTGGTCCAATTTATATAGGTGATACAGGACCACTCGGATATACCGGACCAGTTGAAAATTATAATAATATAACAGGATCAACTGGATATACTGGTATTGCCTATTATGGTCCAACTGGATATGCATATACACGTGATATAAGCTTTGTAATGGGTACTACATTTGGATTAGTATTATTACCTCCTGGAAATAATCTAATTCCAATTTATGATACTACCTTACCTATATTAGATCCAGGATTATATTATTTAAACTTTTCATTTACGATGTCAATAGTAACAGTAAGTGTGTATGTATCCTTAATTGAAGTATATTTATCTTCTTATCAAACAAGTGAAATATTAGGTATTCCACAATCATTACAAAATTTTATGACAACTACAACACCATCTGTACTCGGCCAACACTATAGTGTAACATCCGTTATTAAATACAATGGAACGATAATATTTGAAACTACCACAAATACAAATATACAATTAAATTTATTATTAAATTTTGTGAATAACGATTCATCAACAACTTCATCTGTTCAAATTAGTAATATTAATTATAATTATACTAAATTAATTCAATAAAAAATTGAACTACTTTTCTATTTATATTCCATAACAAAAAAAATGACAAGGTCTCGTAACAGGATGAATTCACCTCCATTGAATCAAGTGATTCGACCTGGATACATTTCACCTTTAAATCGACCTCCCGGAATACCGATTCAACCAATTCCAACCAGAATGTACCCATCCAAGATTCCTCCTATGTATCGGATGATCTATCGTGATTATTATATTCAACAATTTAAATCAATTTATGCTACCTTAATGGTAAATCATCAACAACATATACGACTGAATCAACAAATCTATCTTACAACTGAATGTGTTCGTTCCGGTAGAAAAGAATATCAATTTATGTTGAATCAACAAGAAATGTGTTATAAATTACAACTGAATACAATGAATTATCTAATACAGAATGTATGGAAATTGATTGATGAAATGGACAAGTCTTGTTTTCCTAACATTCATTTTGGATATGATAAAGATTTTAGAAATATTTATATGTTATTTGAATTGATTCAAAAAATCATTTCAAATAAAATTGAATAAAAAAGATAAATTATTTTTTTTATTCAAAAAAAAATGTTTAGATTCTCATTCATTGCATTTCTTGTATTGATTAGTTATTATTTTAACTTATATCAATCCTTTATACTATTTGAAAAAACAAAAACATTTAATGCATCCATCGATGATATCATTCATCCTATACCCAATATGATTGATTATAATCCAGACTTTCCATCAAATGATCATTTAAGTATTATGGTGACTGAATACTTTAAAGATTTAAACACCTACATTATGCCAACTGAGAAAATTTTTCCATTGGAAGTATTTCACGATCATGATGGTGTATCTTTTAGTAAAACATTGTATGAATGTATTGAATATTATGAAAATCATAATACGGAAATCATGAAGAATACTAAACACATGAAAATCATTATCATCCATGCCCATGACAAATCATACTGTATTATGAATACAGATTTAATAATATAATTTAAAAACATATTATGAATAGGATATAAAAGATGGATTTCGATACTTTTTTTATTTATTTTACTCAATTTTACATTGCATTGTTAATTTGTTTGATGTTAGATTGTATTCGAATTAAATTATCCAAAAAGAATAAAATTGAATAATAAATAGATAAATAAAACAATATAAAGAACATGAATTTCTCGGATTATTTATTACATTCTGTATTAGAACATAATACAAGAAATATTCATATATTAAAACTTAGATGTAAAATGGATATATGGATTCGTAGTGAAATTAGTGTATTAGAATTACAATCATATTATTCTGATGTTGATCATTCTTATCGAATTGAACAATATAAACAATTGTTATAATTCTATATTTTTTTATAAATTGAACTGTTTTTATTTATAAAAAAAGAACTTAAAGAAACATGATTCTTCAAATTTTAAATATTCAATTTAAAGAGCTGAAACGCTTTCCACAATTACAAAAATTAATTGATGATTTTGTTGGAAAACGATTAGGAAATGAATTAGAAAAAGAAAAAGATAAAAGTCTTGAAGTCATTCTATTTTATGAAAAATACATTCAATACTTAATTCGAAAAGATATATGTATATGGGATATTGTCCATGATAGACATCCTATACGTGGAATATATAAAAGATATACTCCTTATTATTCTCTTAAAAGTGGTATTGGATCTATTGATGAAATTTGTGATAAAGAACGAAAATGTGGAGAATATTATCGAGACGAACATCTTGCAAATATATGGGATTTTGTGTTTACATTAAATTATGGATATCGAATTAATTCTCTTTATGAAGATACCGATAAGTTCATTATCATTGATATTTATTGTTCATACATGTCTTTATTTGATAAAAACGTAAACCGATATGGAAAACGTGTTGAACGTAAGTTTTCGTATTACAAAGGTAATGTTTATGATGGTGAACGTAAGATTTCATATACCAATGGTTATCATTATTTGTATGATAAATACATCATTGAATGTAAATGTAATATATGCAATTAATTATTAAATTGATTTATTTTTTATTAAATTAATAAAAAAAAGAACTTAAAGAAACATGATTCTCCGAGTGTTGAACATTCATCGAATCAAAGAACTTCGAGGTTGTCCTCGTGCTTTATACCTTATCGATGAATTTGTAGGTAAAAGCTTAGGATTTGAAATGGAATTAAAACGGGAGAAATATCATCAAGTATTTCGATATTATGAGGACTATGTCCTATTTCTGGTATGTCAAAAGATATGTATTTGGGACTATGTTCATGAAATAATTTATTACAGTGAAATAGTGGATTTAACTGATGATAGACCTATATTTCAACGGATAACATTCGTACATTTGATTACAAATACGGGAACAATTGAACAAAGTTATTCTGATGCAAGAGAAATGAATACATTTAAGTATGATTACCTTTATGTTGATTTTGATGTACTCGACAATATATATTATCTTGATATGTATAATTATATAAAAACAAAAGTTTGTTCATCGTATATTGCTTTGTTTCATCCAAAAAAAAGCAGATTAGGTTGTTTCATTTGTAATAAAACTGATAAATATTATGGTGATGATAGTGATATAGGAGTTAAGGTTAAATTAGAATGCAATTGTTACTTTTGTAATCATTTGCAGGTTGTATAATCTTCCATTTTTTTATAAATTGAACTGTTTTTAATTATAACAAAAGAACTTAAAGAAACATGATTCTCAAACTCTTGAAACTTAAAATCAAAGAACTAAGAGGTTGTCCTCGTGCATTAAACCTCATTGATGAATATGTTGGTAATAAATTAAATGATAGAATGGATGAATTTCATAAAGTCATTCATTTTTTTGAAAAATGTGTTCAATTCTTAATTCGAAAAGAACATACCCATAAAATATATGAAATTGAAGTTAGGAGATATTTAAATGATAAAACATGTCTGCAACATCAATATAAAAATGGTTATATGAACATAATATCATATTGTTGCTCTAGTCTTATACCAATATCTAAGTTTATGGATATGATTGATCATATAAATATATTGAATGGACAACTAAATGATAGAACTGATACAATATTATCACATACCTATCTATATTATACAATATTGTTCAAGAAAAATACATTTGGAAAAAAGACAAGTAATGCACCATATCGGCGTAATCCAAACGTAGATATGTATTATGAAACATATAAAATAAAATGTAAATTATGCAACTCATTTGAATGTAAAGATTAATGTATTCATTTTTTTAAATTGAATATTATTTATTTATTAAAAAGAAATTAAAGAGAAGTTTAAAAATGAACGTTTCTGAAACCTCAGAATTTAAACGTCTCATTCAACGTCATCCAAATATTCGCCATCTTATTGGTGATTATCTTAATGTACGTTCATTCAATGAAATGGAAAAAACTCTTGAAGTATTTCGCTTTTTCGGAAGATATGTCCAATTGTTAATTCGATATGGACATAGTGGTCATAGGGATTTGGCACGTTTGCCACGTTTAAATGAAACAATGGAAGAAAAAAGAAATCGCTATCAAGAGTTAATGTGTGTGTTATCATTTGGAGAATCCATTGATGATATTTATGATGAGTTACTGTTATGGATGCCTCTGTGTTATAATAGTGCAGTTGGTATTACCTATATGTATTATTTGTCATTGTTTGATGACAAACAATACCGATATGGTAAAAAAGTTGAAACAAAACTTATTTGCCATCCAAGTATTGAACCTTATTACGCTGACTTTTACATGATTAAATGTAGAGCATGTCTCGAATATTCATGTCACTGCTCTGACAGAACTTACCGCCGATATGGTAGTGGTGATCCGTATTATCGATAATCATCTCTATTTTTTTTATACATGATTTGCACATGCCTGATTATTCACCATGTATGGATAATGATATGCAGTACATTGTGCTGCTCGTTTAATATTATAAACATCATAGGATGGCGTATTTAATGTTTTCGTATAATTACATGTTTTTGTATCTGGTAAACCGGATGCATATTCCGTATTCTGACATAATGAAGTTTTATTATCTGTTTTAATAAGACCATTTGGACATGCTAATGATTTACGATTTAAAATGGATAAATAATTTCCTTGAGATGTATACAATGGGTCACCTACACCAGGTTGTACAAATACATTTGGATAAGTACCATGAAGTATACCCATGTATTTTTCTTCAATCATACCCTTTGTATTGATTACCGAGGGTTTCACTAATGTTTGTGGGCAAGTAAATGACCCAGAATTATGTATTTGAATTAAATATTCAGATGTACCGGCACATCTATTTTTTCTTGCTCTCCATCCGCTAACACGACACGCTGATCCACCGCCATAACCAACCGGATCAGTTCCACGAAATGGTGTACGAGTTACTGATTTAGCTAAATTAGTAGGTCCAACTGATCCTACGGGTCGGGATATACCATTTAGACTAAATCCAAGTTTTGGAACACTTACTGTATTGAAATTAACACCTGTAGAATATAAAACTCTAGATTTTTTTTTGAATGTTGCAATCGACATATAATATAGTAGTATATTATATGAATTCCTATGATTTGTATATTTATAGTGTATTTATGTGTAAATTAGTTATGATCATTACAGCATGTTTGCATTTTGTTTTAAAATACAGTTCAATTCATCCAGATATCTTATCCAATTTAGAAAATACAAAAAATATATTTGAATTTTTGTTTGTGTTTATGATGGCATTGTTATTGTTATATATCTTTAATCCATTTAATCCTAAACAAATCAATTATGAAACAAGATTGTTATTCTTTTTATTAGGAGTGATATTGTTAATTACTGCAAAATATGGAATCTTTTTACAAGAAACAAGTACGAAACATATGTTACTTAATATACAAAAATTAATAGGGAATTAATGTAGGTAATTGATGAATTAAATTAATATTGTTTTTATTTTTTAAAGTATATGTTTTTTTAAAATAAAAATAGGGATTTTTTAATATTTTAAGAATCAATTTCATATCTTTTTGTAAATCACCTGATAAAGAAATGATATTTTCTAAATAAGAATCTATATTTTCACAACCTAAATAAATTGGATTACAATTCAATAACATTGGATCAATTACTTTTTCAGAAAAATAATGTTTTGATTGAAAATTTTCAATACATATAGAAAACATATAATTTTCATAGGGTTCACTTCCTTCAAATGAACCTTTAACTCTATCATACCTATACATACTTGATCCATATCCATAAATATCAATCGGTAATTTATGATGGATGATATATTTGACAATATCATGACGATATATATGTCCTGGTGCATAATCTTTATCACTTAATACAATGGACATTAAATTTGGTTTGAACGTTACATTTTTTTGATTCGGTGAATACCATATATAACCAAAATTCTCTACAAATGGACTTGGTAAATTATGACAATCTCCTATAAAATATCGTCCAATGTGTTGTTTAGCATATTCAATGAATTCATAGGTTATGTTTAAAAATGGATAAGGTTCAAAGGCTAACCCTAATACATTTTCCTTGGGTATAGATAAATCAGGCATTGCTGTATTTATGATAATTACATGCGTATAATCATTATCATTTGTGAATACATAGGCTCTATTGTAATAGTCAAATGATTCGGAATGACAAATACGTTCAAATGTTTCTTTACATTTTTCAGAAATACCAAAAGAAGAAAATATTTTAATTTTAATCATTATTTATTATTATTAAAAAAATTGAAGTCATTTTAACATGAAAAATAAAATAAAAACAAACAATATGGAAATTGTCGCAAACAACATCGAACAATTGTCTACATTACTGAATAAGTTAATGGAGTATGATCAAAAACTTGATGATATCAAGTCATATGGTCATATTAATGAAACATCCATGGTTTATGTATATCATGGTATTTACAATGAGTACAATGTTGTACAAAATGGAACTACAATTACATTTGAATATGTATGTGGTGACAGAATATTGGGACATAAAACCCTAAATAAAATAAAATATATGGTTCATAATCATGGTCATCTTCCATTAGAGAGATACAATGCAACTGAATTGAATTATGAAATGGAAGAATACTTTTTGAAATATTTGATGGATTTAGATGATCATGTATTTAAAGCCAATGCAATTGAATACATTACACAATTATCGACTAAATTAAATGACTATTTGTTTGATGAACATTTTAGAGAATTGTATTTGAATAAATATGAATTTATCATGTATGAAAAAATCGAACAATATATTCGATTTAACTCTGAGAATGCTCGTAAAATCATTAGCTTGTTTCATTTGATCAATGTCATTTACTTTCATTGTCCACTTCCAGAATACAAAGAACTTCTAAAAAAATACACAGAATCATCACATCCTTATGTGAAAAAGATTGCATCCGATATGGTAATGTAAATCATAAAATTTTTTTATATAAATATTATGATTTAATGTTTATCGTCGGCGACTCTTGCGGTCTCGGCGAGTCTTTCCGCCACGACGCTTCTTTTGTTTGCGGGATCGTCGGGATCGTCCGCCTTTAGATCCGGTGTAAGGTGCTGCACTTGCTAATGTAAATGCCATTATATAATTATGTTAGAAAATAAAATTGAAATGAAATATTCCTAAATACATTTAAATAAAATTTATTAAAGTAAAATAAAATGGTAAAAAACACATCTGGCGGAAAATATGCTAAAAAAGCGAAACGAGGAAGTCTTAATCCTCCCCTTCAAACAAAAACTAGACTTGTTTCAGAAGAAGGAGAATTATACGCTTGTGTTAAACGACTTTTAGGGAATGGACGCATTGAAGTCATGTGCATTGATAATGTAATGCGACAATGTCATATTCCTAAAAAATTTAGATATCACAAACGTGACAATGTCATTCGTATTGGTAGCTGGGTTATGGTAGGTATACGATTATGGGAAAGCAGTAAAACAAATACTGATTTGCTAGAAGTATATTCTGCTTATGATGTTGATTATTTAAAAAAATTAAATGAAAATTGGTTTGTTTTTGGCGAAGAAGAATCCGATAACCTATTTGGTACAGATGAAATTGAATTTACCAATGAATCTGCTGAACAGGGTATTAACATGTCAAATGACGAAGAGATTGATTTGAATGACATTTAAGTGGTGTGATTTTACGAGTATGCTTATTTAACTTTTTTTTCAACAATAAAATAATAGAATTGCTAGATTCATCATCTGGAAAATCAATTGATTTTAACAAATGAACAGGATTTAATTGAGAGGAATGATATAAAATGATTTCATCTAATTTATATCCAATTTGTTTATTGATAAACGAGGATAATTCTGTAATTTCAAAATGCTTTGAATTGGAAGGTGTAAATTCAAATTGTTGAATGTACTTAATTTCATTTTGATTGATATTGATTAATATGACATTCATGTAATATGAATCAATAAAATGATTTGGATTGATTTTACTTATTTTTCAAATTTATTCATGATTTTTTCATATTCTGGATCTTCCATGTCTAAATCCGATTCATTGGATTCAACATCTTCTATATCTTCATACTCAGGAGGTGGTATATATATATCAGGTGGTTCAATTAATCTAGATTTATAATAATTCGCTCTATTTTTAGAGCAAATGTCCATCATCCTGATAAATTCTTCAGTTGGTGTTAAATCTGGATATTCTTTGGGTGTAGGTTTATATGTACTTAAACGTATCCATCCTTCCGGTAATTCATCTTTTACATGTTTGATTTGATTGATTTTTTCTAATTTATCTTTGTAGGACATTTCAATGGGCTGAATTGTAGGTTGTTTTATATTACCTAAACTAGGAAATTCATGATTAGAAAAATCATTTAAAAAAAAATTTTTTTTTTTTTCATTTTTTCTTAAAGAAGGTGGAATGTATTTCTTCATTGACATATTAATATTATTTAATTAATTTATTTAAATATAAAAAATTTAAATTATAAATATTGTTTTTATGTTGTTTCAACATATCATATATTTTTTTAGGTAAATATAAATGATTCATTCTATACTATAAATCGTATAATTTCTTTATTTTTTAACTGTATTTCGATTTCTAATTTCATTTGATTTAATTTAATCATACGTAATATTTCTTTGAATGTTAAATTCGAATCTTTACCTTGAATGGACATACCTAAATCTTTATACCATGTATATCCATTTTCATTTGTTTCTATTAATTTTATATTCATTTCTGTATTCTGTACTATCATAGTAGCAGTCATTTTTTTATAAATATAAATCAATATCGACTTATATTTTAATCGATCTACTTCTTCATCATTGATTTTACAACTTAATACAATTGAATCTATCAAACATGTTTTATTCATATCGGATTCCGTTATATAGTTCAATTTTGAAGTTAAGATCAATGTATCATCTACTATTTCCATAATATAATTAGAAATATGAGGGATTTTGATTTCTTTTTCCATTTCTTTAAATTGTTTTATTTATTATTTTAAAATTCAATTTTAATAAGAATACAAACATTTGGCATTCAATGTAAAACTCCAATCCATACCATTTAATCCTAACAATTGACCTTTGTCATCATACAATGACACATTCAATGACGATATATTGACCGGTCCAAAATATTCTCGTATGTTCTTTTGCAATGGACCTGAATATTCTACAAACATATTACCTGGTCCATTATTAATAATTGAATTCATATTGGTTGATGTATTATAACTTGACCATACTGGTCCTTGTTTTAATGGTATTTTGGCAAAAATATCGGAATCATTAAAAGGTGTAATACGTACTTTCGTAATCGATGATATATTATGTTCGGAGATAGAATTAATCGTAAATAATTGTTTTGAGGTTAATTGACGAGGTGCATTTGGAAAGGTTTTAACTATATTTTTATTATAAGTATATTTGGATTGTTGTATGTTGGCAGATAAATAAGAAGGTAATTGTATTTGATCATTTGTATTATTATTATTCGTAATCAATCCATTGTTGATTCGATTGGATTTATAATCATTTAATTTCATGATGATATATTTTGTTCCATTCGTATTCATCAAACATGGTGCTATAATCGTAAATGGTATTTGCCCAAATTCAGATTTATACAATACAGTTGATTCATATCGAAATCCTAATAACCATCCTAAATTTGAATTTACACTTGAATTAATCAATACATCTATATCATAACTGACATCAAACCATAATAATTTAATGTCATATGGAAAATAAATAGTTTCACCATTTACAACATTAAATTTAGGTACTACATTTAATAATCCTGTTACTGGATCTTGTTGAAATAACCACCATTCTGTATAAGAATGGTCATCTGCATTCAATATCGTGGATAATTTAGTATTTAATAATGTTTGAAATGCTGATAATAATGATAGATTGGTATAATTTCCATCTGCAATACTAACATTAAAGGTCACAATTTCACCTGCTAAATTAAAAGTAGAAATCACAACTCCTGTTGTTCCTTTTGCTAAAGTAAACGTATACCATGAATAAGGTAATTCCAATGACATTAATGTTAAGGATAACACATTATGAATGGGTTCTGTCAATCGAACAGTATAATTATCGGTATTTTGATTGTTCAATTCAATGGTTTCTCGATAAAAAGAATCAATGTTAATAACACGTTGTATGGTATTGGTAATATCAGGATTCATATCCCCTTTTTTGATTTCGGTATTGAATACTTTAACTGTTGAACTGTCCTTTTTAGTGGAATGTGTTGTATAATTTTGATCAAGATGTTCTAATAATTTTTCTTTCATTTGATTGAAAAATTCAATTAAATCTGGATTGTCTTTATATTCTTTTATTTTATCATTTATAAAATGAGTAATTGAATCTTGTGTAGGTACATCTTGATCTATGATTTCTAATAAATCGGGTATACTATAATTATCGATATCCAAATCATATTCTTCCATGTTATGTTACTTATTTATAATAAATAATAAAAAATAACTTAAAAACGTGGTTTCCCCACAAGGGGGAATCCCACTTACTTGATATGGTAGAAGCCAGTCGGAGCATCGATGTGGATCGGCTCGTTGTTGATGAGGAGGAATGTCGCTCCAATGTACTTGAAGCCCTTGAATCCACAAGGGATGAGCTTTCCGTCGCTCTCGACTTCAAACCCATCGATGTTGACGGACTTGATGACGATTTTCTCGACGATTGGCTTGGCAGATTCAGGCTGAGTGAACAGCCTCTCCACTGCCGGAGCAAGAGGTGGGATGACCACGGGGGTCACCACAGGTTTCTCCGCCGCTGCGGAGGAAGCGGACTGTTCCGCTGCCGTGTAAACTTCCGAAGAAACAGTCTTTCCTGGAAGCATGTCTTCCCATGTACAAGTAGCAGCAGGGAAGGGCTTCGGCGTCTTGGACGTCTTGGGCTTTTCCACCAACTCGATATCGAAGCCCAGAGACTGCAGTGTCTCCATGGTCGGCAGGACCATGAAACAGTATGCACCTGGTTTCCCAGAGGGCGGTTCGAGTGGCTTTGCAGCATCCATGTAGCACTTGATGCCGTTCAACGGCAAGTTGTCTTTCTTTCCAGTCTCATAAGCTTTCAGCAATTTGTCCGTGACCGGCTTCATTTTGTCTGCCAACCTCTCGATCGTCTCGATCGGAGCATCGGCGATGACCATGAACACGGTCTTCTTGGAGGAAGGAAACTTGATGTATTCAACACGAAACTGTGCTGAAGAAATCGGGGTCTTGAATTGGCTAGAAATCTTCTCACACATGTCTTTAACGTCAGATTCAGTAAAGTCGATGATCCTGATGTCAAACAACATGACACGTTTATTCCAAACATTGTCGCCGAACTCAAACGGTGCACGGTAATCAAGGTCAAAACTCGAGACTTGCTCGGATGCCATTGTAACGGTAGTAATACTGGGTAATACTTTTAATCATTTTATTTAGAGAATAAACCATTTCAATTTTTTTAAATGCTTACATTTTTTTATTCAAATATTATATGTCATATGTTCCATATGTACCTCCTTATAAAAGAGGTCAATCTGATTTAACACGAGTTAATAGTATGTCATTATCAGAAAGATTAAAACAACAATCTATTCAACAACCCTCTAAAAGACCATCTATAATAAATCCAGAACCTGGAAGATTTAATTATAATGGTGCAACTATACCTAAATTTAAAGGTTCATTCAATGATCCAGGTAATAAATTAGGTAAACTATTAGAAAATTCAATTAAAAAAAATCCAGTAGGTATTCAACCGGTTGATACAACACCTATATATGATACTATGTATTTTAATCAATATCAACAATTTACTCCTGAACAAAAAAAAATATTTAATCAAAATTATGAAATATTAAAAGCAAAAGGTGTATTTGATCAATATAAACATTTTGATCAACTATTATCTACATTTGAAAGTGGTAAAACTTTACCTGTCAAAGAATATGATGATCTTCAATTAGATACATGGGCAGCACAATTATCATTAGATTATTCATACCCTCCAATTCAGGTAATTACTGGTATGGTTTCACGTAATTTAAATGATATATATTCAAAATGTTTAAGTACACGTATATATCGATTTGAAATTATGGCAGATTTAATTAATCGAGGAGAATTAACATTTTCTTCTTTTCAAAATACAAATGATGATGAAGTATTACAAGGACTAATAACATCAAGATACGAAAAGGGATCGGTTAAATATCCATTTTTAAATGGATTATGTTATCGATTGTATGATAAATTTTTAAATACAAATGATTTTGGACAAATTTTTTTAAGAATTGATACAAATAAGAGACCTTTTTCTGTTAATTATTCTGCTGATGTTTTATGGGATTTAACCTATACTATTATTAATTTTAATATTGAAAATAAATATGTAGAAAATCCTTATACAAATGGTACAGGTTGTGGTATTAATACATTTTATTTATTTGAATTAATTACAAGAGAACAGGCATTAAGTTTATCAATTGAACATTTTGAAAAATATGGAACATATGGTAGTCCCTTATTTGAATTATCTAAATATTTTGCTCCAGGTTCAAATATAATTAATATTCCTATTGTTGGTGATTCAAAAATAAATCAATTACGTGATTTTTTTACAGAATTAGCAAAATCATTACCGGAAAGAAACTATACTATTATTAAACTAATTCTTAGATTAGATGTTATAGATTTTGGACATATTGTAGGTATTATTAAATTAAATACAATATTATATATTGTTGATATAACACTTGGTTTAATAACATATATAAATGATGATATTTTGAAATATTATACAATGTTATATGATGGAATACAAATAATGTCTACATCTGAAATTACTTCAGAACAAAAACAATTATTTGATTCTGATATTCAAAAAGCGATTGAACAATATAAAGAATTAGATCCTATATTAGAACGTAAAAATATTGAAGGTGCATGTAAAGAAAAAATAAGATTGACATTTAAAAATCAATTAAAAGATGATCAAATTGATATATCAGAATATATTGAATCTGAATATCAAAAATTAAATGATGAAGATAAATTAAAATATGCAATTGAATATTTAAATTGGAAATCAGATAAACGTGAACAAAAAATTGAGGAAGTTAGAAAAACATTATCTCAATCTAAATTAGGTGGTATAAAAACAAAAAAAAATACTAAAAAAATATTAAAAAAATCAAAAAAAATATTAAAAAAATCAAAAAAAAATATTAAAAAAAAGCAAAAAAATATTAAAAAATTATTTGGTTAATAATATAAAAAAGAATGAAGATAAATGATATACTTGCATATCCGTAAATTTTCGAATGATAGATTTAAAATTATAATTGAAAGGTACTTTGATACATATATATTGAATATTAATATCTTTAATAAAATCAACAACGTTAATATTATCTAAATATAAATCCAATGTTGTTTCTAATTTATAATGAACACCTGACCATGGAGGATCTAAATATAAACATGTTGATAATACATCAAACTTATTTTCTTTCATAAAAGTTATGATACTATCATTATAACATTTTACATTTTTTAAATTATATTCTTTTATATTTTCTTTTAAATATTTAAAGGTTGTTTTATCAATTTCACATGCTAATATTTTTTCAAAATATTCAGCCATTACAATTGTATTTGTACCAACATTTGATGTACCATCAATCATAGTTGTTATCATTGGAAATATTTTGTTTATATATTGTGACATTTTTATACTATCATTTGGTAAGGTAATACTATAAATACTATCTGTATTCATTTTTAAATTATCATAATTAATATTTTTTTTATGAATAAAATAGGTTTTAATTACTTTTTTATAAGTAATTGGTTTAAAATTTAGATAATAAGGCTGAATTTCAATATTATGTTTATCACAAAATTCTTTACATATTTGTATATTATGTGATAAAATAGAATGTACATTTTTCATTTTAATAGTATTACATTTTTCATTGAACAAAGCTAATTTTTTATTGAATTTGATATAAATATTATACATATATTGAATAAAATCAGGATGTATTTCAGATACAAGAGATTGAATTAATTTATCATTTGTATTTGGAAATTTATTATGATTAGTTGTATCACAATACATAATTTTATATTCATCATACTTTTTTATATAATTATGTAATCCTAATTTTGAATCTACTTTATAATATGCATTGAATATTTTATTTAATGATGTTTTTCCGTTATATTTTTTTAAATGAAATAATCCAATATCATTTTCAATGATATTATCGTATTGTTCAATTGAATGAAATAATGTAAATATATAATAAAATAATCCAAGATAAGAATAAGATAGCATAGGAAATAAATGATAAATAAATAAATCACCATTTTCTTTTAAATGATTTAAGGATAATGTAAATATAAATAATAAATAAGGTAAATTAATAATATCATAATAACAATTTGAAATTTTAATATTTTTTGCTATTCTGATAGTATTAATATAAATAGCATCATACATATCTAGATAAGTATTTAATTCTTTTAGATCAAGTTTATCATAATTTATAATTTTATAATTATAGTTATATTTTTCTTCTATATCAATATTACCAAATGTTATAAATATACTTGTAATGTCATCAATTGAATAATTATGATTTTCTATTAAATATTTTTCTAAGAAAAATTGTATATCATAATTATCAAATATTAATTTTATTATTAATAATTTTTTATTTTTTAGTTTAAATTTAATAGAATGATAAAAAAAATAAGTACTTGCTAAATAATATGTAGTTGATTTATATGTAGTAAATGGAGCTAATATATATTTATCAATAATAATATTTTTATTATTTATTATAATATCTACATTGTAGATATTTGAATCAATTGTTTGTCTTATTTCCGAAAATGTAATTAATTCATATGGATTAGCTAATATCATTTTTGATATAGGAATTTTAAAATATTCGTATGTTTCTTTCATTAATTCATTGGGTAAAGATGGAACAGATAATATATTATCTGTAATTTTTAATTGTAATTTTGGTGTAGTGTATTTATTGATCAACATATATTTTTTAAATATTTTTTTATTTATTTTATATTATGAAAGTAAAAATCAATTCACATTCTCAGAATTCTAAACCTATTTTACGAAATAAAACACCTTATTATTCTTTTCATAAAAAAACAAAAAAAAATAAAATTTATAAAAATAAAACACTTAGGTATTAATGACTTCCCATATTATTTTTTTCATTAAATTCACATCCCCATAATAATGCTCATGTCCATCAATATGTTGTATAAAATGTTGCTTAAACAATATTCTTATTTTATTTTCTGTTTCTACTACATGTTTACATTGTAATACCATCACAATTTCACTTCCCTTTTTATAATGATACAATCTATTGATTTTATGATCTGGTAATTGAGTTGATCTACCAAATTTATAAATGGGTTTATCATTCATATAATGTTCTCTTTCTCGAATTAAATAAATATAAGATACATTTTCGATCTGTTTTTCATAGACTGGTATTGCCACTTGTATTTCTTCTTTGATCTTTTCATTCATTTTGTCATTGATCACTTCTTTAATTTCTGGTGTTACTATAGTAGCAGTTGGTATTTCTACACATTTCTTTTGATATTTAAATTGATCAAAAGAAATCATTTTACTTTATTATAGAGTTATATTTTTAATTCTATTTCATAAATTCACATCCAACTGCTATTAGAAATTCAATCCATACACTAGTATTTAGTGTTGTATTCAATATAATCATATTTGAATGATCAATTTGCATGATATCAAATTCACGTAATAAGATTAATATCATTTGACCGGCAATTAATACCATAAATAAAAATAACATAGATCTGCATGATTTATGACGAAATGATTTTATATTAGACATTAAAAAGAATATATATATACCAAAAACAACCGTTGTCATGATTCTTAATGTTTGATGATCTACAAGTGATCCGTCTTTTTTATGTAATTTTCTTGCAATATAATACACCACAACAGAAAGTAATAATAATATAGCTAAAACTAAATTCATCTTCATATATATTTATATTATATAAAAAATTGAACTACTTTTATCATTTTATAGTTAACAATAAAAAACAAATGATCTATCGTATTATTAAACGAGTATTCTTATATGTATTCCTTTATTATGTACTGATGAATATCTATCATAATCTATTGATTTTACAAGGAATGTATGATAAAATGATTCAACATCATTCGATTCAATATAAACATACTTCTTATCTATATGATTGTTTATATGGAGGTTGTTTTCCTGAAGACGATTATATTGTATGTAAATGTTTATTAGAAAAATGATTGATTTAATTCTATTGATAATTTTTTTATGATATCATTAGAATCTTCTATCATTTTCTTTTTATGATTGATGATTTTAACTAATTTATGATCCACTGTTTCATTTCCAAAGGGTGTTACCATTAATAATTTATATACATCTACACGCCTTTCATTCATTGGTAAATTTGCATGAGAATTGCGACGCACTGCACGACCTATAATTTGTTCTTCTGTGGATGGATTCCATACTGGTTCAAATAATACAACTTGTCTTGTTTCTTTTAAATCAAGACCTTCACTCCCTGCCATTGTAATTAACAACACTTTGGTTTTATTATCATTGTAGTCCTCTACAATTTGTTTTCTTTCTTCCATGGAACTATCCCCTGTTATGATATCATATGGAATGTTTAACTTCGTTAAATGTTCTGCTATATACAAAACACCTGAATCTTTGAATCCAGAATAAACTAATGTTTTTAATCCATTTTGAATCAATTGAATGGTCCATAATACTTTGGGACTTTCTTTATTATTATCTAATTTATTGACTGCCATACGAAGAGACAAATGAAATGTTTTGATATATTCTTTATTTTGACTATGTAATACTTCTTCTAATTGATTAAATTTTTTATAATAAGATAATGTCATTCTTATGTTTTGATCATGGATGTGTTTACTTGGATAATCAGGATCGTTGATATTGCGTTGATAAAAACTAAACAATGATTTATATTTTTCCAAATTTTCATAGGATGGATTTTCAGAGATTTGACTTATTTTTTTACCAGTAATCATACTTAATGGATTTTTTAAATCGGTCATTGAATTGACAATAGGAGTAGCTGTTAATCCTATAACTTTTTCAGATGCATGTGCTGCTTTGATTGCATAATATGCTTGTCCATATTTTATTTTACCATCCTTTTCTTCTTTGAACAATGGTTGTGTTCTGAAATTATGGATTTCATCAATGATTAACATATTTTTATGAAAATAAGATAATGGAACTTTTTCATTTTTTATTAAATTACATAATTCATCATGTGTATAAAATACATAATGAGAATCCAATTTATCAATACCATAATTTTCCATTTCTTTTTTAAAATTATGAACCAATGATTTTGGAGTTGATACAATGACAATGGAATCTGGATTTTTATTTAAAAAACATTGAGATGCAGTTACAGCAGATAATGTTTTACCAGAACCAATCCCATGTACAACAATAATACCACGATTTGTATCTAAAAATCTAGATATATTTTGTTGATATTCTTTTAAATTTAATTTAGAATGATCAATACAACTCATTTTAGTTTTAGTAGGTGGATGTATGATCATATGAAATGCATCTGTTTCTTGTTCTTCATTAAATCGAACAATACTAACACATCTACCTGTTAATGGACTTATTTTTTTTCCATCTTTACATTTTTTTGTTTTATTTTTTTTTAATAATCTACCAAATAATTTAATGGTATGTTTTAATAATTTATTCAACCCCATATATCTAGTTGATATATTTATTGTATGCATTCCATAAAATTGATCTCTTTTTAGCATGATACATCATTTAAACTCCTTTGAAATTAAACCATGCACATGATCTCCAGCTCACTCTCAACTAACTATTGCAGCGACTGCAAACCATCGATGTATATTTTCGAAGACCGTATGGGTGCTATTCATTTCAATGATGAAGAAACCTTATTCTGTGGACAAACAAACCCCTTTTATGAGCAAACCATTTGCTATTGTCAGTGTGTACATTTTTCGTCTATTAAATCTAACCAGATCAACACCTCAAAATCGATAATCATTCGAAACTTGCCGTGTTAATTTGGTTATGATTTTTTTATAATAAAATTGATTTATTCTTTATAAAAAGAACTTAAAGAAAAACATTTTAAAAAATGCCACTGTCAACTGATTCAGGATTTTACATGAGTATTCGTTTGCCATGCGGCAAAATGTTCAACGGTAGTCTAGGTGGTATGAAAAATTATCGAATGCAATTCAAATTGCATAAAAAGGTATGTGATACATGTTATTGTGTTAGTTTGGATCAATTATTATTGAATGGAAAAGGACATCATTACCAAACGAAAGTAGAAGGATATAAATCAGTGGGAGCATTAAGTTCTCTTGTTCAACACTATTAAACCTATCTTTTTTTACGAATATGTTTTATGATACATTAAAAACCCTATTTGAACTGATATGTTGACTACATCTAAATAATAATCAATTGCACCCGCAATAATATTATCCGTATTTCGTAATAATAAATAATGTGTATCATAAAGAATAAATAAACTAAACAATACAATAATTGCAATCGCATACGCCTTTTTATTGTATTTTATTTGTGGATCAAACAACGTAATCAATCCAAATAAAAAGATTCCAGTAATTGCCATAAATACAATTGTACCATGTGTTGCATTTAAAATTAAATTTAAATAGATCATTCCGATCGATAATATTATCAACCCAAAATACAACAAAACAGTTCGAATGAATACATTACGTAATTGAGTGGATGATAAATTTAATTTAGAATACATGACTCCTGAAAAAAAGGAAAATAGAATAAACAATACAAATTTAGTATAAAAAGGTAATGGAATAAAGATAACAATTAAACCTATGATTAAATGTGTTAAATACAATACAACCCAATTCATATCTATATTTGTTTTTGTCATGATAAAATAAGTAATCAACAGCTGTACAATGACCATCAGCATTGTTTTTAAAATAAGTAGTTCTTTTTTCATATATATTATATTGATTAAAATTGAACTCTTTTTTATATAAATCAAAAAGAGTTAAACAATAAAAATGAATCCTGAAACACCTCAACAAATCATTGAACAGGTTATCCATGAACGATATGTTCCGTTTCAACATACAAACATTCCTATTTACGATCAATTGATTTCACTCATCATCAATCATAAAATTACAGTGGAATCCTTAGAAGAATTCAAAAATGAATATTTAAAACATCATTGTTATGATAATTGTAAATACATTCAACATATTTTATTCATGGAATGGGATCATACACCCAAATTAATATCAAAATGTAATAAATGCAATGTATTAATTCAGATGGATTATGTAGTTGATATTTATAAAAAACAAACATATCCATCTGTTAAAATTCATGATATATCCAAAAAAAATTTAAAAAAATTACAATTATGTTATTAAACATAAATTATTTTTTAGAAAACATTAAATGAAATTGTTTATTTACATTTGTTAACATTGGATAATGAAATAATTCAAAATCTTTTTTATAGATTTGAGTTGCATACATCATTGTTTCATTGTCATAATATTCATTTAAATCATATATTTTGGGATTTTCATGTTGTTCTAATTTCATGATTTTCATTGTATTGGGTATTTGAAAATCTTGATCACATATAAATAAATATTGTGGATAAAAATGAATCATATTAGGTAAAAATTCCAATGAAAATTTATATTTTTTTAAAATATTTTTTATAAAAAATCGAAATTCTTGTATTGTTTTTTTACCATACAATGGATGATTGTTTAAATTGGTTACATAAAAATAAGCACTTATCAATCGATGATAAGGATTTCGACTATATGTAAAATAACGATATTCTATCGTTGGATCAATGTATTCACTTCTTTTCATATAAGGTATATGTGCCAAATCTAATTTATCTTTAGTAGACCAATATGCATGTATTAATTCATTTTTTTTATTGGATATTAATTTATGCCTTATAAATTTACCACCATTCTTAGGGATATGAATATATATATAATATTCTTTGTTTTTAAAAATTAACATTATATTATATACGAAAAAAATAAATATTGATATAATACAAATGAATGATTACGATTATTTATTTAAAATTCTTTTGATTGGTGATTCTGGAGTCGGTAAATCATGTATACTTCTTCGGTTTACTGAAGATACTTATTCCGAAGCATATATTTCTACCATTGGAGTTGATTTCAAAATCAAAACCATTGAATCCGGTGGTAAAATCATCAAATTACAAATATGGGATACAGCTGGACAAGAACGATTTCGTACCATCACGAGTAGTTATTATCGTGGTGCACATGGAATTTTAATTGTATTTGATCTTACTGATTTAGAATCATTTGAAAATATACAACAATGGCTTCATGAAATCAATCGTTATGCCTATAACAATGTATGTAAAATATTGGTTGGAAATAAATCGGATTTAACTCATAAACGTATCGTAAATGGAGGTAGTGAATACGCAGAATCATTAAATATCCCATATATTGAAACATCTGCTAAAACATCAGACAACATTGATGAATTATTTTATAAAATCGCAAAACAAATTAAACAAAAGATGAAAGAACATGATTTAATCAATATCAATAAAAATGTAATAACTAAAACTACCTCTAAAAAAATAAGATCAAATCCATGTTGTTAGAGAAATTCTAAAATATCTTTACGATGATATATTTCTGCAAACAATCGAATGTTTTTATTTTGTTTTAATAAATGTCCTGCTTCTGGATTCTTACATAGATGTGACCAATCCACAAGTTTTGGATACTTTTCAAGTAATTGAATTGCATTTGGATTTTCTGACAATGTCAACCAACAAATCTTATCATGTGTTAATAAATGCAATGCATTTGGATTTTTAGATAACATCATATAATCGATTTTATCAGGATATTTTTCCAATAGATCCATTGCATTTGGATTTGCTGACAAATGAAACCAATTCCATTCATCTACATTTGGAAATCTTTCTAACAAATGAAGTCCATTTGGATTCTTACACAAATAATAAAGATCAATTTTATCAGGATTTTCTTCTAACAGTTCAATTGCACTAGGATTCTCCGATAGATAATGCCATGCAATACAATTTGGAGCTGGATCTTCACGTTTTTGTTTCTTTGGAACAATCGATCCAACATCCATATATTTCCGAATCAATCCAATTCCATTGATATTACTTGATAACGTTAGAAATACAATCTTATCCGGATTTGCATCCAATAAATGAATTGCATTTGGATTCATCGATAAATAATACCAATCAATCTTATCTGGATTTGCTTCTAATAAATGAATTGCATTAGGATTCTTGGAAAGCATTTTCCAATCAATCTTATCCATATTATTTTCTAATTGTGGAATCGCATATGGATTCGCCGATAAATATTTCCAGTTGATGTCCATAATGTCTTTAAATTGTTTTATTTATTCTTTTATTTATATTTTTAATTTCAATTTTATATTAAATATAATTTTCTATTGAATATAAAATGAAATATATGGTTGTTGTATCGGATGTTCAATCCAATGAATTTAAAGAAACATACCAAGAGTATGAACAATCGTATCAGAGTGGGTGTTCTTATTTAATTCCTTATCCATACATCTCCACTAATTCTATAAATGGTATATCATATCTCATTGAGATTTGAAGTAAACGTTTTGGATTCATTACATATTCAATTAATTCTTGATTCATTTGTTTATAATTTTCTTTCATTAATTCATAATCATACTTACATATTAAATGCAATGCATTTGGATTTTTAGATAAATGATTCCAACATAATTGATCTAATTTATCTAAATTCTTTTCAATGATTGAAATAGCGTTCGGATTAGCACATAAATTAAACCAATTGATTTTATCAATATTTTTTTCCAATATATGAATCGAAGCTGGATTACATGATAATAAATGCCAATTTATATTTTTTATATTATTGATTAGATTATGTTCAATAATATGAATTGCATTAGGATATTCACATACAAATAAATAATGCGCTTGATTTACATAATATTGTTTAATGATTTTATCCTTATAGATTAAATTATATTCACCATTATGATATTGATGTTGTATGTGTGGATTTTTAATCAAATGAAACCAACTTAATTTATCAAAATTAACAAAATCCAATACATTTGGATTTAAACCTAAATCAATATAACTTATTTTATCCATGTTTTTTTTGATTAAATGAATTGCATTTGGATTTTGACTAAGATATTTCCATCTTATCATTTCTGGTCTTTTTTCTAATAATTTAACCGCGCATGGATTGGTAGATAAATCATCTAAATATATTCCATGGATATGTTTTTGTATTAAATCAATTGCATGTGGATTCACTGATAAATAATAAGGTTTTATTAATTGAGGAAATTGTTCTAACAAATAAATTGCACTTGGATTTTCATTCAATAAATGAAACTGACTTAAATTTTGATTCCATATATATTTGGGTTGATTCATTAATATATTAAATAAAAAAATTAGGTTTAATCTCTTTACGAAGAATCTTTTACGAAGATTCCTTTTTCTTGAGACCAGCTAATTTAGTAAGACCTTGGATCGCCTGAAATTCAAGACGTTTTTTCAACGCTTCTGGTGTGTCAGTTGTGAAATAAATCAACAACATTGCACCAGTAATGTCCGGTATCTCCGGTACGGTAGAAGACTCTTTCTCTATACGAGGACGCTTTGAGTTCGTCTGTGGTTTACTCTGTTCATAGTCCAATGTCTCTTGATAAACATCATGTCCTTGCATTGATTGTTTCATACGAAACATTGCAAGTTCTTTTGATGTTCTAGATGGACGAGACATTGACCTATCAAAAATGATTATCATTAATGCTTTGTAGGTCAATCAATTTTATAAAACACTTACATAAAAAAATAGAGGATTATACAAAATAGTCAGTAATCTTTCTTTGACGTTTCAATGGTCTTTCTCTTTCATTGCCGAAATTAATTTCAATACATCCACATTGTTTTGCCCAATCCCAATATTCATTTCCATAATCAATGTATAGTTCTTCTCCAGAACAAATAGTTTGATTTGTAATGAATACAATATGGCATTGTTTTTGTCCATTTACCATGTGGATATGATAATCTACGTCTACATTTGGTGTTCGTGAATGATTTACACATGACATCATTGATGTTTTGTCTGATCCATCCACTACATATCCATTCATTGCATAGGCAAATGAATATTTCCAATCTACATTTTTATTAGTACTTGGTTCAATTGAACCTAAATAACATCCAATCACTGTTTTAGATGAAATATCAGTAATTGCTCTTACTCCTAATCCCATAAAATCTGTATGAAATAATTCACAGTATTCTTCTGTATTAGGACATTCACAAACCGTTTCCAATTTACTTTTGGATCGCTTGATCTGTTTGTAAACATAGGGCTCTAATCTTTCTTTTAATTCCAGATCAGGATATTCATGTGAATGCTTGATCATCTCGATGAATTCATCATGAACGAGCTGACAGTTGTAGCAATTGCACATTTTGTTTCTTTAAATCCTTTTATTTATATATTTATTAATCAATTTTATAAAATTGAAAATTTTTTTATATTATTTTTTATAATATAAAAAATGTCGATTGAATCTAAAATATTAGATTTATCTCTTGATTTATATAAAAGTATAAATGATGAAGATGAAGACTATATGTTAGTATTGATTGATGTGATTGAACGCGAATGTTTAGTAGACAATGAATATTTATTTACAGTTTATGAACGTATATCCGAATGGAAACAAAAACAAGATAAAAAAGTAGATTTATTTGCTGAAGAATTACATGATTATTTAACTTACTTTTAATACTACTCTTTTTTTATAAAAAAAAAATAAAAAAGGTGAAACACCTAATCAGAGAGTGATTTTACTAATAATCTTCGTCACATTCAAAGTGTTCTGCAAACTCTTCTTCAAGAGCTTGAAGAATATCTTCTTCAAGGAATAAGTAATAGTAAAATAACTCTTCATACAGCTGAGTGTTCATCTCCGATATTTGAGACTTCATCTCTTGTTTTATCCCATTCCGTCTGGAATGAGAAGACAAACGCTTGTCGGTCTTACGTAAATCTTTCAATAACTCCTTTGCTAATTTAGCATCGGAATTACTAACGGCATGTACGTAGGACCAATACAAAGGATGTTTTTTGGAAACATCTTTCTGTAGAAATAAAGGCATGGTAATGGAGTTGGGTTTATGTTAATATATTCATACATAAACATTAGTTCAATTTTTTAGAATGATTACATTTTTCGTAGTTTTCGTGTCTTTCTCTTTTTTTGTTTATGTTTTTTCGATTTTTTTGATTTTCTTCCACCAACAGGTTGATAGGATCGTTGATACGCAGGATGATAAGATGATATATATTGACCGGTTGATTTATCAGTAAGTTGACTTGTTGAAATATTAGTAGATTGAACTGTCTTTTGATCTGTAGATTCAACTACTTTACCATATTCTAATTGAGGCATTTCTCGATAACTAGATGGTGTATATAAATATCCTGTTGGCGTTGGACCAACCCAATCAGTTGGAGATAAATCAATTGTTCCATCTATTTCTGTTTTTGTTTTTTTATCTATTTTTTTCATTGTACTTGGTTTCATATTTTTTATTAATTCACTAAATAATTCTGGACTCATTTTTACATCTTCTAATGGTTTTCGATCTTTTCCAATATTATAATAATTTTGTTTACTTTTTTCAATGCGTAATTTAGCTAAATTAAAAAATACCATTACATAATTTGTTCCATTCCACATAACTAACCTACATACTGTATCTTCATTTTCTCGCTTAACTTCCAATGTATTTGTTGCAGTTGCATTTTTGAAACTAAATATATCTTTTAAATCTACTGCTTTTTTAAAACTTAGCCCCATATAACCTACATGATCTAATGGACTTAATGCAACTGTAAATCCACCTGATTCATCTTTACACTCGATTGAATCATTTGTACCAATGCTCATCATATCACCACTTGTGTATTCTCGATGAACTGTATTTTCACATTCTTCTGAGATTTCCATTCTTAATTCTGGATTCATTGAACATGGATGTTCATATCGTGCAATTATACCACGATGTACTACCAAAAAACTCTTTTTTGGCATTCCAGCAACTGGATCTCCTTTGGAGACAACACGTTCATAAAAAATTTTCAAAGGTTTTCCAGGTCCATAAGAGGTTGCATACTCGCAAAATTTAGATGCAGCTTGAGGATTAAATACACGTGGACTACCATAACTTAAACAAATGATGTTCGGTGAAAATACTTTATATCTTGCATCTTTATATTGTTCATGACTTGAAAAATGTTGCCATAAATAGGAAAATATAGTTGCTAATCCTGCACCTAAACTATGTCCTGTTGTGAATATTTTAATGGGTTGTGTTGCACCTAAAAATTTACTCATCTCAACCATGGCTTCAACTATGGTATGAAATACTTCAATGATTGTTTTATACATACCCAATAAAAATCCATCACCATTTTTTACTTCATACGGTTCAAACGTATTCATTTGTAAATAAATTCCTGCTGTTTTTGCACTATATGTTCCACGAAATGCTATATATAATGTATGAGGAGTTCGTTTATCTGCTACAATATAGATTTCACCATAATTGGAAGTTGCAATCGAAATGTAACGTATATCAGTTCGTTCATTTGGATCTTGTTCGGTTTGTATAGGTTCTTCTATTTTTTTTAATTCTTTATAATCTACTTTTTGATAGGATGGTACTTCTTCTAATAATGCATCAATATTGGCTGCGAAATTCATACCCACGATATCAATTAATTTTTTAGTTGTTCCTTTAAACCCTTTATCGGTATAAGTATGATCTACTGTTTTTAATTCAACTCCTACTTGTAATTTTGTAGGTGTATTTAATTGAAAAATAGTTTCATCTTCGTAATATTTATGTAATTCAGTATGAGATACTGAATCCATTTGTTTCATAAATTCAATCGGAATAATAGGTCCAAATATTTTTTTATAATATTCAAAAAAATGATTATCATTCGTATAGGCTAATCTTGCTAAAATACATCCATAAAATACAATAAAGTGTGTATCTCCTAATATATCCGTTGATTTTTTATTGTCCCACCAACCCATATTAATAACAATATTTTTTAATTTTTTATGTTTTTTTATCGATATAAAAACATAAAAAAATTGTCTTAATCTTTAACGACGACTCTTTCGATGGCGACGAGACTTTCGGCTTCGTCGGCTTTTGCTACGTTTACTCTTTCGTCGACGACCTCCCGTAGTTGAAGGGATAGTTGGAGCAGGTGGCATAGGTGGGGCAGTTGGAGAATCCATTATATACTTATACAAATATTTTATTGTATATACTCAATAAAATTGAACTATTTCAAATCTATATGTTAAAATTAAAAAGGTGAATAACAATGTCACCCGTTGATCCAGTTGCAGACGCATATGCCCTGCTATTTGAAGCATTTCAACATGAGAGACATCGTCCACTTCTTGAAGTGAATCTTGACTCTCTTTCAGAAATGCATGAAAAACTGTGCAATGTTCCTAATCAAGAATCTGACGATGAGTCTGACGATGAGTCTGAGGATGAACCAGTTGATGAGTCTGATGATGAATCAGTTGATGATTCGGATGATGAATCTGTCATATCAGTTAGAGAAATGAACTACAATCGATTTCGAATCATTATGTTTACTCAATTCTTGCTGTGTTTTGCACGAGAATTGAATACTCCTACTCCAAATTGGAAAAAGGTATTGAATATCTTACACTCCATGTGGTGTGGATTTCCAGCAAGAGAAGAAAGTATTGCATTTTGGGGAATCAGTGATGCCGATGAAGAAAATCAAAGGGAATCCTTTGAAACATTGGCATGTGAACAGTACTCGGATGATTTAATTCAATCAAATCAAACTGGAGTCACTCTGGAACGTATCATGATGTCATATTCGATCGTCATTACGATGTGTCGTCTTGACTCGATGCTCAATTCAACTCTTACTGTCAAAGCAGTTCACATGTTCATCAACCAACTCTACTTTGACGATTATTTCAATCGAAATGATTTGGTTAAGATTGAGAATGAAACCATTCCGTTTTCTCTTTACAATGAAGACGATGAGTATTATTTTCACAATGGAGGTTCTCCTGCGTTTGAGTTTGAACCCGACGACTATATGCCAGTGTTCTAGATTAGAACAATTTTTTATAATTTTTTTATAATTTTTTTATAATTTTTTTTATAATTTTTTTATAATTTTTTTATAATTTTTTTTATAATTTTTTTATAATTTTTTTTATAATTTTTTTTATAAATTTTTTTATATTTTTTTTTATAAATTTTTTTTATTTTTTTTATAAAAAAAATATGATTTTAACATTCTGTATCATCGGAATCGTCTGAAGATTCTGACTCATCGGATGATTCTTCCGACTCATTTTCCGATTGAAACTGAAATGATATCATAATACGTTTGCCGGATAATACAGGTCTTGGTTTATGATAACAATTACCATCTAATAATACGCATCGTATTCTATTGTTTTTACATCTAGGTGAAATTGTTTTAATAACACGTCTACCATGTTTATCATAAATATCTAATTCTCCACCTACACAATTTACATCGATATAAAGAAGCAGTGTTTGTACATCTCCATTGCTATATCGTTCATTGTCTGTATGAATTGATAATCCAGAATCTACAACTTTTGTGTCTGCATTTGTAATATGAACTTCCATGATATATTTTCTCTCATTATCAATGTCATCAACTGTATTGGTATAAAATTCATGTTCATCTAATATAAGTTGTGCAGTTTGCATTAAACATTCAAATTCTACACCAGTTTCTTCATATGGAAATCCAATACTTGATGGTTTTCCCATACAATTAAAATGTACATCATCTGTAATACGAATTGATTTCCAATAATTACCTTTTTCTTCAGGTAATAAATTTAATAATGGTTTACATTCTTTTACAAGTTCATGGGATTGTTTTAGATTGATTACTTTATACAATTTGTTATCCAATGGATGATTCAATATGAGATTCATTGTATGATCCGATGGTTGACCGGATATAACATCCATATCAATCTCATTAACCCTTTCAGGGTTAGACTTAACGCACAATGGACTGCAAAACATTTTCTTTATATTCTTTTATTTATTATTTTAATTTTCAATTTTAAATAAAATCTTTTTTATATTTATTATGAGAAAGATTCATGCAATCATAAAACCACATAGTTTAACAAATAATTTAGTTCAAGGTTCTATTGGTCCTACTGGACCAACTGGTCCGATAAGCTTAACTGGACAAACCGGATATACTGGTGATTATGGACCAACTGGTATTACCGGTCCTACTGGACCAACTGGATATACTGGATATACAGGTGATTATGGACCAACAGGTATGACAGGACCTATCGGTTATACAGGTTACACTGGATATACTGGAACATATGGTCCAACTGGTATAACTGGACCTACTGGATCAACTGGTTATACTGGATATACTGGAATATATGGACCTACGGGTATAACAGGATATACTGGTCCAATTGGATATACGGGATATACCGGTGTTACAGGTACATATGGACCAACTGGAGGTACTGGACCAACTGGACCAATTGGCACGGATGGACCTACTGGTCAAACAGGAACTAGTTATACCAATAATTATATTGGTGTTTATGAATATACATCAAGTGATTTAATCAATACAACTTTTAATATTTCATTACCATCTAATACAGCAGTCATTGATGTCATTGTATCTGGTGGAGGTGGATTAAGTGGACTATCTAGTTATGATCCAAGTACAAACGATACCACTACATATGGATCAGGAGGATCGGGTGGAGTTCAATACATTAGCCGATTTAGAGTGAATTCAAATTTACAATTTTATGGAACGATGACTCAAACCGATGCATCTTATGGTGCAACTACTACATTTGGATTATCATCACCTACTAATTTAGTCATATGTTCTGCTACGGGTGGACATCCATCCACCAACAGTTCAATTGGTTCAAACGGCTCTACTACACAGACTTTTACAAATTGTATTTATTATACGAGTTATTATATACCTGGAACTACTGGAGCTACAAATGTAGGTGCAACGGATGATGTATATGTTTATAGTGCAAATTCCATCATTCTATCCGCTACAGATTATAAAACGGTATCACAAGGTCAAGGATGGATCTTACCATTGAATAGCACGTATAGTGAAATTGAACGAGGTAATGGAGGAATTATTATATATGCTTATAGTAGCTAATGATATACACTTACAATCAAAGCGTATTCTGTGGTAAATCTACTATTTCACAATATACAGGGACATTTACAGGTCCTACTGGAAATACAGGATATACTGGTAGTTATGGACTACAATTGTTTGGTCCAACTGGTGATACTGGTCCAACTGGTTATACTGGATATGATGGTTATACAGGAGATATAGGTATGACAGGACAAACAGGACCAACTGGTTATGATGGATATATTGGTAATACTGGTATTCTAGGTATGACTGGACAAACTGGACCAACTGGATTATATGGACAAGATGGTATGATTGGATTTACAGGGTTGACTGGATATACAGGACCTACTGGATTGGATGGATATACTGGTTATCTTGGAATCACAGGATATACTGGATTAACGGGTTCAACTGGACCTACTGGAATGGATGGGTATATTGGATATACTGGAATTACAGGTATAACAGGATTAACTGGTCCTACTGGATATAATAATAATAATTTAATTGAAAAATATATTTATACCCTTGGTAGTACTATTAATGGTGAAACCATAACATATAACACATTTTATGATGTTATATTACCAGTAAATACAACTGTAGTTGATATCATTCTTTGTGGTGGAGGAGGAACATCTACTTATTCTATTAATGGAAGTACTATATCATCATCCAGTGGTGGAAGTGGTTATGTTCTACATTTACCCAGGTTTAGAGTAAATCAATTGAATCAAACTATTTCATTCATGTTAGAACAAGCGATTTTAAATGATGGAAATTATATTTCACTTGAAATTGTATCAGATATTGATAAATTTAACATTAATAATATGAATAATCCTAATTATACTAACTATTATAATAATCTATTTCAATCTTTTGGAGGAGCAAATGCAGTCATTAATACAGTATCTTCTAATGGATATGGTGCACCTACATCTGGGCATCAAGAATGGTATAGTAGTTATATTAAACCTGCAAAAGTTCAAACTTGGACGGTTGGCGATGATATTGATATTGTAGGTGCTTATCCTATTTTAGACGATGAAGATGTTCAATCATTAAGTAGAGGTGAATCTATACAAATTACAGGTACAAATTCAGATGTAGTTACTACAACATCGGCAGGACTTGGTGGTATCATTATTTATTGTTATTATAATTAATAATATTGATAATTATTATATGTCAAGCTTATATTTTATTGGTGATGCCACATCTTATTTAAGAATTCCTAACAATGATTTTAATTTTGGTACTGGAGATTTTACCATTGAATGGTATCAATATCAAATGGATGAAAATCCATATCCTCGTATTTTTCAAATAGGAGTTTATAATAATGATACAAGTTCAATTGGTGTTTCAATTGAAGGAGGTAGTTTTTATTATTGGACAAATATGTCTCCTAATTATGTAAGTAATTTAGACACCTCTGATTATATAAATACATGGGTTCATTTTGCAATTTCTCGTTTTTCTGGAACGACTCAAATCTTCATGAATGGTACACCCATTTTTTCCATGGACGATACAAATGATTTTACATCCACTGAAGATTTAGTCATAGGAAATGAAACAACCCCTTCAGATGATGCTGCATTTGGTGGATATATGACTTATTTTTCTTGGGTTAGAGGTGTTGCTAAATATACATCTGATTTTACAGTATCGAATACATATCCTACATTAACCAGTAATCATCGATTATTATTAAAAGCAGGTAGTTTCACAGGTACATTGGGTAATACTGTTGTGAATAATAATGTAACTACAATAAATCAATTACCACCTGGATTTATTATAGAAACTACACCTACTCCAACACCAACTGTTCCTATCATTCCTAATTTTAGAAACATTGGTTCATTGTTCACCAACAATTCAATGGTTTATTATAAAAAAGGTACACTTGCAAGTTGTGGAGTTGGTTCTGTACGTAACTCATCCGTTAAATCCAAACGTATTTAAATTGTAAGTGTTTTATAAAATTGAAATCCTTTTATAATATAAATAAATCGCACAGAAAACATTGTTAACCATGTCCATTCTTTACGCTCCAACCAAAGGTAAAAACCTCGAACCCTTCGAGATTACCGATGGAGAAAATCTGTTGGATAAGTTTGATAGTGTTGAGTATGTAAATACGATTGTTCCTATGGTAGGTGAATACCGTGATGATGACATTGTCATTGTTGACGATCTCAGATTCAACGATATTAACCTCAATGATCCTCGATATGATACTCCTCCTCGTGCTCATGCACTACCATCTCCACCTTCTATCAAGGAAGAGAGACGGAATGCACGACGTCTTAAACGTTCTCTCACTCCGTCTCCATCGGATACGATGTTGAATCCTCCTACATTAATCATGTTGAGACATTCACATTAATTCGAAATAAGATTTTTATTTTATTTTTTAAAAAATTGATTCTTTAAATTCTTTTTTATATAATTTAAAAAAAGAATTTACAATGACTGATTCTGAACTATCGTTCTTGATTAATATGATATTAGTCAATGAAGATGTCAGACCTTGTTATTTATTTTATGGAGATGACACCTATTTAAAATACATATCTTTGTACTGTCCAGACTTACATATTTATCCTCATAGATCATCCTATTTTATTAGTAAAAAAATATTATCACATGATGATATTGCAACCGAAGAACTCACTGGAAAAACATTAGGTTATCCTTCTTATCAAGAATTTAAATCTACATTACATTCTGATAAATATAATTTAACCCTATGGGTTGATCTTGAATGCAATAAAAAAAGATATGATATTGATTTATTTAATTATGTAACCTTAACCAACAACGATTCCATTGAATCCTTTGTACAAAAGGCAAATACACTCATTTCAAAAATATGTCAAATCTTAGAAACACCTAAAATTAAAATTCATAAGTTTTATAGTACTTCTCATTTTCATTTCAATTCTGATATTAGTTATATCTTATTAGGAATGCTTGTGGATTCAGAAATTATCCCTTTCAAAATATATAAATATTCAGGTAGACATCAAAGTTATATCATTGATTTAATACACTATTATTTTCCACATTTATTGATTACTAAAGAAAATGATAGTACTATCATTTCAAAACATTCCATTCCTGAATTTTGTCCAATCGATGATTCTATGTATCAATATGAATTGAATGCAATCATCTATAATGATTTTTATCAACAAGAGATGTATGTAGGTATTCTTTATTCACCTATGAATCATAATAAACACCAATTTAATAAATTAGTGGCTAATGCAAATAATCTTGTAAATAAATATCCAGATTTATTACAACAATTTAAATTTCAAATATTGAAATTCAATGTACGATTGTAAATCTTATTTTTTTTTATTGTATTATTAATATGAACCAAATGATGAATACGGTTATTCATAATAAACAATCCATTTATACATTTAAAAAACCATTTAAAAAACCATTTAAAAAGATAAATAATCATGCTCATATTCGTTTAATCAATGGATTAGGAGATAAAATGTTAGATTTAACTGGTTTTTACATTATATGTAAATTTTTGAATTATACTCCATCCATATCCTTTGAACAATATAGAAAATTTCAATGGGGACAAAATTATTATGATTTACGTTTATTTCAATTCAATCAATTTTTGATTTCGGATAAACCATGCCCTTTTTTTCTTAAACAATCACAACCATCTGTATCTCTTTCACCTTTTGAAGTATTTAAATTCATTTCAAACATTTATCCAAACATAACCTTTGAACAAATATCCAATGATTTTATTCATGTTTCAAAACAATTAATCAAACCTTCTCCTATGATTCTTTCCAATATTCCACCTGGTATTGAAAATGCCTATGGAATTCATTTAAGAAAAAGCGATAAGATTAGAAATGTACAACATAATGTACGTCATATTAGTTCCTCATCTGAATTTGATATTCTTACCCATCATTTATTAGAAGATGTAAAAAAAATCATTTCAGAAGAAGATCAACCTACTTTTTTAATTGTAAGTGAAGACAATGAATGGAAACAAGAAATATCAGAAAGAGTTCTATCGTTATCCGATAAACCCATTCAATTGATCCAAATTGAATATAACAATACAAATCAATATACAAATTATAATAGTGTATTGGATATGTTTTGTTTATCTAAATGTAAAGAGATTTTACAAGGTGTTAAATATAGTACCTTTTCTATGGTAGCTAGTTTAATTGGTAATCGAAAAATAAGAAATTATGCACATCATCTTGAGAATTATGATATTTGTTTAATTCATAATTGGTCATCGGTATTAAATATTAATCATCAACCTCGTAATTTTAATAAAATCAAACATCATCAAACATCAAAACACATTGAACCTATTAAAACAAATATGTTAACACGTTTTACATAATTAATTCCACCATTCATGGACTCGTTTCATAACAAGGGGAGATACATCTGTATTTACATGGATTAATTCTAATAAAATATAATAAATGGTCCTAGGATAATATTCTTCTATTTTTTCACGTAATGGATTCTCCATATTTTTTATTTTTTCATACAATACAATCATTTTAGCTCTCTTTAATTCTCCTGAATCATTGATATAATCTACATAATGTCCATGTATTCTTGCATCTTCATTCAATACATGAAAGGATGAATTTTTTAATTTATATCCTAAAGAAAAACATATACTTATGTCATTCAACGCAACAATCATCTGAATGTAATCATTCTTTTGTTTGATTTCATTCACTTTATGCTTAACCGATTCTAATAAAGTAGATAATTCGTTTACCTTATTTTTTAATATCGTGTTTTCTTCTTGGTAATTCATTAATATAATACTATTTTTTTATGTTTATATAGTTTTAATAAAAAATCAAATAAAGGGGGTTTGGTCCTTACTCCATCTACAAGGGGGGTCATCGACAGAAATGTCAAGTCATAATATGTAGAGTAGAGCCTTCGCAGGACCCGGCGGGTTGCCCCCTAATTAAAGAGGGCGGGGTTTTTCTGCCTCAGCATAGGCATTCAAAGCACCCCGAAGCACTGCCCCCGCCTCGCAATGTTGCTTGTCATCCAGCTCAGGAAACAGGCATGTTTGCTTATTGTTGGGGGCGAGAGGGAACGGTGTATCCCCTTGACCACATTTCTGTGGAGTCGTGTTCACCCATGTAGCAGGGGTCAACTGACGGGAAATTGCTTTCTTACCACCATGAGCAGGTGGCTTGTCAGCAGAGGCTTTGTTTGCAGGAGTGCGTTGCTCAGGAGCTTTCTTCGGTGCATCCGGTGTCCCGACTTGAGGGCGAGGTTCTGGGGAAGAGCAGCGAGTGGGCATTCTTAGGCGGTAAAACTATCGTGTAGTCTACTATCATTGTATAGATAAAAATAGGGTTCAATTTTATAAACCGATTACATGGATCATCTTGAAAATCCGGTTACAAAATGAATTATAAAAATATAAAATCATAAATATTATATTTTTATAAATATATATGCTAGTAAATGATAATTATGATATACCAGAGTTACATTTAAAAATGACCAAGTCCATAGAATCAATTCCAAGCTTACCTTATGATTTGTTAAAATATAATAAAGAGTATTCAAATATATCTAATTTAAATAAAATTTTAATCAATACGTATGAATTATTAACATTTTCAAATATTCGACATATTATAGAATTAAATAAAATAACTAGTGAAAAACATCTTAAAATAGAATATGATAATTTATTGATTGATAAATATATATTATCACCATTATCCTTAGACTACAAAACTAAATCATCCATTTTATCGATTACTTATTATTTTTATTATACCATACAATCGATTTTACCTAAAAATAAAAAAATAACAATATTTAAAGCTATATCTGATTCAGCATTAGATATATGGTTTGATATGGAAAATTTTTTAATAAAATATAAAAATTATACATCTGATAATATTAGAACTGTATTTATTTATATAGGTGATAATTATAAAGAATATATAAAAAAAGATACTAATAATACATTATATAATTATATCATCTATGATTATAAAAATGATACAATTGATAAAATTGAAAAATTCATTGGAATGAATGATGCAATTTATATTGGAACAATTAGATTATACAATATATATAAAGCAGATATGTGTTTTTTTGATTCTTTAAATTTACCTTATTTATTATTTTTATTGTCTATATCATTAAAACATTTAAATTTAGATGGTGATTTATTTATGTATAATTTAAAACCTCAAATTAATTTATCTTTTATTGGAATGATATATTATATTTTTACATTATTTACTCAATTTTCTATTCATGAAAATATATTTCATATGAATCATTTAGGTGTAATGCATTTTAAAAACTATAAACATAAATCTAAATTAACGTCTATTTTGAATAAATATAAAAAAATAGATCCGTTAGTTGGATATCATAATAATTTAAATCCATATATTCATAATATTCATGATATTGATCATTGTAATTTAATAACAAATAAGTATGATCAATATAAGATGATATATAGTATGGTTGATATTATACATCCAAATTTTATAAATTATTATTACACACATTGTTTATTTGTTAGTAAAAAAACAAAAAATTTAATTGATAAATCAAATACTATTAAAATAAAAAATATTCATGCCATATTATCATATAATATAGAATTATGTATTGAATTTTGTAATAAACATAATATAAAAATTGAACCCTATTATACATCATTTAAACCTTTAAATTATAAACAAATTGTTCAATCTTTTTTTATTCATAAAAAAGATATTGATTATTCTAAATTAATGATACAATTAGATAGTATTTATAGTATTACTTATCCAAATGACAGCATTGATTTATGCAAATATATTAAACATGATTTTCCTACTGTTTCAGTTGTGATTGATGGTACTAGCAATGTTGGTACAAATACAATTGTGATGGCTTATCATTTTGAAGATATCATTGCATGTGAAATCAATAAAAAAACATTTAATATGTTAAAAAATAATATTTCTGTTTATGATTTAAAAAATGTAAAAATATACAAAGATAGTATTATTTCATTAATGAAAAAAATAAAATATGATCCTCTTATTACATGTTTATATTTAGATCCACCTTGGACAGGAATATATTATAAATTAGAAGATTCAATTGATTTATCATTAGATGATATCAACATTATTGATTTTATACTTTCAATCAATATACAATATATTTGTTTAAAAGTACCATTTAATTATAATATGAAATCATTATTTCGAAAATTTAAATTGATTAAATTATATAATTTATCTTCTTTTTATTGTATTATATTATCTAAATAATTTTTTATTTTTTTTTATTTTTTTTGTTTTCTTTTTCTTTTTTTTCTTACCAGCAGTTATCATTTTTGGTTGATAGGTTGGTATCATTGACGGGTGTTGAATTGGATTATCTATTGGTTGATTCATTAATTCTAATACAGATGTACCTTCTAATTTTGAATTGACTAATGGATACTTGATTAAATTTAATTCTTTTATGTATTCATATACATTGCTTCCATATAAATATAGTATAAGGACAATATCTATTTGTGAATATGTTATATTAGTATATAATAAATAGTATAAATCAGTTGGTAATTCACAATATAATGTATCTTTACCACCTCCACTCATACCCATTTCTTCTCTTAATTGTTTCTCATGTTTATCCGACATCATTTTTAAATAATCTTTAATATAGAGTTGTTTAGTTTCTTCATCCAATGTATCATATTTATCTTTTAATTGTTGTACATCTGATAATTCTGGATTTTTTAATTTTAATTGTTCAATACATATGTATTTTTCACTTATACTATCTAATTCTAGATCCAATGATCTATATATTTCTTCAGTTCTATCCAAAATTTCATCAAATTGTTCACTACCTTCCGATTGTGTGGATATAATCTGAATTCCATCATGTATTCTACAATAATAATTCAATATATCCTGATTTATTTTAGATACATTACCAATTGTCATATCAATCAAATATAAACAATTGTATAATTTAATTACGGATACTGTATGTCCCATATTAATGGTATTTAATCTAGTTATAAATTTGATATAAGTATAACTTCTTTTTGGAAGTGATTTTACAAGTTCATCTAGTACAACCATTAATAAATCTGGATTACCTAATATTGGAATTGTAATAATTTTACTATTTGGACATAATGTACCAGCAATATCTTCTAATGGTGTACCATATAATCCATATTGCCTATTTATTTGAGTTAACATTTCAATACATTGTTCTTTTGTAATTAATCCAAAAAAATAAGGAGTATTTGCTGTACATCCTACACTTTTATATCCAGGAATAGTTACATGTGTTTTTCGATATTCATTATTTTCTGTTGAATTAAATGTTTTCAATGAATAAATAATATCCCATAAAATATCATTTGCATTATCTAATGAATACAACATTTTACCAGTTCTACGTAATACTTTTTTTACTTTTTCATAATCATGATCATTTAAAAACTTATCATAAACATGACTACATATTCCATCCATAAATGGATATGAAACAGAATGATATGGTGGATTATTTTGTGGAGAACATATAAATCGATGTTGATCCGATACAAATATTTTAGATACATCCATATTTCGTCTTCTATATAAAAATGTTTCTGCAGTCCTTAATAAAGGATCTCTTAAATCACTTGCAACCATACCACTTCGTAATATTGCTACAGGTAAACTTTTTGGTTGTTTTACGGTCTCTTTTGACATATTTGCTACTTTATATAATTCATCTAATTTTTCTTTATTTTTTATAGAAGGATTTTTTATAGATTCCAAATATTGGAATTCCATTGCTTCAACATTTGTATATTGATCTTTTAATTGTTCATTAAAATCAGCAGTTAATACTTTATGCAATCGATCGTGTGGATTTAATGCATGATCTAATCTTGGATACATATACTTATTCAATAAAAAAAAAAGTATATAAAAAAGAACTCTAACTTTAATGTGTAACATAATACAAAGCCAATGCTTCTCTGTTTGCACATCTCTTCATTTCAGTAAGATTGTTCAAATGGTTTCTCAACTCATGTCGAGTGATGAATGGAGAGACATTTGCCTCTACACATTTACTCCACAAAAAGAAGACTCGAATGAACTTCGGTCCGTTGAAATTCTCAATCTCTTCCAATAAATTGGAAAGCATCATACAATCAGATGCAAGAGCATCCAACTTTGAATTTGCAATTTGTAATTCGTCAACCGACATCTTGTTGTTGATTCTTCTTTTTTTATCTTTTTCTTTTTCAATTTTGTATTTCCATGACAATTTCTGGTTTTGTTTCCCATTCACTATATAACTTTGCTTTTGTTGTCGGCTTATCTAAATGCAATAACTCATCCAATGCTATCATTCGCCTTTCCAATGGATTCATATTTCTCGGTAATTGTCGTGTCAATTGTTTCCATCTCCATTCAAATTGTAAACATGACTTCCAATCTGGAAAACCTTTTACATAACAATGTCGTTTCCATGTTTCACCTTTTCCCACTTTAATGGAGGTCATTCTTGCTCCTCCTGATATTTCTTTATTATGTTGGCGCAATCTTCGATCTAAATCAACGGTTGATCCTACATAAGTTGAACCACTGGTAGATACTAATAAATAAACATACATGTATTACCAAATTATTTTAATCATGGACATTTTAATTTACTATCTTTTTCAAGTAAATTCTCATATAATTTTTTTGCTTTATTTAAATTTTCATCATTTATGTTAATATGCAGGATTATCTGATCTACTTTTTCAAAATATTCATTACATATTTCCATTGTAACATTTCTATCTCCTAATATTTTTTTAAATGAATGATCATATTCACAATTAAAATATTTAACAAACATATATAACGTAATTGGACTTCTAGCATCTATATCCAGATTTGATAAATTATAAAATGGACTTATCATTATTCCAATTGAACATAATAATATGTTATATTGTTTACGTTGATGTTCATTCAATGTATATAAATCCATTTCAAATAAATCTTTATTCATGATATGATAATAGACGTTGGATATACATTTGTTTTTATATAATAAACATAATTTAAGTGAATGAAATGGTTCATCTATTTTATAACAATAATCAAATAAAATTTGAATATCATTACATCTTTTATGTAAATCTTTATTTACTTTATTTATAAAATGTCTTACTTTTAATGGTATTTTTTCTAAATGTAAATAGGAATCATCTAAATAAATGTGATAAAAAATTTTATATTTTTTATAAGTTGTTATGATTTCATCATAGGAATCACATTTAACTTTTATTTTTTTATATTCCAATGCAATTGATCTATTTTTAGCAACAATAGGTACTTCAAATTCAATCATCATGGGTAACATAGATTCATGAAATTCATGTGGTTTATCATTTTGATTGACAACAACATATTCATCTTTATTTATTTTTACAATTGTAGGTGAATTAAAACTCTCTTTATATTCATATATAAACCATTTTGTGTTGGTATCCGTAATTTTATACATTGTATCTTTATATGATGTAAATAATAATCTATCAAATAATAATACCATTTATATATTATATGTACGAATATTTTATTCATGGTTCAAAACCATCTAAGATCTTAGATATATTAACCTATGGTGGATTGGATGATAATTTTACATCACCTGATGATCATCATAAAGGTATATATTGTTTATATTTTTGGGATGGATTACCCAAACCCTTTAAATCATTTGAATGGAATCATGGTGAAAAATTTTTATTTGTTATAGATAAATCCATTTCAAAAGAAAATGAAATGTTTGTTTATGATTTTACTAGAAATGATGATCAATTATTAATGCATACAAAAGGAAGTAAACGTTTACCTAATATGAAACCATTGAAAGAATCAATCTTAACATCTATTGAAACAGCATTAACCTTGGGTAGAAAAGGAAAAGATTCAAGATTATATAAATATGGACACGAAGTTATCTTTAAAGGACACATTCCATTAAAATATATAAAAGCATTATTAATACATAAACAATCCATGAAACAATATGAATCCATTCTTCATAAAATAAAAAACTATTTAGATGAACATCATATTCCAATCATACCATTTGCAAATACTACCAATGATTTTCATCAATATTTTAAACAAATTTAAATTATTCAAAAAAACAATTTAAAAATATAAATTTAACTAATATTTATTAAAAAATAGTATTGTTTAATACATATTTACCAATATATGAAATGGAATACCAACATCTTGACTCAATCGAATAAGTCTATCAGGATTAAATACATACGCATGTAATTCATCCTGAAAAGATTGATTCTTCAATTTCATTTGTTCATAATCCAAACTTGCAATCAGATGCAACGCATTTGGATTTTTAAGTAGAACATACCAAATTACTTTATCTAAATTCTTTTCCAGAATGGATACTGCATTTGGATTCATGGATAATCGTTCCCAATTGACCTTGTCCAAATGTTTTTCCAAGATAGGAATTGCATTTGGATTTTTAGATAAATTTTCCCAATGAATTTTATCAATGTTTTTTTCTAAAATGGATATCGCATTTGGATTACGGGATAATACTTCCCAATTAATTTGGTGCGGATACTTTTCTAGTATATGAATTGCATTTGGATTTTTAGATAAACACATCCAATTAATTTTGCTAATATTTTTTTCTAAAATATGAATTGCATGTGGATTCAATGATAATGACTTCCATGCATATGCATCTAATTTTTCTGGATATTTAGTATAGATCATATTCAAAATATCAATATTTGAATTCATACATATGCTATATCCACACATAATATCGAGATTCTTTTTAATAATATCCATAGCATTTGGATTGCTAGCAATACTAGAATAACATTCTCTTAATTTATTTTTAACAAGATGAAGTGCTTTTGGATTTTCTGAAAGATAACTCCAATTTATATGTTGTCCATTTCGATAATCTTTTTTCAATGCAAGTTCAATCAATGGTACACCATTTGGATTCATTGATAATGCTTGCATATTAACCCGTTTCATATTAAGTTTCAATAGATGAATTGCTTCAGGATTAGCTGATAATTTTTCCCAATCAATCAATTCTGGATGTTGTTCCAGAATAGGAATTGCAGATGGATTTTCAGATAAATTTTCCATATATACCATATTCCTATGAAACTTGAACACAGGTGTTCCAATCATTTTTTAAAATTGTTTTAATAGGATTAATCTATTAGAATACACTTCAATTTTATTGATAATATATATATATATGGCTAAAACTAGAATTAACAAAAAAAAACAAAGAAAATCTAGAAAACAATATCATGGAAAAGGTAGAGATGATGAATGGACTATAGTTGGTGATGTTGCATTTCGACAAAGTAAAGGAGGATTTACCAGTACAGGTAATTATTATATTACAAAAGTTCCATTACCTTCCAACATGTCACTTAGTGATCAAACATTAATTAATGGATGCAAAAGCAATACTCTTGATTATTGCGGTATTGTAAATCCTAGTTTAATTGGTAAAGATTTTTCAAATGTACCTGAATTATTATTTTATATTCAAAAACAAATTGAGCTTGAAAACATTGGTAGATTGTATGAAAGAGGTGCAACTTTACTTAAACTAAGTGATTTTTTACCAGCATTAAAAAATGGAACATTTAAAAAATTAGTCATTGATGATCATCTTGCTGTTAGCGGTGAATTATCCGCATTTAATGCAAATTTAAAAGCATCCAATTATCAAAATTTTACAACCATTTAAATTGATTTTATTTTACGTTTTATCATACTATAGAATAGTATTCATCTATACTATATGACCACTTTTGATGTTGTTATACCAATTGGTCCGAATGATACACAATGTATAAATGATGTAGTATATTGTATACAAAAAAATGTAATTGGATATCGTAATATCTATCTTATATCCTATGACCCATCTATACAAATTGAAAATTGCATTACCATTGATGAATCCATCTTTCCTTTTAAAAAAGATACGATTGCAACATATATTGGTAATACAACTAGAAGTGGATGGTATTTACAACAATTACTTAAATTATATGCAGGGTTTGTAATCAAAGGTATCTTAGATCATTATCTAGTCATTGATTGTGACATTTTCTTTGTAAAACCTACTACTTTTTTTAAAGATCAAAAACCATTGTACAATACCGAAACCGAATATCATCTACCGTATTTTCAACATATGAAAAATTTACATCCTTCGTTAATCCGTAAAGTAAACATGTCCGGAATTTGTCATCATATGATGTTTCGAAAAAAAATATTAATTCAATTATTTAAATTGGTAGAAACTCATCATCATCAACCTTTTTATCAATGTTTTTTAAAATGTATTCCTGAAAATGTTCGTCATCAATCTGGTGCATCTGAATATGAAATTTATTTCAATTATTTACATATTTATCATCCGAATGAATTTTTAATTCGTAAATTATCAACAGAAAATATGAAATACCATAAAGATACCATCTATCCCTATGATTATATCAGTTATCATTGGTATTCTAGAAAATAAGATATTATAAAAATAGATTAAAGATATTTTTATAATATTATATTTTTATCGGCGGCGACTCTTGCGACCCTTTCGGCTCTTGCGACTCTTACGCCCTTTACGACTCTTTCTACGACGACCTCCCTTTCTTGCTGAAGGTGGAGACATCGGTATCATTTCTTCATCTTCATCCATATCAGGCTCTTCTTCATCTTCACCTCCATATTTATACATTTTACTCATTTGATCCATTATATAATATATTAATATTTTTTTTTTGAATATTTATAAATATGTTATCATTCTATAAAATTGAATCATAACATTGATTATTTACATTTATGAATATAGTCATATCACTATGGCTCATTTTCATGTTCCTGTGAACATTACGTTAGCAGAAAGATGCAATGGATATTGGAAACTGTACAGCATCACTCGAAAGGGTAATCTGTCATGGAACATCATCCTATGTGACGATGACATTGAAGATGACAAATATACAATCATTGTCTCTTCTTCTGTCATTCAACAGTTGTTTTCACCAAATGTCAAGATTTATCAGATCAGAGGATCAGTAATTGCATTTCACCCAACTGCAAATCCCCTTTGTATCCGAAAGTCAACCGCCGTATTGGTGTAAACATCTACACTTTTTATATTTTTTTTTATATTTTTATAACCGGAATTATGTTATCTTATATGCAACGAATTCATAAAATTGACATATATTAAATTCTTATAGCATTATTTAATCCCCCTCAAATCTCAGAATGTCTGCCTTTGACCCTGTCCTATTTAAAGAACTCTTTTACGATGTGCGGACGTACATCCAGGAGGAACGGTTGCTCAACGATGACTGCACCGATGATGTCTTGAACGCCTACCTCAGTGATATGCCGTGTATTGATATGCAGTGTACCACTGGTAGGCGATTCACTATGTTGTCGGCTGCTACGTACATTGCTGATGCAAAGGTGTGCAAGGTTTTCCATGTCTCGGCGACAAGCTGCGACAAGGTTAGTTCCAATACTCGGTTCTTCATGATCGACCTCCTTCGGTGGTTGAACCTTCGTTCCGATGTGCTGGTACGTTACCTGCAAGTGTTTCCCCTTCATGTCCTGAAGGAGTACTACGACGAGCATCGTCCCAGCCGGAAAGTGTTTACGTCTCAATCCTTGTACGCACTGAAAATTGCCGATCTTCCTCCTCCTCTCTCCCGTCCTAAACAGTTCACAATTGCATTCTAAGATTTTCCTCCTCCTCTCTCCCCCCCCCTTCTGGCTTAAAAACCCCTCGATGAAAAAAAAACAAAATAAAAAGAGGTTTACTTGATTTTTTATTTTTTAAGTTTTTTTTTCATAATCGGTTTTTCATATTGACTGATGTATTCATTTTATTAAATTGAAATATTTTTAATCATATGAATCAATCATAACCCTCTTATCCCCGGTTTGCTTACCACATTCCAATGTACCGCTATCTCTCTATCAACTCTGCTCGTGCGAGTAAGGTTATGCCGTTGCGTTTTTCGCCGTATCTATCCGCATTTACACGTGGGTTCGATCATGGAATGAACAAAGCATGGAACTGTCACGAAGAGGAAGATCTGAATTTTACACCGGCTGAAGCTCTGGCCTACACCACTGGTCTTAAGGCTGGTTGTAAGGCTGGTCGACAGAATGTCCGTGAATTTTATTACCCTTCCGCTAAGGAACAGTGCGAGGCTGCTCAAGAGCTTGGCTTTTGCGATGGCTACGACCATCGCCCCATGGTCAACCATTTCAATTCGGACGACTGCAAGACTGCCTACGACATGGGTTACGCTGATGGCGCCGCCTACGTTCAGTAGTTCGTCCTCCAAGCCTCCCCCTCTCTCCTGCTCTGTGCCGAGCATCCTCCTCCCGCTCCAACTCTCTTATATGTCCTTTTGCTTCCTCTCCCCCCCCCTGTAAAATCTACGTGTTTGTCTGTTTGAGCTTTTCACACTTTCATGATTATTTGACAATATCTTTACCTGCGACGGGATGTCGCCTTAGGTTGTCACACCCTGTGTTTTGTTGCGATGTATTTCGCCTTAGCTTTATTGATCATTTCTTGCGACGGTTATGTTGCTTCAGAATGATTAATACTATGTCGACACAGCTTGTCACACCTTATGATTATTGCGATGGTATGTCGCTATAGATAGTCAAATCCTTGAATGTTTGTGATGCTCCCCCTCCCCCCCCCTCCTGGTTGAGTCCGTGACTCCCCTTGGGTGTAAACCCTCGTTTACTTGATTTTTTATTTTTAAGCTTTTATTTATAATCGGTTTTTTATATTGACACATGTATTCACGTCATTAAATTGATTTATTTTTATCACGAGAAATGTATAATATAGCTGATTATCTTTTACCAACGACGATTTTCTCTCATGACTCTCACCTTTGACCATAAATGGGCAAATGAATGTATGGCATTGATAGAGCTCCCACTCTGGAGCATCTATTTCACTGACAAACTCATCAATCGGAAGTCGTGTTCCACCCTTCACAAAGAGTTACGTAAGACTTACGACGAAGCTGCACGCAGCCACATGAAATGTCTTGTCGGTCTAGAGCCTAACGAAATTACTAAACTGCCTTACGAAATCCAGTCGATCATGATTGACAACATTCGATGCATGATCAAGGCAGATACCTCACTTCACGTCACGTCAAATCCCTTACTCGAACCCGAATATAATTTGACCCCCGAAATGACACTGACTATCTATCTGAGTGCTGTGTTCACCCACAAAGTCCTTCTTGCATATGTTATTTCTATTCATGGCAAGAACGACCTAAAGTGTTCTGCAAGAATGTCCACCCGTGAACTTGCGGATGTGATTGCTTCTCTTCCTTCTCCAGAAAAACTTCAAACCTACCAACCTTACGTGGTCGACACGCCTTCAAAAAATCCGCCTCCTTGTGTTGCTAAACCAGAGGATGGAATCAAGAACGATGCCGTTATCGACCTTAATGATCGCAATGCAATGTGTGATTCGTGGACTGTCGTTGCTTTCTGTTTGATTGCTCTCGGGTTGATTGCACTCTATTTTCGGTCTTCTGTGTGGGTTTAATTTCCTCTTCGCTCCAACTTATGTGTCCTTTTGCTTCCTCTCTCCCCTCGTAGCATCTCCATGTTTGTCTGTTTGAGCTGTTCACACTTTCATGATTATTTGACCCTATGTTTACCTGCGACGGGATGTCGCCTTAGGTTGTCACACCCTGTGTTTTGTTGCGATGTATTTCGCCTTAGCTTTATTGATCATTTCTTGCGATGGTATGTCGCTATAAAATGGTTAATACTATGTCGACACAGCTTGTCACGCCTTATGTTTTCTTGCGATGGTATGTCGCTATAGATTGTCAAATCCTTGAATGTTTGTGATGCTCCTCCTCCCCTCCTCCTGGTTGAGTCCGTGACTCCCCTTGGGTGTAAACCCTCGTTTACTTGATTTTTTATTTTTTAGATATTTTATTATCAAATATTATATGACCTATAAAAGAAAAATAAAAAAATATAAAAAAAGTAAAAAAAATAAATCAAAAAAAATATATGGTTATGGAAGATTTTCAAAACTTAATACAGCTGCAGCAGCTGTAATACCACCCCCCCCCGATATACCCATAATAGAACCACACCATTTAGCCATCTCTGATGAATCGCTTTGTTCTAATAATATCGATCAATGTTTATTATTGAATTTAAAAAAACCAGAAATTAAAGAATTATTTCATCATTTTGATATATCTCATGTAGATAGACATATTGAACCTATTTATGTTGATACATATAAAGCATATGCGGTTCATTTACAATATTTGTGTGATGATAGTGAACAACCTTTACATGTTATTTTAAAATTATCAAGAGAATCATATAGTGATAACTTACAATATGAATATTATGTCGGTATGTATATAAATCAATATATATTACCTTATTTACCTGTTTTTATTGAAACCTATGAATTACTACGATTTACATCTAATGGATATCGCAAATTATTTCAGATGTTTAGTAGACGATCTACTACATTAAGTCAACCATTAGATACAATGCTTACCGTAGAACCACATAAAGTTGATTTCTCAGAAGATCCACCGGTTGAACCATTAAATGAACCATCTACCAATCATGCATTATTATTACAAGATATTTATGAAAGTTATAGTTTTAAAGATTTGAATTTAATGAAATTTAATGCTGGTGATGTAGATTATTTTCAAATCGATATTCCTTCTATTTTATTTCAAATTTATTATTCATTAGATTTATTACTACGTCATCCAACCTTTAAATTTGTACATCAGGATTTACACGTTGAAAATATAATGATTTATGAATTAGATGAATATGTTGAATATCATTTTAAATGTGGTGCTGAAATAGTACAATTTAAATCCAAATATGTAGTTAAAGTAATTGATTATGGTAGATGTTATATTGCTGATCATCGATTTCATGATTATGATTTTGGACCTAATGGTAGAAAAAATGGATTTTTTACAGATGATAGCAAATGTATTAGATATGATACTCCTAATATAAGTATTGATTTACGTCTTATTAATCAACTAAATAATTATAGAAACAGAAATTTTTTAAAAGAATTACCACCCAACACTAAAGTTGTTAATTATTTTACACAAGAAATGTTATCTTTATTTGATTTAACTCATTTTGATGGTGGATGTAAAACAGTATCACGTGTATCAAATCCATCTAGAAAAGGAATTGTAAATGTACACGATGCATTTGGTTGGTTAAAAACATATCTTACATCTCCTCAATATCGAGACTTACAAGCTAAATTAGTTCAACCACCAGCTGTACGTATACAGGTGTATGATGATTTAGCAACTCCAATGGCTATTCAATTTTAAGTAAAAAAAATAAGAGGATTAGACATAGGTCATTGCTTTTGCTTTTGACATAATCGCAGCTAATTCATCTTCCTCTAATACATCTTCATATTGTAAATCAAACTTTTTCACTTTATGAATAAAGTCTGTTACAAATGGTTTCATGTACAATGGTAATTGATCATGATCTCGAATGTATGTAATCATATACATCTCTTGGTTTTGTTCATTTTCAGCACCTTCTCCAGGTTCATATGGTTCGCCAAATCCAAACTGATGATGTGGTTCAAATTCATTGTATGGAATGATACCACATTGAAAGGAATGTTTTAATTTTAAATCACTTATGAATTTCATAACTGTCATTAGTGATTCTTTGTCTAAATCTTGAATCATTACATTTACCTTATGATTACTAACTCGAGTATCTAAGGATTCATCATCGGAATCGTCATGTTCAGATTCTTCTTCAGAATCTTCTGCCTCATATTCAATCTTTTCAGTAATCTGTTCAAGTTCCGACATTTTCTTTATATTGTTTTTATTTATTTAAAAAGCAGTTCAATTTAATATTAAATTGAAATAGAATATTAAAGACATATTCTTATTATATTAAACATGAATAACTTAATTCGAGGAATTTATGCAACCGATACAGAAATTAGGGTACAATGTAATCATTATGATATAGTATTAACTGCAAAAGGTGAATGTTGTTCTACATCATGGTTTGAATACGAACCCACCATTCAAAATTGTGTTGGTAAAACCTATGTTTCATGTTCCGATACTCATCGTAAAATTGAACTACCCTTTTCTGGAAAAGATGATATGGATATAAATCATGTTTATGAATTAATATTTGAGGATGATACACGATTTGAAATTATATTACGTAACTCATCCAATGGTTATTATGATGGTTATGTAGAAGAAAAGATTGAATGTTTATCCATGTATCCGATTGATGCTAAAAATAATTCACTTATTTTATTAGTAGGATTACCTGGTTGCGGTAAATCTACCTATGGTATATCCATTCGTAATGATATTAAAAATAGTGAATTCTATGATGATGTAGATTTGATGTTACAATCTAATTTGATTAAGTTTAGAACGGATTTATATTTGGGTAAAAAAGTCATTATTGCGAATGCTAATTTGTGTATTCCACATATATATCAAGATTTTATTGATAAGATGAATTTAATTGACAATGATAAATCCATTGTTACTTATTGCTTTCTTCCTGATAAGGAAAAATCGATTCGGAATATAAAAAAACGGGATGGTAAATACATCACAATTGTAAAACGATTGATTACATCGATTCATAACTTTGAAATTCAATATACAATGGATTTCATTGAATCCACTTATCAATGTAAAAAGATTCAAACCTATTAAATCTTTAAGTTTTTTTACATAAAATTTTATGTAAAAAAAAATTTACTTCGTTAAATTATAAAACATTTATAAAATAAACGACCATAATCATAATGCCTATTTGTGTAAATAGATATCCTAAAATACTATCTCGTATATAAAACGATACTACATTAGAATTATAACTGTCCTCAATATTTCTAAAATACAACATCCCATAAAATACAATTCCTAATATCATAAAAAACAATCCAACATACCACATATAGTTTATCTCAATATTAAAGCTAATGATCCAATCATGGTTAATCCAATTCCATACATTGTGTATACTTGTGCAAATATATGATCACGTTGATATTGTTGAACTATATTTGCATCCATGGTATTATTCGGAGTTCGATCATACAACATGGAATAATAATAGATTCCCATTACATCTAACACTAATCCTAGAATCAATATCAACGTATAGGATATTTTCTTCATATATTATTTCTTATATTTTTTTATTAAAATATACGACATCGATATTATGGCTAATCCATACATAAAACCTACATTTGCAATGGTTATGGTAATATTAAAATCCGGTAAAAAGATAACATTACCTGGTACAAATAATATATTTAAATAATTCAATAGCCCCACTATGAATAAAACAATACCTACTGTCATGAATAAATACAACCATATCATTATGTTATAAGAGAATAATTTATTTATATAGTATATGGGAAGTGGTCAATCTAAAGGTAATTCTAAATGCGATTGTGATAGAGACTGTAATAAACCACCAGTTGAACAACCAATATCTTTATCGATAAATTCAGATATTGATAATGGAGAGTTAGATACGAATGATATTTATATTGACGATAGAAATAATTCACATGTAAAATTAATAAAAGATAATGTTTATTTAATAAAATATAATGGTACAAATAATTTTACAATCAAATCATATCAAGCCAAATATAAAGGATTAACACAAGATACCTTAGTATTTGAAGATGTAAAAGAATATTTTTATAAAAATGGTAATCGAACAGTTGATACTTCTGGTAAACCAGAATCAATTGATCGTAATTCATTAACCATACATAGGGCTTCAATAGGTGAATATTATATATTTGATTATACGGATATCTATAAAAAATTAAATAAAGGTGGAAAAAAATCAAGAAAACATTTAAAAAGAAAAAGAAAATCTAAAAAAAAATCAATTGATTCCTAATCGTTTCTGGATCTTCTTTGTCTATTTTCATAATAATTAAATGGTCATACACTAATTGTTTGTCTACATCCAATATCATATATTTAAAATCATCTCGTATTGCCTCTATCATTCCTTGATAATTTGAACATATAATATCAAATACACATGTCTTATATCCATTTTGTGCAGTACTTCGTATTTCATTATCTACTCCAAAAACAGCACTATGACAATTCCATCCCAATGACATTCCTTCCGTCATATATTTTTTCTTTATATTGTTTTTTTTTATTTATTCGCAATGTATTTGATTATTTTTCTTTATTTTTATAACCGGTTTCTTATTTAAGAATTGTACTCATTTGGATAAATTGAACTATATTTTTATAAATGAATGAGTTATACGCTGCTCGTAACAATGACGTCCAACTCACGCAACCAGACCAAAAAGCTTAACCAGCTTTACTCCACTGCATCCATGTGCTGCAATATGGTGGTTTCACTTGACGCCAAGTTACAACAACAAGAAAAAGCTTACGCTCATCTCTCGCCGACCAATCCCGCTGACTACGCCATCTTGTGCAAGATTGCTACTCACCGGCAAACCATGATTCGGTTGGCGTGTGAAGAGATCCGAAACAAGTTTCGGTGGTTACAGGCTCTACACTCCAGGTCCAATCCTAACTGTCCGTTTTTGGATAAGATCGACGATATGTGCGAAGGAATTATTGGGTGGATAAAGACCGTCATTGGTCTCACTCCACCCATCCTCCGCTCAGGCGTCTCCGTCCAGAGTGTAGACGTCTAAACCACCATTCCACGACCACGTGCCGGTCACCAACTGGGGAGGAAACTCACCACATTTACTTGATTTTTTATTTTTAATGTATCTCATTTATCAATATATAACCGGTTTATTATATTTGATTATGTTTTTTGTAACCGGTTTCTTACTTGATTATTGTAACCAGTATATTAAATTGATTTATTATTTTAATCATGAATTCATTGTACACCTGTTTACAAACATGCCTTCTCCATTCATCGTCGCGCTAACCTGTGATCTTCGCACCACCAACTGCGGAGAAGACTTCGTTACCGTCATTGCTGCAAAGGCGAATGAAATTGTTATTGAAGCTGACACACGCATGTATGAGTGCAAGGAGACAATCAACTCAATGTTCGAACCCAATTGCGACTCTATGAGTCACGCCCAAATCGCTGTGTTGCGGGAGGGTCAGTCTGAGATGGTCAAGATCTGTCAAAAGGTCATTCAGCAAAAAGAAAGGGCTTTGTCCTCCGAAATCGATGCCCCACTTTTGGCAGCGATCGTGATGGTCTGCGACCGTCTTGTTGAGTACATCGAGACCACTCACACCTACTCGACACTCGGGATATACTCCCCCTATCCGCCGGACCAGACGGTCGTCCCTACGCAGTAACTCTGACCTAGCTTGGTCTCCAGCCCCCCACTGGCGTAGAAATACGCCACATTTACTTGATTTTTTATTTTTAGTGTTTTTAAAAAATCATTCTTTATAGTTTAACAATTTATTTTTAAGTCCTTTTCTATAGTATATGAATCTAGTTCTTATTACGTCTATCATCAAAACACCGAATACTCCTTTATCCTATACAAATACTCGATCTATTTATACATGGGATGAACGATTTGAACAAACCAAACAAACCATTCAAACCATTCAAGAAAAAATACCAAATCCTACCATTCTTCTTGTGGAATGCTCCGAGTTAGATCCACATCAATCTGAATATTTTCATACGCATTGCCATTATGTTATTAATTTATTTGACACTTCGATTGAACAATGTCACAGTGAATCCAAAGCATTGGGTGAAGCAACCATGACAATGGCTGCTATTGAATTTATACAAAACAACCATATTTCCTTTGATTCTTTTTTTAAAATCTCGGGTCGTTATTATTTATCCGAATCATTTGATTATTCTTTCTATAATATTCCTTTCAATGTTGTTAAACATATTGATGAAAAGAATATCAACACTTGTTTATATAAATTAGATAAATCAAGTGTATTTGACTATTACCATCATTTAAAATCAATTATGCAATCATTATACGATTGTATTGGGTATGAAACCCAATTTTGTGATTTTATTCAACAATGTACCAATGTACAATATATAGAAACGCTTGGTGTAAAAGGATTAGTTGCAGTTGCGGAAGGTTTAATTGTTTCTTAAAAATTAACATGGAAATTCCAATCTCTTGGATCTTTTTTCACTTTCTTAAAACATGCAACTGTAGGTGGTGACACTAATTTACGACAGTGTGGATAATTCGTTTCAATGTATTTTACACATTTACTTACTCCTTTATGCAATGCATCATCAATAATGATGATTCCTCCATCATTCAATAATTCCAATGAATAGAAAAAATCAATCAAGGTATAATCAAAGGTATGCCATCCATCAATGAAAATAAAATCAAATTTCGCTTTTTTTAATAAGGCTGGTAATGCAATATAACTCTTTTCTTCAATCAACTTATGCCACTTGTAAATATTGAAGTGCTGAATAAATCTCAAGGACCAGATCTTACAATTATAAATTTGATACATGCTAACTATAAAAATCCTACCGATAAAACCGATGAAACCAATAAAACTGATAAAACCGATGAAATAAATCCAATACCTGTATCCAATCCACCACCTGTAAGACGTAAACTTACCAAACGTCCAAATTCAAATAATGAAAAATCTGGTCCTATGAATCCTACCGCTCAATCTACTCAATATGGTCCTTCTAAAATAAGACCTCCATTAAATCCACCAACATTTCGTTCTCCATTAGATTTTCTGTCAGATGATCAACCATCTTCAAAACCTCAACCACTTTCAAAACGACAAAAAATAACTGCTGGAAAAAGAAAAAAACACAATCGCAGAAAAACACGTAGAAAACATATTAAAAAATAATTTATTTCATAAAAAAATTATTGTTTTAATAACCAACATAATTTAATTCTTCCAATGTAAACGCTTGATAAAACTCTTTGATATCCGAAACATCTTTTAACTTCGATAATTCTTCATGTCGCTGTTTCAAATATTCCATTCGATCCATATATTTTTGATATTTATCTGACAACTTATATTCATCTAACCATTCTTTATAAGATTTTAACCTTACATCCGTTTGTTTATATTGAAATACTAAATATTCTTCAATAGCAACCTCTGTAAGAACATGAATCTTATCAAGATTCCATTGAATACATTCTTTAATATCTTTATTTTTATCACGCTCTGTATATAATTGAACAAGCTCGTCAAACGTTTCCATTGTTTTTATTATTTTTTATTACCTATTTAGCTAATAAATAAGACAGTTCAATTTTATATTTTATGATTCTTAATTTTATTCTCATAATAAGTAAATCTTATTTTATCCATACATTGTTCTTTAAATACATAATGATCAATGGTATTGATTTCACTCCAATCATTCAATACAATGATTGGTAAATTGTTTATATTTATAAAATCACGTTTAATGACGATGGGTATTACATTTAAATATAAACATTCCCATAATCGATGTGTATCTAATCCATTCCCTCTCGGACATATTGCATATTTATGTTTCGCCAATTCTACATAATAGTCGTGTTTATTTCGTGGTATATTCCATTCTAATTTATCTTTTAATTTTTCGTAACAATCCACTCGAGATATTTGTGTATGTATGTCAAAATAAAAATAAATATGTTTTGATTTTGTAACTCTTTCTTGAAATACATCATGTACTAACCGATGATCAAACCATTGATCATTTTGTAAACCAATTGGTAATGGACATAATTGATCATGTTGAATTAAACAATTTTGTGCATAATGATACTTTATGTTTTTAACTTCTTTGATTTCATGATCCGAATTATGACTTATGATGATTTTATTTTCAAGTTGATTTCCAAATTTATGATAAAATTCTTCTAAATTATGTGTAAATACAAATAGAATGGTATATTCATCTAAATCATCAATATCATTCATATTTATCATTTTTTTTGAATAATGTACATTATTTGGATTATAACTTAATGATTCTTGATTACCTATAACTATATCTGCAATCGATTGCAATTTTTCACCGGTAATGATATCCTCCACATTTAATAAGCTCATACATGATATATAATTATAAATGTCTTCTTTCTTTATTTTAATCGCATTTATTTTATGATCATTGTAATAAGGGATTCGTAATCCATTCATATATTTAAATTCTAAATCCAAATAATGAATATCATGGATCGTTAATAATTCATCCATTGAATTTATTTTATCATACACCATGATTTCATTGGAAATAACATAATTCATCCATTCATGATTTTCATTAAATAATTGATATTGTTTTAAAAAAAGATTCTTTTTATCGATTTTGTTTGACATAAATTTTTTTAAATTTTTACAATGTATATGTAAATTACATATTTTATATTGTTTATGATCTATTACTAGATAAGGAACTAATAACTTATTTTCTTCATTCCATTTAAACTTATATTGATTATATTTAACAACACATTGACTATTCACAAATCCTATTGAATTCAAAGAATTATCATTTCGTGGATCAACACCTCCCAAATATTGACCCATTGCAGCCGCATCAAATATCATTCCAAACTCATCATACAATTTATTAAATTTTGTGATTTTATTTATCTTTGGATATATGGGAAACGGTAATATCACATCTTCATTAAACTTCGCTAAATTATCCATATCCGTTAATTCATTTGAATAATTCTTAATGATCGGCTCAAATGCAGTATCATTTGGAATATATATAATACCTGGAATTACTCGTGTATCACAATCAAAGGTAGCATATACTTTATTTTCTTTAAAGTGCAATGTATCAAAATCTACATAGGTTAATACATCGTTTTCTAAATGAATGCATTCTTTGATATCATAATGTTTAATATAAGAATACACATAAAACAATCGTAAGGAACAATAATGCCAAAATCCATTTCTAAATTCTTTATCAAGATTTGAATGTTGATTAAAATTTTCATCCGATAATTTATCACAATCCATCAATTCAATATCATAATCATAAAAATGATGAAAAAAACATCGATTTGTAATAACAGTAATATCTAGATTATTGAATAATAATAATTGTTTGATATTATCAATGATATATTCTTGATAATTTCCAACGGTGACTAATATTATCTTCATTACATTCAATGATGAAATTATTTTATACGTTTTATTCTTATTATAATTTTACATAGATCATATATGTCATTTGATCCATATTGTGCTGTTGATTCAAAACAACAACCTATCACTGAAAAAATACTAAAACACATTGGTTTTATTCAACATGGATTTTATATTGAAGCAGGTGCATATGATGGTATATTTCAATCCAATACTAAAATATTACAGGACAAATTCAATTGGAAAGGTATTTTAATTGAACCTAGTCCCGCTACTTTCTCCCAATTAATTAAAAATAGACCTAATAATATTCACATCAATCAATGTCTAGTCGATTATCATCATACTTCTTCTACTATTTCAGGCACATTTGATAATGGACCGATGTCTTCTGTAAATAATATTAGAAATACTCATGCATCCATGATTGACGTTCCTTGTATTCAACTTGAAAAAATATTAGATCAATCAAAGGTTGATACGATTGATTTTATGTCACTTGATACAGAAGGATATGAATTAAACGTTTTAAATGGTATGAATTTAAATAAATACACTCCTCGATATTTACTCATTGAAATTTACGATGTTCATAAAGATAAAATATTTGATTATTTAAAACATTTTAATTATGAATTCATTGAAAACATTACTAACTACAATCACATGGATAATCCTTTTTGGGATGGAACTCATAACGATTATTTATTTAAATATATAAAAAAAGATACCATTCCATTTGATATCGTTATCCCTCTTGGTCCTAATGATCTTAATTATATTCATAAAATGGTAAATTATACACGCCAGAATGTCATTGGTTATCGTAATATTTATATCTTATCATGTGATCCATGCGTTTCAATTTATGGTTGTAAAACCATTGATGAAAAGATATTTCCATTTAATGTACAAACCATCATTGACTATCTTGGACCTAATGCCAGAAAAGAATGGAATTTACAACAATTACTTAAATTATATGTAAGTTTTATCATCGAAGAAATATTAGATCATTATTTAGTCATTGATGCCGATACCATCTTTTTAAAACCTACTACTTTTTTTAAAGACAATCTACCCTTGTATAATTATAGTTATGAATACAACCCTCCTTATTTTGATCACCTTCGAAAATTACATCCTTCTTTTTACAATAGTATCAATGTATCAGGTATTTGTCATCACATGATGTTTCAAAAAAAAATATTAATTGAAATATTTAAGTTAGTTGAAGAATATCACCATGAACCCTTTTATGTTTGTTTTTTAAAATGTATTAATGAAAAGGACCGAATGTATTCAGCTGCATCCGAATATGAAATTTATTTTAATTATATCTATAACTATCATGAGCATAATATCATCATTCGTGCATTGAAATCTGAAAGTGCCAATAATATTACAGATGATTGTGATTATGTTAGTTCTCATTGGTATGATCGAAAATCCATATAATTTAATTAAAACATTTTAATTAAATTATATATTCATATCTACATCAATTTCATCTTGATCACATTCTCTCCATTTATCACCTCTTTCAAATTGATCATATGCATATATTTTTTTAGTATTTTTATCAATATAATAATCCCATACATTCTCTATGTCTTCATCTTCTTCTGGTAATTTCATTAAATCATCATAATTTACATTTGGAAATATTTTTTGTAATGATTTTACTTTGATTTCAAAAAACTTTTGTTCCATTTCAGGATGCATTTTTTTGATTATATAGTTATATTTATTTCTTTATGTTGTTTTATTTTTTTTATAAAAAATATAAAAAAATAAAAAATCAACTAAATGTGGTGAACGAATCCACCAGTAGAATTTAAATCGGTATGTCTTACCTGAGCGTTGTGTGTTTGTGCAGAGAGCATCGTTAGACTAGTTCTCCAATCAGTTCCTCGAACTGAGGATCAGCTTTGAAAACTTCCAAATCATCGTCCTTCCCACGAGTGTCCCGGCGAGAAAGTTGCAGGTTGAACCTAGCAATGAAATCGGCGTCAAGGAAGCTGTCAATTGCTGGAATCATGTCAGGCGGCAAATGCGTCATCATTGCATCCCGAATCTGCATACGACGATCTTCTGGAATGAAGAGTTCGTAGGCAAACAGGTTGTTTTCAATGATCAGCTTGATCATGAGCAGTTCGACAAAACGAGGATACATAGCACATTCAGGGAAAACAGTCGGAGTGAAAGGACCGACGGAAATATCCCGAAGTGGGCGAAGTTGGAACTTAATCAGATCCTCCCAAAGATTCACGTCTGGGGTTGGTCTAGATAATGCTATAAGCAATTGAAACGTCTCTTGGAAGAGATGGGTTGTCTCGTGCACGGTGTAAGCCATGTGGACGATGCTCTGCACGTTAAGTGCCACAAGAAGGGGGGTGAATTCACTCAAAGGAATCAATGCGTTCATTGTGGGGTTGTACTATTTCTATATGATTCTACAAATCAATCAATTTATTTTACCGCTTACAATATTGTTCTTATAAACCGGTTATGAATTAAAAATAAAAAATATAACCGGTTTACCTAAATTTTTTATATTTTTAATATTTTTTATATTTTTAATATTTTTTATATTTTTAATATTTTTTATATTTTTAATATTTTTTATATTTTATTATTATTTTTATAACCGGTTTATAAGAACAATATTGTAAGCGGTTTTAAAAATTGATTGATTTAAATAGAATTGAATCGTATCAAAAGTGATATTCTACTCGTAATCAACGATGACGAACCTCAACGCCAACGCCCCAGTGTTCATCCCTGCTTCCCTCCGCGCTCAAGCCCTGTCCAACTCCCGTGACTATGCCAAAGATCAAGCCCTGTCCAACTCCCGAGACGCCCTTCGAGACCTGTCCAACGACCAAGCTCTGCCCAAGTCCAAACGCAATGTTCGAGCCCTATCCAAATCCCGTGACTTTGCCAACGACAGAGCCATGTACAACTCCCGAATCGCTCGCCGAGCCCGACTCAATGCTCAAGCCGTCTGCACAGTGGATGAAATGCTCGCTGACCCAGCCTCTCTCATGCTGAATGAAATGCTCGCTGCCCGTGCCCAACTCATGGTCAACGAACCAGTCAACGACCCAGTCAACGACCCAGTCAACGAACCAGTCAACGACCCAGTCAACGACCCAGTCGGTGACTCCACTGACTGCTCTGAGAACGAGAGCTATCGGCTCGAGGATGGCTGGTGTTAGCACCCCCTGAGGGTCTCCGACCCGGCAGATTGGATGATGTACCTGCCCAAAGAACCATCCACCCTTTATTTGTGCCTGAACCCCTACACCAGATCCCCAACATAGGCCGTGTAGGAAACGCCAAACAAAGGACCTTTACTTGATTTTTTATTTTTTTATAAAATTTTATAAAAAAATATAAAAAAAAAACAAAAAATGTTCATCACTTGTTTCATAGACCGTAATTAGTAGTCCATCAAAACCCGCATTTTATTTGCGCCAACATACCAGTCATAGTCATCACTGCATTTATTCTTGAATAATCGGTCATACTCTGCATGAATCAACGTCCGTTGACTTTGAAGAGTTTCCTCTGATACAGGAATACCCGTAATCATCTCATACAATTCGTTTTCACGTTTGTAGAGATCCATTCGGATACTCGTGTACGAAGTCTTTGACTCCATCCACCCAACACGTTGGGTCTTTGCCTTAATGTATTCACGGATGAGTTCATGATGAAACAATTTCTCAAAAGGAATATTGGTCTCTTTCGAAATATATTCGCTAATGTAAATAGCAAACCTTTCTTCTGGTTCTGTCTCGAACCTTGGATCATCGGGCTTTATCAGCTCGTAATCTTCGGGGAATTCAGCCATCTTAGTTGAGACTAATTGATATGGATTGAATTTATATACTTATCATTTCAATTTTATCATTTGATTACATTTATTTTTGATATGCTTCTTCTAAAAACTTGATATTTTCTTCATACATCAACCTATATTGATCTATCCTTGAATTCATATGTTTATTTACTAAATACATTCCAATGGATGATGCTACCAATACACCATGTAAAAACGGTTTTGCATACATTTTCTATTTATATTGTTTTTATTTTTATATTGTTTTTTTATAATAAAATTGAACTACTTTTTTCTATGTTAATTAAATCAAAAAAAAACAGATCAACATGGCAGCAAAACCAATTGACCACGGAGGAATCACTCGTGTGATTCAAGCTCCATGCGGTTGGACTACCAAAGGATCTATTCGTGAAGCAAATGCAAAACTTCGTCTTCACAATAAATTATGTAAAAAGTGTAGTAATGTTCCGATTACCATTCCTGAGTACAATCCGACGTGCGTTAGTAACGGGTTGAATCGATTTAACCGCAAAGGATACCATCCAGAATCGACCATTACCATGGTTGATGAAAACGGTGCTAGTCAAGTTAAAGTCGATTGCAACATTCAACAAATCATTGGTTTATTCAATTGAATCAATCTTTTTTTATTTACTTTTTTTACTATCACATAAGTTAAATTATATTTATTCCTCTTGATTTTGAATATAAGTTATACCTTTCCATGTATAATAGTCATAAATGATATGATCTTCATATGTATTATTAATCATCATTCTAAACTGATATAAGGATGGACATTTTTTATTATGATTCAATGCCCACCATTCTTTAAATAAATCATATAATTTACATACTTTTATAACACTTTCACTATCTAATTTAATATGATATATCATAAAATGATGAATACTATCATCATTGTTTTCTTGTTCAGAATGATTCGGTAAATGATCAAGTTTTATTAATTCAATGATGATACGAATCATATCCTGTAAATTACCCTCAAAATATTCATTACCAATATCATTGCGTTGTTTAAAATTATTTTTAAATTGTTTTATCATTTCTTTTTCAATCGAATGACAATTCGAACATATGGATTGTAGTAATAATATACTTCCTTTTGGATATTGTTTAAATCGCTCGTTATTCTGTTGTGTAGTCTTACCTATTTTATATATATTTTCATTTGTTTTTATAAATTCACGTTCTTTTAGTAGATAAATATATTGCGGTAATTCCATTTTATATGTAATCTTTATTTATCTTTATTCTTTTTTATTTATTTAAAAAATTGATTTAAATATTTGTTTTGAATATTATATTTAAAAGGTATCATGAAAATGAAACAACGCTTAAAACAAATACCACATTCTACGGATAGAATTGAACTTAACTTTTTGAACCTTAAAATATGTCCAAATCTAAATCGTTTTCATTCAATTATGATTTTAAATATTAGTCATAATCGAATCAGTAACATATCTTATTTTCCAAAAACATTAAACACTATCTATTGCAATGATAATGAACTAACTGATTTACCTGAATTACCTGAAAATCTATTTGTTTTATGGTGTTATAATAACAATTTAGAATCATTACCCTCTTTGCCGAATCAATTAATTCGATTAAAATGTGGTAATAATCTACTTAAATCATTACCCTCTTTACCTAATCAATTAGAACACCTTTGTTGTTATTCTAATTATTTAACTCAACTACCTGATTTACCTGATTCATTATTAAAACTTTATTGTTCTTATAATCAATTAACTTATCTACCTGATTTACCTGTTTCATTAGTAGAACTTTATTGTTATACTAACCATATGATAAGATTACCTCCTATTCATTACAATTTAAAAGAACTTAATTGCTCTGATAATCTTATATCCGAAATGCCATATTTTCAATTATGTCATTTTGGTGTTCCTTGCTTATTAAACTTCTTTGGATTAAATAATAATCCTATTTATAATAATTCTATTTATGGGTTAATGTTATCAAAAATAGATCCTCTTTATATCATTCGTATACTACATAAATTTAAACGTTGTTATTACAAACATATCATCCATAAATTTATGATCCATTGTATTTGGGTATTTAGACGACCTAAATTAGAAGAATATTTTAAACCTGATAATGTATTAAAATATTTAGAAAATAATAATGGAGATATTGATGCTCTAGATAATATGTAAATTATATTATTTTTTATAACCGGTTTTGCTACATTTTGCTTGTAGGGTACAATCAAACTATAATATTTTGCTTATGGGTTACCCAATAAGCAAAACATAAATTGTTAGTCATGGTGCATGACTAACTCATATGTAAACCATCTAATGATTGTAAACCGCATTCTAATTAATATATTACTCCGGGTGGCGGAGTGATTAGATTTTGATATATTATCTAAGTTGGTCGCCACCCATCCAACTTAGAAAACAAGAAATATTTATTACCGGTTTATGACCATAAAAATAATTTATAACCTGATTATTTCACCCAGCAGTTTATTTAATAAAATTGATTTCCATTTAAAGATAAAAATATACTATTATATTAACCATGATTTCTGTTAATAAGATGGAATACGAGCAGTTATTAAATGAACATATATCATTAAAGCTTATTATATCACGTACATTAGGATATGAATATAAAGAAGAATTAACTAGTGAATTAACACTTGAAGAATTAACATTAGAGAATAAAATATTACATGAACGTATTCAACAATTAGATATTAAATTAGATATTGAAATTCAAAAAAATAAATGTCTTGAAACTCGTATTCAATCACTTGAACATGATAATCTACAAATAAAATCTGAAAATATTCAATTAAAATCTGATATACATAATATGAAAGTAAAAGATGAGTATAAATTGTATGTTAAAGCCATTCAAGATATCAATCGTTATCAACAGTTACAATCCAAATTAAAATCTCATTACAAAAATCTTACTAAATTACGTTATAGTCGTAATACTGAATGTCATTATATTGATGAACCTGAACCAGAAGATTTAATGAGAGATAGAATGACTGTATTAGGTAATAAATTATCTAATATGAATACTGAACTACGTTCTAAATTTGATATTGAATTTCCAAATTTAATTCAGGATTTAATCAAGTATATTGAACCACTTAAAACCATTCCATCTGATGATAATCTTGAAATCATTTCCTATTTTTGGGATTAGATTATAAGTAATCATCTTATTAAAATCATTTTATCATTCATACTAGAAATATATATTGTGTTATTTTTTTATTTATCATTTTCATTAATGATTATATACGGTTTGATATTAACTTTATCCTTTGTATATGCATATAATCCCAATAAATCACCTAATTCTTTATATAATTGATCATTTTCTTTCTTTGATACATATTTACAATAACATTTATCAATCACTTGTTTAATATATTCAGGTGTTGTATGATATATTTCTTTTTTATCAAATACTTGTTTGTTTTTTAGATTTAACTTGATACACTTCTCAATTAAAAAACTGTTTTCCACAATAGCAAAATACTTTAATTCAACATCTTTTACTCTACCCACATTGTAATTACGTAATCTTTTCATAATGTCTATCGTTCTCCCAATCTTAAATAAATTACTATGACGCTCGTCTACGGCAAAAAAATAAATCGATTCATATGTACTATATTTTTTTAAATCCTCTTTTTGTTCCATCGACTGATAAATAATATGTTGATTCTCTACCAAAAATTCACGTAGTTTTACAAAATATTCACGTACTGTTTCGCTTTTATCTGAATCGCTAGACATTGCTAATTTCTCAAAACATTGATAATTCAACATGTATTTTACAGCTGTTGTATTACCTGATTTAACTTTTATATAATCTACCTTTTCAAAAAATCTTTTCTTTTTTGAAAATTTATTTAACAATCGTCGTCGAAGGGTTTCTAAATTTATATCTAAATAGTTAGCAACATCGGTATCCTTTATGTCAAAATTAAGGTCACCATCAATCCTAAATTTTTTGAAAAAGGTGTCTATAAAATCAGTATCAATTGTTGTATGTTGTTTTAATAATTGAACAAATGTAGTATCCATATATAATACTTAATATTATATTCTAGTTAGGTAGGGTCACTACCCTACTAGAAATCAAGAAATAATTATTTGTTACCGGTTTATGCCCATAAAAATATTTCATAACCGGATTATTTGACCCAGCGGTTTATTTGATAAACATATCAAATAAATCTAAAAAAATATATAAAAAAAAATAAAAAATGATTCTTCAACTCCTCACAAAAAACTTGCGATTTGATGAATCGTATCCGCAGAAATTGTCCGACGGTGTCGAAACAATCGACTTTGAAGTCGAATAAGTTCCAGCTCCATTTGTCGATAGACTTCATACATGAAGCAGATATATTCAACCTCTCTCTCGTAATCAGCCACAAAATCCAATGACTCATCATGATCCAAATCTTCGATGATTGAAGATTGAGCAGCCATTCTGATCGTTAAGATGTGGATTGACTTCTTGTATTCATTGATCTGGATAAGTTTGTCACGTTCTGAAAAGAGAAACATGTTGACAGTGGTTGATATTATATCCTTATTTATATTCAATTTTATACATTGATTACAAATTTTTTTATAAAAAAATTTATTTTATTATTTATTCATTACAGTAATCATATAATCCAACATCTTTTCGACTTCAGAATTAAGACGATATCCACCTGTTCTAAATGACCAAGGTGCATCACCACCAGCTTTACTTCCTGAAAAACTAATACCCGTTTTTGTAACATACATAGCAAAATCACCATTCAGTCCATCAAACTGAACTGAATGATTCTTTTTGTATAAGTCTTGACGCATTGTTTTAATGGCATCAAGACATTCGGATGGAATTGCTGTAAAATTTACAGTCATAATTGGAACACCACTTAAATGAAAAAACTTAATTTTAAAATCAATACATGTACTTGTTTCTTCACCACATTCTTCTTCATACTCACTATCATTTGTGTGAGTAATCGTAACAGTGTAAGTTGGTTCTTCAAGTGCTGACATATTGTTTTAAGTTCTTTTTTATATTGTTTTATTTATTTATAAAAGTAGTTCAATTTTATTTTTTATTAAATCATAAACATTAACTATTATAATCCATTGTTTTAATTAAATCAAGTATAACCTTATCATTTCGATAATTAAAAATGATCATATTCAAGTTATTCATTCTATTTTTCGAATTTATATTCTCTCTAATTTTTTCTAAAAAATTAAAATCATCTGTATCCTTATATTTTAGTTTTAACATATTTAGTGTTGATTCTAAAAAGATGGTATCACTAATATTGGTAATATAGTCATTTAATGTAAATATGAATTTATTTTTTAATCTAAGTAAATTTAATTCTTGTTCTATATCCATTTTATCCTATTTATATATTCTTTTTATATCGTTTTAATATAAAAAATTTTATTTTATTATTTATTCATTTCTGTATCATAAATAACTTTATGTTGACAATCACGTAAGTCAGCTACATTTAATTCAATATCATATACTACCGCATATTCGCCTCGGTCCTTCAAAATAGAATCTGCTAGTTTTTTAGCATCGTCATAATTTGTAAATACACCAACTACTGCAAGTTCATGATAACTAACTTGGACAACGTACATTTTCTTTATATTGTTTTTATTTATATATTTATTTAGTTCAATTTTTATTTTTATTCATCTTCAAAGATGGATATTGTATTATTCAATAAACATTTTCGTCGTCTATGACTTGAAAAATAAGAGGTTGGACAATCACATTTTTCATTCAAATATTTACATTCTTTTGCAAAATGATCATCTTTACCACATAAATAACATTTATCAGTTACTCCTGTTATCATTTGTTTAAGTGTTTGTTTATTTGTATCACTTAATTTTATTTGACAAAAACTACCTCCTCTCACATTATTGATTCCATATTTTTCCATACATTTAATTGTATACTTATCTTCATCATAGTCATCACAATTTGGTATTATTTCTAATACAGATAATGGTTTATATTTTTGTGTCCAATATGATCCATTTGAATGAAAATGACTTTGAATTCTATAATCTGGATTTGTTGTCTTACCTACATAATATTTACCTTCTTCTAACTTCAGAATATAAATAAACATTTTCTTTATATTGTTTTATTATATATTTAAAAATTTCAAATTATTAAACAAAAAATTTATTTTATTTCTAATTTTTTTTTATTTTTTATAAATAATTTTTTTATTTTTATAATTTTTTTTTATTTTTTTACTTTTTAAATTTTTATTTTTTCAAAAAATCGATTCAGACCATAATGATGTAAATTGCATTTTATAGGTTTAAAATTTGAGACCATAAAATTTTTTGAAAAAAATAAAAAAATCATTGAAAAATCCAATGAAAAAGGTCAAAAAATTGAACAACCATTATTTTGTTATATATATTTATTACCATATACAATGTGATTTGTAAAAATTGGTTGTTACTGAACATTTCAGTAAGGACTATTTTTAGTGATTTATGATTGTATATGGTAATATTTTTGTCGTTCCTTTTTTTGTTTCTTAAAAAAGAACCAATTATTTTACAATAAAAAGAACGAAATTTGCGCATGATGTATCATGTAAAAACTATTACATTATAAATTTTATATATTTTGTGTTGAAAAAAAGAACGAAATGTTCTTATGATATATCATGTTAAAATAAAGTAGTATTTTTTGATGTAAAAAAAAAGAACGTGTTATGATTGTTTCATAACTATTTAAAAATATAACACTAATCTATATCAGAAATGTTTTATTTTTGTGATATATGCTCATTTAATACAAATCATTTACCTAATTATAATCGACATTGTAATACTAAAAAACATCAACGTAATATGTTAAATAAAAATATTACATTTAGTAATCATTGTGAACTATGTAATAAATCATATAAATGTTCTGAAAAATATCATAAACAATTTAAATGTAAACCAGTTGAACAACCTAGTGAAAAGAAACAAGATGTCGATATGTCAGCATTAGTATTTCAAATATTAGAACAAAATAAAGAATTGATGGGACAACATAAAGATTTAATGATTCAAAATAAAGAATTAATGGGACAATTAGTATCAACTAAACCTACTGTTATTTATAATAATTGTGTTGATAACTCTACCATCAACAATACAGTGAATGTATTCTTGAATGAAGAATGTAAAGATGCGATTAATTGGGATGATTTTATTCAAAACTTACAATTACCAAAATCAGTGGATGCAGATATCACCGATATTGTTAGGTTTTCCATTCAGAATCAATTAAAAGAATTAGGAATTTACAAACGACCCATTCATTGTTTTAAACCAAAACATTTATGTATTAAAAACAAGGATAGTTGGGATGAAGATTCGTCAAAAAATCGTAAACTTGTTACAGAATCATTGGATAAAATGAAAAATCAAATGATTAAAAATTGGGAAAATAAACATCCAAATTGGGCTACAGATGAAAATGAATCTGATATAGCAACGAATATTCTTAGTAAACTAGATAAAGAGGTAAAAGTAAATCAGTGTATGAATCATATCATGAAACAAACCTTAGTTGATTTGGAATAAATTTATAAAATAAAAAATAATATTATTTAAACAGTTTCTTCATCATTTATGAATGGTTCAATAATATATGCAGTTGTTTCAATTACTTGTTTTTGTAATAGATCCATTAGTTTTGAATTCATTGCTTTTAATTCCATGATTTCCATTTCTAAACGTTTATTTTTTGATAATAATGTTTCATTCATTATATTCATTTGATTGAATATCAATTTTTGATTTTCCATTAATTGTATATCACGATCCATTAATTTATTGGTAGTTGATTGGGTTTGACCATATTCATATGTTACATTCTTTACAAAACCATCCATTCCTTCTATAGTATGATGTCTTGTACGTCCTATATAGATAAATTTAGATGGAGTTAATAATAAATCCTTGTTCCATATCTTATTTCCATTTTTATAAAAAGATAAATTGTTATTTTTGTATAAAATCTTAATTTCAATCGGAATATTAATTTCACTATTACTTATTAATTCACCTTCGAATATACACACGTTATCATACCATATTGCATCTCTACCTGCTCTAATTAATAAGGTTAACCCTTCACCATAATTAAATAATTGTGTTAAAGGAGTAATTGAATTAAACTGATAGATAGCACTATATGACCATTGAGTTGATTCTTCAGTATCAATAATTAATGGATCAGATCCATTTAAATTACATTTATGATATTCAACCGATTTTGTATTTGCCTCTTTAGTATTGAATTTAAAATTTGGTTTTCCAAAAAATGATCCAATCTTTTGCATTTTTTATGTTTCTTTATATTGTTTTATTTATCTATTTATTCAATTTTATAATATATATGGAAGAAGATTCATTCATGAAAATATTACAAGTTGCCTTTTTGAGTACATTCACATTTGGTATTTATGGTGCATTATACAATCAACGTAAAATTGAACTGTATAACAAAGAATTTGAACAATACTGGAAAATGGACATAAAACTATATCAATTGGATAGAGAAATAAGAATGTCACAATTACGCCATTTTAAAAAATAGTAGCGGATTAATATAATGATGAATGGATATATATAACCTATATCAAATATGTATTTATCACCGATTTCCAATAATGATGTGTATTTTAAAGCATATCCTTATTTTTATAACCGGATTTGGTATATTTTGCTTGTACCCTACCCTACAAGCAAAATATAATATTCATATAGTATATATGGACTTTAAGGAATTTTTATTAAAATATACAACTATTAATCCTAAATTTATTGAAGATTTTAGTAATATCATCAAAGAAGATTATATTGAACAATATAATTCTTTTTTAATTGATAGTGAAACGTTAAGAAAATGGTTAAAAATAGAAAATAATAGAATTTTTTATGATACGATTAAAAATAGTTATCGTTTAAATATAGACTATAAAATAGAAAAAATAAAAACATCTAGTGGTTCTGGTGGTCATAACAAAGAACATATAACATTAACACCAGAGGCTGCGAAAAAAATTTGTCTCATGACAAAAAGTAAAATGGGAAATGATGTTCGTCAATACTTTATTGATATTGAATTCGCCTTTTATAAATTCAAGAATCATATCATTGATAGTTTAAATCGTAAAATTGAACAACTTGAAAACAATCAAAAACCTAAAATCAACACAACCAAAGGCATTATATATGTATTTCGTGCATTAAATGATGATGCTACTTTATATAAAATAGGTAGGACCATCAATTCAAAACAACGATTCAATTCTCATAATTCTCCATTAGCAAATGACCTCGAAGTTATTATGATATATGAAGCTGATAATGTAAAACAATTAGAAAGTTGTGTTAAAACAATGATGAAACAGGCTCAATATCGAAAATACAAAGAAATCTATCAAGTTGATTTAGATATTGTTAAAGATGTGATTAAAGATTGTGATAAAAATTTAAAACAAATCAATAACATGATTAATAGAAATAATAAGAAAAAAGGTGGTGATAAACCTAACATTACCAATAATGATAAAATATTTATGTTGATTCCTAATAATATGTAGTTCGGTAGTGTCCCTACCTGACTCTAAATTATTTATAAATATTTTGTTACCAGTTTATTAGAATAATCATAATTCATAACCGGTTATTTCACCCATCGGTTTATTATATAATTTGATAAAAAAAAACTTAAAGATAAAAAACTATTATTATATTAACAATACATAACTAATCGATGAGTACATAAAATATTATTTTTTATGTTTTTAAAACCAACGACGTGATTGAATAAATTTTTCTTCAAATTTACGTTCTAATGCATCCATTTCCATACGATGTTGTTTTTCTAACTTATATTCTAAATCTTTCATTTCTTGTTTATGATTTAATTTTAATTCATTCATTTCACGTTCATTGATTGAACGCATTGATTCATTATTAATTTCCATTAGTTTATTTGTATTGAATTGATGATATGCTCCAAATGTCATTCCACCAAGCATACCTTGAAAAATCGTTTTTGCGGTATCTACACTCATTAAATAATACTTAGACATTATTATAAACTATTCTTTGTATTCATTTTTTAATTCAATTTAAATTAAAAATATAATTTATATAAATGAAAAATAAAAAAATAATAATATTAACTTGATTTTTTAGGTTTAATCATTACTGGTGGATTTACAATATCTTGTAATTCTTTTAATTTCAATTCTACACTCTTATTGATTTCAGTTTGAGCAGCAAGTGAAACTTTTAATGATTTAAGTTCTTCAACTAATTCATTCTTAATCGACGTTATTTTTTTATCCAAAATCAATTGATTTTTATATAATACATCAATTGATTCATATAATGTACCTACTTCTGTATACAACTCTTTAACTCCTCGAATCAACCCTATATCACTAATATTAATTTGATCACGAGTTGAATCTGTAACACCACTATCTGATTTAAACCCTATATCTGCTACATCACTCGTTAATAGTATTTGAGTATAACAAGTTTTATTTCCGAATAAACATTCTTTAAATGATTTTGTATGAATTTGTTTACGAGTACCACTATATATTTGGGGATAATATGGATCTTTACGTTTTGGTAATTTATATTCTATTTTTGCATTTGAATACGAAATAATTTGTCGTTTCATTAACCGTGATAATTCTGTATCTCGTTCTCGTTTTAATGATGGTATATAAATAGTTAGGCTTTTTGTTTCTTGATCGATATGTATAATATCAACTAATTCAATGGATGATTTATCATTTATTACTTTATAATAAAAGGCTTTTTCACCAACTGAAAAATTCATTTTCTTTATATTGTTTTATTTATATATTTAATCAATTTTATATGTTATATTTATTCAATTTTATAACCAGTTTATTTGTAACCGGTTTACAATCAGTTTGATGTATCTACCTAAATAAATTGATTGGGTTATATTCATATAATTAAATAGTATACCCGCGATATTCTCCAAACAACGAAAGATGTCGCAACTCAACGCTAACGCCCCTGGGTTCATCCCTGCTGCCGTCCGCGCCAAAGCTGAAGCCCTTGCAGCCATCCGTGCTGTTTCTGAAGCCCGTGCCAAATCCCTTGTCACCATCCGTGCCTATCCCAAAGCCCGTGACGCTGTTGAAGACATGCTATCTGCCGCTGGTGTAGCCCGTGAAGTTACCAAATATCAAGCCCTTCCCGCCATCCGTGCCAATCCTGAAGCCCTTGCTAAAGCCCGTGCCGCTTCAGCCCGTGTCGCCATCAGTGACCGTGCCAAAGCCCTTGCCGCCATCCGTGCCAAAGCCCGTGGCGACATCCGTGTCAATCCTGAAGCCCTTGCTGAAGCCATTTCCGCCGCTGAAGCCTTTGCATCTGCCATCACTGAAGCCATTTCCGCCGCTGAAGCCCTTGCCGCTGAAGCCCATGCTGAAGCCCTTGCCTCTGAAGCCCGTGAGGCCGATGAAGCCCGTTCCGATGCTATGGAGCGAGTACACGCCTGGGAGCTTGTCGCTGTTCATATCGGTCGTCAATCCAACCCTGCCTACGATCCCGACGTGAAAATCGGTATGGCATACACAGCTGCGATTAATGCCTCTGGGTATGCCGCTCTTCTGACCAAACTTAAGGAAGAAGCCTCTCGGGCTGATCCATCTCGGGCCGCTGGTTACCAAATCCGGCTCGGTGATCTAACCAAAAGTGCTCGACATGCCGCCATCAACGCCGAAGTATTTGCCGACGCCCTCTCCCAAGCTGAAGCCCGAGAGCTTTCCCAAAAATTAGCCGAGAACGCCTGAAAATTTGCCGACAACGCCAGAAAATTTGCTGAAGCCTCGATCGATGATGGTTGGGGTTAACCCTTTTCCTCCCCCCTCTCACTATGTGTCCCACTCGCTCTGTGTTCTCCCCTCACTCTGTGTCCCACTTGCTATGTGTTCTCCCCTCACTATGTGTCCCCTCCCCCCTCAGGGTCTCTGTCCGAGACCCAGCAGATTGGATGATGTACCTGTCTTAACAACCATCCACCTTTTATTTGTGCCCCACCCCCTACGCCCGAGACTAGTAATAGGATGCACGTAGGAAACGCATGAAAAAAAGACCTTTACTTGATTTTTTAAATTATATGAAAATTTAAAAAATTAAAAATCATATTTGCATTCAAAATGCTTTAGGAATATTCTTTTTTATTTTATATGAGTCACTTGATTTATTTGAACGACCAATACGACGATACTGAAGAACTTAATCTATCACATATGACTATTCACGATATGCCTCATCTAAAACGATTTAGTTGTCTCCGAATATTAAACATTAGTCATAATAACATCAAACGTATAAATATATTACCTCCAAATATTATCAAGTTAAATTGCAGCAATAATAACTTATCTACTTTACCACCATTACCTGAATTTTTAGAGTCTCTATTTTGTGATCATAATCAACTCAAACATTTACCGAAATTACCAAGATGGCTTACCACATTACATTGTAGATACAATCAATTAGATAAATTACCCAAATTAAATAAATATTTGAAAGATCTTGTATGCTGTTTTAACAACCTCAATGCATTACCTAAATTAAATGATTCACTAATTGAATTATATTGCGAACACAATCAATTAACAAAATTACCTAAATTTCCATACACACTGGTTTCATTATGGTGTCCATATAATCAATTGGTACGATTACCAGCATTTAATAGTAATTTGGAGATAGTCAATTGCAAACATAATCAACTAATTGAACTACCCTATTTATTTAACGTTAATGAATTGAATTGTAATGATAATAAAATTATATATGCGCCATATCACATTAATAAAGATATGATATTAAAGATTGATAATAATCCAATACAACAGGAATTAATACCCTATTATAGAATGAATGAAAAAAATAAGATAAATATTGTTATTATTGGGAGAGAATTAGATTTATTTAAACTATTACGAACATTACATCGAGTTAGAACGTGTTATAGTGCAGGTAAAATAAAAGCGTTGATTGATGATTATGTATGGAGAGAAATACGAAGACCTAAAATAGAAGAAAAATATTCACCTACTAATCTGATAAAAGAATTAGAACAAAATGGAGGTGATATTGAAATGTTAGATAGTTGGTGATTTCATTCATTTTTTTAATAATAAAATGGTAATATATTATTTGAATACTATATGTATCAATATTTTATGCATTCTACTGCTAATTTAGTTGAAATAATAAAAGACGGTAAACTAGATGAACATTATTCAGAACATGAAACAGACTATCCTATGGAAAAAGGTATATATTGTCATTATATATTTGATGGTATACCAAATGTATATTCCGATTTAAAATGGATATATAAACCACCATTTACATTAGTTATTGATATATCTATTGCAAAAGTAAATAAAATGTATGTATGTAATTCTGTATCGTATGGTTCATGTATTAATCATCCAAAAGATAGAATATTATATTCAAACGGAAATCGAAAAACATTACCAAATTTTAAACCATTACAACAATTTATTATAAATAAAATTAATACAAATGTAAAAGAAAAAGAGTTAAATCGATTACACAAAAATTCAAGTGTATATATACATGGTCATGAAGTTTTATTTAAAGGTCAAATTCCATTAACCTATATAAAAGCAATATTAATACATAATAAAACTTATAAAAAATTAGGTAATAAAATAAATATACTAGATAATTTTTTTAAAAAGAAAAATCTATCAATTAAACTTATACCATATGCACCACATACTAAAAATTTTCATAAATATTTTGAAATGATTTAGTTATTACAACTAAATATATTGTTGTTATTCCTTGTCTTTTATTTCTTGTTTTGGTATCGTTGTTACCTTGGATATGTTCCGTATGATTTTGGAGGTGTCTATATCTTGTGCTTCTTTTGCTGAATACGTTATAAATAATTCTGCTGTATCATCGTTTTCTAAAAAATCTGGATTTTCTTCCGTCCAATCATTTACTTTCTTCTTATATGAATTATATACATATTTTGGTAGTTTATTAAATACTGTCATATCCTTGGTCCATTCATTATTGTCTTTGATCACCAATTTATTACGTTTTAAATCCACACAATGAATCGGTCTTTCATATAAGGTCATTGTTGTTAATGTTTTCAATAATGTATTGGATGTATCTTCCGTTAATGTTTTAGATGAATCGAAATGAAATTGGATTTGCTGTAATAACTCATCAAAGGAGATAGCATTTTTACAATTTTCATTCAAAAATATCTGTAAGTTAAATACAATCGGTTTAACCTTATCTATTTTATCATTTAATGCTTTATTTATTATTTCTTGATTTTCTATCTTATCATTCATTTTAATAAATTCTTGTTTCATCTCATTTTTTATTTCTTCTAATTCATCATTTTTCTGTTTTTCTAATACCTTTCGATTTAATATTTCATCATACAATATCTTACATTTTTTTACATGATACCATAAACTATTTGGTTTTGTATATTCCTTAGAACAATATTCACATATATAAATATTAGATATGGTTTTATTCATACTATTTTTATGTTTTATAGTATTACAGTGTTGATTATAATATTTTAATTTATCGGTGGTATAATCACAATCAATACATACATATTTGTTCATTGTATATCATATATAATCAACAACTATTCAAATCAATTTTTATATTTTCATTTTTGGATTTAAAAAAAATATTTTTCAAAAAATAAAAATTCTCTATAATTATATTTACTTTTCAGGATTTCCCAAAAATAAATGTCCTTTTCCAAAAAGTGAATATAAATATAGACTTCCAAAATTTCAAAAACGGTTCTTATCATAATGGTGTAAATGTGATTTTTTACCCTCAAAAATTGAGACCATATTTTTTACAAAAATTGTCTAATTTTACTGTCCTATTTTTTATTGATCTTTTTTGAAATTAAATAGAATGAAAAATAAGATAATATTTTTATTATCATAATTCGTAATAAAAATATTATAATAATTTTGGAATATTTAGGGTTGTCCTAAGACAAATAAATGTCCATTTACATCATTATGGTCTAAATGGACAAAAATAACCCTAAAATTTTAAGAGCATAAAATATAAATAAAATGGACAAAAAATTGTCCAATGAATAATAAAAAAAAAATTTATAAAAATTTATAAATTACATCCATCTACCTAATGGTTTTTCTTTTATTGGTAATAGACTAGGTTGATTCATATATGCAATTGTATTTAACACTTTTTTTGTTAAATGTGTTAATTTACTGTCGGTATATCTACATTTAATTTGATTCATACAGTAATCAAAATCATTCTGAAGAACATATGCATGTGTTTTTCCTTTATATTTGTCATATAAAATAATATGTCTTAGAATAATGTCATCGTTTAAACACCATAAACATATTGGTTGATTATTAATTAAACATATACGAAAATTACATTGGTCGCATCTTATTTTCCGAATAAATTTTAATTTATCTTTAATTAAATCCATTTCTAGATATTTCATTGAATCATCACAACTACTACATATATCTGAATTTCCCTCTTTATTTAAAAATTTAAATCCATATAAATTATTATCTTGTTTACATGATTTGCATAAAATATCTATTTGTGTATTAATTTGTGAATCAATTACTGTTTCCATTTTATATGATAATAAAAATATATTCCTATGTTAATTTTTTTTGAAATTATAAAAAAAATAATTTTATATATTTAAATATTTGAATCGTAATATTATATGGCATTCTATGAATATATAAATGAGTTTCATGATAATTATGAAGAATTAGATTTTTCTAATATGGAAATTGATCGTCCACCAAGACTAAAACGTTTTAATAATATCATATCTTTAAATCTTAGTAATAACAAATTAACAGAGATACATGTATTACCATATACTACTACCCATTTTAATTGTAGTAATAATCAAATAACTTGGTTACCTCCATTTACGGATAGTATTGAATGGTTTAATTGTGATCATAATCAGATTACAGAATTACCAAAATTACCATATCAATTAGATACGTTATATTGTCGACATAATCAATTAACATCATTACCGGATTTAAATCATAATTTATCATCATTATATTGTTGTTTTAATAAATTAATATTATTACCTGAATTAAATTATAATTTGACTGAACTATATTGTGAAGGTAATGAAATAGTAGAATTACCAGATTTACCTGAAAATTTAATGACTTTATATTGTCCATCAAATAATTTATGTGAACTTCCACATGATATTTCTAATTTAGATATATTGAATTGTAATAATAATTGTTTGTCTTATATACCATATAATAATATAGATGAGATTTATTGTGAATATAATGAAATACAGTATATACCATATATAAGTGAATCAATATCATATTTAACTATCAAACACAATCCAATAGATAATATACTTAGTCCTTATTATAATACAGATGATGAATTGATTATACTTATTCATAAACTATATAAATTTATTCAATTCTATTCCAAAGAGAAGATAAAAGCGTTGATTATGAATTATGTATGGGTACATATAAGACAACCTAAAATAGAAGAAAAATATTCACCACAGAATTTAATAAAAGAATTAAAAGAGAATGGAAATGATATGGATGCTTTAGATATATGGTAAAATATAAAAAATAATTCATATATTTTTTGATTTTTTTTTATAAAATAAAAAATATTTATTTTATAATATTTTAAAATAATGTTGCATTGGATTGAACAATAGATTCAAATTCATTTAATATAGTTTCATTCAATCCAATTTTGATATAACAATCTGGCATACTATTTGAATGTATTAACTCTTTCATAATAGTAATTGAATCAAATACTACCTTAATTGGTGTAAGTCTTGGATGAAAAGAATCATTCATATCTAAATATAATTGACATAATTCTTTTGATAATCCATGACTATATCCATTAATACGAGCTAATGCATATCTAAACCCATCACTATCAACTATTCTTTTTTGATATGAAATAGTTGAATAATCAATACTACCAATGTCGGTTTTATATTTATTACTATATATGTTAATAATTTTATTTAATGATGCTCTAAATAAACTAAAATGTCGAATTGAATTTTTTAATAATATATTCTGTTTCTCTTCTAAATCTAATTTTTCTTCTAAATCTGTAATATGAGTATTTAATGTTGCTATCTGGTTATTTAATATGACAATTTGACCTTTAATTTCTTTTACTTCAGATTTATAATTTTTTTTAATATCTGATTCTAATTCAGATATTTTATCATAGACTTCAGTCACTTTGTCTGGGTCATCAATATAGTCAGATAATAATTCATAAATTTCCGTTTTACTATTCGTTATATCCATTATATACTATAAATGTGTTTTATTTATTATTTTTCATTTTAAAATAGTTCAATTTAATTATTTATATCATTTATAATTAGTGATATCTTTATAAAATTGATTTAATAAATAAGTATTATTCATCATTAGAATATGACCGAAATATTTGTTGAAAAGGCGATTAAAATACATGGAGATAAATATGATTATAGTAAGGTTAACTATACTAATTCTAAAGTTAAAGTAATTATTATATGCAAAGAACATGGTGAATTTGAAATGACACCAAATGGGCATTTACGAGGAAATAAATGTAGAAAATGTAAATATGAGAAACATGGTCTATTATTAAAAAAATCATTAGAACAATTTATTGAAGAAGCAAATATTAAACATAATCACAAATATGATTATTCATTAGTTAAAGATTTTAAAAATAGTCAAACAAAAATAGATATTATATGTAAAATACATGGAATATTTCAACAAACTCCAAAAGACCATTCTAGTGGACAAGGATGTAGATTATGTGGTATTAATAAAAATACATTAAACAAAACTAAATCACATGAAAAATTTATTGAAGAAGCAATAAATATACATAATAATAAATACGAATATTCATTAGTCGAATATATAAATAGTCGTTCTAAGGTAAATATAGTATGTAAATTACATGGAGTTTTTCAACAATCACCATCATCTCATTTGAAAGGACATGGATGTAGGCAATGTTCTACTGAAATAAATACTAATAAACAAACTAAATCACAAGAACAATTTATTGAAGAAGCAAAAATCATCCATGGTGATTTATATGATTATTCATTAGTTGAATATGTTCACACTGAATTAAAAGTTAATATAAGATGTAAATTACATGGACAATTTAAAATAACTCCACATTGTCATTTAACCCAGAAATCAGGATGTACAAAATGTAAATATATTACAATTGGAAATAAATTAATGAAAACAACAGAACAATTTATAAAAGAAGCTATAACTGTTCATTCTGATAAATATGATTATTCAAAAAGTAATTATATTGGAAAAGATATTAAAGTAATAATCAGTTGTAAAAAACATGGAGAATTTAATCAAACACCCCATGGTCATTTGGGAGGACAAGGATGTTATAGATGTGCAAATAATCAATATTCAAAATCTCAAATACAATGGTTAAATTTTATATCAAAGTTAGAACATATTAATATTCAACATGCTGAAAATGATGGAGAATATACTATACCAAATACTAGATATAAAGTAGATGGTTACTGTAAAGAAACTAATACTATATTTGAGTACAATGGAAACTATTGGCACGGTAATCCACAAATATATAATAGTAATGATATGACATATTATCATAAAACATTTGGTGAATTATATCAAAAGACATTGGATAAAGAAATTCTTATTAAAAGTATGGGGTATAATTTAGTGACAATATGGGAAAGTGATTGGATTCGTTTGAATAAATTCATTAAACAAATTCAACAAAAATTTAAAAATAAAAAGTAAAAAATTTAAAAATAAAAAGTAAAAAATTTAATTTTTTTTAAAAAATTAAAATTAAAAATAAATATTTGCATTTAGAATGCTTTAGGAATATTATTCATAATTTATATGAGTTATGTCATTTATTTAAATGAATTAGATAATAATAAGGAACGTATTAACATATCAAGTAATAGCATTAGAACAGTGCCTAATTTATATAGATTTAATAATCTTAAAATATTAAATATTGATAATAATAAAATTAAAGAAATATGTATATTACCTGATACTCTTATTGATTTAACTTGTAGCAAGAATCAATTGTCATCATTACCACCACTTCCTAAATATTTAGAATATCTAGATTGTAATCATAATAAAATATGTAAGTTACCTGAATTACCTTATCAATTAGTCACTTTATACTGTTCTCATAATAAAATAATCAAATTACCATTATTTAATAGTAATTTAAAGGTTGTGAATTGTAAACATAATAAAATAATTGAACTACCTTATTTATATAAGGTAACTAAAATGAGATGTGAATATAATAAAATTAAATTTGCACCATATAAAATATATAAAAATCTGAAATTAACAATCAATAATAATCCAATATATAATGATATATTACCATATTATAAATATCATAAACCTATAATATATGGTAATAAAGATATAACAATGTTAAAAATGTTAAAAATATTATATAAATTTAGATTATTGTATAGTGTTGGAAAGATAAAATCATTAATTATGAATTATGTATGGATACATATAAGAAAATATAAAATAGAAGAATACTATAAACCCGATAATTTAATAAAATATTTAAATGAACATAATAATGATTTAGATTCACTTGATTATTGGTAGTTCAATTTCATAAAATATAAAAAATAATATTTTATGAAAAAAGTTTAAAGATTTATTTTTTTTCTTTTTTGTCAATAGTATAATTTATTTTTGATTGTTTCTTTGTTTTCTTTTCTTTTTTGTTATCGGGTTCTAGTGTATTTTCAGGAATTGACTCATTTTCAAGTTGTTCTTCATTACTTGTATCACTAATTGTATCAGATTGTTGTAATGAGTCTTTACATACTCCTCCACCTCGCAAATGTGCTGCAAGTGCAGCCTTATTTTTAAAGGACCTTGCACATTGACGACATACTATTTCAGATACAGATGATCCAAATCTCATTGATAATATTAGTTTTAAATCAGGTAAATCTATTGCTTCTAACTGAGTTGCCATATTATCATTAAAGTCATTGAGTAATTTAATCATACTTGATTTTTTTTGAATGAATGATGAATATTCTTTATTAATTTTAGATAATGTTTCTTTATCAACAAATTCAGATTGATCATTAATATTTAATGACCTTAAGGTTGATGATAAACTATCAACTATAGTAAATGCTAATTGTATTTTATCGATATCATAATTGACATTATCAACATACAATAATACTTTTCCTTTATGAATATTGATTTCAAAATCACTTTTATTTGCAATACATGATGTTTGAGAAAATAAAATACCTGAACAATTTTTATTATCAACATCTGAAATAAATTTTTTTACATCTTCTTGTCCAACAGGTTTGGTCCATAACTTGTTTTCCACTAGGATGATTTCCTTATCTGGTCTATAAATCATATAATCACCAGAATGTGATTCTTGTGATGTATCCTTTATATATTGTGAAGGAAATATATTACGTAATACATTAAAAAGAATGTTTTCTGATATTTTACCTTTAGTTGATGTATTATCCATTTTTTTAAGTAATTCATTTACACTTTGTTGATTAGCTGATAATTTTTCACTTGATTCATTTAATACCTTTTGAGTATTTAATAACGTTAGACTAAACTTATTATCTAATGAAGTAATAAAATCCTTTAATTGTTCAGGATTACTCGATAGTTTTACAGTATTATCTGATATTGTATGTTGTAGGTCTTTAACTACATTAGATACCTTATAAGTAATTGCTTCATTTGATTTACTTGATATGTCATTTAATAATAGATTCATGGATGTAGTAATTTGTTTTTCTTGATCTTTTAATAATACAGGTATTTTTTCAAGTGTATTATTACTAACAATCATTTTTATTTCTTCAACGTATTTATCTTTTAGTTCAGACATTTTATGATTCATATGATTAATATGTTCAGATTGAGATGATGTAATAGTCGTAGATACTTGAATAATACTTGTATTCATTAATTTTAATTGATCTAACATTTGATTTAACATTGAATGACTTACTGTATCTTGATTTGTTTTTTCGATAAGATCTATAACAAGTAAACAAATATATTCTATGGATATAGATGGATGTGTTTTACAAAAGGAAATAATTTTAGGATGGGTGATTGTAATGGAGTCATTGGGGGATAATGTTTCCATTGTATATAGTATATTATATTTGTCTTTATATTGTTTTAATAAATTTAATTTTTTATTAATTTTATTAAAAAATTAAAATATTTAATTTAATTTTTTTAATTTTTTATTTAATTTTTTTAATTTTTTAATTTAATTTTTTTAATTTTTTTAATTTTTTAAAATTTTTATTTTAATTTTTAATTTTTTTTTTTTTGTTTTATAAATTTATAAAAAAATTTAAAAAAAATAACAATTTCCTAAAGGAAATATAAAATTAAATTTTA